>Ga0335078_10007484_pt1 | contig 16183 bp, 11 predicted proteins | sample Lox_Sample_32_FD_206711 | JGI IMG/M metagenome (GOLD analysis project Ga0335078, IMG submission 206711) | Soil microbial communities from Loxahatchee National Wildlife Refuge, Florida, United States - Lox_Sample_3.2 | ecosystem: Environmental > Terrestrial > Soil > Wetlands | place: USA...
TGGCCGCCTTTTCGTATTTCAGCTTGTCGATGGCCTGTTCGATCTGCTCTTTGCGCTCGAGCAGCGGCCGCTTCACCGGGTCGCGCGCGGCGGCGGCGTTGGCGCCCAGCCGCACCACCGGAAACGTGGCGGCCAGCTTGCCTTCGCCGTTTTCCGGGCTGGGATCGCGCTCGCCCTCGCCTTTGCCGGTGTCATCCAAAACGGAGTGCTCGGTCGCCAGGCGTTTCTGCGAGTCGAACGATTCGGCCGTCTTCCGCTGCGCGTAATGGAACGCCTCGAGCGCCGAAACCGAGTCGTTTTTATCGGAATCGGCGGAGGGTTCGCGCAGCGCTTCGGCCCAATAGCGCGCAAATACGGTGGCGTTCTTCTCGGTGCCGGTCTTGGTGGCGGTGATCACGATCCGGCTCTTCTTCTGCAGGAACGAAAGCGATCCGCCGCTCGAGCTGGTCATGTTGACCACCAACTGGCGGGTCGCCGGAATCCGGTCGAGCAGGGCCGCCAGTTCGGCGCCGGTGATATCCGGCCCGGGAATGTTGAACTTGTAATCAGTGCCGTCGTAGCTGCCGTGGCCGATCAGCATCAGCACGAAGGCGTCATCCGGCTTTGCCTGGCGCGCGATCTCGGCGAGCTTGGCCCGAATCTGCTCTCGCGTGGGCGCGACCAGGGTCGTAACGTTCATGTCGCCGGCGCGCTTCAGGCTGGAATCGATATCATCCGCCCACATTTTGAAGCGCTGATCGTAGTCCGGCTCGCCGCCGAGCCCGGAGACGGTGAAATAGTAGGTGGCCGCCGGCGCCGAGAGCGCGGCCGCCAGCAGCAGCAGAACCGGCTTCATACCACACCCCACTTGCGGCGCAGCAGCCACTCCGAGCCGCGGATTCCGAACGCCAGCAGCAGCAGGATCGGCATATCCCACAAGTCGCGAGTCTCGCGCGAGGTGATGCCGGCCTCGGAATAGGAAATCTCGTTTGCCAGTTTAGACGCGTCCGAGGCCGTATAGTATTTGCCGCCGGTCTGGTCAGAGAGCTTTTGCAGCAGCTCGCGATTCTGCCCGGTGTGAAAATTCTCCGCGACGCCATCCTCACGCCGGAAGCCGATGGTATCGCGGCCAATCTCCTGCTGTTCCTGGCCTGCCAGAATCTCGGCGACATAGGTGCCCGGTTTTTCGGCCGTCCATTCGCCGGTGTAGACGCCTTCCTGGAGCGGCTGCGGCGCCAGTTCGACTGTGGCGGAGGACCCGTCCGGCGCGAGGAAACGCGCCTGCACGCGGGCCGCGCTCAGCGGCTTGTATTCCTTGTCCCGCACCTCGACCCGAATCGGCACGCGCGTGTCATCGGCATAGACGGTCTTCGGCGTGGTCGCCGTGACCTGGCCGGGCGTCTCGGTGACGAGATACCGGAACATCTGCTGCCAGAACGTCGCGTGGGTCTTATCCTCGTGCGGCATCCACATCTTCCAACGCCAGCTTCCGCCGGTGGCAAACACCGCGGTGCGGCCGCGCCCATAGGGCTCGGTCACCAGCAGCGGGATGGCGGAACGCGACTGCGGAACCACATTCAACAGCACGGTCGCACCGGGTTTCGGCTCGCCGATCTCCTGGTAATCGGCCACCATCGGAATCTCTTTCCAGCGCTGCAGATTGCGTTCCGGGTTGTCGTCGAGCCGCGTAAGAATGCTTTCGCGGCCGGCCGGCGTCAGCTCCACCTTGCTGAAATCGCGATGGAATGTTCCTTTAGCGGGCGGCAGCTTGGTCGGCACCAGGTCGGCCAGCGGCGAATTCGGATAGCCGCCATCGGACAGGCTGGCGCGCCCGCCGAGGAACAGCAGGCCTCCGCCGCGGCGGTCGACGAAATCGTGAATCAACTGCTGCTGGGTCGGGGTGAAATAGCCGGCCTCGACATTGGCCAGCATCAGCCCCTGGAACTGGTTCAGCTCTTCCGGTTTCGCGGGGAAGCCGTCGGCCAGTTCGTTCTTATCTTCCTTGAAGCCATCGGGGCAGCCGCCGGCCGGGCACGGCTGCCGGTAAATCTTATTCTGGGTGGTGCGCACCATCGAAAAGACCACGATTTCCGGGTTGTCATCCATGGCGCGGCGAATGAACTTGTACTCGTACTGCGGCTCGCCGTCGAAATACAGGATGCGCGGCTTGCGCGCCTGCACGTTCACCAGGCGGCTGATCCGATTGTTCAGCGTGTTCAATTCGCCGGGAATCGGTTCGACCCCGATGGCCAGCGTCCGCGGCCCGGCCTCCTGGCCGGCGTTAAAGGTGATCGATTCGGCCTGCAGCGCGCCATCGCCTTTGAGCGAGACGTCCTGCGAGGCCAGCACTTTGTTTCCATCGCGCACGCTCAGCTTCGCCTTGCTTCCCGAGAGCCCGTAGCTTTGCAGCGTGACCAAGGCCGTCAGCCGTGATTGCGGCAGCGCGCGGGCCGGCAGCACGGCGTCGGTCACTTCGACGTCGCGCTCGGGATGCTCGCGCCCAAGCCCGACGGTATGGATCGGGATGCGCTGACGGCGAATCGCGGCGATCGTATCGAGGTCGATGCCGCCGGCGTTATCGGCGCCGTCGCTCAGCATCACGATCGCGCCTAACGGCAGCGACGACGATTCGGCCAGCACCGCTTCGAGCGCGTTGCCGATGCGGGTGGCCGGCGCGTTGCCGGCCGCTTCTTCCGGCTTCTGCATGCGCTGGGCCTCGGCGCCGAACTGATACAGCCGAACCTGAAAGCGCGTGCCGAGCGATTTGAGCAGGCCGCCGTTGAGGATCGCTTGCGCGCGGGCCAGGCGCGGCCCGGATTCATCCGCAATGGTCATGCTGTGCGAATTATCGAGCAGCACCGCCACGACGTTTTGCTGCGGGCGCAGCGTCGCCACGCTCAACGCCGGATGCCAGAGCAGAAACAGCAGCAACGTAATCAGCGCCGTTTCGAGCAGCCAGATGGCCAGCGGCCGCAGCCCGCTCAGCATGCCGTGGTTGCGGCGCACGTGCCAGAACAGCAGTCCGGCCGCCGCCAGAATCCCCAGCGCCATCAACCACAGAGGCCAGGGGGTCAGAAACACGAAATGGCCTTTTTGAAACAGGCTGGCCGGGTATTTGAACAGCAGCTCGAACATGGCGTTACCGTTTAAAAGACGATACCACTAGGGACGTGGCCGCCGGAGTCGCAAGTTTCCGGAAAGATTGCTGCGGCGGGGACGGAACCATGCGGGCGCATCCGCTCAAACCCTCAATTAACCAAGGATAACACGCGTCTCAGGTGGCACGGAGAAAGGTTCCGCGAGAAGTCCGGTGGCGCGAGCCGGAGGGCTAATTCCGAACCGTGACCCGGGTGCCGGGCAGCCCCACGCGAAAGATGTTGCCGGTCTGCCGCGTGTTGAGGTGAAACTCGGAGGCGCAGTACGGAGACATCGACGGGGAGGCAACCGCACTGCGGTTGCGGCAGCCGTGCAAGTCAAAGGAAACAAGAGCTCGGCGAGGCGAACTCAACCGCACTGCGGTTGCCGGGCGATTTTGCCCGATGCCGAATCCTGCTCGGAGCCAGCCTTTGCGCGGGCTGGACACGCTGAAACCGCGTGTCTGCTGCGGAGGGCTGTCCCTCGATTTCTGCCGAATTTCTCCGTGGGAAAACGGGATGGCAATAAGTACCAAATTGTGAGGCGCCGCGCTTTTGTGCCTATATAATGCGATCCATGCGCTCAACCCTGCCTGTTCTGGTTCTCTCCTTTTCCGTGCTGGCTTCGGCCGCCTCGGTGGATGGCATTGCGATCCACGCCACCATACGCGGCAGCGGACCGAAGACCATCGTCTTCGTGCACGGCTGGACTTGCGACGAATCCTCCTGGCGGGAGCAGGTGCCATTCTTCGAGAAAAATTACCGCGTCATTACTCTGGATTTGCCCGGGCATGGCGAAAGCGGCGCGCCCATGAACGAGCCGCTCACGATGGAGCTTTTCGCCCAATCCATCGAGGCCGTGCGGGTAGAGGCCCAAGCGGGCAAGATCGTGTTGGTTGGTCACAGCATGGGCACTCCGGTCATCCGCGAGTATGCGCGCCTCTATCCGGCAAATGTGGCCGGGCTGGTTCCGGTGGATGGGGCGCTGCATTTTTCCGGAAGCCAGAGCGCTCCCAACCCGGAGCGCATGAAGGGGCCAGAAGGGTGGAGGAACCGAGAGGCGATGATCCGCGGGATGTTCGGCAAATCCGCCACGCCTGCCCTTCAAGAGGAGATTTTGACGATGATGATGGGGGCGTCGGAAACCACCGCGTATGAAGCGATGGCCGCCACCTTCGCCCCCTCCAACTGGAAAGACGAGACGTTTGAGGTTCCGGCTCTCGGGATCTATGCGGACCATTCCGGCTCCGATGATCCGGCGTACTTCAAGAAGCTCTTCCCGAACGGAAGCACGGTAGAGGTGCCGGGCACCGGCCACTTCGTGATGCTGGAGAAACCGGAAGAGTTCAACAAGCTGCTCGCCGATTTCCTGCCGAAGGCGAAGTACTGAACGTCAGCGCGGCAGTTTCCGGAGAGCTTCAGCGAAGGCTTCGTAGGCGGCGCTGCCGAACAGCACGAAGATCGCTTCCCGGATTTTGCAATCGGGCTTCTGCAAATGCGCGGCGACTGCGCCGAGCGCGATGACGGCGGCGTCCCCGAGCGGATATCCATAGACGCCGGTGCTGATGGCGGGAAACGTGATGGTCCCGACATCGCGCTCGTGCGCGAGTTCCAGGCATTTGCCATGGCAGGACGCCAGCAGTTCCGGTTCGCCGTGGCGGCCGTCGCGGTAGACCGGCCCGACCGCGTGAAACACGTGCTTGGCCGGCAGTTTGCCGGCGCCGGTTGCCACCGCGCTGCCCGCCGGACAGCGGCCGATCGCGGCGCGGATGGTGTCCAGTTCGCGCATGATCTCAGGCCCGCCGGCGCGATGAATCGCGCCGTCCACGCCGCCGCCGCCGGCCAAGGCCGAATTGGCCGCATTGACGATGGCATCGGCGGCAATCCGCGTGATATCGCCTTCGCGCAACACCAGCTTGCGGCCGGACTCGGTGGTCCACTCCATATCCATCTATTACAATTCGATTGTGGCAGGAATGAAAGACCGGTTTCCGATGGGCTTCGCGATCGGCGTGGCGGTGGTCGCGGTTTTGGTCGGCGCGGTGCTGTACATGCAACGCGGCGCGCATATCGAAGTGACGGGCCGGCTTTTGAAAGTGCGGACGGCGCCGCTGGATGAACACAGCGCGGCGGCAGTGGTTGATTTTCGCGCGGCGAATCCGGCCGACTACCCGTTCGAGGTGCGCAGTGTCACGCTGATCCTGGAAAACGCCGCCGGCATGCAGACGGAAGGCACCACGGTTTCGGCCAGCGATACCGACCGGTTGTTTGCCGGGGTTCCGCTGCTGGGGCAGAAATACAACGCCCCGCTGATCGTGCACGACCGGCTGGCGCCGCACCAGACGATGGACCGCATGGCCGCGGCGCGATTTGAAGTGCCGGAAGCCGATCTCGAAAAGCGCAAGCGGCTGATCGTGAGAATCGAAGAAGTCGATGGCGCGGTGTCCGAGATCAGCGAGAAATAGTCGCTAGCGCGCCGCGTACATGGCGGCGTAGCCCAGCTGCTGGCGGACGTAGTCCCGCGGATACGAGATCGCCACCGCGGTCATCTTTCCGGCCGGATCAAACTTCGCCGTCAGGTCCGAATTGATGCCGCACCAATAGGCCGGGATGTTCAGCTTCTTGTAGCGGGCCACCACCTGGTCGCGCAGCGCGGGATCGAAATGCACGCCATATTTGTCGATCAGGGCCTTGAGCGCCGGATAATCGCCTTCGGCCTTGCACCGCATCAGCTCGGCGAGCAGCATGCCGACGCCCTGGTGCATCTTGTCGAAATCCTTGAGCAGCAGATAAGTTTTGCCGTTGCGTTCGATCTTCTGGATGGCGCCGGTCTTATCCATGATGTAGTTGACGATCAACTGGCGGTTCCTCTGGTGGTCTTCCTCGATGGTGTCGCCCTTGGGAATGCGCTGAAGCTGAGTAAGGCCGACGCGGACCGCGGCAGAGTACATGGCTTTCGCCACGTCGGGGCTGGAGACCAGGCCGAGCTGTTGGAGCTTGGGGTCGGTGATGTTCCAGAGGGCCATCAGGTCGGCCCGCGCTTCTTCCATCGCCGAGTAGTATTCCTTCAGGATGGACTCGGTACCGGCCTGGAATTTCGGATTGAGCTTTCCGGAGCCGTGTCCGATGATCTCATGCAAGGCCGTCAGCAGGTCGGAAGCCTCCTCGCCATATTTCTTGCCGATGGCAATTTCTTCAGGCGTGGCGGCGAACTCTTCAAGGGCGCCGAAACCAGCAGCCTTCTGGAGGGTGCGCGAACTGCCGGTGAAGAGGAAACTCTTGGTGCCGTATTTTTCGCGGATCTCGTTTTCATTGGGCAGGTTGTCGCCAACGGTGTTGGCGTGGAAGTCGCCCGTCTCGACGACCGTTTCTACTGCCTTGGCAAGCGGCGGTTTCACGCCTTGCTTTTTATACTGCGGCAGCCAGGGCGCGTGATCTTCGAAATACTGCGCGTTGGCCGCCAGCGTCACCATCAGATGATTCATTTTTTCATCGGTGATCGAAACGAAACTCTGCGAAGTGCCTTTGGCGGCGCGGGCATCGCGATAGACCTCGATGAAGCCATTTGCGAAATCCACGGGCTGATTGTTGGCTACCCAGAGCGCGCCGAAATGCAGCCACCCGGCGGGGTCGCCGGTCTGGTAGTAGTGGACGAGCGCGTCGATCACCGCATCCTGCCCCGGTTCGGCGAAAGCGCGGGCCTTTTCCAGATAGCCGATGGCTTTGTTCAGAAAGAGCGCGTAGCGGCCCGGCGGGATCTTTCCATCCGGCGTGCCCGCGCGATCGACTTCCTCGACGAGCTTGCCGGATTTGTCTTTCACCAGGCGGGAATTGAGCGGATAGCGGTCATGGAAGTTGGCGAGGTCGGCCAGCGTCACGCCGTGATAGAAGTTATTGGCGCTGGCCTGCAAAATGTCGAGACTGCCGCGCGGGCTCTTGGCGGTGATGCTGGGCTCGAAATCCGGATCGAACAGAGACGGCCGCAACTCATCGAGCTCGCGGTTCAACGCCGCTTCATTCGCGAAGGCCGGCAGGCCGTAGGCCGCTTTGGCATAGGCGCCTTTGCGAAAGGCCTCGCCGGCGGCGGTTTTCATCTCTTCAAATGGGGATTCGGGGAGGAATTTCTGCGCGGTATTGTCCTCGTGATTGCCGCGGTTGGCCCAGAAGAGCTTGGTGAAGGCCACGATCTTCGGGTGCTCCGAGCCGGTGGCGGAGACGATTCCTTCCAGGAGGCGCTTCTGCCGCAGCCCCCAAATGGAATTCTGGTCGTAGATGATGGGATCGATCGCGATCGACGCCTCGGACAGCCAATAGGCGAGGGTTTGCTCGCGCGGCGACAGTTTGTGGAAGCTGTCGGCTTCGAGCTGGATGAAGCCGGTGAGCCCGACGCGATCGACTAACGCGCTGTTCTGGGCCAGAAGCGTGGCCGGAATCAAACACAGAAGGAGCGCACGATGCACAAAGATACCTCTTCCTCATAGTATTCCGGTTGGGTCGGCTATGGCCGGCGGAGGACGGCGTAATGCGGGTCGAGCGCGACTTTCAATGGCGGCTGGCGGAGATTCACGGTGAAAATCGCCGGTTCGTCGGAAGAGCGCACCCAGCGCGTGAGGGTCTGGCCGCGGTCCAGTTGAATCTCGATGGGGGTGAGGACGCTGAAATCGCCGCTGACCTCCGATTGCGTCAGCGTTCCGACGAGGCGCAGGGCAGGAGCCTTGCCCTTGAGCGTGTATGTCAATTTCAAGGCGGGAATGCCGGTGCCATAGACCCATTGGTCGAAGAAACCTTCCAGATTGGAATCGCCGGTTTTGGGAGGAAGGAATTGCGCGGCTACATTGCGAAAATCCTCGGTGCTGAGCGGGCGCCGGCTGAACCGGTGGATCAACTCGGCCAGCATGGCCAAGAAGCGGTCATCGCCCATCCGCTGGCGGAGCATTTGTAAGATCCAGGAGCCTTTCCCGTAGGTATTGACTTGCCAGGCCCGCGGTTCGAGCGAGCTCTCGAGGCGCGCGCCGAACACAATTGGCCCGGCCGAATCGACCGGCTGGCCGTTCTCGCGTTTCGCCAGCAACTCGGTTCGATAGCCATCCAACAGCATCTCGATCTCGTGGACGCCTTTGTATTTCTCCAGATAGAGCAAGGCGGAATAATTGGCCAGCGCCTCTTGAAGCCAGTCGTCGCGATAGGACGCGCTGTAGACCAGGCCGCCCCACCACTGATGCGCGGTTTCGTGGGCTTGCAGAAGCTCATCGAAGAACAGGCGGTCGGATGGCTGCATGCGGGCGGCGGCGGCGTTCACGTAGGAACGGGTCGAGAGATAGATGAGGCCGGGGAAGCCTTGTCCGAACTGGCCGGGGATGGGGGAGACGGTGAGATGGGGGATCGGGGGAGGGCCGAATCTGGCGTTCATGAATTCCAGAGACGAGGCCACATCGGAGGCCAGGGTCTGCAGCCGCGCCAGGGGATCGACTGTGGACTGACTGGCGGAGGGGAATGTCACCTGCGTTCGCGAGCGGCGGCCCGGGCCGGGCGGCAACGGAATGGGGAGAGAGAGCGTGGTCGCCTGCAGCTCGGGCTCGAGTGCGCGATTCGCGCACACGTCCACCTCGAAATTGCCGCGGGTCACACGCGCGTGCGCGTAATTGCCGAGGTTGAATCCGGCGAGACCGATGGGGGCGGAGGGACGGCGGCGCGTGATCCGCCAGTCGCCGTCGGTGCGGTCCTCAATCACGTCGCCCGGCGTGACCAGTTCCAGGTCTTTTGGGTAGCGGAAGGTCAGATCAAAATTGGCCGCGGCGAAGCCCCACGAAGGATACCAGTTTCCTCGCGCGGTGACATAAAAGATCTTCTCGCCGGTTTCGCGAATCACTTTGCCGGAGTGGTGAAACTCGAACTCATAGTCACGCCCGGGGTGGAGCGGCTGCGGCGGCAGCACCAGGAACAGATCGTTCGGCCTGCCGGCATTGGCGCGGAGCGCGTCGCGCTGATAGACCTCGGCGGGTTTGCCATCGACGATGACATCGGTGACGGTCATGTCGCGGGTAATTCCGAAGGGGATCGCGACCACGCCGTCGGCCTGCGCCTTGACCTTCACGCGGGTAATGGCGCTGAGGGTCAAGTCGGGGTTCACGGTGGCTTCGATGCGGTAGTCACTCAGGTCCCAGCGCAAGACCGGCGGAGCGGCTCCGTTTCGCGCCGACCGGGACCGGAAGTGCGTCCAGATATCGTAGTAGCTCCGGTTGTCGCGGTCGGCGAGCTGGCCGACGGCGACCTGATCGGGGTTATCGGGGTCGTAGGTCACGTCGAAAGTGCCGAGCTTGTTGCCGCGCAGAATGGCGCTGAACAGATCCGGTTTGTGTGCCGGGGCGTCGAGGAGATCGAGGGCCAGCCGGGAATCGTAGCTGGCGCCCAAATTGCGCAGCACGGGGCTCCACTGCTCATCGAGCAGGGCACCCATCTCGGGGGCTTTGCGGTTGGTCGGATTGGCGGGAAGCTGGTTGATCAGGTCGTGATAGACATCTCCGGTGAAGAAGAACACGCCGTCGTGGAAGTGCTCATCGAGGTTGGGAGATTCGGTATAGCTGGCGAGCGCACGCCGCTCGGCCAGGTTGGGCGGCAGCACCAGGACTTCGGCGTCGCCGTTTTCGACCGCGGTGGTGAACACGGCGGCGATCGGGCGCCCCGCCACGGGCTGGCTGAAGATCAGGTAGCCGTCGGTCAGATAAATGCGGATGTCTTCCTTAGCGAGGGTAAGGTCCCGCACGCGATAGCACTGGTCGCGGTCGAGCGAGTTTTCGCGGATCGCGTGGGCCAGGTCGGCTGCCGGCCCTGCTGCCAGCGGCAGTGGGATGAGGAAGAACAATGCGGCGATCCAGCGCATGATCTCAGTCTAATGCGATACAGCCGCCGGTGTTGGCGCGTGTGATGCGCGGGAATCATCCCTGCTACAATACCTTTGCTTTCTCGGGAGATTGCTGTTGCGACTGGTCACGATTCAGAGAGAAGGTTACGCGGAGCCGGGCGTTTGGCGGAACGACGAGGTAATCGGGCTGCGCAATGCCGGCTTTAGCAGTATGCTCCAAGTGATCGCCGGCGGAGGCGACGCCATCGATCGGGTGCAGCGGTGGGTCTATGATCCACCGGCTGGTTCGCGATTCGATGCGGCCACGGCGGTTCTGCTATCGCCCGTCACACGCCCGCCCAAGATCATCTGCATCGGGTTGAATTACCGCGACCACGCGGAAGAATCGAAGCTTGCGATTCCGGAAGTGCCGACCGTCTTTTCGAAGTTTCATACGGCCGTTACCGGGCATCGGCACCCGATCGTCCTTCCGAAGAATTCCACCAAACCGGATTACGAAGCCGAGTTTGCGATCGTCATCGGGAAAGGCGGGCGCCACATTCCGGAGAACGCGTGGCGCGAACATGTGTTCGGCTACACCATTGTCAACGATGTCAGCGCGCGCGATTTCCAGATGGCGACGACGCAGTGGATGATGGGTAAGACTTTCGACACATTCGCCCCGATCGGCCCGGCCATTGTGACGGCCGACGAAATTGGGGATCCGCACAACCTCGAGATTGTATTGACGCTCAACGGCGAAGTGATGCAGCAATCGAACACCAGCAATCTGATCTTTGGGGTGCCGCGGCTGATTGCGTATCTGTCGAGCGTGTTCACGCTGGAGGCCGGCGACGTCATCGCCACCGGAACGCCGGCGGGCGTGGGTTTCGCGCGCAAGCCGCCGCGCTGGCTCAAGCCGGGTGACGAGTGCCGCATCCGCATCCAGGGAATTGGGGAGCTGATGAACCCGGTGGTGGCGGAGACGTAACCCGGATCGGCCAATCGCGGATATCATAGGAGCATGCTTTGGCGCGGGACGCTGCTGCCGGTTTGGGCCTGCATGGCGGCCTGGGCGGGAGGCCTGCCGCACGTTTCGCTTGCCGATACCGCCGGCCGGACGCACACGGCCAGTGAATGGGCCGGCAAGCGCGCCGTGGTTTTGTTTTTTTCGACCACCGATTGCCCGATCGCCAATGCGTACGTTCCGGAGATGAACCGCATCGAGCAGAGTTACGAAGGGCGCGGCGTGGCGTTCTACGCGGTGCAAGGGGATGCGACCATCGCCGCCGCGGACGTGGTCCGGCACGCGAAGGAATTTGGATTTCAGTTTCCCTACTTGTTCGATCCGGAAGAATCCCTCGCCGCCTATACGGGGGCGACGACGATTCCCGAGGTGGCGGTGCTTTCTCCGCGCGGGGAGCTACTTTACCTCGGCCGCATCGACGATCGCCAGGTCGACTACGGAAAGCAGCGTCCCCAGGCAACGGAAAACGACCTGCGGGACACGCTGGACGCGGTGCTGGGAGGCAAGCCGGTGCCGCACCCGCGCACGAAAACGCTCGGATGTTCGATTGTGCGGAAGAGCTAGGCGGCTGGGCCCGCTAAAGCGGGTCCGCAGGCTGAAGGCCTGCCCCACGTCTTCCATGCGGCGAATTTTCTGATTTGGGAGAGTTATGCCCGATCGGGCATCCGCCGCCCGTTGGTGGCCGGCTGTTCTTCTTCCCGGTTGCCGTTGCTGGTGGCCACTTCGCGCTGCACGTCGCCGATGACTTCATCGGCCCGGTCGGAGTTCAGCTCCGCGTTCATACGCCGGAGCGCGACACTGACGATGTCGCGATGATGGAGCTTGGAGCCGGGGCCGCGTTCACTCAACTGGAGCCAGAGCCTGTGGACCAGGTCAATGTCCTCGGGCCAGAGCCGGGGCGGATGCGGGCCGAGGTTGAAGAAGAGCACGTCCTTCTGGTTTTCGAGGACGATTTCCAGCGACAAGGACGGCCGCGGCTCGGGCAATTGTTCCCAATACCGGCCGACCTGCGCGCCCTGTTCGGCAGGCGTGAGCTTGGGCGAGAGGCCCATGACAATTCGCGAGGATTGCAGCCGCGCGGCGGTCTGGACCACGGCTTCGTAGGGGTCGCTGCCCGGCACCACCATCAATTCGACGTGCTTGCCGGCCTTTTCGGCGATCGAAACCACCTTGGTGAACACGGTTGTTTCGTCGTCGGAGAAAATCTGGTCGGTAGTGAGCGGATGTTCGCCCGACCCGGCCGGGTTCACCGCCCGGACCGAGAGCACCACGATATCCTGGCGGCGCATGTCGGTCTTTTTCAGAATGCGTTCCAGGTGCTGCAACCGGTGCGGATTGCGCACGGCGACGAGGACGTTGCCGGGGCGGACATTGACGGTGCCGGCGGACAAATCGGGGCGGGCGTCGACGCGAAATTTCTCTACTTCTTCCCCGTGGCCTTTCCGCCGGCGGTGGTTGTACCATTCGGAAGTTTCGAAGACGATGAAGAACGCGATCGTGAAGCTGAGGCCCGAGATGGTGGCCACCTTCTTGGTGAGCACGTTGGTGATGGCCGCGCCGAACAGCGCGACCGTGATCAACGCGAGGCCGACCGGGATCTCGACGCCGCGAATGTGGAAATTCATCGGCACTTTCCACTCCCGGTTCGCCGGCTGCTTATAGCGCAGCACGAGCACCGAGAGGGCTTTCATGGAGAAGCTCCAGACCACGCCGAAAGCGTATGCTTCGCCCAACACGTAGATATCGCCGCGGCTGATGATGATGGTGGCGAGTTGAAGGATGACGACGGTGTTGATGAGCCGCGAGGTGGTGCCGAACTTGTGATGCGGGTGCCGGAACCAATCCGGCAGCACGCCATCTTCGGCCACGCGATTGAGCACGCCGTTGGAGCCGATGATGGCGGTGTTGACGGCGCCGGCGAGAATCAAGGTGCCGACCAGCACGACGAAGGCGTGGAACAGCAGCTTGAGCGAGGTCGGCCCGATCAGGTACATCGAGATGCCGCCGATCAGGTTGTCGAGAACGTTCTTGCGGGCCGCGTCGGGGATGATCATGACGGCGAAGAACGAAACCAGGGACGTGAACAGCATGCTGTACAAAAAGATCACCATGCCGGCGCGTTCGAGGTTCTTCAGCTTGGGATGGGCGATTTCGCGGTAGACCTGGGCCATGGTCTCGAAGCCGCTCATGGCCAGCAGTGAATGGCCGAGCCCGATCATGATGGCGATGAGGGTAATCGAAGGCGCGATGGTACCTTTGAGCCAGCCGAGCGCGTCATCGCTGAAATGGAGGTTCGAAGGCACCGGCAGGGGCACGGGGTTGTAGCCGTTCTTGACGATCGTGGCCAGGCACCAGGCGATCAGGATCACCACCATCACGGTGGTGATTTGCATGATCCGCAGCGCCTTCTCGCTCGATTCGTGCATCCCGATGATGTTTTTGCGCCAGAAATAAATGGTGACCACCACCGCGAAGGCGGCGGCAAAATACTGCGGGTGGACATGCAGCCCGGGAATCCGGAGCTTTTCGCCGGTTTCGTTGATCAAGCCGCCCAGGTACAGGCCGGCGCTGACAGCGCTGATGGGGCCGGTCAGGACGTAATCAAACATCAGGGCGGAAACCGAGAACTTGGCCAGGGTGCCGCCCATGGCCTCGTGGACGACGCGGTAGACGCCGCCGCGCACGAACATCGAACAGCTTTCGATGTAGATCGCGCGCACGGCGTAGGAGAACAGCATGATCGCCAGGATGAACCACGGCGCGGCTTTTCCGATGGCGGTTTCGGCGATGCCGCCGACGTAGTAGGCGGAGGAAGCGAGGTCACTGAGAACGATGGCGGCCGCCCGCCAAAAGGAAATGAAGGACAACATCACGGTCGTGGCGACGACCACCTTCACGGCGCCGGACCGCTGCTGTTCTGTGCTCACGGGTACGTCTCCTCGATCACCTCGCGGTGACTTTCAATTCCGCCTGCGAGGTTAGCTGACGGGCTAGAGCTTGAAAGTACTCCGTCCTGTGCGGACTGCGCCCCCACGACCGGGTCCCCCGCCTTCGAGTGAAGTTCGGCAAGTCCATATTAGCATGGGGGTGAGGCCCCGATGGTACCGGAAACGCTCGCCCGCCGCATTGTTAGTAGGTTGCGTGAGGCTGGTTATCAGGCTTATTTTGTAGGCGGTTGCGTGCGCGATCTAGTGCTGGGCCGCGAGCCCAAGGACTACGATGTGGCTACCGACGCCCAGCCCGAGGAAATCCTGAAGCGGTTCCCCGGTTCCGGGTGCGTGGGCGCGCACTTCGGAGTGGTGCTGGTGAGGGACGATGGCGCACAGGTGGAAGTTGCCACCTTCCGCAGCGACCGCGATTATGCCGATGGGCGCCGTCCGACGAGCGTTCAATTTGAAAGCAGCCCGCGGGAAGACGCGGTCCGCCGCGATTTCACCATCAACGGGTTGATGATGGACCCGGCGACCGGCGAAGTGCTGGATTTCGTGGATGGACGGGCGGATCTCGAGCGACGCGTGATTCGCGCGATCGGCGACCCGGAGATCCGGTTCGGCGAAGATCACTTGCGGCTGCTCCGCGGAATCCGTTTCGCGGCGCGGCTGAAGTTCGAAATCGAGCCCGGGACGTTTGAGGCGATCCGGCGGCAGCATGCGCTCATCCGCACCGTATCGGCCGAGCGAGTGCGCGAGGAACTGGTGTGCATTCTGACCGAAGGCGGCGCGCGGCGCGGCTTCGAATTGCTGGACGCCACCGGGCTGCTGGATGAGTTGTTGCCCGAAGTGGCCGCGATGAAAGGCGTCGCGCAGCCGCCGGAGTTTCATCCGGAAGGCGACGTCTGGGTGCACACGCTGCTCTTGCTCGACAAGCTGGAGCGCGCGTCGCCCACGCTGGCGATGGGCGCCTTGTTGCACGATGTGGGCAAGCCGTCGACGTTTCGCGTGGCCGAGCGCATCCGCTTCGATGGCCATGTCGAGGCCGGGGTCGCGCTGGCCGAAGGCATTCTCGACCGGCTGCGTTTTTCGCGGCACGATGCGGAGCAGGTGGAGGCGCTCATCGCCAATCACATGAGATTTAAAGATGTTCCGCAGATGAAAGAGAGCACGCTGAAGCGCTTTCTGCGGCTGCCGAAATTCGAGGAGCATCTCGAACTGCATCGGTTGGATTGCCTGGCGAGCCACGGGCGGCTGGAGAATTACGAACTTGTTCGGCGCAAGCTGGAAGAGTTGCCCGCCGAGCAGCTCAAGCCCGCGCCGTTTCTGACCGGGAATGATTTGATCGCCGAAGGGTTCACACCCGGGCCGGTTTTTTCGGAGATTCTCCGGACGGTGGAAGACGCGCAACTGGAAGGGGGGATCCGTACGCGGGAGGAGGCGCTGGAGTTGGTGCGGCGGTTGTTTGCGGAAGGAAAGGGCGGAGGTCAAAGGTCAAGAGTCAGAGGTTAAAACTGATCAGGTGCTTGCGGATCCCCAAGAGGCCGACGTCGGGTCGGCCGCAGACTGGAGTCTGCCCCACTGGGACAGGCTGCGAATTGAGGTTTGACTTTTCACTCAGGTTACGATATATACCGGACAGTATATATCCGCATGAAACCTGAGCCTGCGCCCGACGCCCTCCTCCCCTTGAAGCCGAACTGGTTCCACGTGCTGCTTTCGCTGGCGGACCAGGAGCAGCATGGCTACGGCATCATGCAGGAAGTGTTGGAGCGGACCGGCGGCAAGATCCGGCTTTGGCCGGCAACGCTCTACGGCACCCTGCAGCGGCTGATCGAGGCTGACCTCATCGAAGAATCACGCCGCCGGCCGGCGCCGGCACAAGATGACGCCCGCCGGCGCTATTACCGGCTCACTGCGTTCGGACGCCGCGTGCTGGCGGCGGAAAGCCGGCGTCTCGAAGAACTGGTCCGGGTGATCCGGTCCAAGCGAAGTCTGCACCCCAAGGAAGCGGAGGGCTAAATGCTCGAAGCGCGGGCGCTCACGAAGTATTACGACCACACGGCGGCCGTTCGCGGGGTCAGTTTCACGATTCAGCCGGGCGAGATCCTGGGGTTTCTCGGCCCCAACGGCGCAGGGAAAAGCACCACGGTGAAGATGCTGACCGGTCTGCTTGAGCCTTCGGACGGCCAAATTCTATACGGCGGCCGCAGCGTGCGCGACGATTTCACCGCGTTCCAGCGCCGCATCGGCTATGTGCCGGAAGAAGCTC
>Ga0335078_10007486_pt1 | contig 16182 bp, 10 predicted proteins | sample Lox_Sample_32_FD_206711 | JGI IMG/M metagenome (GOLD analysis project Ga0335078, IMG submission 206711) | Soil microbial communities from Loxahatchee National Wildlife Refuge, Florida, United States - Lox_Sample_3.2 | ecosystem: Environmental > Terrestrial > Soil > Wetlands | place: USA...
CCCGCTGTCGTAGTCGCGCAGCAGCCGCAGGCAGGCCTGCTCCCGTTTGATCGCGTCGCGCTGGTCGGTCCGGCCGGCCTGGATGGCCGCCTTGAGCTTGGGGTTGCCGTCCACCTGGGGGACGCGCAGCGCGGTGTAGGTCCGCTCAGGGGTGTGGTAGTTGTCCTTGTCGTCTTTGAACGCCTGGCGGAACGCCGAGGTGCTGTCGAAGCTGGTAACCCCTAGCGCGGCGAACTCTCCCATGTGGGCGCAGCGGGTGATCCCCAGTAGGTGCAACTGGGTGCCGGGTTTGCGGATCGTGCTGATCTGTCTCAGGCAGGCCAGGATCTGCTGGTCTTTCAGGGGCACCATGCCGCCGACCGCGATCCGGGTGTAGCCGATCCGCTGCAGTTCGCTGACTGCCCGGGCGTAGGACGCGGGGCTCCACCCTTGCGCCACGCCCATGGGCTCGAACGTGGCCTTGCGGGCGCGGCACCTGGCCAGGAACTCCGCGGCTAGGTCCAGGGTGAGCTTCTGCCGGCCCGCCCATCCCTGGATCTGTGGGTGACCGGCGTCGGTGTCGGCGGCCGGGTCGTAGCCGAGGATGACATGGTCGACGGAGATGCCGAGGTCGAAGCCGCACTCGGCGTAAAAGTCGATTACCTGGTCCGGGGTGTATGGCGGTTCCTCGTCGCGGACGTAGCTGAACGCGCCGCAGTCACCCATAGTCGCTACACGCGGGCCGGGTGCGGCGCCCAGGCGGAAGAACTGCCGCACGCCCTGCCGGTACAGCCGGTGCCGGTGGGCCAGGGTGTATTTCCCGGCGGCTCCGGGCTGGCCGTCGACGATCGCCTTGGATACCAGCAGCCCGTCGATCACGTGGGCGCGAAGCGCTTCGTGCAGGTACAGGTCATCTCGCTGCCGGACCCGCAGCGGTGACCGCTCTTCTGTGAGCAGGTCGAAACCCGGGTCGATCTGGTCCTGGCTGTCGGGGAAGAAGAACCTCATGCCTGCCCCGCCCGGGCCTGCAGGTAGGTGCGCATCAGGAAATTAGACAGCTCGGTGATGTGCCGGGGCACGTTTTGGATCTCGTTCCACCGCAGCCCCAGCCCGTCCCACTGCCCCTCGGTCCAACGGCAGTACGGGGCCAGCAGTGCCAGGTCTGCTGCAACCAGGTCGGCCGCGCCGGACTGGCGGGCATCGACCGAGCCCATGATCCGGTCCATCAGCCGTCCCATCGCCCGGATACCCGCCCCATGCATCAGTCGGCTCTGTTCCGGCGGCTTACCCCACGCAGCCGGGAAGGTGTCCTTGACCGCACCCCAGTACAGGACGAGCGCCGACCAGATGCCGGTGAAGTCGGTCTCGCCGCTGGATAGGTTGCGGTAGGGGAACAGGCACCCCGACGGGGACGTCAGGCTCTCCTTCAATGCCTCGATCAGGCTGGTGTCGGTGACGACTGCGCCCTTCGCCTTGTCCTTGCTGGCCGACGGCCGTCTGATCATGCCGCGGAACGGCGACTCGTCGCTGCCGTTGAGCAGGTCACACAGCGCCGATGGGATCTTCCGCACCGACAGCCTCGGCGGCAGCGGCGTACTGATCTTCGGCAGCAGTTCGGTGACCAACCCCCGGGGCAGCGGCTTGGTGTTGTTGATCCGCAGGAACTGATCACGCTGCACGTCGACGGAGTCGGCGACGAACGCGTTCACCGGGACCGGGAAGTCCTGCCGCCTGGCTGCGGCCAGCGCGTAGGCACGCTGCTGGCCGTCAACGATCCACCCGGACCTGCGGCCGTCCCGGTTCGGCAGCGGGATCACCAGCGTCCCACTGGCCGCGATGCCGTCGCTGACGTTCGGCCCCCGGCTGCAGGTGAACCGGACCGTCGACGGCAGCGCCATGATGATCGGGTTCGGGAACAGCGGCTGGTCGCTGTCGAGATAATCAGTGATCTCCTGGATGTGGCCCCGGACCTCGGGCCGCTGGTAGCCGATCAGCTCGCCCACATCGTCGCGGGCGACCCGGGAGATGTCGGCGACCTGCAGCACCTCGGATGCCGTCAAGGTGAACATGTACAGTGGCGCGGACCCGGACTGGGTGATCTTCAGCGCCCGCCTGGCCAGCATGGGGGCTGCGGCCCGGCCGTTCACCGCCCGCCTCCGGCAGCCCGGCGGTGCAAAGCGGCGAAGCGCTGCTGCTCGCAGGCGTACCCGGCGTCGCGGAACTCCCGCAGCATCCTGGACGCCGACATCCCCGGTTCCAGGGCGAGGCGGCCAGTGATCATCATGGTGACCTCCTCGGCGCTGAGTTTCTTCCGCTCATAGCGGGCAACCGGTGGCTGGCGTGCCAGCAGCCCGGACATATGGCGGGTGGCCCGGGCGCGGCTGGTAATCCCGGCGCCCAGCAGGTGGGCGGCGATTCGGGCGTTGAGGGCCTGCCGGGTCCCGCCCAGCCCGGCCTGCAGCCTTGCGTCGGCGGGAACCATTAGCCCGGCCAGCACGCGCGGGCCGCGAGCCCCGACGGAGATGACTAGCAGCCGGTCCGGGTCGTGCACTTCTGCCACGGCGGCGATCATGTCGTCGCGGCAGGCATCCAGGTAGGCGGCCGACAGCGCGAGCATGAAATTGGCCGCCGGCTTCGCGGCGGCCAGTTCGCGGATGCTGCGAGGCTGGCCCGGCTCAGGTCCCTCCCACTGCGCAAGGGCCTGCCACCACCGGCGAGCGCCGTCTGAGCCGCCGGGCACCCGGTCCTCGTAGCCGCTGAACGCGGCCGCGTACGGCCGGATCAGGGCGCCGGCCCGGATGAGGCCATAGCCTGCCGAGCACACCCAAAGCTGTACGTCGTGTGCGGCAGTCGACCTAGGCAACTGGCGGGCGACCGCCCAATGCTCGCCGGCGTACAAGTCTTCGGCGGCTAGGTGCGCGGCGCCGCCAGGGCCGCTGAGCCGGGCGGTCCATTCCCTGACGGCCTCCCCCGTGACGGCCAGATTCGTGAGGCTGCCGAGGCGGCGTTCAGGCGGGACGGCCGCCGTCTTGCGGTTGGAGCAAGTGACCACCACGTGCACTGCCGCGGCTCGGTCCAGGCCGAAGGCTGGCACAGTCATAGCAGCCTCCCCGCCGGGCCGTCCGGGGCCACCGTGCTGGCCGGGGACTGAATCCGGGCGAAGGCGGCATGGTTGTGGATGCTCTCCTCGCTCGCCGCCTCCACGGCGAACCACGCGATCCGCTCGTCGCGGCCCAGGGTCTCGGCCACAGCCCGGACCATGTCCTCGACAAACACCGGATGGTCGTGGGCGCGCATGGTGACATGCCGCTCGTCCGGCCGCTTCAGCACCGGGAACACCGGCGAGGAAGCCGCTGCCTCGGCGGTCTCGATCAGTTCCTCGGCCCAGATCCCGGCCGGCAGCCCGTCCTCGTCGCGAGGACGGACCTGGATCGTGATGGCGGAGCGCTGGTTATGGGCGCCGTAATCGCTGATCGCCTTGCTACACGGACAGACACTGGTCACCGGCACGCGCACCCCGAGCGTGACCCGCAGACCGGTGCCGTCAACTTGGCCTTCCAGCCAGCACTGGTAGTCCATCAGCGCAACCGCCCCGGTGACCGGGGCGGTGCGGCGCAAGAAGAACGGGAACGACACCTTCAGCCGGGCCCTGCCCGCGTCGAGTCGTGCCCGGGTCGCCTCCAAGATCGCCGGGACGGCCTGCAGTGTGATCTCGCCGGCAGTCTCGTGCAGGACCTCTACGAACCGGCTCAGGTGCGCGCCTTTCACACTGGCGGGCAGGTCCACAGACATGCTCACTTCGGCGACGGTGTCCTGCTTGCCGTGCTCACGGTCGGCGACGGCCACCGGGTAGCGGATGCCGGTAATCCCCACTTCGTCCACGGACATGTTCCGCCCGTCCCGGCTGGCCTGCACATCCGCCAGCATCAGGCCTCCTTGCCCCGGTAAGCGCACCCGGATGTGCAGGTCTCCCGGACCACCACCTCGGCAAGCGGCAGCTCGGCGGCGAGCCGGTCCCAGATCCACTGAGCCAGGTTCTCGCTGGTCGGGTTACCCAGCCCGGCCACCTCATTCAGATACCGGTGGTCGAGTTGGTCATGCAATGGCGCGAACGCGTGCTTGATGTCGGCGAAGTCCATCACCCAGCCGGTGTCCTCCCCAACCGGCCCGGCCACGCGGACCTCAACCCGGTAGGAGTGGCCATGCAGGCGGCTGCACTTATGCCCCTCAGGCAGGTGGGTCAGCCGGTGCGCGGCCTCGAACGTGAACTCGCGGAAAATCTCCATCACGCGATCCCCAGGTACTTGTGCGTCTGCAGGCTCAGCCGCCACCGCGGATGCGCCAGGCAGTACTCCACCGCCAGGCGGGTGTTCTTGTCCCGGTCCGGGCCATCCATCGGCTGCAGCAGCAGCCGGGGAAACCCCAGGCCCTCGAATATCTCCGGGGCCGCCCCATCCTGCGGGAACACCAGCTTCAACTCATCCCCCCCGGTCAGCACTAGCGGCGCCCCGGCCTTCGGGCTCACGCACACCCAGTCCAAGCCCGCCGGGGCGGGCCGGGTCCCGTTGGTCTCCACCGCCACCTCGAACCCGGCAGCATGGAACGCCGCCACCGCGGGCTCGTCTAGTTGCAGCAACGGCTCACCGCCGGTGCACACCACGAACGCCCGCTCACGGGTCCGGGCATTACTGTCCCAGACGGCACTGACAGCGGTCGTAAGATCGGCCGCCGTGACGAACCGGCCTCCGCCTGGCCCGTCGGTGCCGGCGAAGTCGGTGTCGCAGAACTGGCAGATCGCGCGGTGCCGGTCCTTCTCCCGGCCGGTCCACAGGTTGCAGCTGGTGAACCGGCAGAACACAGCCGCTCGTCCCGTTTGGGTGCCTTCGCCTTGCAGGGTGTAGTAGATCTCCTTAACCCGGTAGGTCATACTGCATGCTCCGCCGGGACAGCGAGTGCCGGGTCGTCCAGGCCGAGTTCGGTGAACCCACGGCGGCGCAGCAGGCACGAGTCACAGGTCCCACACGCTCGCCCTGCCGGGTCAGGGTCATAGCAGCTATGCGTGAGCGAGTAATCCACGCCCAGTGCCAGGCCGCGCTGGATGATCTGCGCCTTGGTCAGTTCGATCAGCGGCGCGTGGATCTTCAACTGCTGGCGGCCTTCCACCCCGGCCCTGGTCGCAAGGTTCGCCATCTGCTCGAACGCCGCGATGTACTCCGGTCGGCAGTCCGGGTAGCCGCTGTAGTCCAGCGCGTTCACCCCGATGAATACATCGCTAGACTTCAGCGTCTCCGCCCACGCGAGCGCAAACGACAAGAACACGGTGTTGCGGGCCGGCACGTAGGTCACAGGGATCTCGTCCTGAAGGTCGTCCGCGCTGTCGTGATGAGGCACTGCGATGTCATCGGTCAGCGCCGACCCCCCAAACAGCCGCAGGTCAATGTCAGCGACCACATGTCGTGCAACGTCGGAAGCCGTCGCTACACGGTGGGCGGCGTCCAACTCGGCGCTGTGCCTCTGCCCGTACCGAAAGCTCAGAGCGTTCAGGACATAGCCCTCGGAGCGCGCGATTGCCAGCACTGTTGCCGAGTCCAGTCCGCCGCTGAGCAGGACCACAGCAGGCTTGCCTGTCATCGTTACCCGCCTCCATTCCGTTACGATCACTTGCCGGGGTCAGTCCTACCAGCAGGCGAGCGGACTCGGATGGCGGTAACTACAACAGGGCACGACGACTCTCCCTGCAGTTTCTCACCTATCCGTCACCCGGCGAATCACACTTTTGTAAGTCAACCACGTGGTGCCGTCAAGATGCCTGAGGGACGCGCGGAGCCCTCAGCAATTCTCCCCGGTCGACTGTGCGGCAGACGGCGGACGCGGACGTGCCTTGGTCGCGCCTAGGGCGTTCCCCTAGCCTCGATTCCAAGTGCGTCAGTTGGACCGCCCAGACCAACTCCGGCCCGCACTAGCCAGTTGACTCGAGTCGGTCCTCCAGGGCAGCCAGGAAGCTCATCACTCCCCCGCCTCGCGGCAGCACCTGTTGATCGCGGGGCAGCACCGCGTCTATCGCAATCGTCGCACTATGAGGAGCGTGCCAGGTGTCCACGACCATGAAGTCAGCATGAGCCGCCAGGCTCTTGAGCCGTGGCGTGGCCACGTGATCGCTGTTCTGTTCCACGGTCACCCGGCCACCGGCCAGTTCGCGGAGTCGCTCCTGCAGGAGGCTGCCGGCCCTGGGCAGTAGCGAGTACAGCCCCACGCGGGTGCCAGTCAGGCGCGCCCAGATGTTGTCCTCTCCGGGAGCGCTCGGCTCGATCTCCAGGCTCAGGCCCAGTCCAGCCTGATCGGCCAGCAGGTTCGCCATCACGACCTGGCGGTGAGCCAACTGCTGGCCGCGCCCGAGTGCCCAGGACATGAGGGCTTGGATGAACCGGGCCCGGGTGGATGGGTCCGGGCATGACGCCGACATCAGCAGGTCGGCGATGTCTAGGCCCCAGTCGAACGTTGAACGCGACTGCACCTTCTCCCAGACATCGTCGAGAAGGGCCACATATTCGGCGTAACGCTCGCTGTCGGGGCCGGAGTCTAGCAGGGGTTCGAGTAGCCCGCGGAGAGCTTCCTGCACCTGTCGGGACGGGTTCGGTTGCTCGCCGACGACCAGCATGACCGCCTGGACGAGTGGGTCGCCCGCCATTTGGCCGACCAGGTTACGCGCCAGGGTGCACAGGAGGTCCAAGCTCTGGCGGACCTGGTTGGCGTTGGCGTTGCTTGAAGCCTCGAGCAGGGACGCGCCCGCGGCCTCAGCGAGACTGCCAGAAGCAAACTCAGCGGTATCCCAATTCGCCGACTCTGCTCGCAGCACCTCTGCAGCGCGATTCCACACCTCGGGCCGTCCGACCCGCTCCAGCCAAGCCGCCCATGACGGACATTTGTCCTGACCTGCGGTGCGCACCTCACGCAACATCCGGCGGAAGCCGGGCAACGGGCTTAGTTCCTCATCCGGAACTTGGCCCAGCAAGTCGACCGCACGGCGGGAGAGGTTGAGGTCTTCGGTTTCGAATGCCGCCCGGACCGCCGCCTCTGCCGCCCGCGGATCACCCGGGCTCTCCTCAGCAGCCCGGAGCACTCCTTCCCAGTCACCGAGGTCTAGCAATTCGTTGAGACCGACAGCGGCAGCCGAACCGGTCGGGGCACCAGCGCCGAGCCGCCCGCGATCGCGCAAGGACCTCAGATCGGCGATGAAATCCCGCTCAGAGCCGCTCACAGCGTCAAGCAGCCGTTCGAGGCGGTCGTCGCTATCATCCAGAACCGCGCTCACGGCCGCGAGCCGACGCCCGCTAGCCGAACTCGGTACGTCGACGCTCCGCAGCAGCGGCGCGAAGTCTTCTGCCAAGCCAGTTGCGGCAAAACGGTCAAGGGCCTGCTGCGCACTGGTCACACCGTCGTCCGAAGCAATGCGCGCCCGCCAAAGCGCTTCCATCAGTTCTTCACTGATGCGCCTGGGACGCCGGGTTCGGGCGAGGTCGCGAAACGTGGGTAGCCCTGCGAGTTCCTGCCACCGGCCCAGTGATGCTAGGCGATCCACTTGCAGGAAGCGCAGGTTTTCAGCGCTAAGCAGGCCTGCGCTTTCGATGCTGGCCAAAAGCCGCCCGGATTCCAGGCCGTCGCGTTGCTGCAGAGCCAGCCAGTAATCGCGAAGCATGAACGGCAGAGCTGGCGGAACTTCACGCCGGATCTCGGGCTGCGTCGACCGGACCGACACCAGCCGTTCTAGAGCGGTCAGCAGATCGGCGCTGTCCTTACCCGGCTCGCGAGCGAGGGGAACCACGTTTGAGATGGCGTGGCGGCTCAAAACTACATCGGCCAGGGCAGCCGACGACAGCGCCAAGGGAGTGTCCGCCAGGCGACCGACAGCGGGGCCGACGAAGGCCGCGATCACCTCACGTCCGCGGCGCTCACCTTCGCTGTCCGCCGCGACCAGGGCGAAGAGTGGCGGTTCTCGGTCCAGCGGGATAACCGTCCACGCCCCTGGCTCGCGCTTCCACATGCCGCGCTGAGCGGTAAGCAGCGCTTCGACGCGCTCACGGTACGCGCCGAATCGTTCGGTGTCCCCAACCGCCTCAAAGGGTGCTGTGAGCCAGGTGTCCGCCTTCATGCTGGGATTCCGAACCTGTCCATAGCGTCAAGCCTGGCGCGGGCGACGAATTCCTCTTCAGTTCGCAGTTCAATGTACTCCTCGCGGACATTCACTCCGTACCAGGTGATGTTCATGGAGCCGACCACGGCGTAGTCATCGCCGGTAATGGCCTTTTCGTGAAGAAGGTTGGCCGGATCGCGGGCAATGCGCACCTTGTTGCCGACGCCGAGTTCTGCGGCACGGCCGTTCAGGTGTGCGATGAATTCGTCGTTGTGCGGGTCGGCTGTCGTGCCGATTACGACCGACGAGCCGCGTGACGCCAGGGTGGCGAGCACCTCAGCTAGCCGGACGCCGCGCGGTCCCCACCGGCTCAGCGGATCGAAGGCGCCAACCTCGTTGTCCAGGATGGGGATATCCGAGATCCAGGGCGAGACGAGCCAGAGGCACTCACTCGGCGATACGAGTTCCGCCGCGAAGAGGTTGGCGAGCAGGCTGGCAGCCTCGGCGCTGCTTCGCGTCTGGGACTTGCGGATAACCCTGTTCATGCCTCCACCTCGCTGAGCACGAATGTGACATCAACATGGCTGACACTTTGGCGGATTGAGACCACGTTCGGGTAGCCGAGCATGCTCCCCACATCAATGGGGTCAGTCTGCAAACTGAGGACCCCGCGCCTGGCGTCTTTCACGTGAGTCACCGGGAACTGGAGCACGACGCGAGACTCCCGCAGGAGAACCTGGTGTACCAGGCGCCGAACGTCATCGTTCCAGTCCGTCACGGTCAAGGGCGGTGACGTCGGCCCCAAGACGGCACGGACAAGCGCGATATCAGGGTCCGGGAACTGCCCGAATGTGGTGGCCGCCTCGGCGCTGTCCTGCCATGCGGCGCTGCCACGGGGCCAGAGGAGGTTGGCAACGGCGCGTGAGCGGCGTCGGTCCGGGGCATCCCGCGGGAGGTTCAAGACGGCGGACACATCCTCGCTTTCCGCCACGAGTACCCCCACGACCTGTGGATCTAGGGTTACGCGAACGCGGGCCTCGGCTTCATCCCAGGTCCGAAGCCACGAGGTCAGGGCGGCGGGAAGGCCCGGATGGGCCCCAGCTCCAAGAAGACGGGTGCTGATAGCCGTCCAGGCCAGCCGGGACACTTCCAGACCACGGGCGGCCGTGGCCGCCCGCAGATCAGCGAGCGCCGAATTGACGGCCTCGTGCCCGGCATTCCACGACGCGCGCAGGCGCGCCGCAGCCTCCCTGACCAGACCATCGTCCATGCTCATCTCGATGAAGATGCGCAGCGATTGGTCGAGTTCCTCGATGTCGCCCGGGATGGCCGAGGCCTCGAGGATCCGGGCGAACCGCCCTGGCTCCCCCGCTAGCGCAGCTTGCAGTCGCTCTATCTGGCCGGTCCCTCCGGGCGCCAGCTCCGTAAGCCAGACTTCTGCGCGGGCCGGGTCGCTAGCACCGGTCGGCTCAATGTCGAGTGCCAGTTGGCTGCTGTCGATCTCCGGACAGACGGTGGCCAGGGCATCGACGAATATCGCACCGACGGTAGCGGCGAAGCGTGTCCGCAACCAGCCCTGCCAGACTGCGTCGCGGTCGGCGTCTGTCACCATCGCAGCGGCGCGGACTGCCTGGAGGACAGAATCATCAGCTAGCCAGTCGAGCACCGCCGGGTTGTTGGGTGGCTGCTGGCCATCCCGGGCGCGCACGACATTCACACGTTCCAGCGCGTCGATCAGGCGGGCCGCGAGGTCGTCGTCGCTGAGCCCAGCGAGAACCGGACCCGGATCCGGCCGACGCAGGTCCGCGAGAGCCAGTTGGAGGGCGGGAACTAGTGGCGCGCGGTCGAACCATGATAGGCCCGCTGGCAGGTCCGGATTGTCTGTGAGCAGCCACCGTTGGCGGTCGCCCCGCTCTTCCCGAGTTGGCTCGGGGAAGTCCTCCGGAAGAGTCACGGTCAGACACAGTCCGTCAACATCCATCTCGACGCCGAGGGCCACCGTCGCGGATGGCGCCGCGTCCGGCGCTGTGAACGAGATTTCGAATGGGATCGGATCAGGGCCGATGAACAGCGACCCGGTCGCGCCCATGGCAAAGCGCCGGATCCGGACGCCGTCGCCGGTACCGTGGGTGTGAAATGACAAGTTGGCGACAAGGTCCCGCCATTGGCTGCGTGCCAGACGCGAGGCCCGTCCCCTCCCCAATGGCTGCAACTGGACGCCCCATCGGGGCGAGGATGTAGTGGCGTCGCGGACCGCGTTGGGACCGATCTCGGATGGGGAGTCGAGGACGGTCCGCAGCGGGCGGTACATGTAGACCTCCCGCCGCGGGTTGCGGGAGTCGGCGAATCGCGCCGTCAAGGTCGCGCCGTAGGCGCGAGTGATGTCGACGTCCTGGATTGGTTCCTGGGCGAGCGGTCGTGGGGCGGCCAGCCAGTGGCGCCGACTCCAGGACTGTATGCCGAAATGGCGGGTCACGTTGCCGGGCATCAGTTCGCGGATCGTCCGCAGCGCCGGAAAGCTGCCCACATCTGGCGCTGCACCTCGCTGGCGGGGCCGCAGCAAGACCTCGACGTCTGGGACCAGCAGGTCATCGAATAGATTGCCTGCCACGAATTCCCGCAGCGGTGTCCGCGTCTGGACCTGGAGATCGTTGGCAGCGGGCTGTTCGCCTTCCCAGCCCGACCGAAGCCGCCGCACGATGGTAGGAATGACGGTGAGCAGCAGCGACCTGGGCGGTTCCCACAGCAGCGCATCTAGGACGCCTTGGGTCTCCGGGTTATCGTCGCGGCCCAGGCGGAGCGCCTTCCGGAGGTAGGAGCGGAGCCGTTCGCGCGCGAGGCCGCCACCAAGGACCTCATCCAGCAGGTCCGCTGCAGCCAGTTGACGAATGCGGCGCTGCTGGCGCGCCTCGTCGCTCGACTCGGTCAACTCGGGCGGCGCGACGAGGTCGGTCCAGACGGACTTCCCTCGGCCTATCCGGCTGAGTTGGCCAGCCAGCCAGTCCATCATCGCGTAGACGGCCTGCATACGCAGGACATACCGATTCGCGAGCGGTAGGAAGCGCGCCCGCAACTCGGGGTCGAACAGGTCCTCATACAACTGCCAGGCCCGCCGGTCCCGGCCCCAGCCGGACAGTACCACCACCGTCCAAGGACGCATCCGCGGATCGCGGCCAGCCCGGCCGCGCCGCTGCAGAAACTGGGCCGCGTCATGCGGTGCCTTGTGCTGCAGCACCGCACCCAGCCTGTCATCGTCATAACCGACCTCAAGGGTCGCGGTCGCAACAATGATGTCAGTTCGCTCACTGACGCCGGTGTCCTGCGAACTGGTTCGGCCGACGTCGAGTTGAGTGTCCGCAACAAGGTCCCAGCCTAGTTGTTCCGGCAGCCACCACCACTGACCGGTCGACTCGCGGTCGCGAGCGCTCTCCTGTTCGGCCGTCGGCCGCCTTATCTGGTCTTCGGCACGGAGATGAGCCAGGGTCAGCGGGGATCGCGTCAGCGGCCTGGTCGGCGTGCGCCAGCCCTCGGCACTGAGCAGGTTCCAGTACAGGCGGTTGGTGACATCAAGCTTGTCGGTGAATGCGAAGGTGCGAGACCCGAACAAGCCGCCTGATGATGGCAGCACGGCATACGGCGCCCCAGCGGAGTCCCGGTCTAGACAGCGCGGCACGAGCATGGCCGTCTGGATCGTGGTGGACAGCGGCCCCGTCCGCCAGACCGGGTCGTGGCGCAGCGCCACTAGGTACTCTGCGCCCGACTCCTCCAACTCCGCTGGCTCAGGCCGGGCGATCGACACGAGCCCTTCATCCAGCCCGGCGAACTGTTCAAGGAACCGGTCTGCATTGACCAGCGTCGCCGACAGGCCCACCCAGGCGAGGGGCCGATCCACTACATGCCGGAGGCGGCGCAGAAGGAGTGCGTTCTGCGCCCCTGTTGTCCCCTCGTAGATGTGAACCTCGTCTAGGAGCACCAGGCGAACTCGGCGCGCGCGGGGGCCGCCGATGCCGAAGGCCAGATACCGGTCCGGCGCTGCGAGTTGGCGGTTAAGGGACTCGGTCGTCGTGAGCAGGATGTCGGCGGGCCGCCTGCTCGCCCGGTCCCGGGTCAGGTTAATGATGTCCTCGCCGAACGTCATCCCGCACTCGTCTGAGGCGCAGGTCAGCCTCTCCCGGCCAGCGCGCGCATCGGCGGCGGGCCACAACATCGCACTGCCGCAGGATGGGCAGTCCAAGAACGGGCACCGCCAGCCGACGACCCGACTGCCTACTCTGGCCTCAGCCCAGTCGTCTGCCCGCCCCTGGGATACGAACTGCGCGGAGTGTGGCGTAGCCCTGAACCACGTACCAATCACGATCGGGCGCTCCGTTGCATGGGCTTGCTGCAAGTCCCGGACCTGACGTAGGAGCGACGAGAACTGATCCTTCAGCAGTTCGTTACGCGGGTAAATGGCCAGGATGCGCACGCCATAGGCTGGATCGTCCGCGATAGAGTCGCCGATCGCGCAGAGCGCTGGAAGGTAGAAGGCGAGCGACTTTCCCGAGCCAGTACCTGCCGTCACCATCACGCCGCGGTCCGTGCCGCTCTGAATTGCGGCGAGGATCTCCCCGGTTGCGCGCTCCTGGAATCCGGACAATTCTGGCGGGACAAGCCTCTCTGCGACGCGGTAAGCAGCCGGGGTGACGGTCGTGGCCAACCGGGATAGGAAGTTCTCGGCAGGCAGGTTGCGTTTCGGGCGACTGCGGGGGCGGTGCAAGAAACGCTGGTCCAGGACCAGCGGCGGACTCTCCCACCAGCGCCGGTTCGCGAAGCTTTGCCGCAGCGTGGCCAGCAACCGCATAGTCTCGGCCATCCGGCTGCGGAAACCGCCCTCAGGCGTCTGGACGAGGAGCACGGCTTCGAGCATCTCGTCGAGGGCGCCCGCCGGGCTTATTCCCGCTGGCAGGCCGTCACCGATGAGCGAGATGATCTCGGGCCGGGTGAAGGTCGCATCGACAGCCCCCCACGAAAGCAGGGCCGCCTCACGGAGTTCGATACGCGTCAGCGCCTGAGACAGGGCCGCCTGCCGGTCCGACACATCGTTACTCACTGGCGGGCCGCCCTGCGACGATCTTGAACGAGTTCACGAGGCCCCTGCCGCGAATCCAGCCCTTGACAGTCGGGGTAAGCGCCCGCAAGGGTGCTCCACCCTGCGCCACCTGCTCCATGAAGAACCGGACCTCCTCGTTGACCTCCTCGTTGTCCGAGTCGCTGTCTCCCAGGAGGGCTGTCAGGGCAGCACGGATAGCAGCGACCGCTGCGCTGGCCCGGTCAGGCGCGGACGCATTTGGCAGTCGGCGGGAAAGGGCGCGCAGGTCCGTTATGCCTTTCTGCAAGTTGGCCACCTGGAGCCGGTCCGCCCCCATCTGGCTCAGCATTTCCGCGAGGTCGTTCAGGCTGTCCATGCCCGGCATGCTTGCGTCGATGAACGCCTGCCAGGCGTCTCGAGCCGCTTCAGTCGCGTTCTTCACGACCTCACGGATATTCCGGAGAGTGCGGGGCAGGTCTTGTGGCCCCGATTTGTTCTGGCGCACCTGTTCGGCCGCCTCGCGGCAGGCTGCGGCAAGAGCATGCGTCCCCGGCCGTCCTGTCAGCCTATGGACCTGGTCGAGGGCGCCGAAGGCGACAACAGCCTGGTCGAGGTCCTCGACGTACGGTGATACTTGTTTCTCAAGGTTGGTCAGGAGTTCGACGCTCTGCGTCGTCCGGTCGGCCTGGGCGTGGTCCTCGAGCGCACGGTCTACACGGCTCAGTAGTTCACCAACGGGCCCACTCACGACGTCTCCTTCCGTCCGAGGCGGTCTAGCAGGCCCGCGGCCTCCTCGAGTTGGACAGCCACGCGTTCGGCGAGTTCGGCAGGATCCCCGCCGGCCCGCTGGGCAGTGCGTTCCTGAAGCAATTGGGCCGTAGCCTCCATCGCCTCGAGCACGAACTGCAAGGCAGCAGCGTAGGAGCGCGCCTGCGCGGCCCAGGACTGGGCGTCGAAGATCGCAGCGGGGTTATCGGAGTCGCGGATCGCCGGCTCAGATGAGATCCACCAATCAACTGCATCCCGCGAAGCTGACTTCATGGCCTCGATCTCCTGTCGGAAACGGACGTAGGTTCCCGCAGGCCGGAAGACGCGGTCGTCGTTGGCCCTTGTACCCAACTCCTCGGCCCATGTGACGATGTCACGGTCAGTGGAACCGACGCCGGTCCGCAGGAACTGCAGGCCAGCCAGCAGTTCCTGCCGTTCGGAAGCCACTGTTTGGGCCCAGTTAACGGTCAGGCCGGCCCGGGCCCTTTCGATCTCGCTGAACATGTCTGAGAACTCACCGAGCCCTGCAGCGACCGCCGCTGGATCATCGATGGCTTCATACCCGGCCGACTCGAGCGCGGCGGCGTCGACCACTATGGGCTCCCCAGTGTCGCCCTGGCGGGCCGCGCCGAAGTCGGCGATGAGCCCCGCATCGAGTGAGTAAACGATCTCCCTGGCGGGCCGGGCAAGTTCTGCCCAGGCCGACGACCACGAGTCGGTGACGTCGTCCCTGTCCTGCGCCACGGCCGCCACGACTTGGGCTGTGTCGGCCGGGCCCAACTGGCCAAGCACCCGTAGTGCGGCGGCCCGGAGGGCAACGACAGCCGCGGCTGGCCGCGTGCCTCCGGCGCTGGTGATCGTTTGTAGGAAGCGCCCCTCTACCGCGGCCGCGCAGTCGCTGAGAAAGTTCTCGAGTTCGACCTGCAGTTCGGCCGGTTGAAAGTTCGCCGGGAAGTCCCATTGACGGTCCGATGCGGCTGGATCCCAGTGCCCATGATCGCCGAACCAGCGGGCCGCCAGGAGCAAGCGGAGTCCTGGGGATGACTGGCGTACGTTGAACCGCAGTCGCCCGGGCGCGGGTTCCGCGCCGGAGGCGAAAGCGATGACGAAGGCGGTCTCGGGAAAGACTCTCCTGAGGATGAGCTGGGTCATTCCTGAGTTGGCGTTCACCAGATGCCTGCCTAGATCGAGCCGGGCGATGGTCCAGTCGTGGAAGGCCTTCCGGAACGACTCCATTTCGTGAACGGGCATCCGCGTGACGTTGCTCTCCCAGTCATAGAGGAACTGCACGCGATCTGTCGCTCGCTCAGGTGCCGGAGGGGGCGGCCCTGGCGGTGTGGGAGTGGGCTCCGGGCCTGGGGGGGTGCCCGCGTCCGTGGCCTTGCCCGGCAGGTCGAAGGCTAGATGTATGCCCGGATGCTCGGGCTCGCCGTCGGCCCAGACTATGCGGGCTCGCCGCAGTCGCTCGCGTGCTTCCGGGCTCGGTAGTTCGTCTTCCCGGACGATGGCCTCGCGTGCTCGGTTGACGCCCAGGAAGAACCACTTGTGGATTTCCTCAGTCGGGAAGACCCCGGCATCAATCTCCGGCTCGGCCGTGACCAGGAAAGATTGGACCACTTCGTTTACCAGGGACCTGGGCGACAGCCGGTTCTCCTCCCGCAGATGCTGGAAGGCGCGGCGCAGCGAGACCTTGTCGTGTGGGTAGAGCCCGACCTGGCCTCCCGGGCCGGTGTCGACGCTGCCGAAGGCGTCGAAGCACTCGTCGCGGTGGCGGCACGGCTGGCCTTGCTCGCGGATAGCGCATGCATTCGGTACCCACGTGCCGTTCTCTCTGGTGCGCTCGTCTGCAGCAGCTCGCGCCGCTGTTAGGGTGTCCCGCCCAACGCGGGCGTTGTTGAGGTACCGGGCGACGAACGTCACCATGGCGGGGTCGGCGTCGCCGTCCCCGCTCTCTATGTTTTGGACGTCGTAGTGATGCGTAACCCTGTCCCGCACGGTGTCGCGTATTTTGAGGTACTTCGCGGTGGTTATCGCGAAGACCACGCGTAGCGGGCAGTAGTCATCAAGCGGTGGCTGGCTGAACTGGTCATAGAGGTCGTCGTCGACCAGGCCAAACAACGCGAGGTCCTCGAAGAGTAGGACCAGGTCCGTACCCTCGTGGCGGAGCAGCTTTCTAGTCTCGTTGAATACCTCATTGAGGGTGAGGCCGCCGGTCCCGAAGCCGAGCGTCATGCTC
>Ga0335078_10007487_pt1 | contig 16182 bp, 26 predicted proteins | sample Lox_Sample_32_FD_206711 | JGI IMG/M metagenome (GOLD analysis project Ga0335078, IMG submission 206711) | Soil microbial communities from Loxahatchee National Wildlife Refuge, Florida, United States - Lox_Sample_3.2 | ecosystem: Environmental > Terrestrial > Soil > Wetlands | place: USA...
CCGAGGTAACCCTTCTTCACCCTTCCATCCTTCGAGATTGTCGCAACGGTCTCCTTCAGGGACTCGACCGAGACTGCAACCCCTCTGCCTGCGAAGTAAGCCACGTTCATGCCCATCAGGTTCCCCGAGGCGTCTACGAGGGGACCTCCCGAGTATCCTGGGTTCAGCTTGGCGTCGGAGACCACCGCGTCCTCTATCATGATGCCCCAGAACCCCCTCATACTCCTCTTGTGGCTTGTGATCATGCCCGACGTTGCCGACACCTTCCGTCCGAAGGCGTTGGCCAGAGCTAGCACGAACTGCCCCACCTTGATGCCGTCGGAAGACCCGGTTTTCACCGGCGTCAGCCCCGTCGCCTCGACCTTCAGAAGAGCGACGTCAGTGTACGGATCCCTTCCGATGACCTTGGCTTCGAGCTCTTTGCCGTCCCCAAGGGTTACGGTGGGTGAAATGGAGTGCCCAACGACGTGACTGGCCGTCACGACCAGGCCGTCAGAAGACCAGACCATACCCGTCCCGCCTCTCCTTCCTGCGTTCACGTTCACCACTGACTGTGAAACGCCTTCAGCCAGCTCGGTTACAGCGTTTGAAAATGACTGTAACAGCTGCATTCCCTCTGTTCCTGTCATGTTGTCAGAATCACCTGATTGGGGTATGTAGCGGCCGCTACTTGTTGAGCGGGTTGCGAGGGTACCGGCTCACATTCCGTACGGAGTGAAGTAACCTATGCGCATCAGCGCAAGGTTCGCTCCGGGCCTGGGACTCGCGTAGAGTCTCGATATCCTTCCCATCAGCTGGTGGGCGGCGCGTACCGCCTTGGGCAGATCGGAATCCTTTGAAATCTTGGCATCGATGTCCAGCATACTGGCGGAGAACCGGGCGTCAACGGTCACCGAGCCGTCCTCGGTCACCCACTTCATCACGAACCCTTCCTCGCCTTCCGACATCCCCACCCACCTGATCGTATCAAACCACCGTCCCTTCAAAGCAGAAACGATCTTCCCTGCGCTGGCCTCGTAGGGAAGGAACGTGTGCAGGATGGGAATCTTCTTGTCTCCGGCGAACGCCGGCCTGAGCCCAAAGTTTCCCTTCGCCTTCCCGGTAACGCTGTAGCCCTCTGGAGACTTCACCACGAAGCCGTCGTCCTCGAGCCTCTCGAGCGACCTGGACAGCGTCTCAGGGTGAGCCCCCGTGATCCGCCTGAGCCCATCGAATGTGAAGACGGAGAGACTCTCCTCCTCGATAGCCCGGAACACTTCGGCGTCCCTGGCGCTCATGGAGGGGTACCCTTGATCATGGAGCCTGTCTCCTGTCAATTCCAAAGACGGGGAGAGCCCACTTGTTTAAAAAATCTGTTCCGTTTCCCTGAATTTCATCGTTAAATAACAATCCCCGCGCCTTGGATGCCGGATGTCGAGCGAAAAGCCCGGTGCTGCCTTCATCCTCTCTCTGGTGGGCGGGCTCTTCGTCCTCCTTGGGGGCATAGTGACGGCCGTGATTGGTGCTGCGTTCACTCTTTTCATCGGAGGGATCGGCGGAATACTCGGGGTCCTTGGCATAGTCTGGGGCGTCCTGATCCTAGTCTTCGCGTCCAGGCTAAACTCCGACCCAGGCAGCCATTCCACTTCGGGAGCCCTGATAATCGTCTTCTCGGTTCTGAGCTGGGTCGGGGCCATAGGGGGGTTCTTCATCGGCTTCCTCCTGGGGCTCATAGGCGGGATACTCGCCATCACCTGGAACCCCCAGGCGCAGCAGCCGATGCAACCGATGCAGCCAGCGGCTCCGGTGTCTGCGGTGCAGCCGGGGATGAAGTACTGTGCGAGCTGCGGAGCACAGATGAGCGCATCCGCAGGATTCTGCCCGAAGTGCGGCGCGAAACAGTTCTAGCCGTTCCTGCTGAAAATCAGGTTCCTTCCCGACTTCGACATAGTTACCCTGCCCAGGGCGACGAGGGCGTAAAGCCCCATCAGGACGTCGAACCTCATCGCAATCTTGTCCTTCATGCCGAACGCGTCCTCGAGTTTCCCGGCCTTGATCAGGGATCCGGTGGTGTCCCCTCTCCCAACCACCCTCGCGAGGGCTTCGACCTTCTCAGCCGAAACAACGGACATGTGGAAAGACGACGAGCCCCTGCTGCTGGGGCTGAAGACGGCGTAGTCCCCCCCTGCGGTACGAAAGACCTCATACTCCTGCCTCACCGCATCTACGGTCCCCACGGGGACCAGCGCACGAAAGAGGTCTCCCACCTGGGTCATGAACCAGATGGGACCTTAGTCATGATTTATGTCTCCCTCCTGAACCGCAGAAATACGCCACCCTGGAGGGACTGGTAAGTTGGTAAGCGCCCTTAGAGCGGTTGCCGTCGCCGCCATCGCCCTGATCGCCGTCCTCCTGATCTACACCGTTTACGAATCGACGAGCGGGCCCGGTTCTGTTACGACCGCCGTGCCTACGGGGTTCACGGTCAACGCCAGATCGTTCAACTTCACCTATCTCGCAACCACCCAGCAGCAAAGGGCTGAGGGGCTGATGAACAAGAGCGTGACGAACTCCACCACCGAGCTCTTCGCCTTCCCCTCATCTGGCCAGTGGCAGTTCTGGATGTACGACACGAACACCAGCCTTGACATGATCTGGGTGAACGCGGTGGGGGATTCTGGGCGTGTTGTCTTCGTCGTGACGGGAGCGCAGCCCTGCTTTGACAACAGCGCCTGCGAGGTCTATACTCCTACGGCTCCGGCGAACTACGTCATCGAAGCGAAAGCAGGCTTCGCGGCCGCCAACGGGATATCCGTCGGTACCACCATCCAGTTCAGCTGAGCGTCCGCCTTTGCGGCCACTTCTCACATTCGTCTAGGAAATTCGACTCGGCTTCCTTTGGGTACCAGCCCGTCCGATGGAGGCGTGCAAGCAGCTCCGAAACCCCCAATGACAAGGGCTCAGAAACTCCGCTGGTACGCCGGGCAGCTAATGACCGACGCTGCGGCAGAAGAGAAGGCGGGGAGCCACGATACGTCCGTGTCCCATTACCTCCAAGCCGCGGAAATATTCCTCCTCCTGGCGAAGGTCGAAGAGAACTACACGGCGTGGAAGTACTACGCCGACACTGCAGCCCAGTGCCAACAGAAGGCACGGCGGCTCATCGCACTGGCCCCCAGGGAAGATTCCCCTCCTCCTGCGCTTGGTCTGCCGTAGGCCCACGTTCTTAATATACCACGGACGGCAACTTTGACCCGATGACAAAGTGGGAATGCTACCGGTGCGGCCACATCTTCGAGGGAGATAACACCCCTGAAGAATGCCCCAACTGTCACTATTCGCTGACCTTCTGGATCGAGGCAACCGAAACGAAGGCCCCCACGATCAGGAACTTCGTCAAGACCGACCCGCTCATGATCGACGCCAACGAATCGGTCCTAAAGGCGGCCCAGATGATGAGGGACAGGGGGGCGGGGAACATACTCGTGCTGATCAATGGCGAGCCGAAGGGGATACTGACGGAGCGCGACATCCTGAACCGCATCGCGGCGGACGACCTACTTTCATCGAGCATACCCGTCAGGAAGATTATGACCTCCCCGATGATAACCATGGAGGCCGACGAACCTCTCTCTGAAGGGGTCCAGCTGATGGCGAAGCACAGGATAAGAACGGTCTTCGTGACCGACCACGGGAAACCCCTCGGTCTCCTGAACATGAGGGCCATCGTGGGGGATCAGTTCAAGGTCGCGAAGAGCCTAGAGTCATAGCGGTGGGGCAGTCATTATATCCGAGGACGGATAGGATTCCCCACGGGCATCATCCTCTTCGTCTGCGTGGAGAACACGTTCAGAAGCGTCCTGTCTGAAGAGCTCTTCAACTCAAAGGCGCCCCAGGGATGGCACGCTGAAAGCGCGGGGGTGAGCCCCGCCTCCGCCGTGAATCCCAACGTCAGGGCACTACTCCAGGAGGTCGGCATCACGATGTCTGAGAGGTCCCCCAGGTTGGTCACCCGAGACATGGTCGATCGGGCTTCCAGGGTCGTGACATTCGGGTGCCTGGACAGGTGTCCCATAGGCGCCGAAGGGAAAGGGGAGGACTGGCCGCTCCCAGGTGCGACAGGCAAGACTTTCGAAGAGCTCAGGGGGATAAGGGACGAGCTGTCTGGAAGGATCGACGGCTTGATTCAGCGGCACTGCATCCCAGTTGGACCTGTCGGGAAGTGACCCGCGGGAGAATCTGATGTCATCGTCAGGCATCGACGAGCTGAGGAAGGAGCTCAAGAGGGCCGCAAGGGCGCACGGGACCCTCACCTACGGGGAGCTGATGAAGATCATGGGAATCTCAAGAGGCGCGCCTCTTTTCGAAGCCATCGTCGCCGTGGACAAGGACGAGTACGCCCGCGGGGCACCGGGTTTCGCCGCGATAATCGTCCGCAAGGACACGGGGTACCCTGGTGGAGGATTCTTTTGCGACGACGGCCTCCCCGCCGAACTGAGGAGACCGTTCGCAAAGGCGTCCGACCCGAAGCTTTCCGCCGCCGAGATGAACTACGTGAAAGAAGCCCAGAGAAGGATCTGGGACTACTACTCGAGCGACCCCCAGCCCTGATGCACCTGTATCCGCTACCACCTCATCCCAAAGTCGACGGTGACCTGCCTGTATCTCTCAGCCTGCTTGGCGCAGAGCTCGACTTCCCTTTCCATATCGAACCCGAGCTGGTTCGAGAACAGGTGAACGAACCTGCTCCAATGGAACACCAGAGGGTCTTCCTCCTTCTCTCTCCATGGGTTCTGGTCTCCGCCCTCCCATGGGTTCCCTAGGCCTTTGGCCCAGAGCACATTTTCGAGACGAGAACATCTTTTCAGATAAAGGAGCCTGAGTGCGGTATCCGCGCCGTCCCTGAAGTAGTCCTGGGCGACCTTCCAGCCTTCCCTTCCATACCTGTCCTCCTCACCCGAGTATTCGACCCCGCTCTCCCCATGTTTCCCGAAGCGCCATCCCGAGATGAGCCCCTTCCTGCTGAGGGAACCGGCTATTCTCGCCAGTGCGCGCGCCTCGCGTCTCTTCGAGGCAGCGGTCTTCAGCCTGACCCTGAACCTGAGCTCGGGTTCGCGGAAGTAGTGGTACGTGACGAGGGCGTTCTTCTTCTCAAGCCGCTTCACGTGCGGTTGGAGTACGTCTAGCAGGATCGCATCCTGTTCGGCGACATCCCCTTCGAGGTTTATTTCGACCCAGTGTTCCATTGCGCTCGGCGCAGGGACCGCGGTATAAGATGCCTAGCCGGTTCGCCTGGCGTCTAGATTCTCGCTCAGAATCCGTTTGACCTCGTAGTCCTCGACCTGACCGAAGTCCTTGTAGTGCTCCCCTATCGCGAAGAAAGACATCGGTGTCTCGACGCAGACGACCTCGAGCCCGGCTTCGGTCAACTTCTCGACCGCGTCTCGAGGGGCAACGGGAACTGCGACAACCACGGCCTTCGGCTGCTTCTTTTGGACGGAGATCGCCGCAGCCTTGACTGTGCTCCCGGTGGCGATGCCGTCATCTACAATCACGACGACCTTGCCCTTCAATCGAGGTGGACTAGCCTCCCCCCGCAAATTCGCCAGCTTTTCCTTCATTTCTGCCCTCCTCTCGCGAACTTGGTCCTCGAGATAGCCCCCGGTCGCACCGATGTACTCGGCTTCCTCGCTGTTCATTACGACCTCTCCTTCCTCGCCCACGGCTCCGAGGGCGTATTCGGGCTCCCCCGGCGCGCCTATCTTCTTGGCCATCACGACATCCAGCGGTGCCCCGAGAGCCTTGGCCACCTCATTGGCGACGACCACTCCACCCCGCGGGATCCCTAGCACCACGACATCCTCTCCCTTCAACCTGAGGAGTCTGTCAGCGAGTTTCTTTCCGGCCTGCACTCTGTTATCGAACACCGACATTCAACCCCGTATTTCGTCAGACGAAGTATCAAATCCAAGCGGCTAGAAATTGGTTGCTACTATTCTCCAATTCGAGAAGCTTGGGCGCTCATCAGAGCGTCGGGTATTTGGCCATTGGGGCGCTTGGTCCCACGACCCAAACCTCCCACCCTGCCCTGATGCTCATGTCCACGGAGTGGAGCTTCCCCTGGGGCACAGCCAAGATTCTTCTCACGGAACCTTTCCTGAAGAGGTACGGCTGGAACCATACGCTGGCGAAGTTCTTCGTGCCAAGCCGCTTCATGTTCGGGTGCGTCTCGCATTCGACCAGCACGAGCTGCTCCGTTCCGTCCTCGGATCTGTATCCCATCAGATCGGGCCTGTAGGACCTCCATGACACCTTTTCCCGGGGAGGGTAAGCTGGCTCTTCGACCACCACATATCGCTCGTTTTCAAGCTCCTGCCTGACTATGGCCTTCATCGATCTGTGAACGGCGGATTCCGCCACGCCGATGCTTTGGGAGTGGCAGCATTTCATCTTTGGGCTTTGGTCGGTTCCACCCCCTGGTTAGCATTTCCAGACGCGAGGAAAGGGCTACGGTGCAAAACGGGAGTTCGCGCCAAACAGTCTTGCATGCTCATGATATGCTGGTCAACAGAAAATCTGTTCTTTGTCAGCAACTAAAGCCACCCTAGGATAACAGCCCGGCAAACCATTGGGTTGTCAGCTCTCTCGCTGTTGGCCCTGCCAATGGCTGGGGCGCAGTCTCAGTCGACCCCGGAACCGCGCGAGGATCCGCGCGAGTCCAGGAATGTTCAGGGCTGCCCTCGAGTCAGAAGTGGAGCCTAGTGCTCGCCAGAGCCCGGTGTGGTTCGACGACCACGCCACGGGAAGGCAGCGAAGCGCAGGCGGGGGTGGAAGCGCACGAAGGCGGAGGTACGTTGGAGGGGGGAGAACCCTTCTTCGGCCGAGCGAGGTGTGGAGCCCTATGCTTAGCACCGAACTGGGACGCAGAAGTGTTTGAATCCTAAAGGTGCACCGAAGCCTGAAGGGCGATTCAACTCCCAAGTGCGATTCAAAGCCGGAACGTGGCATGGAAGAAGGACTTCACTTGGAACTGAACGAGCAGACGAAAACAGCGAGGGGCGGCTTTGTCCTTATTACAAGCCTGCCTCGAGGGCTATATTGTGAGCGAACTCACCGCACAGAACGGGGACACGATCTCAGTGCACTATCTGGGGAAGTTCCCCGGAGGCGAGGTCTTCGACACGAGCATGAAACAAGAGGCAATCAAGGCAGGGCTCTTCAACCCCGCGCGCGACTACAAGCCCCTGCAGGTGGTCCTCGGCCAGCATCAGGTGATAAGCGGTTTCGAAGAGGCGCTTGTAGGCATGAAGATCAACGAGAACAAGGAGATAACTCTCCCGCCCGAGAAAGCCTACGGCAAGACAGGGAGGCACCCTATGGCAGGAAAGACCCTTCAGTTCAGGCTGCTCGTCACGAACATAAAGAAACCATAGAGCGCCCCAGCTCCCAGGAGGGACAACTTCATCGCGACTTCGGTTTTCGTCCTTTGACCTTCTGCCTGGCATAGAATGCCCTGAATTTCGCCCTGTTCCCGCAGCTCTCCATGCTGCACCAGACCCTGTTCCCGCTCCTGGACGTGTCGAGGAACAGCCATCCGCATCCCTCTTCTTCATTGGCGCACTCCTTCACCAGGTCCAGCTGTTCCGAGGTGAGCAACTCAGCGGCATTCCTCGCTATCGGCCAGAGCATCATGTCAGGGGTATGCTCATCGCACTTCCATCCCCACCGAAAGGACTCCCCTTCCGATGCCAACCGCGCCATCGACATGCCCTTCGAAAGCTGCGCGTTGATGGTGTTCAGGTCCTCCTCCCGAACAGGTTCCCCACGCCACTTGTCCGAGAACAGCCTGTAGACCGCTTCCCGCAGCTTGGCCGCCTCTGCCATGACACGGTCTCCCAGTCCCTTCTGGTTCCCGTAGACTGTCAGCAGCGATTCGGCCTCGCCGGACTTCAGTATGCCCCGTCTCCTGCTCCACTCCACTAGGTCACCATACCCACGAAGCGTATCCGTCGGGTGTTCGCTGGCGTGCCAATCCACTGTATTGGCGAAGTCGAGGCAAAGGGCCCCGCTCCCACTGCCATGGTCGACATTTCCAGCATCTGCCATACCCGGGGCTGGTCCGGGGTCGTATTTACGTCTAACTGGCATCCTCCAACAAGCTAGTTAGGTAGATTTTTATACCCTAACCGCTCGAGGGTATGACGCTGGTTAGAATGCAAGAAAAATGTGAACTGCAGTTGGCGCCGTCCGCGGTTCACCCTTCGGGTCGAGCAAGAGAGGTATCGATCGAAGAGGCAGGGGACGCGGGCAGGATCGCAGATAGGGTGAGGCAGGGAAAAGCGCTGCTCAAGGTTGTCGTGATGCCCTGGGGCGTGGAATTCTATCTGGATGAGGAAGGGGAAACATGATGAGAGACGGCAAGGTCCGGGTGATCGTCAGGAGCCGGAAGGTCCCCGTTAGGACCATCGACCTCACAGAGCCGGTCTACTCCACCTCAGGCATGCTGATGGGTACCCGAAGGAACCGGCTTGTGGTTTACGAAGACGTCCTTGACGACGCCCACAAGAAAGCAATCGAGGAGGGGCGGAGACTGTCTTGTGACCTCGGGCTCGAACTGGAAGTCGTTGACCGTTCAAAGGCCGGGTTGTTCCGTCGTCTGCTGACGACCATGGGCGGTGGAGGATACACCCACGTCAACGTCGTGGTCTCCCCTTCAAGCAATGCCCACGCGAGCGCTCCCGGGCTCGTTGCACGGTCCGCCTAGAAAGGGCCGCGCGATGGAAAGGTCCTCTAACGGGGTCGCCCTTACGGTCGGGGCGAGCCTCATCTGGGGGACGAGCTTTGTCGCCGTCAGCGTGGGTCTGGAATACTCCAACCCCTACACTCTTCTCTTCGAGCGTTTTCTCGTGGCCACCCTGGCGATCGTCGTCGTGAGCGCCTTCGTGAAATCGGCGCGGATCTGGCCCGAGCTCCCGAAGCCCAAGACCTGGATTCTCGGCGGAGTGTACGCCGCCGCTTTTGTGCTGCAGTTCCTTGGGCAGAACCTGTCAGGGGCTTCGGCATCGGCCCTCCTTTCGAACCTGTTCGTCGTCTTCGTGCCTGTGGTCGCCTTCTTCGTCCTCCGTGAGCGCATCCCCAACATGTCCAAGGCCGCTGTCGCTCTGAGCGTCCTCGGGGTATTCCTTGTCTTCCCTTCGGGCCTTCAGGTCTCGGCGAGCACCCTGGGAGATCTCCTCCTCGTGGGGTCTTCCCTCGGCTACACTCTTTTCATAGTCTATAGCAAGAAGTTCGGCGTAACTTCGATGGCAGGATCCTTCGCCGTAATCGTGTCGATGACAATCATCATGGCCCCGGTCTCGGTCCTGGCCGGAGGTTACACTTCCTTCGGGCCTGTGGCGGCGGCAGGGTGGGAGTCGGTGGTCTGGCTCGGCGTTCCATGCACCGTGGTGGCCTTGGCGATGTACACCAGGGGATTGGCTTCGATCAGGGCCGTGCAGTCAGCGACCCTCCTACTCTTCGAGATAATAGTGGGGGTAACCTTGTCGGTCGCATTGCTCGGGAGCGTGCTCAACTCCATCCAGCTCATCGGGGCGGGGGTCATAGCTTTCGCCATACTGCTTTCGTCGCGCCCGTAGAGGTCCGCCTAACAATGCCGCTCTCCCGGCGTCACTCACCTTGTATACTCGGCTTGACCCCGAAGCTATTTACCAAGGGTCTGGCAGCCACCTGAGAGCAAGTTGGCCAAACGAGCCTTCACCATCGACACTGGAACCGAGAAGATCGCTGTGGAGGGGCACGCCCATCAGAACGTCGCCGTCAAGTATCTGATGAAGCGGAGAAGGAGCCTGATCTTCACCAAAGATCCCGCCAAGGTGGAGAAGCTCTTCTCCGAGGTCCCGAGCCAGATCAGCATAATCGGGGCCAACGTCACCAAGACCTACAAGGTCACCTGGGAAAGGGTGAGCACGGGTGAGTTCGCGGGCGCCAGGTTCACCTTCACCCTGGAAGAGGTCAAGTAGGCATCCTTTTCTGTCGGGAACATTCGGCGTGCACAATGGCCCCGGGATATCGTAGGGACGCCTACAGCGACGCAATCAACAAGGTCCGCTCTGAGCACTCCGATACGATCAAGCGCCCCAGCGTCACCGTCGAATGCCCCAGATGCAAGACCCGCCAGGTGATAACCGAGGCGCCGGGGATGCGCGTCTGCGTGAAGTGCGGGTTCGAATTCCGACCCCTGCAGCAACGCTAGCCCTTTCTTGTCATTACCTTCAGTGCGCCCGTCTTCGAGTCCACCCACGTGACGTAGCTGATCCCGCAGGAAGAACACACAAACCTCTGTACCTTCATCGGCGTGCTTGTCTTCGCTCCGCCGGTCCATTCCCTTGCGGGCCTGCCGTTCTCCACGCCGCACTTGGGGCACTTGGCCATCGGTTCTATCTCTCGGCGAAGTATTTCTTCAGCGGCTCCCAGTAGTAGTCCTTCCAGCCTTCGGCGTACCGGGCGGCCTGCTCTGCAGGCACCTTCGACTGGACCATGGTCAGCTCGGTCTTCTTCCCCTTCGCCTTCAGGGTCAGCTCCAGCAGTGAGGGCGGATACCCCTCCGGCCACTCCGAGGTCTTCCATTCCTGCAGAATCGTCTTTCCCTTTACCAGTTTGAGGTACTTCCCCTCGATGTAACTGTCGGACGCGGTGAACCTGTGTCCCACCCTAGGCGTCCCAGTGGCGCTCTCGCCCGTGAACTCGGCCTGCTTCTTCGGGTTCACATAGGCCTGGTACACTTCGAGGGGGGTCGCGTCGACAGTCACGGTCTGCTTTATTGTCTCGAATCTCATTTCTGAGCTCCCAAGAACCCCATGACGCTCTCGTTGAAAAACTCCGTATTCTCCAGGTGGGGGAAGTGCCTGCTGCCCGGCACAACGATTCTCTTTGCGCTCGGCACCGCCCTCGCAGTCAATTCCCCTATCCTCCGGAGGTACAAGGCGCTCTGCTCGCCATTCAACACGAGGGTCGGGCAGGATATCATCCCTGCTTCTTTCGGGGTGAACCTCGGGAACTTTGTCCTGAGCTCGCCGACGGTTCTCGCGTTGTCCAGCATCATCCGCCTGGTCTCTTCCGGCATAGAACGATAAGACCCCTTCATGTCCTGAACCCCGTCCACGTTCAGTTCAACCGCGCGTTCGAGGTCCCCCTGGTCCAGGGCTTTGAGTGATGGCATCAGGCTCTGCGTCTGGAACCTTCTCCCGGACAGCGCCACCGACGGGCTTCTGATCAGCAGCCCGAAAGCCTGGGCAGCGCTCGTCTGATCTGCCACGAGGAGGGTTGAGATTGCGGGCTCAACCAGGATGAGCGACCTCACGAGATCGGCATGGTCCGCAGCGAGGAAAGCAGAGATGAAACCGCCGTACGAATGCCCCACGAGGTCGACCTTTCCTCCGATCTGCTCGATGAACCCCTTCAGATCCACCGCGTTGTTTTGCACCGTCGAATCGCTCACGTCTCCCTCCCTTTGGTTTGGTGCTGCGTACCTCCTGCTCAGGGTGATGACCCGGTGCTTCTTTGAGAAAGGCTCCATCTGACCCTTCCACGCTCTGCAGTCCGTCGGTATCCCATGGACGAAAAGAATCGGATTCCCGCTCCCCGCTTCCTCATAATATAGCGATACTCCGCCTACATCGGCTATGGGCACGTTCCCTTCCCTGGGCCGGCTGCTATATCTCCTTACTCAGTGCTGCTTCTTCCAGGCCTGTGCACGCTTGCAGAAATCCTCGGCCTCGTCCGCCGCCTTGTCGCACCGCTCGTAGTGGCCTATGACTTCTCTCAATAGCTCCTCTATGGGGGTCGGGGCCCCGGGGCATTCGGAGTCCAGCTGTGCCCTTATCTCCATAAGGGGTTGCCAGACGTCTGCTGGGATGACTACAGGCACGCCCTGCTTGTTGGCCGTCATGGCCGCCCATGCGGAAGGTTGGTATTTCTGGATTGGCGGTGCGTCCCCTAGCTCATGAGGGCGCTCAACGAGGCGAACTCCACGACGCTGTTCTCACCCGTGGAGCTGCCGTCAAAACCTCCGACGCAGTATATGTCCCCCGACAGGGCCGCGCAGGTTGTCCCGACGCTGATGGGGTAGTTGGCGGCCTGCTTCCATGCGCCTATCCCTCCCGAGGATATTGGGGCGTAGTAGACCGCATTCGTGTACGAGGGACTGCTTCCTCCTGCTGTTTCTCCGCCCACGCACAGCATGTCCCCCGAGGAAATGACGCACGCCTGACCACTGCCTGCCACGGGGTAGGATGTCGTGGGTGTCCAGGCCCCCACGCCCGAAGTTGATAGCGTCGCATAGTAGGCCGTGCCAAGAGAGTTGCCATTGTTGTCTGCTCCTCCGAGGCAGTAGATGTCGCTGGCTTCAGCGTAGCAGGTCGGGTAATAGACGTTGGCAGGATACGGTGTGGTCCTGCTCCAGTTGCCTATCCCCGAAGACGAGAGGGGGGCGAACCAGACCGAGTTCGTGGGCGTGGCGTCGGCGTTGGACCCGTCGGTCTCGTTGACCCCTCCCACACAGTAGATGTAGGAGGGGGACGCCACACACGACATAGTATCGACGGGTATCGGGTAAGGCGTGGAGGGGCTCCAGCTCCCGGGAGATCCTGACCCAGCGACGGTGGTGTAGTAGCTCGAAGCGACGTCGTCGGGGACGTCATTATACGAACCGCCGACGCAGTAGATCAGACCAGAAGAGAGAACACACGATTGGCCGTTGATGGGCTGAGGGTAGGCGTTTGAAGCTTGAGCCCATCCTGTTATGTTCCCGGAGCTTGAAATCGCCTGGGTGTAGTACACTTCACTTCGCGGCCCCCCGTTCGCATCCATCCCCCCGATGCAGTAGATCGAAGAGGCGGTGTTGACGCACTGCTGCCCAGCCACCGCGTATATCCCTCCCACCTGAAGCGGATACCCGGCCGCACAGTCCCATTTCGTCGTGCACACCGGCGGGGCGGCGGTCAGCGCCGTAACTGCGTAGATGGCGGCTACGATTATCACGACGATTACGACGACAATGATGATGAGCCTCGATGCCTTCAACCGCGCCAGTCCTCCTCTCGCTGCTACAGCCCTAGGCTGTTGATCAGCTTCCCCGAATTCGCGTCGATGACGAGTACAATCTTCTTCCCTTTGTGATCGTACCTGGCGAACCAGATTGGTACGTGCAGAAGTTCCACGTCCCCGACATCTGACTGGGTGGTGAGTTGCTGAATCATGTGGTACTTGGCGTGGGCCTTCTCAGATTGCAGTTGATCCACCAAGGTCTTCGCCTGAGATCTCGCCACGTCCTCCCCTATGTCCCCGTTGAGCACCTTGACCGCCTTCGAGATCTTCGTTATGTCAAAAAGCGTCCTTCCTTCGAGGTCGAACTGGTAATCCCTCGGCTGGTACTCGGTGAGGGCTTTCAGGGCCACCACCGGGAAATTGTAGTTTGCGTCCATTTGATCCGTCTTCCTGTACCCGCCGCCGTACCCCATGCCCATCCCGTAGAGGTTGAACCACCTTGGCAGAAAGAGCCCTGTCAGGGGCCCGGGCACCACTCCCCCTCCGAAGAGCCTCCTCCTCCCTCCTCCCATTCCTCCGCCAAACCCCCCTCCCATTCCTCCCAGTATGACGCCCATGAGCGCCGCAGTGGTGGCTGTCTGTCCTACCTGGGCCGCTACGTCCGCGGCCACCACCGTGGTCCTAGCAGATACGTCTACGATCCAGTAGGGAACATAAGACAGGTTCATTTCCTCCTGGGTCGAATCCTCGTGAAGGTGCCTGTGCAGAAGCCCCTTGTCCATCAGCGACGTAATCATGGCGTTTACCTTTTCGGTGTCTCCCAGGGTTATGGGGAGCATCGTCTGCTTCTGGATTCCCGTCCATCCCTGGTCTCCCAGACTGATCCCGCTCCCACAGTACTCGCAGGTTATCACCATCTCTCCAAACTTGGGAGATATGGGCGCACCGCAGTTCGGGCACTTGAACGATGTAGCGCCGGTGGGTGCCAGCACATTCTGGGCGGGTTTAGACTGCGCCTCCTGAGGGGCACCCTGCCCTACCTTCGTCCCACACTTGAAGCAGAAGGTCGCATCGTCAGGGAGCTGAGCGCCGCACTTCGGACAGAACAAGCCCACTCACCTACAACTTCGTTCCGCAGTTGTTGCAGAACTTTGCCCCCCCGGTGATCGGGCTGCCGCAGTTCGGGCAGAACTTGCTCGTCCCCGCAGGCGCGGGGGGTCCTTCAGGGGACGGCATAGTCGCGCCGCAGTTCGGGCAGAACTTCACGTTCGTGGGGATCAGCGAACCACAGTTAGGGCAGCTCCTGTTCATGGTGCTCTGGCCCATGCCCTGGGCCATCTGGCCTCCGATTACACCGCCGACCCCTATGCCTGCTCCGAGTCCCGCGAACGTCCCTGCCCCTCCGCTGGGGTTCTTCGCGGCGTCGTCGATCGCTTTCCCGGTCTGATACTGCATGAAGCTCACGCCCAGGACCTGCATCTGTGACCTTGTATCGATGGCCTTCTGCACCTCGTCTGGGAGGCTTATGGTCAGCCCCGAGATCTTGTTGATTTCTATCCCGTACTGGCCGAGGTTATCGGGCCCAGCAGCGAGCACTTCCTGCTCGATGTTCGTGAGGTTTGCCGCGAGGTCCGTGACCTTGAGTCCCTGGGATTTCATCTTCCCAAGGGCGTTGTAGACGATGATGACCATCTGTTCCTTTATTCTGCCTTCCACATCGTCCGAGGAGTCTGCCCCGAAAGTCCCGACGAACTGGTTGATGAAGAGCTCCGGGGATGAAATCTTCCATCTGTATTCTCCGAAGACCCTCAGGTTGACTATGCCGAAAGTGGGGTCAGTGAACTGGTACGGTTGCGTGCTCCCGAACTTGCCGTCAAGGTAACGCTTTGGCAGGTAGTAGACTTCGGCCCACTGCGTAACCCCTGTGAAGAACTTCAACAGGTTCCCGACGATGGGCGCGTTGAAATCCGTCAGCGCGTACCTGTTGGGCTGGTCGAAGTAAGTGAGGGCCTTGCCGTCCCTGTAGAACACGGCGATTTCGTCCTCCCTCACCACAATGTTGTCGTTCAGCCTGATCTGTCGCGGCGCCTTCCAAAGGACGTTGTACACTCCGGGCGCGGGCTGTTTGTCCTTGTCATCCCAGGCGAAGGTCGTTGAGCCGAGCACGCTTCCCCCTGTCGCCGGTACACCATCGCTCTTCTTTCCAAACACCATCGCGATCACTGTCCGAGGGCTATGCCCTCGATGGCCTCCATCCTCTGCGACCATTTTTGTCTTATGTCCGCCAACGACCTAGTGAAACCTCCAAGCATCGGTTGGATCGAGTTTGGTGACGTGCTGTCATAGATCAGCTTCCCCGGGGACGTCGCGTCGTCGAGCTGGAATACAGCGGACACGAATGAGTAATCGTAATCGTACAGCTTGTTCAGCTTGTCCTCGTTTATCTGAATGGGCGCTACCCACCCCGCGTAACCCTGAGCCGCATGCCTGACCTCTCCGCTGAGGGTCTGCACCTGCGCCATGAGCGACCCGACGCTCGTCAGGTTTGTGAAATCGTTCCCCATCGCCACCTGCTTCCTCAGCTGCTGCAGGTTGTCCTTCACGTGGTCGAGCTTGTCGGCCACCTGGTTCCTGAGAAGCTCGTCAGAGACCCTGATGTCTTCCTTGCTTCTGTACCCCCTCAATCCCGGTATGAGGAGTTCGAGCTTCTTCGCTATGCCCCTGTTGTCATCTACCTGCTGCCTGATATCTGGGTTACCCTGAGACAAACCCCTTACGAGACTTCGGCCCCCGAACATCATTATAAGTCTTGTAAACCTATATCGTAGGTTCGGCGGCTACCCTTTCATTGGACGTTGAGAAGCTCAGGATAGGCTGTAGCGGCTGGTCCTACAAGGACTGGCAGGGCATATTCTACCCGAAGGGGCTGCCGGCCAAGGATTACCTGGGCTACTATTCGAAGGTCTTCAACTGCGTAGAGATCGACTCCAGTTTCTACCGCGTCCCGAACCAGTTCATGATAACCCAATGGAAGAACAACACCCCGGACGGGTTCGTCTTCTCCCCCAAGCTCCCCAAGAAGATAACGCACGAGAACAAGCTGAAGAACTCAGAGTCTTCCCTGGTGTACTTCTACAGCGTCCTAAGCAAGCTGAAGGA
>Ga0335078_10007488_pt1 | contig 16181 bp, 9 predicted proteins | sample Lox_Sample_32_FD_206711 | JGI IMG/M metagenome (GOLD analysis project Ga0335078, IMG submission 206711) | Soil microbial communities from Loxahatchee National Wildlife Refuge, Florida, United States - Lox_Sample_3.2 | ecosystem: Environmental > Terrestrial > Soil > Wetlands | place: USA: Florida...
TCACTTTTTGTCCGTCACCGGCGCGCCGCCAAGGGACATCAAGCGATCTCGCGCGGACTGATCGCCGTCGGCGCCGGCGATCTCAACGTGGCGCGCCGTGCGGCCGACGAGGCGGCACGGCTTGCGCCGGACCATCCGCTGGCGCTGCTGCTCACCGCGCAATCGGCGCAGATGGCGGGCGACCGCAACGCCGCCGAGCACGCCTTCCGCGCCATGACCCGCCGTGAGGAGACCAAGTTGCTGGGCTTGCGCGGTCTGTACATCGAGGCGCAGCGGCGTGACGACGCGCATACCGCGCGGCGCATCGCCGAAGAGGCCGGCAAGACCTCGCCGGCGGCGGCATGGGCGGGGCATGCCGTGCTCGAGCATCGTTGTGCCTCCGCCGACTGGGCCGGCGCGCTCGACGCGCTCGACCAGATGAAAGGCGCATTGGGACCGGCCGATTACCGCCGCAAGCGGGCCGTGCTGCTCACAGCTCGCGCACAGGCGCTGGAGGATACCGACCGCGACGCCTCGCGCGCGGCTGCGCTCGAAGCGGCCAAGCTCGCTCCCGACTTCGCCCCGGCGGCAGCGCTCGCCGGGCGGCGGTTGGCAGAAGCCGGCTCCTGGCGCAAGGCGCGCAAGATCTTGGAGAAAGCCTGGGCTGCCAGTCCCCATCCCGACATCGCCGAGGCCTATGCGAATTTACGTCTCGGCGACAGCGCGCGCGAACGGCTGGCGCGCATGCACAAGCTCGCCGGACTTGCCGTCGGCCACATCGAGGGCGCGCTCGCGGTTGCCCGCGCCGCGCTTGATGCGCGCGAATTCGCGGCCGCGCGCGCGGCGCTCGCCTCCTATTTGCAGGCACCGACGCGACGCGTGGCGACGCTCATGGCCGAGATCGAAGAGGCCGAGCATGGCGACGAAGGCCGCGTGCGCGAATGGATGGCGCGCGCCATGCGGGCTATCGGCGATCCGATGTGGACCGCCGACGGCACCGTATCCGAGCACTGGCTGCCGGTTGCGCCGAGTGGGCGGCTCGACGGCTACTCGTGGAAGGTCCCGCTAGCGGAGATCGGCGTGCGGCGGCCCGAGATCGACCTTGCGCCGCCGCCCCCCAAGCCGGCCGCGGAACCGCCACCGCCGCCGACGCCCGAACCGTCGCCCACGCCGGCACCGCCACCGGCCGCAGCCGAGCCGGAGGTCAAGCCAAAACAAACGACCGCCGCGCCGCCTCCTGTGAAGGAGAAGCCAGCCGAGCCGGTGATCCCGCTGCTGCACGCACCCGACGATCCGGGGCCTGAATCGGCGCTCGAAAGCGACCCGGTGCCGGAGCCGACCTCATCGTCGCGCACGCCGTGGCAACGGTTCATGTCGCTGTTTCGTTAACGGGCGCGGCGTATTGCTATTCGGCGCCCGCGCCGATAGTAGTGGCGCGATTTTCAAGCTTCGCCGGCGTAGCTCAGCGGTAGAGCATCCGCTTCGTAAGCGGGTGGTCGGGGGTTCAAATCCCTCCGCCGGCACCAGCCTTCGCTCTTTCGGAGCTTCGGCCGGCACGCCATTCGCGCTCGAAGGCTGCCGGCCATAGCTTTAGCGAAGGCGGGCCAACGAACTCACACATCGCCGGGACTGAGCACGTCGGCCGACGAATGGGCGCCGATCTCGCGCGCCGGGATCTGGCCGCAGATGTCGCGGCCGGTCGGCTGCCAGGTGCATATCTGGCTGTCGTCGACCCACACCGTCTTAAATTCGCCCGGAGCGAAAAATTCGGCGAATGCCATTTCTTCATCGGGCGCGGCTTCGAGATAATGCCGCTCGAGATCCGGATAGTAGATCACGTCGCCCTTGCGCACTTCGAACGGTTGCTCGTTGGCATAGACGGTACCGCGGCCGCGCAGCACATACATGAAATGCTCGGCGCCGACATGGTGATGGTTGGCCGCCTGCGTGCCCGGTGGATAGATGATCATCTCGCCTTTGATCGCCTTCGTGCCGAATAACTTCGGCGTCACCAGATAGATGCGTTTGCGTGCGTCGTGCACGGAATTGAGCACCGGCTCGCGCGTCCAGTCAACCACGCGAAACGCGGGCGGATGCTGCGCCAGCGTTGGATCGAGCCGCGCGGCGTCGGGAATTTCGCCGTACAGCAACGCGGCACCGGAGCGCGAAGAAAGCACCGTCGAATAGCTCGGCGGCAGTAACGCGACATGCGCCTGTGTCAACGTCGCCGCTTCGTCGCCATGCGTCAGTTGAGCTTCGCCGTCGAGCAGTTGGAACCAGGCAAGCCCGCGCCGCGGAACGGTGAGTGTCAGTGTCCCGCCCGGCGCCAACGTCAGCCGGTCGAGCAAGATACGAGTTCCCTTCACCCGCGCATCGGTGAGCAGGCGCTGGCGCGCGGTTCCGCTACCCGCGGGTTCCGCAGCCACCGTGCTTTCGTTGAATATGGTCGCCATGAGGCCCGTTTCCCTCCGTGTTTGGTCAAATTTCCACGGATATTGGTCTTAATCTTACAGTTTTCACACGCCGATTGCTCAGCAAAAATCGCTACGATCCAGGAACCAAAGCGTCGGCTTCGCGTTGCCCGCATCAGACTTCCCCGCGCGCAATGCGCCAACGAGGAGGCTTGCCATGTGGACCCAGCTTTTCGCCGTTACCGCCGTCATCGCGATCGCCTTGACCATGGCGGCAATCGTCGTCGACTCCGTCAACGGTGGCAAATTCCGCCTGTAGTTTTGCGTTCTGTCTGAGCGACTTCTACGGGCGGCCGCAGGGCCGCCCTTTTTAATTGGGGATGGCGCTCCCCCGCACCGCGAACTTTGCAATACTGGGGCCATGCCGCTCATACTGTCGAGGCGCTTTGCACCGTTGTTTGCCTGCCAATTCTTCGCCGCGTTCAACGACAATTATCTCAAAACCGCATTGGTCTTCCTGATCCTGTTCCGTTCGCGCACGGTCGACGCCGAAGCGCTGATCACGCTCGCCGGCGCGATCTTCATCGCCCCATATTTCTTCCTGTCGGCGCTCGGCGGCGAACTGGCCGACCGCTACGACAAGGCGCGGGTAGCGCAATGGCTGAAGTTCTGCGAGATGTTCGTCGCCGCTCTAGCGGTCGTCGGTTATGCGCTCGGTTCGCTGCCCGTTCTTTTTGTCGCGCTGTTTGGCTTTGGCGCGCTCGGATCCCTGTTCGGCCCGATCAAGTACGGTATTCTCCCCGACCACCTACGTCGCGCGGAATTGCCGGCCGGCAATGCCTTGGTCGAAGCCGCGACTTTCATCGCTATCCTCACCGGCACGATCGTCGGCGGCCTTTCCGCGCATCGCGGCGGCACGTTCGGCTTTAGCGCGCTCGTCATGGGATTTGCGCTTGCCTGCTGGCTCTCCGCCTTGTTGATTCCGCCGACAGGCGAAGGCGCGCCGCAGCTCAAGCCGTCCGCCAATATCGCCGCCTCGACGGCAGCAATGATCCGCCATTTGCGCGCAGATTTCAGGCTGTGGTGGGGCGCGCTGGTAACGAGTTGGTTTTGGCTCGTCGGCATCGTCGTGCTGTCACTGCTGCCGCCGCTGATCAAGAATTTGGTCGCCGGCAATGAAGACACCGCCACCGCCTATCTCGCGCTCTTTTCGATTGCGGTCGGCACCGGCTCGGGCCTCGCCGCGGTGATTGCGCGGGGACGTATCGTGCTCATGATCACGTTCGTGGGAGCCGTTCTGCTCGGCGGCTTTGCCATCGATCTCGGCCTCGCTGCCAATGGCGCAATTCCCGCGACGGCGTTGCAGCCGCCGAGTGTGGTGTTCTCGTCGTTGCTCGGCATCCGCGTCGCAATCGACCTCGTCGGCATGGCAATTGCCGGCGGCCTGTTTATCGTGCCGACATTCGCCGCGGTACAGGCTTGGGCGGGCGTCGCCTATCGCGCGCGGACCGTCGCGGCGGTCAATGTCCTCAACGCCGCCTTCATGACCGGCGCGACCATCGTCGTCGCCGTCATGCAGAAATATGGCGCCACGGTGCCGATGCTGTTTCTGATGCTCGGTATGATGACGCTTATGGTTGCCACCGCGATCTGGCGGACGATGCCGCCGGCTTGAAACGCCGCAAATTAAGGCCGTTGTCCAATCTTTACGATAGTTCGAGCTTTCATCCGAAAACTCCCGCGTCAAGCTTATGATCGCGCCCAGCTCATAGTGAAAGGGTGCGATGTTTCAACGTGGGTTCTATGTTGCGTTGGTGGTAGCCGCCGCTCTGTCGACCGCAACGGCGGCGCGCGCGGCAACGCATGACGTCGTCAGCTTTTCCGGCTTTTCTCCGGGCACCATCGTGGTGAAGACGCACGAGCGGCGACTTTACTTCGTCATCGACCGCGGTCGAGCGTTACGCTTTCCCGTCGGCGTCGGCCGCGCCGGCATGGCCTGGACCGGCCGCGCCCATGTGGAGGGTAAGTACATCGAGCCCGCATGGGCTGCGCCGCCGTCGATCCGACGCGAGAATCCTCGGCTGCCGAAAGTCATTCCCGGCGGCGCACCCAATAATCCGATGGGCGCAGCGGCTTTGACATTGCGCGGCGGCGAATATGCTATCCACGGCACCAATCATCCGGAACTGATCGGCGGTTTCGTCTCGCACGGCTGCATCCGCATGTACAATGCCGACATTCGCGAGCTCTATCGCTTGGTCGATGTCGGCACTCCCGTGGTGGTGGAGCGCTGATCGTTCGGCGCTCGCATTATCTGCGCCGGCTTCCGCGCCGTTCGTCGTCTTAGCGGCGGGCATAGCCGCCCGCGAAAGCCTGCGGCGTGGGCGCGCTCGACACATCGGCATCGACGCGGCGGCCCTATTTGTTCCGGCCGCGCTGGTTACTACTATTAGTTGTTATCCATAAAGCATCTAACTGAGATTGTGTCAGCAAATGGCTTAAAACTGTGTATTGGCGAGCTTATTTCGCTCTGCTTCGTGTCGCGGCCACAATTCGCCGCCATGATTCCGCCATGGCGCGTACGCGCATCTCCCCCCAGCCGGAAGTCCCCGGCCTTGCCGCTCGCAGGATTGCCGCCGACATTCTCGACGGTGTCCTGCGGCGACGGATCGCGCTCGACGAACAGCTATCCGGCAAATCGGCGCATCCCGGCCTTAGCGGCTTGGCCGATCGCGACCGTGCGCTGATGCGCCGCCTCGTCGCCACCGCGCTACGGCGGCTTGGCACCTTGCGTCATTTGCTCGCCGGTCTTCTCGACAAGGGCTTTCCCCCCGATGCGCCGCGCACGGAAACGATCCTGCTCATCGGTGCGGTGCAAATTCTCTGGCTTGAGGTGCCGGACCATGCCGCGGTCGATCTGTCGGTGCGTCTGGCCCAAGCCGATCGCCGCGCCGCGCGCTATGCCGGGTTGATCAACGCAGTGCTGCGGCGCGTGGCGCAGAACCGCGACGCGCCGATCGGCGATTGTACGCTGCTCGACACGCCGCAATGGTTGCTCGCCCGCTGGACGAAGCACTTCGGTCCCGATACCGCGCGCGCCATCGCTGCCGCCAATGCGCAAGAGCCCGCCCTCGACCTCACCGTCAAATCCGATCCCGCATCATGGGCCGAGCGTTTGCGCGGCCGAATGCTGCCGACCGGGACCGTGCGCACCTTCGCGCAAGGAGCAATTTCGCTATTGCCTGGCTTTCGCGAGGGCGCCTGGTGGGTGCAGGATGCCGCCGCCGCTTTGCCGGCACGCTTCTTAGGCGACGTGCGCGGCAAGACAGTCGCCGATCTATGTGCGGCGCCGGGCGGCAAGGCCGCGCAGCTCGCCCTTGCCGGCGCGCAGGTGACCGCAGTCGATCGCTCGCCAACGCGGCTCAACCGCCTGCGCGAGAATTTGGCGCGGCTTGCCCTCAAGGTCGAAACCGTCGTTGCCGATGCAGCAGAATGGCAGGGCGGCCCGTTCGATGCCGTGCTGCTCGACGCCCCGTGTTCGGCGACGGGCACTGTCCGCCGCCATCCCGACATCCCTTGGCTCAAGAGCGAGGCCGACATTGGTGCGCTGGTTTCCTTGCAGCAGCGGCTCCTGAACCACGCGATCGACCTGCTCAAGCCCGGCGCTAGCCTTGTCTACTGCGTCTGCTCGCTCGAGCCCGAGGAGTCCGAGGACCAGATTGCTGCACTTATCAAGCGGGACGAGCGGCTCATACGCGCGCCTATTGCAGCGCAAGAGGTTGCCGGCCACACCGAGTTCCTCACCGCCGATGGCGACCTGCGGACGCTGCCGCAGCAACTCCCCGATCCCGACCCGCGCTGGAGCGGCCTCGATGGCTTCTATGCCGCCCGCCTCAGGCGGCGGGCTTGAGCGCCGGGCCAGCCATTTGGACCTTTCGCCACCCTTCGCTATCTTCCGGAATGCGCGCGAGAATCAGGCTGCGCCGCAGGGGACGAGCGCTTCCATGATGCGGGTTTCGGTCGCCGAGCGAGCCAGACTCGCCATGTTCATCGCGCGCCGCGCGGTGCGCAGCGCGCTTGGCCGCATCAGCGTGCATCCGTTGTTGCGTTGGCGTTTCTCCTCGCCCAGGACCGACCGCCTGCTCATCGCGCCGCAGGATCTGCGCACTGCCGATGCAACGCGCGCCAGCGAGATTTACGCCGGACGCTTCGCTTTTGCCGGCAAGGTCGTGGTCTGCGACCGCCGCTCTCCGTTCGAGATGGCGCCGCCATCGGAGGAATGGGCGGCGATGCTGCTGTCCTTCTCCTGGCTGCGGCATTTGCGCGCCGCCGATAGCGCGATCACCCGCGCCAATGCGCGCTCGCTGATCGAAGACTGGATCAATCTGCAGGGGGGCTGGCACCCGCTCGGCTGGCGGGTCGACGTGTTGTCGCGCCGGATCGTGTGCTGGCTCAGCCAAGCGCCTTTCGTCCTGCAGGATGCCGACGCGCAATTCTACAGGCGTTACCTACGCAGCCTGTCGCGGCAAGTGCGTTGCCTGCGCAGCTCGCTGAAGCAGTCGCGGGACGGACTCCCGCGCCTACAAGCGGTGATCGCGCTCAATTATGCGGCGCTGTGCATGCAGGGACAGGGCGGCAGTCTGCGCCGCAGCGCACGTCTTCTGGTCGAAGCGCTGCGCCAGCAAATCCTGCCCGACGGCGGACATATCAGCCGCAATCCGGCCACGCTTATCGAGCTGTTGGTTGACTTGTTGCCGCTGCGCCAGCTCTTCGCCAGCCAACATCTGCAGCCGCCGCAGGCGCTCAACAACGCGATCGATCGCATGATGCCGATGTTGCGTTTCTTCCGCCACGGCGACGGCAATTTCGCGCAATTCAACGGCATGGGTCCGACGCCGGTCGATCTCCTTGCAACCGTGCTCGCCTACGACGATGCGCGCGGCGCGCCCGTATCGAACGCACCGCACTCCGGCTATCAGCGCGTTGAGGCCGGTCAGACCATCATGCTGATCGACACCGGACGGCCGCCACCGCTCGCCTTAAGCCAGGAGGCACATGCCGGTTGCTTGTCGTTCGAGCTGTCGTGGAAAGCGCAGCGTCTGGTGATCGATTGCGGCGTGCCGGCGGTGGGCAAGGAGAATTGGCGGCAGATAGCGCGCGCCACCGCCGCGCATTCGACTGTGACGTTCAATAACGGCTCCTCGTGCCAATTCTTTGAAACGCGGCGCTTGCGGCATCTCCTGTTCGGCGTCCCGATCGTCGCGGGGCCGCACGATGTGCGCGTTACGCGCGAGGACGACGCGGAAGGGATACGTCTGGCCGCCGCCCATGACGGCTACGCCCTGCCGTTTGCGGTGATTCACCATCGCGCGCTGCATGTCGGCCCCGACGGCACCTTCCTCGACGGCGAGGATAGTTTCACGCCGGTCACGGGCTCGGCTTTGCCGACGGGCAAACGCGACGAATTCGCCATTCGCTTCCATTTGCATCCGTCGATCAAAGCGAATCGGCTTTCGGATGGCCGCGGCGTGATGCTGCTGTTGCCCGATCGCGATGTGTGGACGTTCACGAGTTACGGCGAGGGCGGCGTCCAAATCGAGGAGAGCGTTTTTCTGGCGAGCTTGGAAGGCCCGCGCCGCACCGTGCAGATGGTGATTTATGGCCATGCCCGTGCTGAATCCAAGGTGCGCTGGAGCTTCCGCCACACCCCGCCGGCGCCGCCCGGGACGCGACCCGTGAAGGCCGACGAGCCGGAACTGCCGCTTTGAGCGTCGTGCCTCGCGACCGCGGGACATCCACGACCTATTGAAATACCGGGATAACCGGAACGCCCGCCGGCAGCGACGGCGATGCCTCGTTTCTTTGTGGACGTCGGCGCGCTCGCGGAAATCCCACGTACACTTCCGCCCGCTTCCTGTGCTAGCCCCTCGCGCAAGGACTGAACATGACCAGCCATCTCCGCCGTATCGCCCGCGCCCTGTTGTCGGTCTCCGACAAGACCGGCCTCGTCGATTTCGCCAGGGCCCTCGCCGGTTACGGCGTCGAGCTTGTCTCCACCGGCGGCACCGCCAAGGCGCTGAAGAACGCCGGCCTCGCGGTCAAGGATGTGTCGGATCTCACCGGCTTTCCCGAGATGATGGACGGCCGCGTCAAGACGCTGCACCCGAAGGTGCATGGCGGCCTGCTGGCGATCCGCGGCAACAAAGAGCACGCCGCCGCGATGGAGCAGCACGGCATTAAGCCGATCGATCTGTTGGTGGTGAATCTTTATCCGTTCGAGGCGACGGTTGCCAAAGGCGCCGCCTTCGACGACTGCATCGAGAACATCGACATCGGCGGCCCAGCGATGATCCGCGCCGCGGCGAAGAACCACGCCGATGTCACCGTGGTCGTCGAGCCCGCGGACTACGAGAAAGTGCTCTCCGAACTTGCGCTGCACTCCGGCATGACTTCGCTCGAGCTGCGGCAGCGTTTGGCAGCCAAAGCGTACGCGCGCACGGCCGCCTATGACGCGGCGATCTCGAACTGGTTTGCCGATACCTTGCACGACATGGCGCCCGATTATCGCGCCTTCGGCGGCCGGCTAATTCAGTCGCTGCGTTACGGCGAGAACCCGCATCAGAGCGCGGCCTTCTATCGCGCCCCGGGCTCCCGTTTCGGCGTCGCCACCGCCCGGCAGGTGCAAGGCAAGGAGCTCTCCTACAACAACATCAACGATACCGACGCGGCTTACGAATGCGTCGCCGAATTCGATCCCATGCGCACCGCGGCCTGCGTCATTGTCAAGCACGCCAACCCGTGCGGCGTCGCCGAAGGCGCCAACCTCATCGATGCGTATAAGAAAGCGCTCGCCTGCGACTCAACGTCGGCCTTCGGCGGCATCGTCGCGCTCAACCGCAAGCTCGACGCCGAGGCTGCGAAGGCGATCACCGAGATTTTCACCGAAGTCATCATCGCCCCGGATGCCGACGACGAGGCGGTCAAAATCGTCGCCGCCAAGAAAAACCTGCGCCTCTTGCTTGCCGGCGGTCTACCCGACCCGCACGCGCCGGGGCTCGCGGTGAAGTCGGTCGCCGGAGGCCTGCTGGTGCAATCGCGCGACAACGCCGTGGTCGACGAGATGCAGCTCAAGACCGTCACCAAGCGCGCGCCCAGCGAGGCCGAATTGGCCGACTTAGCGTTTGCCTTCCGCGTCGCCAAGCACGTGAAGTCGAACACCATCGTCTACGCCAAGGACCGCGCCACCGTCGGCATCGGCGCCGGGCAGATGAGTCGCGTCGATGCCGCGCGCATCGCCGCGCGCAAGGCGGAAGACGCGGCGCAGGAATTGAAGCTCGCCGCGCCGCTGACGAAGGGCTCGGTGGTCGCCTCCGACGCCTTCTTTCCTTTTCCTGATGGACTATTGGTCGCGATCGAGGCCGGCGCCACCGCGGTGATCCAGCCCGGTGGTTCCATGCGCGATAACGACGTCATCGCCGCTGCCGACGCCCACAACGTGGCCATGGTGTTCACCGGCGTGCGGCATTTCCGGCATTGAGGCCTGTTATCGCTTCCCTTCAAGGGAAGGGATTAAGAGCTACCCGCGCGCCAAATCGCCCAGGAGGCTCGCCGCCACGCTGAGCTTCGACAGCGTCAATCCGGAGCCGGCGATTTCGTGGATGGCGGCGCGGATGCGCTCGACCTCGGTCTGGCGCGGCTTCACCCATTCGGCGACTGCGCCGGCACCCGCCATCCCATTGCCGACCATGGCGGCGGTGAGCCGCCGCTCGGCATCGCCGATCGAATCGAGCGCACGGTCGAGCGCCAGACGATCGAAATAATCCGCCACGACGATGCCCGGCACCGCGTCGATCACGCGGTCGAGTTGGAAGAAGCTTTCCGTCGCGAAATAGGTCGCGGTGACCTCGGCAATCGCCTTTTTGCTCTGATCCGCTACCAGGACGATATCGGGCGCGGCCTTGAGGACCCCGAGGCTGGCGATACGGCGCGCCAGCGCCTGCGGCACGCCGGCGCGAACAAGCTCGCCTTCGCGTACCGCCCGCGCCGTGGCGGCCGATTTCGACAGCGCACCGTCGAGCGCCGCTGTCACCTGGCCGATGCCGTTGCGGTAATGCCCGATGATCGTCTCCAAGCCTTGTTTGAGATCGATATTGCGCAGAAACCAGACCAAGCGGTCGAGCAGCAGGTCCTGCACCGCCGCATAAAGGCCAAGCTGCGCGTCGCCGGTGATCTTGTTGTCGAGCGCGTCGATCTCGCCATTGAGCGCGATCAGCTCGTAGCTGTTGCGCACGGCGGCAAAGGCGGCGGCGATGGCGGCGGCGGAAGCGCCGGTTTGGTCGGCGATGCGCACGATGAGCGTCGCGCCGCCGCGGTTGATCATCGAATTGGTGAGCTGCGTGGCGATGATCTCGCGCCGCAAGCGATGATGGTGCAGCGCCTCGTCGTAACCCTCCGACATTTCCTCGGGGAAATAACGCTCGAGTTCGCGCCCGAGGTATGGATCGTCCGGCACGTTCGATTCGAGCAGTTCGTTGTAGAGCGAAAGCTTGGCGTAGGCGAGCAGCACCGCCAGCTCCGGCCGCGTCAGCGCCAGGTTGCGTTTGCGCCGCTCGGCGATCGCCATGTCGTCGGGCAGAAATTCCACCGCGCGGTCGAGCGCGCCATGTGCCTCCAGCGTCTGCATCAGTCGTTGCTGGAAACCGAGATCTTCCAGCCCACGCCGCGCGGCAAGCGACAACGCCAGGGTCTGCTGGTAATTGTTGCGCAACACCAGGCGCGCGACCTCATCGGTCATTTCGGCAAGCAGCGTATTGCGCGCCTCAAGCGTCAGCGCGCCGGAGCGGAGCGGCCGGCTCAATGCAATCTTGATGTTGACCTCGACGTCGGAGGTGTTGACGCCGGCCGAATTGTCGATGGCGTCGGTGTTCAAGCGGATGCCGGCAAGCGCGGCCTCGATGCGGCCACGCTGGGTCATGCCGAGATTGGCGCCCTCACCCACCACCTTGCAGCGCAGTTCGGCGCCGGCGATGCGGATCGGATCGTTGGCGCGGTCGCCGACCGCCTCGTCGCTCTCGCTCGACGCGCGCACATAGGTGCCGATGCCGCCGAAGAACAGCAGATCGACCGGCGCCTTCAAGATCGCTTTCATCAGTTCTTGCGGCGTGACGCTCTCGGCAACCCCGAACAGCTTCTGCGCCTTGACGCTGAGCTTGATCTCCTTCGACGCGCGCGCATAGACGCCGCCGCCGTCCGAAATGAGCGCCTTGTCGTAGTCCTGCCAGCTCGAGCGCGGCAGATTGAACATTCGTTTGCGCTCGGCGAAGGCCTTTACCGGGTCGGGATCGGGATCGACGAAAATGTCGCGGTGATCGAAGGCCGCCAACAACTTGGTGGTCTGTTCGCGCAGCATGCCGTTGCCGAACACGTCGCCCGACATGTCGCCGACGCCGACGGCGGTGAACGGCGTCTTGTGGATGTTGACGTCCATTTCGCGGAAATGGCGCTTGACCGATTCCCAGGCGCCACGCGCGGTGATGCCCATCGCCTTGTGGTCGTAGCCGGCCGAGCCTCCCGAGGCAAATGCGTCGCCCAGCCAGTAGCCGTGCTCGAGCGAGATCGCGTTGGCGATGTCGGAGAAGGTCGCGGTGCCCTTGTCGGCGGCGACCACCAGATAGGGATCGTCGCCCTCGTGGCGCACCACGCCTGCGGGCGGAATGATCGTGCCGTCGGGATGGATGTTGTCGGTGATGTCGAGCAGCGTCGAGATAAACAGTTTGTAAGTGGCGACGCCTTCCGCCATGAACTGTTCGCGCGTCGGCGCCTTCGGCATCAGCTTCGGCACGAAGCCGCCCTTGGCGCCGACCGGCACGATCACCGCGTTCTTCACCTGCTGCGCCTTCACCAGGCCGAGAACCTCGGTGCGGAAATCCTGCGGCCGATCCGACCAGCGGATACCGCCGCGCGCCACCTTGCCGAAACGCAAATGCACGCCTTCCACCCGCGGCGAATAAACGAAGATTTCGTAAAGCGGACGCGGCAGCGGCATATCGGTGATCTTGCCGCTTTCGAACTTGATCGCGATGAGCTGTTTGAGGTTGCCTTCGTTATCAATCTGGAAAAAATTGGTGCGGATCGCCGCCTGCACCGCGTTGACGAAGTGACGCAGAATACGGTCTTCGTCGAGGCTGTCGACCTTCTGCAGTTCGTCTTCGATGCGCGCCGTGATCGCTTTTTGCTTGCCGTCGCGGCCCTCGGCGGCCTCGGGACGCGGATCGAAGCGCACGTGAAACAGCTCGACGATGTCGCCGGCGGTCGCCGCGTGCTTGGCGAGCGTCGTCCACATATAGTCTTGCGAATAGGGCACGCGCACCTGGCGCAGGAAGCGCGACAGCGCGCGCAACAAAGCGACGTCGCGCCAGCCGAGATTGCCGGCAAGGGTGAGCGCATTATAGCCGTCGTTCTCCGCCTGCCCGCGCATCACCATCAGGAAGGCGGCTTCCAACCGCGCCTTGCCGGCGTCGAGATCGATCATGCCGCCGTCGCGGCGCTCGAGCAGCATGTCGTGGAACCAGACCCGCTCGGCGCCCTGCGGCGTGATGCGGTAGGTGCGTTCGTCCACCACCGTGAAGCCCATGTTCTCCAGCACGGGCACGCGCTCCGACAACGGCAGCGGCCGGCCGAAGCTCCACACGCGCAGCGAGACGTTGTGCTGCTCTTCCTCGGTGCGGTGACGGAAGTCGACGGCGAGCGGGCGCTGCTCGGTGAGCGCTTCGATGGCGCGGATGTCGCCGGCGGCAACCGTCGGCGCGTAGAACTCGTGGAAACCCTGCGAGAAGGCGTCGCGATAGCGGCTGAACAGTTCGCGCGCCTTGGCCGGCGGATAGACTAGCGCCAAAGCATCGCCCAAGCCGTCGGTCCACGAGCGCACGATGGCTGCGACCTCGCGCTCAAGCGTGGCGGCATCGATCTCCGGCGTCGCGCCGCCGGATCGGCCGATGATGAAGTGCACCCGCACCAGCGGGCCTTCCGGGAAATAGGGGTAGAACGCCGACACGCGACCGATAAAGGCGCGGCTCAAATAGTCGCCGATGCGCGCGCGGATGCGGCTGTCGTAGCGTTCGCGCGGCACGAAAACGAGCACCGACACGAAACGATCGAAGCGGTCGCGCCGCGCCAAAACGCGCACGCGCGGCCGCTCGTCGAGCTGCAGAATAGCGAGCGCGAAATGATAAAGCGTGTCCTCGTCGACCTGGAACAGCTCATCGCGCGGATAATTCTCCAGCACATTGGTGAGCGCCTTTCCGGAATGGCTGTTGGCGTCGAAGCCGGCGCGCGCCTCCACGCCGGCGATCTTGCGGCGCAGATATGGAATGCTGTGCGCGCTTCGCGTGTAGGCGGTCGAGGTGAACAGGCCGACAATGCGCTGCTCGCCGACGAGATTTCCGGAAGAATCGAAGCGCTTGATGCCAACGTAGTCGAGATAGACGCGCCGGTGCACGCGCGAGTGGATATTGGCCTTGGCGATGATGAGCAGCCGGGGCTCGCGCAGAAACGCCATGATCTCCGGCGTGTACTCGAGCAGCTCCTCGCCACGCTTGAGCACCTTGAGATCGGCCGAGCGCATGATGCCGAGCGCGCCGTCGGCGTCGGCTTTGAGCTCGTCGCCGTCGAAGGTGTAATTGCGCACGCCGAGAAAGGTGAAGTTGTCGGCGAGCAGCCATTGCAGGAACTGGATCGCCTCGGCGATCTCATCGACCGGCAGCGGCGGCGGGCTGGTCTTGAGATCGGCGACCACGGCGTTCACGCGCTCGAGCATCGGCCGCCAGTCCTGCACCGCAAAGCGCACCTCGCCGAGTACCCCGCCAAGCGCGCGCATAATGGCGGCGCGCGCGGCCTCTTCCGCAACCGGCTCCAGTTGGATGTGGATGAAACTTTCACGCGCGGTGCCGGCGGCGTCGGCGGCGCCGAGCGCGGTGAGCTTTGCGCCGTCGCGCCGCACGCCGAACACCGGATGCGTGACCAGCTGCACGTTGAGCCGCCGTTCGGAGACTTCGCCCATCACCGAGTCGAAGAGGAACGGCATGTCGTCATTGACGATGTCGATGACGGTCACCGTCTTGCGCTCGCCAGATTCCTGAAGCGCAACGTTTTCGCAGCGGATCTTCGGCGCGCCCGGCCAGCGCTCGCGCAGGAAGTCGAAGGCACGCTCGGCGAGCAACGCGAGATCGGCGGCGCCGTAGCACAAAACGTCCTCCGCCACCGCGCGCGCGTAAAGCTGCGCGAGAAAGCTTGGCGGAATGTCTTTGCGGCGCGCGGCGAGCGCGGCACCAGCCCCCTCGATGACGGTGCGGGCAGCGTGTTCGTGCTCTGTGACGGAACTTTCGCCGGCCATGGCACTGCTGGGGTTCTTCGAGAATCGGTCGAGCATGGGTCTGAGATTCTTCACGTTCCGGGGCTGGGCGTCGAGAGCAACCCACGATTTGGTGACGCAACCGTGACGGCCGCGCCAAAGGCATCTCGCGGCTGCGATAACAAGCTGAGATTAAAGCGAAAAGCACCGCCGCGCCGGCATATCGCGCCGATGTCGAACATTGTAATCTGATCGATAGGTGAGGAAATCCGAGGAATACCGGCCATGAACAAGATCGAAAAATCCGCCAAAGCCGCAAGCAAGGCCGCCGGCGCGACCCTCCATGCCTTCAAGGGCGGCAAAGCCGCAGCCAGAGCGGTTACGCCCGCGGCCGACGATGCGCCGATCATCGCGCTCGATCTGCCGATGGCAAAACTGTCGCCGGCCATGGCCGCCTATTTCAAGAAATGCCAGGAGAAGCTCGGTTTCATCCCCAACGTGCTCGTCGCCTACGCCTTCGACATGACGAAGCTTGAGGCCTTCGTCGCCATGTACAACGACCTGATGCTGGGCGAGAGCGGGCTTTCCAAGCTCGAGCGCGAAATGATCGCGGTCGCGGTGTCGTCGCAGAACCGGTGCTACTACTGCCTCACTGCACACGGCGCCGCGGTCCGGCAATATTCCGGCAACCCGCTGCTCGGCGAGCAAATCGCCATGAATTATCGTGCCGCGCGGCTCGACAAGCGCCAGCGCGTCATGCTCGACTTTTCCGTCAAGCTCACCGCGCAACCGGCCAATATTGAAGACGGCGACCGCGACAAATTGCGCCGCGCCGGCTTCTCCGAGCGCGACATCTGGGACATCGCGGCGATCGCCGGGTTCTTCAACATGTCGAATCGTATTGCCTCGGCGACCGACATGCGGCCGAACCAGATTTACCACGGGCAGGCGCGCTAATTCCTTCTCCCCGCTTGCGGGAAGAGGAAAAAAAGAATCATGCGCCGATTTTTCTCCGTCGTCATTGTCGTCGCGTTATGCGCCGTCGCCCGCGCCCAGGTCGCGCCGCTCGAGCATGCGCCGGCCATTGCACCGGCGACGCCGATCCTTGCGCACAACGGCATGGTGGTGGCGCAAGAAGAACGCGCCGCGCGCATCGGCGTCGAAATTCTCGATCGTGGCGGCAACGCCGTGGACGCGGCGGTCGCCGCCGGTTTCGCGCTTGCCGTGACTTATCCGCGCGCCGGCAATCTCGGCGGCGGCGGTTTCATGCTGATCCATCTCGCCAAAGGCAATCGCGACGTGGCGATCGATTACCGTGAAACCGCGCCGGCAGCGGCAACGCCGACCATGTTCCTCGACGCGCAAGGCAATCCCGATCCGGCGAAGTCGCGCGACAGCGGGCTTGCGATCGGAGTTCCGGGCACGGTCGCGGGCCTGGTCCT
>Ga0335078_10007489_pt1 | contig 16181 bp, 12 predicted proteins | sample Lox_Sample_32_FD_206711 | JGI IMG/M metagenome (GOLD analysis project Ga0335078, IMG submission 206711) | Soil microbial communities from Loxahatchee National Wildlife Refuge, Florida, United States - Lox_Sample_3.2 | ecosystem: Environmental > Terrestrial > Soil > Wetlands | place: USA...
GAAACGGCCAAGGCCGACAGCGCCGAGCCGCTGCTCGAGGCGGGCCGTACGCTCGCCGACTCGGCGGACAAGCCACGTTACGCGCTCCTGATCGGCGTCGCCAAGCTGAAGTTGTTCCAGGTCTTCTACAACGACGCCGCCCGCCACGGCGATTGCCACAAGGCGCCGACGGCCGACAGCATGCTGACCGAGGTGGTCCACCTGATCAACCTCGGCGCCGCGGAGGACACGGCCCTCGCGAACCAGGCCCTCAAGGGCACGTCGCAGTACCGGCCCGTGGTGGACCAGTTCCTCCACCAGTGCGGAAGGTGAAGACAGGGTGTAGGGTGTAGGGGGTAGGGTGTAGGACGAAACAGCGCGGGGGGCCGGCTTCGGCCCCCCGCGCTGCGTTCCAGGCCCTACACCCTGGACCCTACACCCTACACCCTGTCTTTCACGCCCCCGCCTTCTCCCGCCTCGAGTCGAGATACACGCCCGTGCCCAGCAGCAGGAAGACGGCGAGGCCGATCCAGTTGCCCCACGTCTCGAGCCAGGGCCCGAGGACGTGCGGGAGGTCGGGCACGATGGTCACGTGCCAGGAATCCTCGGCGAACTTGAGCAGGGCGCCCAGCACGCCCACCAGCGCGCCGCCGGCGATGAAGCCGGAGGCGATCAGCGTGCCCTTGTCGTAGCGCGCCTTCGCGAGCGCCTCGTCCTTGGTCGAGTGCTGGAGCAGCCACGCGATGGTCGCGCCCAGCACGAGCGGCGAGTTGAGGTACATCGGCAGGTACATGCCCAGGGCGAACGCCAGCCCGGAGACACCGACCATGGTGCACGCGACCGCGAACACGCCGCCGACGCCGTAGAGCAGCCACGGGGCGCCCGCGGTCCCCATCACGCCGCGCAGCACGGCCGCCATCGCGTTGGGCTGCGGCGCCGGCAGCGGGTTGGGGTGCAGCGGGCCGGGCGCGAAGCCGTACACCTTCGACATCAGGATGATGACCGCCGTCGTGGCGAGGGCCGCCGCCGTCGCGCCCACGAGGTTGCCGATCTCGACGCGCCGCGGCGTGGCGCCCAGCCAGTACGCGATCTTGTACTGGGTCACCAGCGAGCCGCTCATCGAGAGCGCCGTGCACACCACGCCGCCGATCAGCAGGACCTGCAGCATGCCGCTTTCGCCCGACAGCCCCATCGAGGAGAGGATCACGGCGGTGACGATCAGCGTCGTCAGCGTCATGCCGGAGATCGGGGTGATCGAGATCATGGCGATCGCCCAGGCCGACACGGCCGCGAACAGGAACGCGATCACCAGGGTGAGGATCGTGGACACGAGCGCGATGGTGAGCGCGCGCGGATCGCCGGCCATCACCGAGAAGCGGAAGTAGAGGAACACGGCGACGCCGATCGTGGCCGCCCCCGCCAGCACCACCCACATCGGCATCGAGCGGTCGGTGCGGACGTCCTCGCCGACGCTCGCCTGCCCCTTCACCATCCGGGACAACTCCCCGAAGGCCTGCCGGGTGGCCTGCACGATCACCGGCGACATCTTCAGGATCGAGATGATGCCCGCCGCGAAGATGCCGCCGATGCCGATCGGGCGCACGTACGACGCGAAGATTTGGTCGGGCGGCATCGTGGCGAGCGGCGCGGCCCCGGCGCTGATCGCCCCCGGCACGTACTGGCCGAGGTAGGCGAACAGCGGCACGAGGACGAAGAAGCTGATCATGGAGCCCGCCATGATGATGGAGGCGTAGCGGATGCCCATGATGTAACCCAGCCCCATCACGGCGGCCGACGTGTTCATCGTGAACACGGCCTTCACCTTGCTCGTGAAGGCGTCCAGCGCCGCGATGCGGGCCGTCGAGAAGTTCTCCGCCCAGCCGCGCATCGAGGGCCCGACGAAGTCGAAGATCGCCGCGGCCACGGCCGAGTACGACAGCACCACGGCGCTGTGGCCGCCGCGCTTGCCGGCCACCAGGATCTCGGTGGTCGCCCGGGCCTCCGGGTAGGGCAGCTTGCCGTGGAGGTCGCGCACGAAGTAGCGGCGGAACGGCGACAGGAAGAACACGCCGAGCATCGCGCCCAGGAGCGGCACCAGGAAGATCTGGAAGAACGACGAGCGGTGCTCGAGGCCCAGGATGTAGATCGCGGGCATCGTGAACACCGAGCCGCCGGCGACGATGCCCGAAGTGGCGCCAATGGCCAGGACGTTCACGTTCTCCAGCAGGCTCGAGGCGCGCGTCTGGAGGAAGCGGACCGCGAACACCGAGAAGCCCACCGCCAGGATCGAGATCGGGATCGCCGACTCGATGCCCTGGCCCAGCTTCAGCGCGATGTAGGTCGCCGCCGCCGAGAAGACGATGGACCAGAAGAACCCCTGGACGATCGAGCGGACCGTGATCTCCGGCACGACCTCGCCGGGCCCCACCACGGGCGCGTACCGCTCGCCCGGCTTCAGCTCGCGAAAGGCGTTCTCGGGAAGGCGCGAATCGTCAGCCATCGTATTTCTCCATCACCGACTCGACCACGCGGCGAGAGAGGGTGTGGTACGTGGGCGCCGCCGCGGCGAAGATCTCCCGGGCCAGCGCGCGCGTGCGCGCGTGGCGGCCCAGGGCGCCGTACAGGGGGCGCAGGTACTTCATCCGGCCGACCTTCGTGAGCACGTCCCGTGCCCGGCCGAAGACCGGCTCGAAGTCGCTGCCCAGCGCGATGGTCAGCCACTCGACCAGGATCTCGTAGTTGCCGCGCCCGGTGAGGTGCAGCCGCTCGTCCAGCCAGCCGCACGCCGCCCGGTCCAGCTCCCGCGGCAGGTGCTGGAGGTAGACCAGCAGCTCGGCCGGGCTCCAGCCCGCGATCTGCGTCGCCGAGGGCCGGGCGCCGGCCGGCCAGCCGGCCGCGAGCGCCGTGATCTCCTCGAGCGAGGCCGAGCGGAACGCCGGCGCGTTCGCGGGCACGCCGGGCTCGTGGAGCCACTCGTCCGCGCCCACCTTCGCCGCGACGCCTGGCAGCTGCTGGTCCACGAAGGCCATCAGCTGCTCGGTGGTCACGCTGGTGAAGTGGAACCGCCGGATGTAGGCGCGGATGAAGTCGTCGAACCGCGCCCGCCCCACCGTCCGCTCCAGCAGCCCGACGAACAGCGACCCCTTCTCGTACGGCACCGAGGAGTACACGTCGTCGGGGTCCACGCCCTCGAGGTGCGTGCGCAGCACCGTGTACGGCGAGTCGGCGCCGAAGCGCGCCACCGACTCGTCCAACGCGACGCGGCCGATCGCCCAGCTCACGGCCGCCGCCTCGGGCCCGTGCAGCGCCTCGAGGATCCGGCGCTCCGCCCACACGGTGAACCCCTCGTTCAGCCAGAAGTGGTCCATCGTCGCGTTGGTCACGAGGTTGCCCGTCCACGAGTGCGCCAGCTCGTGGCACACCACGTCCACCAGCGACCGGTCCCCCGCCAGCAGCGTCGGCGTGAGGAACGTGAGCCGCGGGTTCTCCATCCCGCCGTACGGGAAGGACGGCGGCAGCACCAGCATGTCGTAGCGGTCCCACTCGTAGGGACCGAACATCCGCTCGGCGGCCAGGATCATCTGCTCGACGCCGGCGAACTCCCACGCCGCCGCCTCGACGGTGGCCGGCTCGGCCCACACCCGGGCGCGCGGACTGAGGTCGCGCGACGTGAGGTCGCCCACCGCCAGCGCGATGAGGTACGTCGGGATGGCCTGCGGCATCTCGAACAGCATCGTCCGCATGCCCGTCTCGGAGCTGGCGCCACCGTCCTTGGGTCCGGCCGACATCACCGCCGTGAGCGACTCCGGGATGGTGACCGCCGCGTGATAAGTCACTCGCACCAACGGCGAGTCTTGGCACGGGATCATCGTGCGCGCGTGGATGGGCTGGAACTGCGTGAACATGAACGGGTGCCGGCCGCCCGCCGTCTGCGGCGGCTCGAGCCACTGGAGCCCGATGGCGTCGGGGCCGGTCTCGTAGGCGATGACGACCCGCTCGGTGCCCTCCGGCAGCATCAGGCGCAGCCGGCTGCCGAGAATCGGCTCCTCGGGGGCCGGCTCGTACGATATCGTCCGGCCCAGGTCGGTGCGCACCGACGCGATCACCAGCCCCTTGGAATCGAGGTCGAGGGGGCCCGAGGACGGGCGGTCGAGCACGAGCATCACCTGTCCAGCCACGCGCCGGCGGTCGAAATCCACGGCCAGATCGAGGTCGAGGTGCGTCGTGCGCGGTTGGTCGGAGTCGAAGTACGAATGCGGGTCGGGGCGCGGCATCGCAGGCCTTTCGGAACAAGAGCGGCCCGGAATTTGCGACCCCAGGTGCCTGACAGCCAGGGGCAATCTGCCCGTCGCCTGCCCTGCAAGCCGGATCGCGACGGGTGCTTCATTAGGTCGTTAATCCCGACCGTAACTGGGGGATTTACAATGTTCTACGACGCCGGGTGCTTCGGCTGCATCGTCCTCGGTGAGCTGCCCGCGGGCGTGCAGCAGCGGCTGGGCGCGCTGCCGGGCGAATGGCTCGAATTCGACCCCCTGACGGGGACAATTGTGGTCAGGCACATCCAGCCCACGGCGGGCCCGAGCCTGCCGACGATCGCGGGCGAGCTGGTGCGGATGCTGAGCGAGGTGCCGGAGGCAGCTCAGGACCGGATCCCCGGGGGGGACCTGTTCGTGCACACCGAGGTCGCGGGGCAGCTGGTGCGCCTGCGGGTCGAGCCGGGTGGCGCGGTCCGGATCGAGTGGGCGCACCCCGACTACAAGAAATCGAAGCGCCAGCTCTTCACGGGCCAGCGCATCGAGATGGTGGAGCCCCGGGTGCAGCGGCTCAACGGCGGCGTGACGTTCGAGACGGCGGACCCGGCGTCGGCCGTGCGGGACCTCGAGGCCGTGGCGGACGGCTACGAGGGCCTCTATCCCGAGGGCGACCTCGCGGTGAAGGCGGATCGCTCGACGGGGCGCGTCGCGGCGGAGATCCGCGACCTCAACGTGGACGTGCTGCTCCTCGTGGAGCGGCTGCAGCGGCTGGCCGCGCCGGGCACGCTGTCGGGCGACGTCGAGGTCAGCTCGTTCGCCGCCATCGTGCCGGAGCAGCAGGTGCGGTTCGTGTTCGACGACGGCCAGGCGTGGGTGCAGCGGCCGGTGCTGTGGGAGGACGCGAGCCGCCGGCCCGCGCCCTCGGCGCGGTGAGGGGGCGGCCATGATGGACTACGGTTTCACCGAAGAGCAACTGGCGATCCGCGACCTCGCGCGCGAGATCGCCGAGCGCGAGATCCGTCCCGTCGCCGCGCAGTACGACCGCACCGGCGAGTTCCCGTGGCCGGTCGTGAAGACGCTGGCGGCGGCGGACCTGTTCCGGACGTTCATCCCGGAGGAGTACGAGGGCATCGCCGGCGGGACGCCGACGACCAACCTGGTGCTCGTCACCGAGGAGCTGTCGAAGGCGTGCGGCGGCATCGCCCTGGCCCTCGCCGGCACGGCGCTGGGCACGATGCCGATCCTGATCTCGGGCAGCGACGAGCTGAAGAAGCGGCTCCTGCCCGACATCGCGGCGGGCAAGCGGCTCGCGGCCTTCGCCCTGACGGAGCCCGACGCGGGCTCCGACGCGGGCGGCATCCGCACCACGGCGATCAAGGACGGCGACCACTACGTGCTCAACGGCACCAAGCAGTGGATCACGAACGGCGGCGAGGCGGAGGTCTACACCGTGATCGCGCTCACGAACCCGGCCAAGGGGCCGCGGGGTGCGAGCGCCATCGTCGTCGAGAAGGGCACGCCGGGCTTCAGCTTCGGCAAGAAGGAAGACAAGATGGGCATCCGCGCCTCCGCGACGCGGGAGCTGATCTTCCAGGACTGCCGGGTGCCGGCCGCGAACCTGATCGGCCGCGAGGGCACCGGCTTCATCACGGCGATGCGCACGTTCGACGCCTCGCGTCCCGGCGTGGGGGCGCAGGCGCTCGGGATCGCGCAGGGCGCGCTCGACCTCGCCGTGGCCTACGCCTGCACCCGCCGCCAGTTCGGCTCGCCGGTCTCGGCGTTCCAGGGGCTGCGCTTCAGCCTGGCCGACATGGCGACGAAGGTCGAGGCCGCGCGGGCGCTCATCTACGCGACCGCGAAGTACATCGACTCGCAGCCGAAGGAGCGGCCGACGATGTACTCGGCGATGAGCAAGCTGTTCGCCGCCGACATCGCGGTGCAGGTCACGATCGACGCCGTGCAGGTCTTCGGTGGGTACGGCTACATGCGCGACTACCCGATCGAGAAGTACATGCGCGACGCGAAGATCACGCAGATCTACGAGGGCACGAACCAGATCCAGCGGGAAGAGATCAGCAAGATCATGATCGGCCAGTACATCTCGGGCGGCGCCCGCACCGCGCAGGCGGCGGATTAGTCCCGATGCAGCCTTTCAAGTACCACGTCTTCGCCTGCGACCAGAGGAAGCCGGACGGCGTGCCCTGCTGCTCGGCCAACGGCTCCGCCGCGGTGCTCGACGCCCTGCGCCGCGAGGTCGCGGCGGCCGGCCTCAACGACACGGTGCAGCTCACGACCACCAGCTCGCTCGGTTTGTGCGAGCGCGGGCCCAACCTCGTCGTCTACCCGGACGGCACGTGGTACTCGGGCGTCACGCCCCCGGACGTGCCGGAGATCGTGCGCGAGCACTTCCTGGGCGGCCGGCCGGTGGCGCGGCTCGCGAACGCCGACGAGGCCGCCGTGCGGGCCGAGATCCAGCGGAACCGCGCCCGGCACCTCGCGAGCCTCCAGGCGCGCGACGCGGCGGGCGTCCTGCCCGACGAACTGACCCAGATGATCCGGAGCTACCAGGAGAGCCGCGTCCTGCTCACCGCCATCGAGCTGGACGTGTTCTCCGCCGTGGGCGACGGCGCGACGGGCGCCGCCGTCGCGACGGCGTGCCGCACCGACCGTCGGGCCACCGAGTTGCTGCTCAACGCGCTCGTCGCGCTCGACGTGCTGCGCCTGAAGGGCGACCGCTACGAGAACGCGCCGGTCGCGGCCCGCTACCTGGCCGCGAACGCGCCGGACGACGCGCGCGCCGCGCTCAGGCACAACCTCAGCCTCTGGACCACCTGGTCGTCCCTCACCGAGGCCGTCCGCGAGGGACACGTCTCGCTCCGGGCCGAGATGCGGGAGCGGGACGACGACTGGACCGTGCCGTTCATCGCGGCGATGCACCGCAACGCGGCGGCCCGCGCTCCGCTGGTGGTCGAGGCGGTGGGGGCCGCCGGCGTGCGTCGCATGCTCGACGTCGGCGGCGGCTCGGGCGCCTACGCGATCGCCTTCGCCCGGGCCAACCCGGCGCTCGAGGCGGTCGTGCTCGACCTCCCGACCGTCCTGCCCATCACCCGCGGCCACGTGGAAGAGGCGGGGCTCACGGCGCGCGTGACCACGCGCCCCGGCGACCTCCGGAAGGACGACTTCGGCGCGGGCTACGACCTGGTCTTCATGTCGGCCATCTGCCACATGCTCGGGCCGGACGGGAACCGCGACCTGCTGAAGCGCGCGGCGCGGGCCCTGGCCCCCGGCGGGCGGGTCGTGATCCAGGACTTCATCCTCGAGCCGGAGCGCACGCGGCCCCGGCAGGCGGTGCTGTTCGCGATCAACATGCTGGTGGGGACGGAAGCGGGCGGCACCTACACCGAAGCCGAGTACGCCGGCTGGCTCGAAGCGGCGGGGCTCGGCGGCGTGCACCGCGTGCGGCTGTCGGGCCCGGCCGACCTGATGGTGGCCTCGCGCCGCTAGGGCGCGGCGGCCGAATCGGCGCGCGCCACCAGCCGCACGAAGGCGTCCAGCTCCGCCTGGTCGAGGTCGGACACCGCCCAGAATACCATGCCGCCCGCCGCCCAGCGCACGAAGCGGTATCCGTTCCGTTCGACGCGCGTGACCTCGCCGGCGAGCGGCTCCGCCGGCCCTGGCCAGACGAACACGTTGATCCGGTGCAATCGACGCGCGTAGACCAGCGCCGCCACCAGCCGGTCGCCCACGTAGTCGAGGCGCCCACCCACCAGCGGATAGCCCTCCGCGGCCTCGTCGGGCACGGGCGGCGAGAAGTCCAGCTTCCCGTTGAACCACGGCTTTACGGTGTGCTGGTCGGACGAGAGCACGTCGGTGAGGTGGCCGGGCAGGAGCGAGCGCACGTGTGCCGCCAGCAGCTCGTCGGCGAGCGCGGTCGCGGCGGCCCGGTCGGAGGCCACCTTCCACGATCCGATCGCGGTCACGACCACTGCCGCCGCGACCGCCAGCCAGGTCCACAGCGGCGGGCGCGGGGTCGAGACCGTCGGGGCGGCCTCCCGCACCGCATCCCGGACGCGCATGCGCAGGGTGTCGGGCGCGCGGTAGGCGGCCAGCTCGTTCTTGACGGCCGTGCGCACGCCGCGCAGCCGATCGAGCACGCCCGTGCATCCCGCGCAGGTCTTGAGGTGGGCGCCCACCGCGGCCCGCTCCGCCGCATCCAGCTCGCCGTCCAGGTACGCGCCGAGCCGCGCCTCCACTTCCCGGCAGTTCATCTCAGCCCGCCTCCGGCGTGATCGGCCCCAGCAGCTCGGCGAGACGCGCGCGCGCCCGCGCCAGGCGCGACATCACCGTGCCCACCGGGCTCCCGGTGACCTGCGCGATCTCCTTGTAGGAGAGGCCGTTCACCTCGCGCAGCACGATCACCTCGCGGAACTCCGGCGCCAGCTTCTCGAGCGCCCGGCGCACGGTCTCCTTCGCCTCGCCGCGCCGGACGCGGGCCTCGGCGTCCTCGCCGCCCGCGTCGCCGCTGTGAACCTCCTCGTCGAACTCGGTGGTGACGGTGTCGGCGCGCCGGCCGTGCCGCCACGTGTGGGCGCGGTTCCTGACGATGGCCAGCAGCCACGCCCTCGGCTCCTCGCCCCGGAACGTGCGGAAGTACTTGAGCGCGCGCAGGAAGGCCTCCTGGACCACGTCCTGGGCGTCGTGCTCGTCCCGCACCAGGTACCGCGCCAGGGTGTAGGCGTCGTCCAGGAACGGCAGGACGGTCTCCTCGAAACGCGCCAGATCGCTCGGCTCCAACCCCCGCCTCGTGGCGTGCGCACACGCCCGCAGGTCCAGACCTCGAACGCGCCCACTTTATTCCCGGGACCCGGCCAAAGATACGTGTCGGGAATATCCCGAGTCCAATGGCGGTCCACCCGTCGCGCACCACCCTCATACCTCAGCGACGGGAGAGAGACGATGAAGCGACTGCTGCTGCCGATGGCCCTCGCGCTGCCGCTCGCGGCTAGGGCCCAGACGACGGTGAACGTCCGGCTGTCCGAGTGGAAGGTGGAGCCCGAGCGGGCGACGCTCGCCGCCGGGCCGGTCACCTTCGCGGTCACGAACGGCGGGACGATCCCGCACGGTTTCGAGGTCGAGGGTCGCGGCGTCGAGCGCGAGATCGCGCTCCTCCAGCCCGGCCAGTCGGCCGCGCTGACGGTGACGCTGCGCCCGGGGACGTACGAGCTGTACTGCCCGGTGGGCGGCGACTCCCACAAGAACCTCGGCATGGTCACGCACGTCGCCGTCACGCGCGACGGGATCCCCGCGGCGCACGGCGCGTACGCGAGCCGGTCGGTGGCCGAACGCGAGACCGGCGGGGCGCCGGCCGCGCGGTTCATCGCGGTCGCGGGCGGCGGGCCCGTGATCCAGATCCTGCCCGGCCCCTTCCCCTTCGCCGACAGCGCGGCGGCGGTGATCGCCTTCCGGCCCGACGACCAGCGCCGGGACCTGACCGCGAAGGCGCAGCTCGGGCCGTACTCCGACAGCGTGGCGCGGATCGCCGGGACCGTTCGGCTCCGCGCCTGGGATTTCGGGCCCACGCGCGACTCGGTCGAGGGCGCGGCCGAGATCACGACGCAGGACGGCGCCCGCTGGCGGCTCGTGCTGGACAGCGTGCAGACGAAGGACGTCCCGGACAATCCGCGCTTCGGCGGCGTGATCATGGGTCTCTACTACCACGGCGCGACGGGCGTGCACACGCCGCTCGTGCCCACGATCCGGAGCGCCGTGGCGTTGTGGGCTTGGGCGCACCTCTACCGGAACGGCGACCTCGTGACCGACCGCGCGATGGTGCACGCGATGCTGCTCTCGGCCACGCGGAGGGACGGCGACTTCGCCCTGACGTGCTGGGACTGCTCGAGGAACCCGATCCGCGAGCTGCAGCTCCAGGTCACGCCGGCGCCGGGCCAGCCCAGGTTCGACGCCCCCGGCGGCGTGCTGTTCGTCAACTGGGAGCGGGCCGCGAAACGCGGAGCTTGATACGAGGGCGTCCGCTTCCGGGACGGCGCGTCCCGCAGGCGACCACCGGCACCAGAACGACGGAAGGGGCAAAGGACCTAACGCGTTGTCCCGCAATTCCTTGTCGAGAACCACAGGCGGCACGCGACTTGCCCCTTCCGCCGGTCATGGAATCGGTGCTTCAGGACCTGCGCTTCGGACTGCGGGCGCTGCGCAAGCGCCCCGGCCTGACCCTGGTCGCGGTGGTGTCGTTGGGCCTGGGCATCGGCGCCAACACCACGGCGTTCACGTGGATGAACACCTTCGTGCTGCGCCCCCTGCCGGCCGTACCGCAGTTCGGCCGCCTCGTCGCGATCAGCACGCACGGGCCCGGCGACGCGGAGTGGGCGATATCGTATCCCAACCTGCACGATTGGCGGGCGCAATCGCGCTCGCTCGACGTCGCCGCCTCGGCGATGGGCGAGCTGGGCCTGCGCGACGAGGGCGGGACCGTCGAGCGCACTTGGGCCTCGATGGTGTCGGGCAACTACTTCGACGTGCTCGGCGTGAGGCCGGCGCTCGGCCGCCTCCTCACGATGCGCGACGAGGAGCAGCGCGCTCCCGTGGTCGTGCTGGGGTACTCGTACTGGCGGCGCCGCTTCGCGGCGGACTCGGCCATCGTCGGCCGCACCCTGGAACTCAATGGACACGCTCTCACCGTCGTCGGCGTCGCCGCGCCGCGCTTCGGCGGCACCATCATCGGCCTCCAATTCGACACTTACGCTCCGGTGACCCTGGTGCCGATGCTGACCGGGTTGACCGGCATGGATCGGCGTCAGAACGAGTTCATGGACGGCGTCGGCCGCCTCCGGGCGGGATGGACGCTGGCCCAGGCGCGCCAGGAGCTGGACGGGCTCGCCAAGCGCGTGGCGGCCGAGACCGGCGACGAGGACTCGAAGAACGGCGCGTTCGTCAAGCCGTTCTCCGACCAGGGGGCCGCCTCCTTTCTCAGACCGGTGCTCATCGCCCTGCTCGGCGTGACCGGCCTGGTGTTGCTCATCGCCTGCGCCAACGTCGCCAACCTGCTGCTCGCGCGGGCCATCGCGCGGCGCCGCGAGATCGGGATCCGTCTCGCGCTCGGCGCCGACCGGTGGCGTCTCGTCCGCCAGCTGCTGACCGAGAGCCTGGCCATGGGGCTCCTGGCGGGCGGCGTCGGGGTCGCGGTGGCCTATTGGAGCCGGGACGCGATCATGCGCATCGTGCCGCCCGCCCCGTTCCCCATCAGCCTCGATTTCGCCGTGGACGGCCGCGTGCTGCTGTTCGCGCTCGGCGTCACGGTGGCGGCGGCGATGGTGTTCGGCCTCGTCCCCGCGCTCCAGGCGTCGAACCAGACCCTCGTGCCGAGCTTCAAGGACGAAATCGGCGGCGGAGCGGCGCACCGCTCACGGCTCCAGTCCACGCTGGTGATTTCGCAGGTCGCCCTGTCGCTCGTGTCGCTGGTATGCGCGGGCCTCTTCATCCGCTCGCTCGAGGCGTCGCGGAACGCCGATGTCGGGTTCACCGGCGCGGACCACGTGCTCCTGGTGTCAACCGACCTCCACCTGGCCGGCGTGCCGGACAGCCAGCGCGTCGCCGTCGCCGACCGCCTGCTCGACCGGCTGCGCGCCGTGCCGGGGGTCGAGGCCGCGAGCCTCGCGATGCTTACGCCGCTCGGCTTCGGCGGGTCCAGCTCGATCACCGTCTCGCCCGAGGGCTACGCGCCGCGCCCGAACGAGAACCTGTCCATCGAGTACCTCGCGGTCGGCAGTGACTACTTCCGCGCCATGGGGATCCCGCTGGTGCGCGGTCGCGGCTTCGAGCGCGGCGACGTGAAAGGCGCGCTCGAGGTGGCGGTGGTGAACGAGCGATTCGCCCAGCGCTTCTGGCCGGGGCAGGACCCGATCGGGCTCCGCTTCCAGCGCAACGGCATCTGGCGCACGGTGGTCGGGGTCGCCAAGCAGGGCAAGTACCACGAGCTGACGGAACGCCCCGAGTCCATGGTCTACGTCCCCTTCGCGCAGGAGCCGCTCAGCGGGTTCGACGTCGTGGTGCGCACGGCGGGCGACCCGCGGGCACTCACCGGGCCGGTGCGCCAGGCCTTCCAGGACGCCGCCGCCGATCTCCCGTTCCTCGACGTGCGGACCCTCGCCGAGCACATCCAGGCGGCGGCCTTCGTCCAGACCATCGGCGCGACGATGCTCGCGGCCTTCGGAGCGATGGCGCTGCTGCTGTCGGCGATCGGCATCTTCGGTGTGCTGTCGTACTACGTGGGTCAGCGAACGCGCGAGATCGGCCTCAGGGTGGCGCTCGGCGCGGGCCGGCGCGAGGTCGTCGGGATGGTCGTGGGCCGAGCGATCCGGCTGGTCGCGCTCGGCCTCGCCGGCGGGCTCGTCCTCGCCCTCGGCGCCGGGCAGCTGCTGCGCTCCCAGCTCGTCGGCGTCGGCCCGCGCGATCCGGTCACCTACCTGGGCATCGCGGCGCTGCTGGCCCTCGTGGGGCTCGCCGCGGCCTGGTTGCCGGCGCGCCGCGCCGCCCGGGTGGACCCGATGGTGGCGCTGCGCTACGAGTAGCTCGAGGCACGCGGGGAGACGCGAAAGGCCGGGGCGCTCGCCCCGGCCTTGTCGTTCACACCGCGACCGCGCGCCCGCGTCGGGGGTGCGTGGCCCGGTTCGGGCCGTCGTTCTACGGGCAGCCGTCCACCGAATCCTGCAGCGTCATCTGGCAGAGCTGCCCGAAGGCCTCGTCCTCGGTGTCTCCCGTCGCCTGCTCGATGTGTCCCTCACGCCGCGCCTCGGCGAGGTAGACCCGCGTGCACTTCACCTGCCAGCCTTCCTTCTCCAACCGCTCCTTCACCAGCTCCCACTTCGCCGCCGTCTTCGTCGTCATGGGCGCCTCAGAGGCCGTACTGCTGGATGATCGCGTTCTTGTCCTTGCCGAGGATGTCGTACTTCTTGCCCACCTTCACGAACGCCGCGATGGCCCGGTCCAGGTGCGCCTTCTCGTGCGCCGCCGAGAGCTGCGTGCGGATGCGCGCCTGGCCCTTCGGAACGACCGGGAAGAAGAACCCGACCACGTAGATGCCTTCGGCGAACAGGTCCCGCGCCACGTCCTGCGCGAGCTTGGCGTTGTACAGCATCACCGGCACGATGGGGCTGTCGCCCTTCTTTACGTCGAAGCCGGCGTCCACGAGGAGCTTGCGCCAGTAGGCGGCGTTCCACTCCAGCTTGTCGCGCCGGTCCGTGGACTGGCAGAGGATGTCCAGCACCTTGATGGCGCCCGCCACGATGACCGGCGCCACCGTGTTGCTGAACAGGTAGGGCCGCGCCCGCTGGCGGCACATCTCCACCAGCTCCTTGCGCCCGCTCACGCACCCGCCCGACGCCCCGCCCATCGCCTTGCCGAGCGTGGTCGTGATGACGTCGATCTTCCCTACCACGCCGCAGTGCTCGTGCGTCCCCCGTCCCGTCTTGCCGATGAAGCCGGTCGAGTGCGAGTCGTCCACGCACACCATCGCGTCGTACTTCTCCGCCAGCGCGACGATCTCGTCCAGCTTCGCCAGATCGCCGTCCATCGAGAACACGCCGTCGGTCACGATCATCCGGAACCGCTTGTCCTGGTGCAGCTGCAGCTTCTCCTCCAGGTGCCCCATGTCGGAGTGCTTGTAGGAGTCCTGCATCGCCTTGCACAGCCGGATGCCGTCCACCAGCGAGGCGTGGATCAGCCGGTCGGCGATGGTGACGTCCTGCTCGCTCAGGATCGCCTCGAACACGCCTGCGTTCGCGTCCATGCAGCTCGGGAAGAGCAGCGTGTCCTCGGTGCCGAGGAACGCCGTGAGCCGTCGCTCGAGGTCGCGGTGGATGTCCTGGGTGCCGCAGATGAAGCGGACCGACGACATCCCGTAGCCGCGGGCGTCGAGGCCCTTCCGCGCGGCCTCGACCACCTCGGGATGGCTCGACAGGCCGAGGTAGTTGTTCGCGCACAGGTTGATCACGTGCTTGGGCGCCGCGCCGGCGGGATACTCGACGTCGATCTCCGCGTCCTGCGGACTGCGGATGTACCGCTCCTCCTTGAGGAGTCCCGCGCCCTTGAGGCCGGCGATCTCCGACTGGTACCACTCGCGTGCTTTCGTCCCGTATGCCATGTGTGATTCCTCCACAACCTACAACCCCCCAACGGTCTGGGTTACACGTGGACCTGTTGGAAGCGCCGCACCAGCTCGGCGATCTTCTTGACCGAATCGAACGCCGCGGGTGTCGCGTCGGCGTCCGGGATCTGGATGGCGTACTTCTTCTCGACGAACCGCTTCAGCGACACCATCGAGAAGCTGTCCACGATGCCGCCGCTGATGAGCGGCGTGTCCAGGCCGACCTCGCGGTCGTCGCCCTCCTCGATGTACTCCCGCTTCACGTAGTCGAGGATGACCTTGGTGAGGTCGTCCATGTCACTCCTCCATCAGGGATGAGACGTCGCCTTCCGGCTCGCCGAACTCGCGCGCCCGCAGGATGCGCCGCACGATCTTGCCGCTCCGCGTCTTGGGGAGCGAGGGGATGAACTCGATCTCCTGGGGCATCGCCAGCGGCGACAGCTTGCGCCGGATGGTGTTCATGATCTCGAGCTCGAGGTCGTCGCTCGGCTCGTAGCCCGGCTTCAGGGTCACGAAGGCCTTCACGACCTCCATGTTGATCGGGTCCGGCTTGGCGACCGCCGCCGACTCGGCCACCGCCGGGTGCTCGAGCAGCGCCGACTCGATCTCGAACGGGCCCACGAGGTGGCCGCCCGTGTTGATCACGTCGTCGTCGCGCCCCACGAACCAGAAGTAGCCGTCCGGGTCGATGCTGGCCCGGTCGCCGCACAGGTACCAGCCGTTCTTGAACTTGTTCTGGTAGGCGGTGGGGTTCTTCCAGTAGCTCCGCATCATCGAGGGCCAGCCCGGCCTGAGCGCGATCAGGCCCACTCGGCCCGGCCCGTCGTACGGCTCGTACGTCCGCGGATCGAGGACCGTGGCTTCGATGCCGGGGAACGGCTTGCCCATCGAGCCCGGGCGCACGGCCATCCCCGGCACGTTGGTGATGACGATGCACCCCGACTCGGTCTGCCAGAACGTGTCGTGGAACGGCCGGCCGAACACCTGCTGCGACCAGATCACGGCCTCGGCGTTCAGCGGCTCGCCCACACTGCACAGGTGCCGCAGCGCCGAGAGGTCGAACTTCTTCACCAGCTCCGCCCCCTCGCGCATCAGCAGCCTGATGGCGGTGGGCGCCGAGTACCAAACCGTGACGCGGTGCTTCTCGAGGAACGCGTACCACTTGTCGGCCTGGAAGCCGGCGTCCAGCACCACCTGCGTGACGCCGCAGGCCCACGGGCCGATGATCCCGTAGCTCGTGCCCGTGACCCAGCCCGGGTCGGCGTTGCACCAGTAGATGTCGCCCGGCTTGAGGTCGAGGACGACCCGGCTGGTGAGGTACTGCGAGATCAGCGAGTAGTGGACGTGCTGCGCGCCCTTCGGCTGGCCGGTCGTGCCCGAGGTGTAGTGCAGCACCGACGGCGTCTCGGCGGTGCTGGGGTACACGTCGAACTGCTCGAGCGCCGGCAGCGCGTCGAGCGCCAGCGCGACCTCGTCGCCCTTGAGCGTGCCCGGCACGGCGTCCACCACGACCACGTGCTTCAGCTCGGGGAGCTTGTCGCGGATCTTCCGCACCTTCAGCACGTGCTTCTTCTGCGTGACGATCGCCGTCGTGCCCGCGTTGTCGAGCCGGGTCCAGAGCGACTCCTCGCCGAACGCCGAGAACAGCGGCTGCGCGATGCCGCCCATCTTGAGGATCGCGAGGAAGCCGAGATACAGCTCCGGCACGCGGTCCATGAACAGGCAGACGCGCTCGCCCGGCTTGATCCCGAGGCAGCGGAGCCACTGGGCGAGGGCGTTGGTCCGGGTCC
>Ga0335078_10007490_pt1 | contig 16180 bp, 12 predicted proteins | sample Lox_Sample_32_FD_206711 | JGI IMG/M metagenome (GOLD analysis project Ga0335078, IMG submission 206711) | Soil microbial communities from Loxahatchee National Wildlife Refuge, Florida, United States - Lox_Sample_3.2 | ecosystem: Environmental > Terrestrial > Soil > Wetlands | place: USA...
CGAGCCCGCGAGCTGTTTGGGGCGCTGCAGGAAAACTTCGACCTGGTGCTAGTGGATAGCCCGCCAGTGCTACCAGTCACGGACGCCATGGTGCTCTCGCAGTACGCCAGCGGCACTCTAATAGTTGTTGCGGCTGGTCAGACCCGGCGAGCCACTCTGCAGCGGGCGGTCGAGCGGTTCAGACAGGCCGGGTCGCCACTGATCGGCACGGTACTGAACGAGGTGACCAAGCTGAGCGGTTACGGCTACGAATATGGCTACGCGGGAGACGGCTACTATGAGCCATCGTCCAGCCTGGCCGGGATACCGGCCCAGGCAAATCGCAAGTCACCTGACCAGGCATGATCCCGGCGTATCGCCGACCCAGGCTAGATGGATTTCGCGGGCAAAAGGGATCACGGCACCAACATCTTATAACGTTCGGTAGTCACATGACTACGTATTGCTTACAGAGCAGGTACCATTCCGTACGTGATCGGGGACCTCACGGCTGCTACCGCCTGTGGCGGTACCGTCCTGCTGGTCGAGCCACTGACCGTTGTGGGCTTGCGCCGCTGGGGTGTCATAGACGTTCCGGTGCATCGCTCGTCGCACACGGTCCCGACTCCTCGAGGCGGTGGGCTTCCGATCGCCGCCGGGCTGCTGCTGACCGCAGCCCTCACCCACTACGGTGCGAGCGCCGCCCTTGCAGCTGCCGTGACGCTGCTCGGCGCACTTGGCCTGGCTGACGACATGCACACCTTGCCTGCCGACACCCGGCTGATCCTGCAAGCGGTAGGCAGTGCGGTGACCGCCGGGCTGCTGATGACGGTGACGCACCGGCCGGTGGTGGAGGAAATAGGGGTGGCCATGGTCGTCGCGCTTTGGATAACCGCCTTCGTCAACGTGTTCAATTTCATGGACGGAGTAAACGGGATCTCCGCCGCACACGCGTTGATCGCGGGGGTGGCCTACGCCTGCTACGGCGTCTGGGAACAGCATCCGTTCCTATCCGGGGCCAGCATGGCGGTCGCGGCCGGGGCGCTGCTGTTCCTGCCCTGGAACGCCGGCCGCGCCTGGGTCTTCCTCGGCGACGTTGGCAGCTACACGCTCGGCGCGGCCCTGGCCGTGCTGGCAGCTGCGGCGGTGCTGCATGGGGTGCCGACCGAGGCAATACTCGGCCCGCTCGCCGTGTACCTGGCGGACACCGGCTGGACGCTGCAGCGGAGGATCCGGGCCCGCGAGCCATGGCTCCAGTCGCATCGCACGCACGTGTACCAGCAGTGGTGCGATGCTGGCTGGTCGCATCAGGAAGTTACATTGCTGACGGGGGCGTTGAGTATCCTTCTCACCCTGCTCGGCGCGGTCAGCCTGACCGGGGACTTTCCGCTGCGCGCTGCGGCGGATCTGGCCGGGCTGGCGCTGCTGGCCGGCTACTTGCGCTCGCCCGCTTTCTTCCGGCGGATCGGCTGGGCCCTCGCCGTTCCTCTGTCGCCACAATCGGCCAGCGCCATGCCCTGGGCGCCCGAGCTGGAAGAAAAGCTGGGCTGACGTGCGTATTCTCCTCGTCACGCATTATTTCCTTCCGGAGACGGGCGCCCCGCAAGCCCGGCTAGAGGCGCTGGCCCGGACCTGGGCGGCGGACGGTGACGAGGTCACAGTGCTCACCGGGATGCCGAACCACCCCACTGGTGTGCTGCCGCCCGCCTACCGGCACGCCGCCCGCCGCCGGGAGGCCAAGGACGGCTACCGGATCTTGCGGACCTGGCTGTACGCCACCCCGAACGAGGGAATCGCCCGCAAGACCCTGGGCCACCTGAGCTTTATGGCCAGCAGCGTGCTGCTCGGCGCGCGGGCCAGCGGCCCGGCCGATGTGGTGGTGGTGTCCTCCCCCACGTTCTTCTCCATCGGCGCAGCATGGACGCTGGCTCGGCTCAAGCGGGCCCGGCTGGTGCTGGACATCCGGGACCTGTGGCCGGCCATCTTCACCCAACTGGGTGTGTTGACCAGTCGGTGGGTCATCCGCCCGTTGGAGTGGCTGGAACTGGCCGCCTACCACGCCGCCGACGAGATCGTGGTGGTCAGCAACGGCTTCCGGGACAACCTGATCAGCCGAGGCGTGCCGCCGGGCAAAGTACACACCATTCGCAACGGCGTCAGGCTGGGCGAATTCGACCCGGCGGCGCCCGCCGACCCCACGCAGCGGACGCGGCTCGGCGCACTGCCCGGCGACTGCCTCGTGCTCTATTTGGGCACCCATGGGATCTCGCAGGCGCTGCCGGAGGTTACCAAGGCCGCGGCCAGGCTGTCCGCCCACCCGGTGCACTTTGCGTTCGTGGGCGACGGCGCGGACAAGGGGCGGCTCGGATCGCGGGTGCGCGAACTGGGCCTGCAGAACGTGACCATGCTGTCCGGGGTGCCGCATGCCGAGGTGCCGTCATTGCTGGCGGCGGCGGACATCTGCCTCGTGCCGCTACGCGACGTGCCGTTGTTCACCACGTTCATACCGTCGAAGATGTTCGAGTACCTGGCCGCGGGCAAGGCGGTCATCGGCTCGGTGGCCGGTGAGGCCGCGCAGATCCTCGGGGAGGCCGGCGCCGCCGTGGTGCCGCCGGAGGACGCGGTGGCACTGGCCGAAGTGATCCGCGCCCTGGCCGCCGACCCGGGCCGTAGGCAGCAGATGGGCCGGGCGGGCCGGGCTCATGTTACGCGGTTCTACAACCGCGCCGCGCTGGCCCGGGAGTACCGGAAGGTCCTCGAAGCAACCGGGGGTGATCGGTGAGGCTGCTGGTCACCGGGGGCAGTGGGTTCCTCGGCGGGTTCGTGCTCGACGAGGCGGCGCGCCGCAGGCACGAGGTGGTAGCGCTGGCCCGCAGTGAGGAGGCGGCGCTTGTCGTGGCCGCCCGGGGCGCGAAGCCGCTCACTGGCGACCTGGACGACTCGACCGCGCTTACCATTGCGTTCGCCGAGGCGGAGGCCGAGGCCCTGGTCAACCTGGCCTCTCTCGGTTTCGGGCATGCCCCATCCATCGTGGCCGCGACAAAGGCCGCCGGGCTGGACCGGGCCGTCTTTGTGTCCACCACGGCGGTCACCACCTCGCTCCCGGCTCGCGGCCAGCGGGTCCGACTGGACGCCGAGCAGCAGGTCCAGGAGTCGGGGCTGTTCTGGACCATTCTGCGGCCCACCATGATCTACGGGGCAGCCGGGGACCGGAACCTGTCTCGGCTGCTCAGGGTGCTCACCCGGGCCCGGGTGCTGCCAGTGCCGGGCGGCGGGAAGCACCTGCAGCAGCCGGTGCACGTAGCCGACCTGGCCGGGGCCGTGCTCAGCGCAGTAGAACGACCCGTCGCCGAGGGGCGCTCTTATGACGTGGCCGGCCCGGAGCCGATCCGGTTCGCCTGCCTGCTGCGGACGGCAGCACGGGCGGTGGGCAGCCAGACCAGGTTCGTGCCGGTCCCGCTGGCCCCGGCGGTGGCGGCCGCCCGGTGCTACGAGTCCTGCTCGGCCCGGCCTCGGATCCGCGCCGAGCAGTTGCAGCGACTGGCCGAGGACAAGGCGTTCGCCATTGATGAGGCGGTCCGCGACCTGGGTTACGCACCCCGGTCCTTCGACGACGGCATTCGATCCGAAGCAGCCGAGCTTGGACTGCCTGTGGCCGGGGAAAACGGCTGCCAGGCGGGTGAAGCGGGACGCGCCGCCCATGCTCCTCGGACGCGTCCCGCACGCAGGCGATAGAGGACTCCGCTGAGCCACAAGATGGCCTCCCGATCAGGAATATCTAAGTGGGCATGAAGTACTACAGATGGCCACGATTGACATCTTCATCTCACAGGCCCGCCCAGCCTGGGCCGCTTGGCTCCCGCAGAGCAACCAGTAGCCCGTGAGACATGCTGAGCTGCTGAAGTGAGCTGTTACCTCGCGGCACGATGGGAACAATAAGGACCCGGTCAGCCCAACCCTTAACCTGCTGCACAGAATCAAAAATACTATATGAGTAGTATATTCCATCGCCATCGGACACCAGATAACCTCGGCCACGCGTACGGATCTGCTCAAATACCCCCCACAGGCAAGCTTTATGAATGAGAAGTTTCATTAGACCCAGCATCATGTGCCCCTGCCCGAAACGGTTCGCGTCGCTTATCATAACCCCACGCCGGGCGACGCGGGCCATCTCTGCAACGATGATGTCAGGCGCGGCTACGTGGTGCATCACCCCAAACGCCGTAACGACGTCATAGCTGTTGTCCTCAAACGGCAGCTTCTCCCCTGAACCCGCGTGAAGGCCCGTCCCATGCGCCAAGGCTTGCTCGCGAAGTTCAGAAACCGGCTCTACCCCATCGACCTCTATGGCAGGGCAGCGCTGGCGCAGGAACCGCACGACCCGGCCGGTGCCGGACCCGACATCGAGGACACGGCTGGCCCTCACTACACCGAGCATCGCACACGCATACTCAAGGGCGATAAAGTGCTCATCGCCGGGACGCACATGCATCGATTCATAGGCTGCTGCGTTTTTCGCGTAATAATCACGCTGCTGCTGCATGACCCAACTTTAGCAACCACAGTAACTACGGACAGTGCAACGCGCTCTATTCAAGTGTTCAACTACGTCAGACCCGCCAGGTGGCGCTTTGCTGCCTCATCCCGTTCCGGCGCGGTGCACCAGAACCTGCGGGGTGAACCTGATCCGGTGCGGCAGGTATGAGGTACCGCGCAAGGTATAGCGGACGTCAACAACCGGCCTGTCAGCCTAGTCACCCGAAGGTACTCTATCGGCCACCATGCACCCATAGTCTCCTAATGATCATGTACGCGCCATTTGCAGTACCAAATGCCAAACAAGTGCACATCTTGTCAGTCACAGTCGACACTCAAAAACAATCACCCGTGCTATACTCGAGATTCTCGAAGCTAGGTTCCCGGGAAACAGCCAACACCAGCCGAGTTCACCACAAATGTTGTGGAGAATAAGCCAAAGTACTCATTTACCAGGTAGCACGCCCTTCTACGGCTGCTGCACCAAATTTGCCGATCCCCTCGCTGCGACAGACCCGGACTGCCGCCGACGGTCACCGAGAGCCGAGACAGTTCGAGTACCAGTAATGCTCAAGGGTTCTAGTTATCGGAGAATACAGTGGCTGGCCGGCATCGCGCAGAGGTTGGAGATCGACACGAACTATATGCGAATACGATCGCGTCATGGACGTGGTCGCAGGGAACACTCGCCGTCTCGATCGTAACCGTTCCCACGCTCACACGTTTGCTGAACCAGCCCGAATACGGGCTGTGGACCCAACTGCTTTCATTGTCAGCCCTCGCCACAGTAGCCGATATGGGAATGTCCCTCGTATTCCTGCGTAGGGCTACGGATAACGCGAGCGTCGATAGCGCGTCCATGCTGCAGAGCGCCACAGCATTCTATCGGACTATCACCACCCTTCTCACCATAACCTTGGTACTCGTTTGCACGCTCCCCCATGGCCTATTGAGCCCTTACATGAACTACACGAGCATGCCCATACCGGCCGCACTAGCCGTTATTGCCGGAATCTCCGTTAATCTGAGGTGCCAGACATCCACGCTGCGCCTCCTGGCACGAGGGCGTATGGATGTAGTGCAAATATTCGGCGCGGGGCCAGCTATCGTAGGAACATTTGCAACCGTACTGACCGCGTACTTCTATCGGACTGCTGCCGCTATGTCATTCGCTTATGCGGCCGTAGAAATTTTCTTTGATATCGCCCTTATGATTACTGCCCGCCACTATGCTTCTACGAGGGGGAGAGTCTCGTCGACCAACCGTTCATTCGTCTGGTGGGTCCGAGTGTGGTATGAATCCACCGGTGTGGCTATGATTGATGTAGTGCCAATGATTAGTCTGCTCATCGGGGTCACCGTCGTGAGTCATGTTGTGGGACTTGCGGCTGCTGCCATCTACGGAGTTGCAGGTAAGGTCGGCAGTCTGGTCCGGCGATTCATTACGCCTTTCACTGAGAGCTTGTTTGTTTCTCTGTGCAGGGCGACATTCGGCACCCGGAGTGCCATGACGGCGCTCCTGGCCCGACTGTCTGTTGTCGCTCTCAGCATTGGAATAACCGCAGCATTTGTGGTTGTTACCGCCGGTCCTATTGGGATGCGTGTAGCATTCGGCAGCACCTACGAATCTGCCGTTTGGGTTGTTCTGATCATGGTCCTGTCCGATACGGTTCGTTGCGTCTATCGTCCTTTCCTGCGGAAGATCCAATCGGAGAATGATATCGGCTCCTTGCGGTTCTGGTTCTTGACCAGCATAATCGTGCAAGTTCCCTTGGCGGTCTTTGCTTCGGTTCAGTGGTCGACCATCGGCGCGGCAATAGCTGTCCTTGCGTGCACATTCCTCTTCGAGGCAATCCCAGCAGCCTGGAAGGTCTGCGCAGGCCGCCGGTTGCTGGGAGTCGCGGGCAGACCCATCCTTGGACAGGCGCTTGCGGTCCTTGGTGCTGCTTGTCTTGCCCTACTGCTGGCCTGGGGCCGACGGCAGATGGGCGCGTTTGCTGTCAGCTTCGCCGCTGCTGGAGCGATTACTACTGGGCTTTTTGCTCTTGCTCAAGTCCTGCGATACCTAGCGGCAGCGCGCAGTGTTCGCGGTCCAGCACAGATACCAGACCCGAACGAGGATTCATGATTCCCCTTCCCTTTACCGGCAGTCGCAGGTCAAGTCAAAATGGCCGACTCCGCGTAAAATTATGATATCAGCAAGCTATTCTACTTTGTGCAGGTTAGCCGAATCCATCGGTTGAAAACATCTAGCATCTGTGCCGGACGGCACGTGAGCTCTCCTAGATGATTCTTATCAAGCGCGTGAGCCCCCGCTGATATAGTGGCCCCATGGGTAGGACCGGATACCTGGACCGAGACGCGCATACTCCGACCAACAGCATCAAGTCAGTGCAGCGCCCTAATTGGCATGACGGTCGAGTTATACTGCGTAGGGCTCTAACGAGCACAAAAAGGCGCATCATGCGCTCATGTGACGCGCGTATTATGCGCAGCTTCCCTATGTTCGTCCCGGCTTCGGCGGGATCTGCCCGCGACTTGGCCTCCGCAGCGGTTCAAGCGGCGGACAGAATCTTTCCTCTGCTCCTTGCGGTTTCTTCACCCAACGGCAAGATTCCAAGCCTGGAGGTCCCAATTGAGTGCTGGGTAGACAGCGAGAGTAAGAAGCTCGCCGCAGCCAGCCTGAAAGAACTATATGATCACTACGGGAGCGATAAGTCCCGTTATCATAACTATCACCTCTTGTATGGTTCGCTCCTGCCTGAGCCGACCACAGTAACTGCCGTTCTGGAAATTGGGCTGGGGACAAATAACCCACGGATAGTATCAAATATGGGTAGGCAGGGAATCCCGGGCGCATCATTGCGCGCTTTTCGCGACTTCCTGCCGAAAGCCCAGATTTACGGGGCCGACATTGACCGCCAGATCATGTTCGAGGAAGAGCGGATCACCACGTTCTTCGTGGATCAAACCGATCCGGCCTCACTTTCGGCCCTCGGCGGTCTGATAGGCAGCCAGTTCGATCTCATAATCGATGACGGACTTCATGCGCCCCACGCGAACCTCGCCGTCCTCGACTTCGGACTCAGAAGGCTAAAAGTCGGAGGCTGGCTCGTAGTCGAGGATATCAGGTCTGAAGCACTGCCGATCTGGCGGCTAACGGCAGCCATCATACCGCCACAGTTCGAGACCAGAATTGTAGCGGACTGCAAGGCAGCGCTACTTGCGGTTCGAAGACTGGCGTGACTTGCCTGGCGGGCAGCCCGGTCCAGTTGGCCGGAACCGCTGAATGGTCATCCAGTCACGATAGTGGTTTTTTTCTGGTCCAGCGCCACCAAAGGGGCCCACTCGGCTCGACGACCAGTTGGCCCGCCCAACCTTACCCGGCGGAAAGCAGCAACCTGCTTCCCGGCGATAACACCTAGCAATCATATAATGACTTTGAGTACCAGGCTGCGTTACGCTTGACCTTTAGATGGAGCCGCAGACGAGGACCGGGGGATGGGTCAGCGTGACAAACTTGGCGCCCCTGGTCCGGACCACAGCCCATTTGCGGCCCCGTCAGGTGATTCATCGCGCGCGGCTGCGCACTCAACTGGCAGCTTTGCGTCGTGTGCCACAAATCAGACAATGGCTGATGGCGGGTCCTCCTCTTCTATCCTCGGCAGTTGGCTGGCCTGCTCACTTCAGGCCGCTGGACGCCCAACTGTGGCGCAACTGGCCAGGACTGGCTCACCTAAGCGATGGCCAGATAGAGCTTCTGGGAATGGTACGGAGACTCGCCGACCCAGCGCTCGCCAAGGGGATTCACCCGGACTGGTCCACCGCCGACTGGGACCAGCGGACGGCGCCCCGGCTGTGGCGATACCACCTTCACTATTGGGACTGGGCCTGGGTGTTGACCACCCCTGACCAACCCTGGTCGCGCATGCTGTTCACGGCAATGTGGGAATCGTGGCAGGCGGCGACACGCCCTGGGCACGGCGACGCGTGGCTGCCCTACCCGGCCGCTCTCCGGGCCTGGTCATGGTGCGGGCTATGGCATCAGTTGGTGCTGGATAGCGAGATTGAGGAGGCCTTCCTGACCAGCCTGGCCGCCCATGCGGGCTTTCTACGGCGGCACCTGGAGCTGGATGTAGGTGGTAACCATCTCATCAAGAACCTCAAGGCACTAGCTGGGCTAGGCGTGTTCTTCGGGGACAAGCAGCTGCTGGATCACGCGCAGGCTCTGCTGAGCCGACAGATCGCCATCCAGGTGCTGCGAGACGGCGGCCATTTCGAGCGCGCCCCCATCTACCACTGCCAGGTGCTCGCCGACCTGATCGACCTCGGGGGGCTGCTGGAGGCATCCGGGTGCGCGATGCCCTCACATCTGGCCCGGGCGATCGAGCGGATGCGGCACTGGCTCGGCTCGGTACTCGGTCCCGACGGCAGCGTTCCGCTCCTAAATGACGGATACCCAATCAGCCCGGCATTGGCAGGGCTACTACAGCCCAAGCCCGTGGGCGATGATCCGCTCCTAGTCCTGGCGGATACTGGCCTGGCCCGGGCAACGGCCAGCGATTGGCACTTGCTGGCCGACGTGGGCCTGCCCTGCCCAGACGAGCTGCCTGCACACGCACATGCTGACACGCTGAGCTGCCTGGTTTTCGCGAACGGCGCGCCGCTGATAGTCGACACCGCTACCTCGACCTACGCTGCCGGCCCGGTGCGGGATTATGAGCGGTCCACCGCCGCTCATAACACGGTGGATGTGGACGGAGCCAACTCCACGGAGGTATGGGCAGCCTTCCGCGCGGGGCGCCGGGCCCGCGTGAGCGACCTATCCACCCAATCGGATGCCGGGACCATCACGATCGAAGCGGCTCATGACGGCTTCCGGTGGCTGCCGGGACGGCCACGACACTGGCGCCGGTGGTGTCTGAATGCGGATGGCCTGCGGGTTGATGACCTGGTATCCGGATACGGGACGCATAGGGTTACCGTGCACTGGCACCTCACTCCCGGATCCGAGTTGCGGCTGAACGATGGCGGGGCAGCCACCGTGCGTACGTCTACTGGCCAGTACGAAGTGTCAATCACCGGAGAGCCTGCGGTGACCTTGTCAGCAGGCCAAGCGCCCGTGGCGACAGGATTCGGTCGCGTGACGCCCGGACCACTGCTCACCGGACACGTGGTCGCTCGGCTGCCGGTGCAGATCACGACCGAGTGGCGACTGGCCCGAGCCGCGGGGTCCTGCTGCCGCCGATCCGGCGGCGCTGATGATGAGGGGAACGAGTGAAGCAGATCGTGCAGCCGCTGGGCGGGGGGCCGGTCGAGGTGCTGGACGTGCCATGCCCGTCACCCGGACCGACCGAGGTACTGGTCCGCACCGTCGCATCGGTGATCTCACCGGGCACGGAGCGGGCGATTATCAGCCTGGCTCAGTCCAGTTTGCTAACCAAGGCCCGGACTCGCCCGGACCTAGTACGCCAGGTGGTCCACAAGGCCCGGGCTGAGGGCTTGACCACGGCCCGCCACACAGTTCGAAGTCGCCTGGCTCAGGACCTGCCGCTGGGTTATTCGGCAGCCGGAGTGGTGGTGGCCGCCGGGAATGCGGTCACCAACGTCCGGCCTGGCCAGATGGTCGCAACTGGTGGGGCTGGGAAGGCCAATCACGCCGAGTTTCAGGCGGTTCCCGCCCTACTGTGCGCCACAGTGCCCGAAGGCGTCCCGGCAGAGGACGCAGCGTTCACTACTATCGCATCGATCGCGCTGCACGGACTGCGGCAGGCTGAGACCGGGCCTGGATCGAGGGTGGTTGTGCTGGGACTTGGCCTGATCGGCCAGTTGACCGCACGGCTCGCACTAGCATCAGGCTGCACGGTAGCTGGGATCGATCCGGCGGAACATACCCGCCAGATCGCGGGGCGGTCCGGGGTGCTGGCCCTGGACGAGTGCGGCGAGACCACCACTGACCAGGTGCTGAGCTGGACCCGGGGTCGTGGGGCGGACGCGGTGCTCGTTTGCGCGGCGCTCCGATCCTCCGACGCGATCATCCGCGTGCCCGCGTTGTGCCGGGACCGGGCCGCAGTGATCATCGTCGGGGACGTGGGGCTGCACCTCGATCGGACACCGTTCTACGAACGGGAACTGTCCCTAAGATTCGCCCGGTCCTACGGTCCGGGGCGCTACGAGCCAAGCTACGAAGACTGGGGCGTGGATTTCCCCGCCGGGCAAGTGCGGTGGACCGAGGGCCGCAACTTCGAGGCGGTGCTTGATCTGCTGGCCAACAAGCGACTCGCAGTGGCCGACCTGGTCACGCACACGTTTGATGTGGCCAAAGCCGATGCCGCCTACCGGCTGATCGAGCGTCGTTCCGAGCCGTGCCTGGCGATCCGGGTGGACTATCCGCCAACGGCGCATGATGGCGCACTCAGCACGGTGCAGATCGGGAAGACCCCCGCTGCCAGCACGAAAAGTTCGCCCGGGATCGGCTGGGCCGGAGCTGGCAGGTTTTCCACCAGCACCCTGATCCCGGCGTTCCAGGCGGCCGGGTTGCGGAACCTCGTCGCGATCACCTCGGCCAGTGGCCTGTCCGCGCGGCGGGTCGCAGAGCAGCACGGATTCGAGCGAGCGGTCTCGGGTTTCGACGCACTGCTAGATGATCCGGACGTGGAGGTCATCGTTATCTCTACGCCGCACCACACACACGCGAATCTGACCACACGCGCACTGGCCGCAAATAAGCACGTATGGTGCGAAAAGCCATTGGCGGTGACGCTGAGTGAGCTTGATGCGGTAGAGAAGGCGTGGCTCGCATCCGGATGTCAGCTTGCGGTGGGCTTCAACCGGCGATGGTCCCCGGCCGTGCGCGCGGCACGAGAGGTCCTGGCTGGAGTAACGGCCTGCAAGCTGCTGACATATCGGGTCGCGGCGGGGAAGGTGCCCGACGACCATTGGTACCGCGACCGCCGGCAGGGTGGTCGACTGCTCGGCGAGGTCTGTCACTTCGTCGACACCGCGCAAGCCCTCATCGATGCCCCGATCGAGGAGGTCACCGGACTGGCGGGCGGTGGTGGCGCAGGTGTGCTACATGGGGACGACACTGCTGTCTCGCTTCGCTTCGCCGACGGCTCACTGGCGGTCATTGGATACGGCAGCGCTGATCCGGTCGCAGGCAAAGAACGGATCGAGATTGAAGCTGGCCGGACCCACTTGGTTATCGAGGACTTCCTGTCGGTCCAGGCTGGTGGCAAGACGATCTGGAAAGGCCGGATGAACAAGGGACACTCCGAAGAAGTGGCCGCCTTCCGGCGAGCGGTCGCGGGCGACCCGGCGATCCCGACACAGGCTCTGCTGGCCACGATGCGGGCCACCATCTATGCCGCAGGAGGACCAGACACCCGTGCCTGACCAGACTGCTCAGCATCCCGAACGCGTGCAGCAACTCTTCGACAGCAAGGCGGCCACCTGGTCGGCGAAATACGTCTCGGGTGGCCCCTTGGCCGGGCGGCTCGCCTGGCTGGCTGACGTTGTCACTGCTATGGTCCCCCCTGGAGGCCAAGTCTTGGATCTCGGCTGCGGCACCGGAGATTTGGCCTGCTACCTGGCTTCAGCCGGTTTCACAGTGACCGGCTGCGATATCTCAGCCAGCATGCTGGCCAGAGCGGCTGCGACCGATGAGCCAGTCCGCCCCATGTGGGTCCGGCTGGCTCCCGGGTGGACCGCCCTGCCGTTTTCGGAAGGCGCCTTCGACGCTGTTGTTGCGTCCAGCGTCCTCGAATATGTGAATTCACCCACCGGGGTTCTGACCGAGTGTGCCCGACTGCTACGCCCTGGAGGAATCAGCCTGATCACGGCACCTGATCTTGCGCACCCAGTGCGCTGGCTGGAAGGGATAGCCCGCCCGGGAGCTGCTCTCTTGGCTAGAGCGCGGATAACCCGTGTAAACCGACTCCGCCTGGCCAACTACGTTCGCTACCTGCACCTTTCCCAGCACCGACACTTGGCCCGCTGGTGGCGGCGAGCAGCGGCTCAAGCCGGGATGGTGACGCTTCCTCGGCCAACTGGCCCGGACGGGCGCATTGCACTGCGCCTGTACGTTTTCCAGCGTCCGGTGAATGCGGGGGAGGATCGGTGACCGAGCCAGGAATGCTGCCCGCCTCCGGAATCGGGCCAAAGCCTTCCTACCCCGTTGAGCGAGAAGAGGGCGACATAACCCAGTCGTACGGGGCGGCTCGGCTGATCTCGGTGGACTACTTCTCGCCGTGCGTTCGAATGGGGTTGCAGACCGCGGTCGCACTGGACTCGGCATCTCTTCTCCACCGCGCCCATGTGGACATCTGCTTGCCCCCGGGCAAGAGAGCCCGTGCCCTGAGGCGGGTAGTTGGGCGGCGGGCGGCGAACCGTGTCGTACCCGGCATAGCGCCGGATCGCATTCACAATCACCCGCAACTTGCGGTTGTAGCCCGGCTACGGCGGCGGCTATTGCTGGCAGGCCGTGACACCACCGTGGTCGACCGCATGCTGTCCCAGATGTTCAGGGCCATTGCCCGACAGTGCGATTCAGCAGCCGTCGTGGGTACTCAGTCCTCGTGTTTGGAACTGTTCGACGGCCGAACCTTCCGGATCATGGAGCAGGTGTCCCCTCCGCTCCGTTACGAGCGGACGGTCGCCGCTGAAGAACTTGCTCGCTTCCGTGGATGGGCTCCCGAAGGGGTAGCTAAACCCCGTCCCTGGGATCATCGAATGGAAGCTGAGTGGCAAGAAGCTGATCTGATCTGGGTTCCATCGCGCCACCTCATCAACATTTCGGCCGACTTCGGCGCCGATGCCACCAAGTTTCGGGTCATCCCTTATCCCGTACGGCCGGTTCCGTACATGAGCAGAACCAAGTCGCTTGGCTCACGGAGAAAACTCCAGGTAATCTTCGCGGGCACATTGATGCTGGAGAAGGGCGTTCAATACATTTACCAGGCACTTCGAAACCGGTCGAATCTGCCGGTAACGGTAGACTTCTACGGCTCCGCCAACCTTGCGCCACTAGGACTTCGTCGGCTATCGGAAGTCGGTACCATCCACGGCCCTGTCCCGCGGACAGAGCTGTTCCACAAGTTCCTCAATGCGGATCTCCTTCTCTTCCCGTCCCTCTCGGAGGGTAGCGCCCTCGTAACGCTGGAGGCAGCCGCCTTGGGACTGCCCGTGGTTGCCACCGAGGACGCTGGGCCGTCGGCCAGTGCGATGCTCATCGCACCACGGAGCCCGGAAGCGATCAGCGAGGCACTTGAGCGGCTAATCGACTATCGCGACCATCTGGAATCAATGTCAGCCGCAGGCCTTGCTGAAACAGCAAATAGAACCGCGAGCAGGTATAGTATGAGCATCGTCAATTCGATACGGAGTCTAAGCCGTCGCCCGGTAGCTTAAATCCCGGTTATCCTGATAGAACACCTTACCTACCATACCACTCATTGCACCCTAAAGGCAGACCTAGATTCCTTTCCCGGCTGATTCAGCACTATGAGGTGGTCCCGTTCGTTACAGCCTTTCGTACCGAATACACCTGCTACCCAAAACCGCGAGGGGGACATGCGCAAAGCGGACGCAAGCATCGGCACGCGCAAGGTAAAGGTGGACGGTCCAGCCATAGTTAAGAGAAGCCGCACCGGTCCAGCCGATTCTTACCCGACTCAGGACGTCATCCAGCGCCGACAGCTTCCGTGGCTTGTTGAGAGCAGTCCACATTCCTGGGATTCCTATGCCATGAACGGCGGTCCGGATTATCTTCTGGCTGACTGCGGTTCTCCGCAATCCCACGAAAGGCGACTGAGAGCGATACTTAAGCTGCCACTCAGGGCCGGGCATAGTTTGCTCGAATTCGGCTGTGGAAGCGGGCGGCTCGCCGACCTTCTTCCAGAGTTCGTCGCCTATGAAGGCTTGGACTGGTCGGGCAAGATAATCGCCGAGGCTCGTAACCGCCGCCCGGGCCACATCTTTCGCCAAGGTAGCGTAGCCGACCTCAGTCCGCACGATTGGATCGTCGCTTCTGGTCCGTTCAACTACGCGACTGGGTGGTCTAAGGAGCAGACTGCCGAGGTAGTGGCGGCAATGTGGCATGCGAGTCGTTGCGGCATAGCCGTCACTGTGCTGAGCACGGCTGCCGAAGACCGACTCTACTATACTCCAGCGGAAATTCTTTCGTTCCTCCCAGGCGAGGAATGGTCACAGATGCAGGTGGACCAGTCATACCTTCCAAATGACATCTGCATACGGGCTTGGCGCTAATAATGACTGAAAGGCTGAGCGCGTTCGCTCACATCACCCGGCAAAGCGGCAAGATTCGCGTCGGCAAGATCTTGTCCAGTCCCTTTCTCGGGTGGCTAATCGCGAAGGTCTGTGGCAACCGCATCCGCAATAGAGGGGTCACCATCGACACCTCCCCTCCAGAATTCACCAAAGCCGTCAAGGCTCAGCTCGCTTTTGGCATCTACGAAGGTGCCGAAGTTCGCTTCATCCGCAAGTACCTCCGGGGATATTCAAAAGCGATAGAACTGGGTTCAAGTCTCGGCATAACCGCAGCCCATATTGTTGATGTCGCGGCACATGGCGCCGAGGTGGTGTGCGTCGAGGCTAACCCCAAGCTGCTTTCCACATTGCGGCTTACTATAGCTGCAGCCGCCAAGAAGACCAGCGCTACAGTAAGAACCATCCATGGGGCCGTACCGCCGGACCCAACGTTGCCTTCTCCGATAGCGATGCTGCAAATTACCAAGTCTAATCTGGGAGGGCGGGCCGACCGGACCGAAGATCACGATATGAGTCAGCGCCTGCCCGTTCCCGTGGTTAACCTCGACGAGCTGGCCCCAGAATGGGATGAATACGCGTTGGTCTGTGATATCGAAGGAACAGAAGCCGGACTAATCCTTTCATCCCATCCGATCCTGACACGCGCTAGCAGACTGGTGATCGAACTTCATGACACCACGTATGCGGCAATGCCGGTGACTGTCGCAGATATGAAGAAGGCGTTGCTGGATCTGGGTTTTCTGCCACTGGCAGAGAACGGGCGGGTTATGGCTCTCGATGGACCTAGAAAAACGATTTATGCCTCAGGATTCAACGGAGCGAGGGTTAAGCTACCTGGCAAAGGAAGAGGTGAGGGCGGTGGCTGATCTTGTAGTGGTCGCGCCGCATATGGACGACGAGACCCTTGGGTGTGGTGGCCTGCTTGCCCGCGCCTCCGATCCGTTGGTCATCTTCGGCGTTGAATCGCGCGACTCAGGAATAGAGATCGATGACGTGGCCGCCGAACTGGGATTCCGGTTCGTCGTTCTCAATGGCAAAGAGTATGAGGCTAGGATGCTTTCGCTTGACCGCCGTACGCTGGTTCAGCGTGTCGAGAAGATTCTGGCGGCCGAGAACCCCGAAACGGTATGCATCCCATCGCCCTCATACCATCAGGATCACGTAGTGATGTTCGAGACAGGCCTAGCGGCCACTCGACCGCTGTCGCGCGCCGGGTACGTGGCTAGAACCGTGCTGTCATACGAGTACCCCGGATCGGCCTGGTCTTATGACGGCCGTGAGGCTGAACTCAATTATTACGTGGATATCTCTCCCGTTATGGAAAAGAAGCTGGCCGCCGTCGGCCTTTACAACGGATCGCAGGCTGGACGGCAAA
>Ga0335078_10007491_pt1 | contig 16179 bp, 14 predicted proteins | sample Lox_Sample_32_FD_206711 | JGI IMG/M metagenome (GOLD analysis project Ga0335078, IMG submission 206711) | Soil microbial communities from Loxahatchee National Wildlife Refuge, Florida, United States - Lox_Sample_3.2 | ecosystem: Environmental > Terrestrial > Soil > Wetlands | place: USA...
GCCGAGTCTGCTTCGGTTTCTTACGGTCATCGCCATTGCCGCTGCGGCGATCTACGCCGGCCTGTATTCGCTGGCGCATTTCGTGCACCCGAAACCTCGTGAAATCAGCGTTTCGATTCCGCCCGACAAGTTCTTCAAGGACCACTAAAGCCAGCAGCTAAAGAGCACATGACGCGGAAAAAGGCGCGCGCGGCAAAAGTAGACGGCGAGCAGCCGGTAGCGCTGTTCCTCGACATGTTGGCGGCCGAGCGCGGCGCCGACAGAAATACGCTTGCCGCCTATGCGCGCGACCTCGCCGATTTTGCCGCCTACCTCGGCGGAACAGGCCGCTCGGTCGCGGCGGCGGCGACCGAGGATGTGCGTCGCTATCTCGGACACCTTTCCAAGCGCGGCCTGAAGCCGGCAACCGTCGCCAGGCGCTTGTCGGCGATCCGCCAGCTTTATCGATTCCTCTATGCCGAAGGAAAACGCAAAGACGATCCGGCCGCGGTCGTCGAGGGCCCGAAGCGGACGCGGTCACTGCCGAAGACGTTGACGCTCGCCCAAGTCGATCGCTTGCTGCGCATTGCCGCGCAGTCCGATCCGGAGGCGCCGCTGCCGGTGCGCCTGCGCGCCGCGAGGTTATATTGCCTGGTCGAACTCCTCTACGCGACTGGTCTTCGTGTTTCCGAACTTATCACGTTGCCGGCCTCAGCGGCCCGCCGCGATGCGCGCGTCCTGGTCGTGCGCGGCAAGGGCAATAAGGAGCGGCTCGTGCCGCTCAACGGCGCGGCCAAAAACAGCATGGCGGACTATCTTGCGCTGCTCGCTCAATCGGGCCGCGTTGCCGGGTCGAAATGGCTGTTCCCTTCGTTCGGCGAGTCCGGTCACCTCACGCGCCAGCATTTCGCCCGTGAGCTCAAGACGCTCGGCGCGGCGGCCGAACTGCGCCCGGCGCAAATAAGCCCGCATGTGCTGCGCCATGCCTTTGCCAGCCATCTTTTGCATAATGGCGCCGACTTGCGCGTCGTGCAGACGCTGCTCGGGCATGCCGATATTTCCACCACCCAGATTTACACCCACGTGATCGAGGAACGGCTGAAAAGCCTGGTTCGCGACTTACATCCGCTGGCGGAAAATTGATGCGTTTCCGCTTACACGTTTTCCGTGTATTCTTCGATGCCGTGCTTTAAATAACGATCGATATCGTCGCAATCGATTCATGAGGGAGGGGGCGGATGCAGGTCATCGTTAGCAACAAAGCCATCGGCATGCCGTTAGCTATCGCAGCCCGGCAACTCGGCGTCTCCTTCTCCTCGCTCGGCCTAGCGCCAGACTTAAGCGGCGCAATTGGCCGCCTGGCACATCCTGAAGCCGGCGGCGTCCCTCCACTTGGACCTCCAGCTCCGCCCCCGTCTCCAGCGAAGGAGGATCCGTCGGCAAAGGACCTCATCGATTTAGCGATTGCGACGCTCGAGCGCGCAATTAGCCGCTTTGCCCCGGTTAAGACCAAAATCAATAATCGCATCAAACACAGCACTTGGCTTAGCCGCGGCAGCGCAACCCTGACGGCCGCCTTGTCGTCGAGCGCAGTTGGCGCACTTCAGCTTGGCGGAAAGGAGACCTGGGGTGTGATACTTGGTTTTCTGACGCTCTTGGCATCCATATTGAGCTTGGCGGCTAGCTGGGGCGGCGACGCAAAATTTGTCGACGAGTTCGGCGAAGTCTCGGCAAAAGCCGAAGATGCTGCTTCCTTGCGCAGCAGGTTGGAACTTTACGGCAAGAATCCCGAACGCTTTCCCGATTGGAAGGAGCAAATCGAAAAGGCGACTACCCTTGCCAACTACATCTTGGAGAAGGTTGCGCGCTGGAGCGTCGGCACATAACTGGCTGAATGCTGCCCGGCCGGTGCGACCTTGTGCGCTCGGCCGCATGATGCTTTCGCGATCTTTGCTTAACTTAAGTGTAGTCAAAATCCCATTTGGTCCTTATCCAAACGGTGGCAATAGGGCTGTTCGATCTAAAGGTAATGCGGTCGTACCTCGATTTTGAAAAACCCGTGGCCGAGCTCGAGGCCAAGATCGAAGAAATGCGGGCGCTGCAAGCTGCCGGCAATGCCATTGCCGTCGGCGAAGAGATCACCCGCATGGAGGCCAAGGCCGGACAGGCGCTCAGGGAACTCTATGGTGAGTTGACGCCGTGGCAAAAGACGCAAGTGGCGCGTCATCCGCAGCGGCCGCATTCACTCGACTATATTGCGCAGCTCGTGACCGACTTCACCCCGCTCGCCGGCGATCGCAGCTTCGGCGAGGATGCCGCCATCGTCGGCGGGTTCGGGCGTTTCCAGGGCGAAAGCGTCTGTCTCATCGGCCATGAGAAAGGCTCCGACACCGAGAGCCGTCTCAAGCATAATTTCGGCATGGCCCGCCCGGAGGGCTATCGCAAAGCGGTGCGCCTGTTCGATATGGCTGAGCATTTCGAGATCCCGGTGATCGCCTTTGTCGATACCGCGGGTGCCTATCCCGGCATCGGCGCCGAAGAGCGTGGACAAGCCGAGGCGATCGCGCGTTCGACGGAGGCGTGTCTGCGCATATCGGTTCCGAACGTCGCCGCCATCATCGGTGAAGGCGGCTCGGGCGGTGCGATCGCGCTCGCCACCGCCAACCGCGTCATCATGCTCGAACACGCGATCTACAGCGTGATCTCGCCCGAAGGTGCAGCCTCGATCCTGTGGCGCGACACGACCAAAGCGGAAGAAGCCGCGTCCGGCATGAAGATCACCGCGGCAGACCTGATGCATTTGGGCGTCGTCGATACTGTCGTGCCCGAACCGACCGGCGGCGCCCACCGCGATCCGCAAGCCGCCATCACGGCAACCGGCGCGGCGATTGCCGAGGCGTTGGCGGAACTAAAAGACCTTGATCCCGCGACCGTAGTGCGGCTGCGGCAGGAGAAGTTCATGGCGATCGGGCGGACGCTAAGTTGATGCCGGACCGCGCGAAGCGGGCCGAAATCGACATGCTAGCGTCATAATCAACGGCTTTTGCCCTTTGCTGCCGTGTGTCACCCCGAAATAAGCAGGAATACCGGCTTCTTGTGGATAAGACCTTGGTTTTGCCACTTAAATTTGCGCAATATTTACCATTCCTTCACCGGAAGCTCGGCGATGGTCCCCGCGAGTCTTCGGGTCTGCTTGCGCTAGGGGTTTCGTAAGGATAACGATTGGAGTGTGATGGCACGGGGACTGTCCGTCAGTCGGGGGAGTTTCGCTTTGAACCGCGCCAGCCTGTTCCGCGCGCTCATGGCGTCGGCGGTGCTCTCAGCGGCACTGGCCCTCGCTGGCTGTTTCGGCGACGAGAGCTACGAACTCCCGACCAAAGCCATGAAAGAGCTGTCGCCACAGACGCTGGCGCTGCTTGATCAGAAACACATGCCCAAGGAATCTCCGATCCTCGTCCGCCTGTTCAAGGAGGAATCGGAACTCGAACTCTGGAAGCAGGATACGACCGGTCGCTTCCAGCTTTTGAAAGTCTATCCGATTTGCCGCTGGTCGGGGGATCTCGGACCGAAAGTACAGGAGGGCGATCGCCAAGCGCCCGAGGGCTTTTACGCCATCACGCCCGGCCTGATGAACCCGAACTCCAACTACTACCTCGCCATCAATACCGGATTCCCCAACGCCTATGACAGAGCGAACGGACGTAACGGTGCGTTGTTGATGATCCACGGCGATTGCTCGTCGCGCGGCTGCTACGCCATGACCGACGAGCAGATCGGTGAAATTTATTCGCTCGCGCGCGAGTCATTCCTCGGCGGCCAGTCGTCGTTTCAGATCCAGGCGTATCCCTTCCGAATGACCCCCGCCAATCTCGCGCGCCATCGCACCAATCCGAACATGGCGTTCTGGAAGATGATCAAAGTCGGGAATGATCATTTCGAAGTCAGCCACCTCGAGCCGAAAGTCGAAGTCTGCGATCGCCACTACGTGTTCGACCCGGCGGAGCCGCCGAAATCTTCGAAGCCGCTAGTGTTCAATCCGACCGGCCACTGTCCCGCTTACGTTGTTAATCCGGAAATCGCCGCTCCGGCGATGGAAAAAGCGCACAACGATGAACTGCAATATGCAGCGCTGGTGAAGAGCAACGTGGCGGTCGCGCCGATCCGCACTGGCCTCGACGGCGGCATGAACCGGGTGTTCCTATCGCAAGTCGGCGGCAGCCTGCCGCCCGCGCGCGCGGCCAATTCGCTGCCGCCGCAACCGGCCCCGCCCGCCCTCGCACTCGACAATGCAGGCGGTTCGCCGAATTTCGCAAGCCGCTTGTTGAACGTATTCGGTGGAAAGTCTGACGGGGCAACGCAAGTTGCAGCGACCGACGCGGCGACGCAAGAACGTGGCGCGGAGTCAACGGGAACTTCTTCGGCGCAAAAATCAAAGTTGCCGCTGCGCGAGACCATCAGCGCTTCGAGCTCTAGGCCGAAAGCGCACGAACCGCGGCCTGAACCGTCAAAGCCGGACGAGCAGCAGACCGCGGCAGCGAAAGCAAAACCGGCTGCGGCTCCCGCCTCTGCGCAAGAGGCCAATGCCGCCGCACCGCCCACGGTGAGCGGCGCGCAACCGCTGCTGCCATCCGGCAGTTTTGCGAGCCGCTGGGGCGGCTTGCAGTAATCGGGGATCAGGAATCAGGACGTCCTGACCCCTGATTACTGACTCCTGATTCCTGTCAAGCGTATCGGCCATGGCAGTGCTTGAATTTCTTGCCCGAGCCGCACGGACAAGGCTCGTTGCGGCCGACCTTGCCCCAGCTCGCCGGATCTTGCGGGTTACGTTGCGCTGCCGCGTTGCGGGTCGGAACCGCCGCACCGCCCGCCATTGCAGCTGTCGCCGGCGCCGTCCCACTTTGCACACGACCGATGCCATGGCGCGCCAAGGTTTCCGCGCCGGCCATCGCCAATGCCATTTCGTCCTCGCCGGTGGTCGGATCGATCTTATGCCCTTCCATGGCCGGCAACGGCGCCGGTTCCATGTTGGCCGGCGGCTGGGCCATGATCTCGACCCGCATCAGCTGCGCGGTGACTGCCTCGCGCAGATTCTGACTCATCGCCTCGAACAGGGAGAAGGCCTCCGCCTTGTACTCGTTGAGGGGGTCACGCTGACCGTAGCCGCGCAAGCCGATCACTTGGCGCAAATGATCGAGCATGACCAGATGCTCGCGCCAGAGATGGTCGAGGGTCTGCAACAAAATCGACTTCTCGATGTACCGGATGACGTCCGGGCCCCATTGCGCAACCTTTGCCGCCATGTGTTCGTCGGCGCGGCGCTCGACCCGGGTGAAAATCTCCTCGTCGGCGATACCCTCCTCTTTCGCCCATTCATCGACCGGCAGATCGAGCCCAAGCACGCGCTTGAGTTCTTCCTTAAGACCCGGCGTGTCCCACTGCTCGGGATAAGCGTTCTCCGGCACGTGCTTGGCCACAAGGTCGTCAATGGCGTTCTTTCGCATGTCGGCCACAATCTCGGCTGTGGTCTCATCGTTCATCCACTCGACGCGCTGGTCGAAAATGACCTTGCGCTGATCGTTCATCACGTTGTCGAATTTGAGGATGTTCTTGCGCAGATCGAAGTTGCGCGCCTCGACCTTCTGTTGCGCCTTCTCCAACGCCTTGTTGATCCACGGATGGATGATCGCCTCATTCTCCTTCAAGCCGAGCTTGGTGAGCATGCCGTCAAGCTTGTCGGTGCCGAAGATGCGCATCAGGTCGTCTTCGAGCGAAAGGAAGAACTTCGAATGGCCGGGATCGCCCTGACGTCCCGAGCGGCCGCGTAACTGGTTGTCGATACGCCGGCTCTCGTGCCGCTCGGTGCCAAGCACGTAAAGGCCGCCGGCGGCAAGCGCTTTGTCCTTCAAGCGCGCGACTTGCGCGCGGATTTCTCCGGCGCGCGGCGACTTCTCGCGTTCGCGCAAATCCTCGATAGCGGCGACCTCGTGGCGGATGCGCATGTCGGCGTTGCCGCCGAGCTGAATGTCGGTGCCGCGGCCCGCCATGTTGGTGGCGATGGTGATGGCGCCGGGCACACCGGCTTGCGCAATGATCTGGGCCTCCTGCTCGTGATAGCGGGCGTTGAGAACGGCGAACACCTTGGCCTTGGCCGAGTTATCGCCGGTATAAAGCGAAGCGAAGGCGTTGGGATCGGAGAAATCGTGCTGCTCCCAGCCCTGCTTGCGCAGCATCTCCGCAAGCTGCTCGGATTTTTCGATCGAGGTGGTGCCGACCAGCACCGGCTGGCCGCGGGCCTTGCAGTCTTCGATCAGCGTGAGAATGGCGCGGTATTTCTCCGCCGCCGTGCGATAAACCTCGTCGTCGTCGTCGAGACGGATCATCGGCATGTTGGTGGGAATTTCCAGAACTTCGAGATTGTAGATGTCCAAAAACTCGTCCGCCTCGGTCGCGGCCGTACCGGTCATACCGGCGAGCTTCTCATACATGCGGAAATAGTTTTGGAAAGTAATCGAGGCGAGCGTCTGGTTTTCCGGCTGGATCGGCTGCCGCTCCTTGGCCTCCAGCGCTTGATGCAGACCTTCCGAATAGCGCCGCCCCGGCATCATGCGGCCGGTGAATTCGTCGATGATCACGACTTCCCCGTTGCGCACGATGTAATCTTTGTCGCGCTGGAACAGTTTGTGCGCGCGTAGCGCCTGGTTGACGTGATGGACCACCGAGACGTTCTCGAGGTCATAGAGCGAGTCAGACTTGAGCAGCTTGGCATCAAGTAGATCCTGCTCCATCTTCTCCATACCCACTTCGGTCAGCGTGACCGTGCGCTGTTTCTCGTCGACCTCGTAAGCGGTCTTGTCGAGCTTGGGGATGAAAGCGTCGATTGTGTTGTAAAACTCGGAGCGGTCGTCGAGCGGGCCGGAAATAATCAGCGGCGTGCGCGCCTCGTCAATCAGGATCGAATCCACCTCATCGACAATGGCGTAGATGTGTCCGCGCTGCACCATATCCTCAAGCCGGTACTTCATGTTGTCGCGCAGGTAGTCGAAGCCGAGTTCATTGTTGGTGCCGTAGGTAACATCGCAGTCGTATTGCTTCTTGCGTTCGGTATCGTCGAGGCCGTGAACGATGACGCCGACGGACAGGCCGAGGAATTTGTAAATTTCCCCCATCCACTCGGCGTCGCGCCTGGCGAGATAGTCGTTGACCGTGACGACGTGAACGCCGCGGCCGGCGAGCGCGTTGAGATAGACCGGAAGGGTTGCGACGAGAGTCTTGCCCTCGCCGGTCTTCATTTCCGAGATTTTGCCTTCGTGCAGCACCATGCCGCCGATGAGCTGCACGTCGAAGTGGCGCTGGCCGAGCGTTCGCTTTGAAGCCTCGCGCACGGTGGCGAAGGCCGGCACCAAAATGTCGTCAAGCGTGGCGCCTTCGGTCAGCTGTTTTTTGAATTCGTCCGTGCGCCCGCGCAGTTCCCCGTCGGAAAGGCGCTCAAGCTCGGCTTCCAACGCATTGATCGCATCGACCCGCGGCCGATAAGCGCGGATGCGGCGGTCGTTGGAGGAGCCGAACAGCTTGCGGGCGACAGCGCCAATCATCGCGTCATCTTCCTTCCAATTTGGTCCGCGCCGGCGCGAGTCCAACCAGCGGAAAATGCAGCGCTATTTACGGCTTCTGCAAGGCGATAGGGGCGCGCCTGGATACCTTTCGAGACATAAGTGGGGGTGGTTTTCTTGTCAATGCGAAGCGTCGGTTCACGGCCTCGTCAAACGTTCGCGCGATTCAGCCATTGCCAAGCCGAGCCGATTCGGCGAGTGTCCGCGCGGGCAACGTAAGGCTCGACCGGCGACTTGCCCTTTACCCAAAGGACCGCGTTCAATGGCCATCACTCGCCTTTCCGTCAGCTGCGCGCTCGGCGCGCTCGCGCTGGCTCTGTTCATTTCAGCGCCGATCAAAATTGCCCGGGCGCAGGACAGCGATCCGGTCGTTGCCCGCGCCAACGGCGTGGACATCCACGAAAGCGACCTCGCTTTTGCCGAGGAGGAGATCGGCAACAACATCCCCAACATGGCGCCGGCGCAAAAGCGCGACTATTTGATCAACTACCTGGCCGACGTGGTGGTGCTGTCGCAAGCCGCCAACAAACAGGGACTGGCCGACCGGCCGGAGGTCAAGCGCCGGCTCGCCTTCGACCGTAACCGGCTGTTGATGGAAGCGCTGTTGCAGGACACCGGCCGGGCTGCGCTGTCGGAAGAGGCCGAGCGTCAGGTCTATGACGACGCGGTCAAGCAGATGACCAACGAGGAAGAGGTGCATGCGCGCCACATCCTGGTTCCGACCGAGGATGAAGCCAAAGCCATCCTCGCGCAATTGAAAGCCGGGGCCGATTTCGCCACGCTGGCGAAGGAGAAGTCCAAGGATCCGGGTGGCGCTGATGGCGGTGATCTCGGCTATTTCACCAAAGAGCAGATGGTGCCGGAATTCGCCGCGGTCGCGTTCAAGCTCGACAAGGGACAGGTTTCCGACCCGGTGAAGACCCAGTTCGGGTGGCACATCATTAAGGTCGAGGACAAACGCACCAAGCCGACGCCGACCTTTGAGCAGGTCAGAGGCCAGGTGGAAAATTATGTCGCGCATCGCGCGCAGGCCGCGCTGGTCGAGAAGTTGCGTGCAAACGCCAATATCGAGCGCCTCGACAAGCCGGCGCCCGCGGCCGATCCCTCGCTCAATACGATGGCGCCAAGTAAGAAGTAGCCAGCACACTCGCGAGCCGTTATTACCGTCATCCTGAGGCGCGAGCGAACAGCAAACGCGCCGAGCACTTCAGGGCGACGTTAAAGCAGTCATGTCCTCCGCCATCTCCCCGCTCGCACCAGAATCATTTCCGCAAATGCCGGCGGTGGGCGGCGTGCAGGTCGCAACGGCGGCGGCCGGAATCCGCTATGGCGGGCGGACGGACGTCCTGCTGGCATTGCTGGCGCCGGAAACCACCGTGGCCGGCGTGTTCACGCGCTCGAAATGCCCTTCGGCGGCAGTCGATTGGTGCCGGGCGCGGCTCAAGGCCGGGCGTGGCAACGCGAGTGCCTTGGTCGTCAATTCGGGAAACGCCAACGCCTTTACCGGCAGGTCAGGCCGTGACGCGACAAAGCTCACCGCCGAGATCACCGCCAAGGCAGCGCGGCGCAAAGCGGGCGAAATTTTTCTCGCCTCCACCGGCGTCATTGGCGAACCGCTGGATGCATCGAAATTTGCCGGCGTCATGGATCAGCTGGTAGCCGACGCGGCGCCTGGCCGCTGGGAAGAGGCGGCGAAGGCGATCATGACCACGGATACGTTTCCCAAGGGCGCCGCGTCCATCATCCGGTTCGGGCCGAACGTGGTCACCATCTGCGGCATTGCCAAAGGCGCCGGCATGATCGCGCCGGACATGGCGACCATGCTGTCGTTTGTGTTCACCGACGCAGCGATTGCTCCGGCGGTATTGCGTACTCTCCTGCGGCAGGGCGTCGCCGACACCTTCAACGCGGTGACCATCGACGGCGATACCTCGACCTCCGACACGCTGCTTGCGTTCGCGACCGGCGCGGCCGCCGCCCATGGCGTCGCCAAAATTACGCGCCTCTCGGATCCACGGCTTGCCGCCTTCCGCAAAGGTTTTGTCGCGGTACTCGCCGACCTCGCCGAACAGGTAGCGCGCGACGGTGAAGGCGCACGCAAACTGGTCGAGGTCGTTGTCGAGGGCGCGGTTTCAAAGAAATCGGCGCGACGCATTGCGCTGTCGATCGCCAATTCGCCGCTGGTCAAGACCGCAATCGCCGGCGAGGATGCCAACTGGGGACGCGTGGTCATGGCGGTTGGCAAAGCCGGTGAGCCGGCCGACCGCGATCGACTGTCGATCTGGTTCAACGGCATCCGCGTCGCTCACAAAGGCGAGCGCGATCCGGCCTACGACGAGACTTTGGTCTCGGTAGCCATGAAGAAATCCGAGATCGCGCTCAAGGTGGCGCTCGGTATGGGCAAAGCGCGCGACCGCGTGCTCACCTGCGACCTGACTAAGGAATATGTCGCTATCAACGGCGATTATCGCAGCTAGGCATAGGCTAGTCCGCTCTCCGGGCAATTTTAGCAAACATTCATTTACCAAAGCGGCGTTTGCGGGAATGTATTTAACCGGGTTGAACCTGCCTTTACCCTTGCCGCGCCTAGATTGAGACGGGCCCGTGACCGTGAATCTCGTCCTTGTCGCCGCCTGTGCCCTCATCGACCCTGACGGGCGTGTGCTCATCGCCCAGCGCCCAGAAGGTAAAGCGATGGCCGGTCTTTGGGAGTTTCCCGGCGGCAAAGTCGAGGCCGGAGAGCGGCCAGAGGAGAGCCTGATCCGCGAACTGAAGGAGGAACTGGGAATCGTCGTCAAGGAGGAATGTCTAGCGCCGCTGACCTTTGCCAGTCATCGGTATCCCGCTTTCCATCTGCTCATGCCTCTTTATGTCTGCCGGCGCTGGGAAGGAATTGTCGCGGCGCGCGAGGGACAGAAATTGAAATGGGCGCGGCCGAACGATCTACGCAGCTATCCTATGCCGCCTGCCGACGAACCTTTGATTCCGCATCTGACAAACCTGTTGTGAGGGAAAGGTGCAGAAGGTCATGAGCAAGCGTTCCACAACCGCCGACGCTGGGCTGCTCCGCCGTTTTGCCCGCGATGAGGCCGCCGCCACGGCCATCGAATATGCGCTGATTGCGTCCGGCATTTCCATCGTCATCGCGGCGACGGTGTTCTCGCTGGGCAACGTCGTCAAAGGCCAGTACACCAGCGTTTCCACCGCGTTGAAATAAGCCCCGCCGTCCTATCGCGCGCCGAGGGAAGTTTACTCACCCGCCTTCTCGCCGGCGGGCAATTCGCGCGTGCCGAGCGCGTCCGCAAGGCGCGCTTGCGCCGAGCCGGGCTTGAGCGGCCGCTGCTGGTCCGGATGCGGCGCCCAACCGGACAGCCACATGAGCTCGAAGGTCGCGCGCACGCGCCCATCCGAATCGGCAAAACGTTCCGAATAAATCTCGGCCATGCGCATCAATGTCGCGCGTTTCAGCGGCACCCGCCCGCGATCGATGAGCGGATTGGTTGCGCCCATACGCCTCAAATCGTGCATCAGGCCGAAGGCGGAATCGTAGCGCACGGTGATGCGATCGGAGTCGGTGACCGGCAGCGCGAAGCCCGCACGTTGCAACAATGCACCGAGATCGCGCAAATCGGCGAACGGCGCCACCCGTGGCGAGGCGCCGCCTTCGATCTCGCTTTCCGCGGCGGCGAAGGATTGGCGCAGCTCGGTCAGTGTTTCGCCGCCGAGCAGCACGGCGAGAAACAACCCGTCGGCCCGCAAGGCGCGCCTGATTTGCAGGAGCGTACCCGGCAGATCGTTGACGAACTGCAGCGCCAGCGCCGATACCACGAGATCGAACGCGGCGTCGCCAAACGGCAGCGCCTCTTCGTCGGCGGCAACGAATAACGAGCCATCAGGGCCTTCGCCGCCGGCATTGGCGGCGACGACCGCGCCGATTGAATCTAAAGCGGCGAGCGCGGCACGGACCTCGTCCCCGGGCGTGCCGAGATCGAGCGCGAGCGGAAAAGCCCGCAGCACCGCCGTCAGCCGCTCGGCGAGATCGACGGCGGCACGTTCGAGCAAAAACTTAGCCGGCGCCAAGACGAGCGCGCGGCGGCGGCGCCTGCGCAGCAGCCTGCGATCAAAAATCAGCGGACCTTCGCTCATGCGGCAATCTTCTCACATTCGTCGCGGCAGCTGAAAGACAGGCGATGACAATGCCGCCCGTGGAAGCTACCGTGGGGTCATGTCGGCTGCGGCGGATTTCGCCTTTTCGCCGGGCGTCAAACGGGCGGCAAATGCCGCGCGGACGTTCTTGCGCGCGGCGCTGGACATTGCGTTGCCGCCGCTCTGCGCCGTCTGCCGCGCCCCGGTCGATGGCAGCGGGCTCTGTCCCGGCTGTTGGTCGAAGCTTTCGTTCATCACCCGACCCTATTGCGAGCGGCTGGGCATTCCATTCGTCTATGATCCCGGTCCCGGCATTCTGTCGATGGAGGCCATCGCCAATCCGCCGGCCTATTACCGCGCCCGCGCGGCCGTGCGGTTCGATGAGATTTCCCGTGCGTTGGTGCATGCGCTGAAATATGGCGACCGGCTTGATCTCGCGCCAATGATGGGGCGCTGGCTTGCGCTCGCCGGCCGCGACCTTTTGGCCGAAGCCGACGCGCTCGTGCCGGTGCCGCTCCATTGGCGGCGGAACTGGGCGCGGCGTTTCAACCAGTCGGGAATGCTGGCAGCAGCGGTTTCCAAAAATACCGGCATACCGGTCACAACGCTCGCCCTTAAGCGTGTGAAGGCAACCGTTCAGCAGGTCGGGCTATCGCGGCCGGAGCGCGCCGCCAACATCCAGGGGGCTTTCCGCGTCCCGCCAGAGGGCAAAGCAGCGATTGCCGGGCGCAGGCTTGTCCTTGTCGATGACGTCTTGACCTCGGGCGCGACGGCTGAAGGCTGCGCGCGGGCGCTGTTACGCGCGGGCGCGGCGAACGTCGATGTGCTGGTGTTCGCCAGGGTTGCCGACCCGGTGCAAACGTCCATATAAGGTCACGTGGGGAAAGAATTATTAACGCGCTCTTATGACTTCCGTCGAAATCTATACGCAGCAATATTGTCCCTACTGTCACTGGGCGAAGGAACTTCTTTCCCGCAAAGGGATCGACTTCCATGAGATCGACGTTACCGGAGACGTGCCGGCGCGGCAAGCGATGACCGAGCGAGCGAGCGGTCGCACCTCGGTGCCGCAGATTTTTGTCGGCGCCACCCATATCGGCGGCTGCGACGAACTCTACGCGCTCGAAGACGCTGGCAAGCTCGACGGGCTGCTCGATTGGGGCGAACAAAAGAACAAATGACCATGGCAACTGCTGCGACCTTCAAAGTCGGGCTCGTGCAAATGCGTTCTGGCCTGTATCCGCAAGCCAATCTCGCCGCAGCGCTCGCGGCGATCGACGAGGCGGCGACTGCCGGCGCGGCTTACGTGCTCACGCCGGAAATGACCAACATTATGGAAGTCAAACGCGAGCGGCTGTTCGCCGCCATCGCCGAAGAAGAGCGTGATCCGACACTCGCGGCGTTGCGCGGGGCGGCGCGCCGGTACTCGATCTTCGTTCATGTCGGCTCGCTCGCGATCAAGCTTTCGGCCGACAAGGCGGCCAACCGTTCCTTCCTCATCGACCGCAGCGGCGATATCATCGCCAGCTATGACAAGATTCACATGTTCGACGTCGACTTGGCCAACGGTGAAAGCTATCGCGAATCGCGCACCTACCGCCCCGGCGAGCTTGCTATCACCGCCGATTTGCCGTGGGGCAGATTGGGTGTCACCGTCTGCTACGACCTGCGGTTTCCGGCGCTGTATCGGGCATTGGCCGAAGCCGGTGCTTCGTTCTTTTCCATCCCGTCGGCCTTCACCAAACAAACCGGCGAGGCCCACTGGCATGTGCTTATGCGTGCTCGCGCCATCGAAAACGGCTGTTTCGTTTTTGCCGCCGCCCAGGGCGGCCGGCACGAGAGCGGAAGGGAGACGTTCGGCCATTCGCTCGTGGTCGATCCGTGGGGCCGCGTTCTCGCCGAGGCTGGCGCCGAGCCGGGGGTGATCGTTGCTGAGATCGATCCGGCGCAAGTCGTCGCGGCGCGCGCCAAAATTCCCTCGCTCCTTCATGGACGGCGCTTCGAATTGATCGAGCCGCTCGCCGAGCCGACCCATTTGCATGCGGTGCGAGTACCGTCATGATCAAGTACGCGCTACGTTGCGAGCATGGCCATGAGTTCGAAAGCTGGTTCAAGAATTCCGCGGCCTACGATAATCAAAAAAAGCGCGGCCTGGTCGCCTGCCCGGGCTGCGGCTCTGCGAAAGTCGAAAAAGCGATCATGGCGCCCAGGCTCGCGCGCAAGGAAAGCGCCGAGGTAGCGCGCCGCCCGGAGGCTCCGGTGCCGTCTCCACCCGCGCTTTCCCCTGTCCCCGCGTCGATGCCATCGCCGCCGCCAGGAAAAGGAGCGGTCGCCCTCATGTCGCCGCCGGAACGCGAGCTGCGGAAAAAATTAAAAGAACTGCGCGACCATATAACGAAGAACGCCGATTATGTTGGCCCGCGTTTTCCCGAACAGGCGCGCAAGATCCATTACGGCGAGATCGAGCACCGCTCGATCTACGGCGAAGCCTCTCCCGAAGAAGCCAAGGAATTACACGACGAAGGTATCGAGTTTCACCCGCTGCCGATTTTGCCGGACGAATTCAACTAAGACGCGGAGGAAAGCAGCAGCGTAGGCGCACCTTTGCGCGGCGGGAGTCCGCTCGCCTGCGCGATCAGCCCAGCAGGTTACGGATCTTCGCCGCCAACGCTGCTTGGCTGAACGGCTTTTGGATCATGTTGACCCCTTGATCGAGCCGCCCGTTATGAACGATGGCGTTGCGCGAATAACCGGTCATGAACAAAACCTTCAGACCCGGCCGCTTTGCTACTGCGGCAGCGGCCAGATCGCGCCCGTTGCGGCCGGGCAGGACCACATCGGTAAGCATGAGGTCGACCCTCTCGCCCTCCAGAATTTTCAGGGCTGATGGTGCGTCAATCGCCCGAAAGACGACGTAGTTGAGTTCGCGCAAAGTCTCGGCAATGAAAGCGCGGACATCATCGTCGTCTTCGACAACGAGAATGGATTCGCCGCCTTGCGCTGCCGGCATTTTTGCATTTTGCAGATCCGGCTCCGCGGTCGCGGCGGCGCCCTTAACGCGCGGCAAATAAATCTTGACCGTAGTGCCGTGCCCAGGCTCGCTGTAGATTTTGACGTGGCCTCCGATTTGCTTGACGAAGCCGTAGACTTGGCTCAATCCGAGGCCTGTGCCCTGCCCCGTCTCTTTGGTCGTAAAGAACGGCTCGAACGCGCGGCCAGCGACATCTGCGCTCATCCCGAGGCCGTTGTCCGTGACCGAAATTTCCACGTATTGACCGGGCCGGACGTCCGCGTTCTTTGAGCAATAAATGTCGTCGAGATAGGTGTTGCTCGCCTCGATGGTGACTCTACCGCCCTCGGGCATGGCGTCACGCGCGTTGAGCGCAAGATTGAGAATAGCGGTTTCGAGCTGGGTTTCATCGGCCTCGACCTGCCAAATACCGCCGGCACCCACGACTTCGAGCTGCACTTGCTCGCCAAGGGAGGGTTTGAGGAACGCCGAGAGGTGCCGCAAAAGCTTATTGACATCCAGCACCTTGGCTTCCAGCGGTTGCCGTCGCGAGAAGGCGAGCAGATGAGCGGTCAAGCGCGCCGCGCGATGCGCGCCCACGAGAGCCTGATCGATCGAGCGCAAGAGCCGCTCTTGTGCCCCAGCCTCGCCGGCTTCGAGCGCCCGCTTGGCGCCGTCGAGGTTGCCGATGATAATGGTCAAAAGGTTGTTGAAATCGTGCGCCACGCCGCCGGTAAGCTGACCGACGGCGTCCATCTTTTGTGATTGGTAGAGCTGCTCGCGCGCCGCATCCAGGCGCTGCTGCGTCTCCCGTCGCTCGGTAATGTCGCGCGTGATCTTGGCAAAGCCGACAAGATCGCCCTTGGCGTCATCGATGCGGTCGATGACGACACTGGCCCAAAACCGGGTGCCGTCCTTGCGCACGCGCCAGCCCTCGGCCTCATATTTGCCTTCGCGCGCTGCCGTCGCCAAAGCTCGGGCCGGAACCTCCTTGGCGCGGTCTTCGGCGGTATAAAATTGCGAAAAAGGCCGACTAATAATTTCGTCTTCCGCGTAACCGTGGATCCGCACGGCACCGGAATTCCAGTTGGTGACATTGCCCTGCGGATCGAGAAGAAAAATGGCGTAATCGGTGACGCCTTGCACCAAAAGCTGGAAGCGCTGATTGGCCGCCTGCGCCAAAGAATGGGTGCGAACGAGCTCGTGAAATTGATTGCGAATGGCCTGCAGGCCGAAAATCGCTAACGCGATGAGGACGAGCACTGCGCCGACAATGCCGAATTGCAGCAGTTCGTCCATTTCCGCGGCATAATCCCGGCTTTCGGCCAGGCGCCGCGTTTCCATAAGAAAGAGGTTCGCCATGATGGCGCGGGCGCGGTCCATGAGGGCCTTGCCGATACCTTTGCGAACATTGTCCAGCGCCGCGGTATCCTC
>Ga0335078_10007492_pt1 | contig 16178 bp, 18 predicted proteins | sample Lox_Sample_32_FD_206711 | JGI IMG/M metagenome (GOLD analysis project Ga0335078, IMG submission 206711) | Soil microbial communities from Loxahatchee National Wildlife Refuge, Florida, United States - Lox_Sample_3.2 | ecosystem: Environmental > Terrestrial > Soil > Wetlands | place: USA...
CGGCGCCCGGAGGAGCGGCTTACCGGTCGGAGGCGTAGCCGACCGCGTCAAGCAGGCGGGAGCGGCGGCGGCCGGAGGCAGGACGGGCGGGCTCGGGCACCTCGGGCGGCGCGGGAGCCGGGGTCACGTCGGCGACGATCTCCTCGGCCATGCCGTACAGCAGTGGCAGCGCGCCGGCCACCACGCCGCCGGTCCGGTTGATGTGCTCCACGCCCGGCTCGATCAGCTTCGCGTGGCCGACGATCGTCGCGGCCACGTCGAAGCTCTCCTCCAGGTTGCCGGCGATCCGGTTCAGCAGCGACCCGGTCCAGAACAGGTAGAACGCGAGGCCGGCGACGAGCAGGACGATGTCGACGACGCTCAGGATCACCAGCGTGGTCATGTCTTCACCTTTCCGAGCACCCGGCCGAGGAACAGATGGTGCTGCAGGCCCTCGGCGAGCACCGCCTCGACGCCGTCAGCGACCTGGGGGATGAGCGCGGTGTCCGCGGTGTTGGCCGCGGCCGCCTTGAGGCTCTCCCGCACCTCCACCACGCGCCGGTCGATCAGCTTCACGAGGTAGATCAGCAGGCTCAGCAGCGCTGCGACCGCGAGCACCACGACGAAGCCCACGATGATCACGCTCCACCAGAGCGTCTTCTCCGTCGAGGTCATGGCAAGGACGTGCATTCCTACCCTCCCAGCCTGGCGCGGCCGCGCTGCAGGCCGCCGATGATGATGGTGGCGTGCTCGATCGTGGTGCGCAGCCCGCCGAGCGCCGCGGTGTTGTGCACCGCCTTGGTCAGCTCGTCGTTGATCTTCGGCGCCTCGTTGCCGATCGCGCGGGCGAGCAGCAGGATCGGCACTACCAGCGCGACCACCACGAGGACGATCACGATGCCGATCACGTAACCGAGTATCCAGCCGAAGTGGCTGGTGCTGTTCCCGGCGGCCAGCGCCAGGAGGTGATGACTCATCTTGGCCGTCTCCTTCGCCCGCTCAGACCGTCTCGCAGAAGTCCCTGACCGGCTTCAGGCTCGCGTTCACCGAAGTCAGCCGGTCGGGGACGGTGCTCGTGAGCTGCGCCACCGCTCCCACACCGCCGGTCACCTGGCGCAGCGTCGCCAGGATGGCCCGCAGGTGGAAGATGACGCGCAGCAGGCCCACCGCGGTGATGCCGATGATCAGCGCGGAGATGATCAGGGTGACCCATGCAGCAGCTGGCATGTCGCCGATCCTTTCCTAGTGTCCCGTGCGCCCGGCTAGCCGAGCAGCTTCGCGACCGAGCCCGCGTACCTGACCGCGCCCACCGCGACGGCGTGCACCGTCGCGTCGGTGGTCGCCAGCCCGTCGGGGACGCACTCAAGCTCGCCGACCAGCAGCCCGCCGCCTGCCAGGATGTTGTCGCTGGCCGCCCTGATCCGCTCCAGCGCCGCGAGCACCCGGTTGAGCAGGGCGATCACGACCGGAAGGATCACGAGCAGCAGGATCACGTTGCCTATCCACCACAAGACCATGGCCTGTTCTCCTCAGCTCGCGGCCTGGTAAGGGACGAAGAACCGGCGGAACACCCGCCGCAGTGCCATCAGCGCGGCCCGCAGGGCGATCGCGAGGCCGCCGGCCGGCGCGGCCGCGGCCTGCGCGGTCTCGCCGCGCTCGGCACCGGTGATCTGGTTCGCCAGGTTGACGGCGAAGTCGCGCATCAGCACCGCGGTGACGTCGGAGATCATGCCCCGCCCGTACTGCGCGGCGGCGCCCGACAGCTGCAGGTCCTGACTGACCGCGACCTTCGTGCCGCGCCCGGCCGCGGTGAGCGTGGCCGAGACCACCATGGCGGCCTGACCCCTGCCCCGCTCCTCGGCGCCGACGGCATGCACCACGATCCGCTTGGCCGCGTCGTCCCGCTCGGTGATCTCCGCGGTGCCGGCGAACTGGAGCTTGACCGGGCCCATCCGGACCGCCACCCGGCCGCCGTACTTGTCGTCGCCCAGCGTCTCGGTCAGCTCGGCGCCCGGCAGGCAGGTCGCCACCCGCGGGATGTCGCCGAAGAACTGCCAGACCTTGTCTACCGGCTGCGTGACCTCGAAGTCGTTGGTGATCAGCATCGGGTCTCTCTCTTGGCGTAGGAGGCGGGACTGGACTCGAACTCGCTGCGGCAGCCCGCGCGGCAGAAGTAATAGGTCGTGCCGTCGTGCTGCAGCGGGCGACCCTCGGGACCCGCCGTGACGGTCATCCCGCACACCGGGTCGACCACCTCGGCGGGCTCGCCGGCGGCCGCAGCCTCCGCCGGCGGCTGCGGCATGCTCAGGGCGGCAGGGCCGAGCTGCCCGGACGCCCTGAGCTTGACCAACTCGGCGAGGATGGATACCGCGATCTCGGCGTGCGCCGTCCGGCCGAGGTCCAGGCCAGCCGGGACCCTGACTCGGTCGAGCTGGTCCTGCGGCACGCCGCGGTCGGCGAGGTAGCCGAGCACCGCGGCGCCGCGGCGCCGCGACCCGACCAGGCCGAGGTAGGCGGGCCGGGCGGCCACCGCCTGCTCGACCGCCTCCTCGTCGCCGTGGCCCTGGGTGGCCACCACCACCATGGACCGCTCGTCCGCGTCGGCGGCCGAGAACTCGGTCCAGTCCCGCAGCTCGGCGCGCCAGCCGAGCACCCGCGCCAGGTCGGCGAGGGCGACGGCCATCGGCGACACCCCGACCACCACCAGGTGCGGCGCGGGCACCACGGGCTCGACGTAGACCTGGAGCGCACCCTCGCTCTGGCATGAGATCGGCACCACAGTCATGCCCTCGGGGATGGCGTCGCCGAACTGCTCGGACCGGCCGAGCAGGAGCAGCCGGGCCTTGCCGTCGGCGATCACCTGCCGGGCCTGCCGGATCACCGACGGCTCGGCGCACGCGCCGCCGATGAACCCGTGCAGGTCACCCGAGGCCGTGATGATCGCACGCGCGCCGAGCTGCCCCGATGACGGACCCTGCCGCCAGACCACGGTCGCCAGCGCGAAGGCCTCGCCGCGCCGGGCGAGCTCGCCTGCCTGCTCCATGATCTGCCAGCCGTCCATCTTCCTGTCCCCCCGGGTCAGTGCACTGCCTCGTCGTCGGCGCGCACCGGCGGCGCGCCAGAGACGTCGTGGTGGTACGTGATCGCCTCCCATACCCGGTCCGGCAGCAGCGGCATGTCGATGTTCCGCACGCTGGCGTCCCCGATCGCGTCGATCACCGCGTTGACGAACGCCGCCGGCCCGCCGACCGCGGCGCACTCGCCGATGCCCTTGGCGCCGATCGGGTGGTGCGGGCACGGGGTGACCACCTCGCTGTGCAGCTCGAAGCCCGGCGTCTCCCACGCGCTCGGCAGCAGGTAGTCCATGTAGTTCGAGCCGACGCAGTTGCCCTCGGCGTCGAAGGTGATGAACTGCATGTTCGCCATCGCGTAGGCCTCGGTCAGGCCCCCCATGATCTGCCCCTCGACGATCATCGGGTTGATCCGCACCCCGCAGTCGTCCACCGCGACCATGTTGAGCACGTCCCAGACCCCGGTCTCCGGGTCTACCTCGACCGTGACGATGTACACCGCGAACGGCCAGGTGAGGTTGGGCGGGTCGTAGTAGGCGGTGTTCTCGAGGCCGGGCTCCATCCCGTCAGGCATGTTGCTGTAGGCCGCCATCGCGCATTCGGTGATGGTGACTCCGCGGTCCGGGGCGCTGCGCACGTAGAACCGTCCGAGCTCCCACTCGACATCTTCCTCGCTCACCTCGAGCAGGTGCGCGGCCAGCTTGCGGGCCTTGGCCCGGATCTTGCGCGAGACCATCGCGACTGCGGCCCCCGCGACCGGGGTGCTGCGCGAGGCGTAGGTGCCCATGCCGAACGGCGCGGTGTCGGTGTCGCCCTCCTCGACTACCACGTCCTCGGCCGGGATGCCCAGCTCGTGCGCGACGATCTGCGCCCAGGTCGTCTCGTGGCCCTGGCCCTGAGTCTTCGCGCCGGTACGCAGGATCGCCTTGCCGGTCATGTGTACCTTGAGCTCGGCCGAGTCGAACATCTTGATGCCGAGGATGTCGTATTCGCGGCTGTTGCCAGCCCCGAGCGGCTCGGTCATCGTGGAGATGCCGAGGCCCAGCAGCTTGCCCCGTTCCCGCGCCTGCGCCTGCTGCTTCCTGAAGTCCTCGTAGCCGACCGCCCGCAGCCCGACGTCCAGGCACTTGGCGTACTGGCCGGAGTCGGTGAGGAAGCCGAACGGCGTGCGGTGCGGGAAGTCCTCGTCCTGCACGAAGTTCATCCGCCGGAACGCGGCCTGGTCCATCTCGAGGTCGGCGGCGGCGGCCTGCATCATCCGCTCCTGGAAGAACATGGCCTCGGTCACGCGGAACGAGCACCGGTAGGCGACCCCGCCGGGCGCCTTGTTGCTGTAGGTGCCGCGCGAGGTCAGGTGCGCATACGGGATGTCGTACGCGGCGAACGCCGAGTGCATCAGGCCGATCTTGAACTTGCTCGGCTGGGCGTCGGAGAAGAACGCGCCGTGGTCGGAGTCGGTGTGCATCCGCACCCCGAGGATCTTGCCGTCCTTGCGCAGCGCCATCTCGCCGTCCAGGTACACGTCCCTGGCGAACCCGGTCGAGATCAGGTTGCCCGACTTGTCCTCGATCCACTTGACCGGGCGCTCGAGCAGGATGGAGGCCAGGATCGAGCAGACGTAGCCAGGGTAGACGGGCACCTTGTTGCCGAAGCCGCCGCCGATGTCCGGGGAGACGATCCTGATCATGTGCTCGGGCAGCTCGGCGACCAGCGCGACGGCGGCCCTGATGATGTGCGGCGCCTGGGTCGTCATGTAGACGGTCAGCTTGGACGTGGCGCGGTTGAAGTCGGCGATCGAGCCGCAGCACTCGATCGGCGACGGGTGCGAGCGGGGGTAGTGCAGCTTCAGCCGGGAGATGACGTCGGCCTGGGCGAACGCCCGGTCGGTGCCCTCCTTGTCGCCGACCTCCCAGTCGAAGATCACGTTGTCCGGCTGGTTCTCCTTGTCGTCCCTGATCACCGGGGCGCCCTCGGCGACGGCCTGCATCGGGTTGACGATGACCGGAAGCGGCTCGTACTCGACGTCGATCGCCTCGCAGGCGTCCTTGGCGATGTAGGGGTCGTCGGCGATGACGCAGGCGACCTCCTGGCCCTGGAACCTGACCTTGTCCGTGGCGAGCACCGCCTGGGTGTCGTAGGACAGCGTCGGCATCCAGGCCAGGTTGCGGGTGGCCATCATGTCGCCGGTCAGCACCAGGTGCACCCCGGGGATGTCCCACGCCTTGCTCGCGTCGATGGATTTGATCCGCGCGTGCGCGAGCGGGCTGCGCAGGATCTCCATGTGCAGCATGCCGGGCAGCGTGATGTCGTCGGTGTAGTTGCCCTTGCCCCTGATGAACCTGTCGTCCTCGACGCGCTTGCGGCTCGCGCCGAGCCCGCCGATCTTGATCTCGTCGAGTGCCTGAGTCAAGGTGAAGCCTCCGTCCTAGCCAGCCTGCGACCTGAGCTTGTCGGCGGCCCACAGCACCGACTTCACGATGTTCTGATAACCGGTGCAGCGGCACAGGTTGCCCGACAGCGCCCAGCGCACCTCGTCCTCTGTAGGGTCGGGGTTCTGGTCGAGCAGCGCCTTGGCGGCCATCATCATGCCCGGGGTGCAGAACCCGCACTGCAGCCCGTGCTCCTGCTTGAACCCCTCCTGCAGCGGGTGCAGCTCGCTCGGCCCGGACAGGCCCTCGACGGTGGTGACCTCGCGGCCGTCCACCTGGACGGCGAGCATGGTGCAGGACTTCACCGGCCGGCCGTCCACCAGCACCGTGCACGCGCCGCAGTTGGTCGTGTCGCAGCCCATGTGCGTGCCGGTCAGCCCTACGCCCCGCCTGATCAGGTGGGAGAGCAGCAGCCGCGGCTCCACCTCGGCGATCTTCTTCTGGCCGTTGATCGTGAACTTGATCCGGCGGACCGGTACCTCGGCCGCCTCGTCGCCGCGGTCCTCGTAGACGATCGTCATGTCAGGCTGCCCTTTCCGCACTGTCCTCGTCGCCACCGGCGCCATCGGCCGCCGCGCTGCCGTCGCCGTTCGCGTTCAGGATCCTGACCACGAACGTGCGGACCATGTGCCGCTTGTACTCGGCGCTGCCGCGGTGGTCGGTCCTCGGCCTGGCCGCCTGGGCCGCGAGGTCGGCGGCCGCCTCGATGCTCTGCTCGGAGAGCGGCTGGCCGACGAGGGCCTGCGCCGCCTCCGCGGCGTTGATGGTCGCGCCGCCGACGCCGGTCAGCGCGATGCCTGCCCTGGTCACCGTGCCCGCCGAGGTCTCCACGGCCACAGCCACACCGACCGTCGCGAAGTCGCCGACCCGTCGCTCCAGCTTGAGGTACCCGCCAGCCAGGGCGCCCTTCGGCGCGGGGATCACGGCCTCCACGGCGATCTCGTCGGGCTCGAGCGCGTTCTGGAACGGGCCGGTGACGAAGTCGTCGATGCCGATCCTGCGCCTCCCGGCTGGCCCGCGGGCGACCACGAAGCCACCGAGCGCGGTCACCACCGAGGCCCAGTCGCCCTGCGGGTCCGCGTGGCACAGCGAGCCGACCAGGGTGCCGCGGTTCCGCACGATCGGGTCGGCGATCAGCGGGGCCGCGGCGGCCATCACCGGCTGCTTGCTCTTCAGCAGGGCGGACCGCTCAAGGTCAGCGTGCCGGCACAGCGCCCCGATCCGGATCGTGCCGTCGGCATCCTCCCTGTGGTAGTCGAGCCCCGGCAGGTTGTTGATGTCGACGACAAGCTCGGGAGAGGCGAAGCGCAGCTTCATCAGCGGCACCAGGCTCTGCCCGCCGGCCAGCACCTTCGCCTCATCCCCGCCCTCGTGCAGTAGGGAGATCGCCTCATCGATCGAGCGCGGTGCCTCGTAGCGGAACCGAGAGGGATACATACGATCCTCCATGTCCTTCCTGGGACGTGAACCGCTCCCTGCAGGCGGCAGGCCGGCCGGCAACGGCCGACCTGCGCCGGGCACGACGGCCAGCCGTCCCTGCCCGGACGGTTGCGGCTCGCTGTGCCTGCCGGACTGGCCAGGTCAGGTCTCCTTCGGCGGCGGCGCGTCGTCCGGTGCGGTGTCGGCCACCGCGACGGGCAGGACGTCCTCTTCCGGGTTCGGCCGAGGCTCCTGGTGCGGCGGCCATGGCCCGGGGACCGGCTGGCCGGCGACCTTGAGGTAGTCGATGAGCTCGGGCCAGGCCCAGACAGTCGGGCTCTTGCCGGTCTTCGGCGCATGCTCGATGAGCTCATACAGGCGGGGATTACCGCCGCTGTGCCCACTGGACTCGATCCGCATGGCACGCTCCCGGCGTCGGACGATGCGCGGCACCGTCAGCTGTGCTGCGGGTGCAGCACAGGACATGATCCACCCCAACCCGAATGCCCCGCAACTCGCTAATAAGCTAAGGCTTAAGTAGACCCCGGCCGGGTCGGTCCGGAGCGCATTCAGCTCCAGATCGTGACATAGACCGGCGGGCGGAAGCGGGACGGCGGCACCCCGGCGGCGGGCGCGCGCATCAGCTGCATCGCCTCGGGCGTGCCGAGGAACCTGCGCAGCGAGCTCGCGATCGCGCTGCGCTGCTGCCGCTCAAGCATGGTGACGTACCAGCATCCCTCGGCCGGCGAGCCCGGCACGTCGACCAGCGACAGCTCGCCGCGCCGCAGCTGCTGCGCCACCAGGTGCTCGACCGCGATCGACACCCCGGCGCCATCGGCCGCCGCCGCCCACGCCGCGGTCTGGCTGGGGCACACGCCGATCCGCTCGTCAGGTATCCGCAGGGCGGCCAGGAACTGGCCGACGTCGCTGCCCGGATCGGCCGCCGACGGCCCCACCAGCCAGCGCCACTGCCGCAGGCCGCCGCCCGGCTTGGCGTTCCCGGCAGCCACCACGACCAGGCGGTACTTGAAGATCGGCTCGCTGACCACGGGGAGCGCAGGGTCGGCGGTCACCGCCGGGCCGATGGCGATGTCGGCCAGCCGGTTGGCGACGAGCACCGGTATCTCCTTGCTGATCGCCACCCCGGAAGACACCTCCACGCCAGCCGCGAAGCGCTTGGTGAACGCCTCGATCAGCGGGCTGGTCACGAACTCGGCGACGGTAGAGGTCGCGACCACGCGCAGCTGCTCGGGCGCGCCCTGCGCGGCGCGGACCGCCGCGTGCGCCTCGGCGCCGAGCACGACGATCTGCGACGCGGTGGCGAGCAGCCGCGACCCGCCGGCCGTGAGCGTCATCCCCGCAGGCCCGCGGCTGAGCAGCGGGTCGCCTAGGTGCTGGCGCAGCGCGGCGAGCGCCTGGGACACCGCGGGCTCGCTAACCCCGAGCGCGTTCGCCGCCGCGGTCACCGAGCCGAGCCTGGCGACCAGGACGAAGGCGTTGAGCTGGGTCAGAGTCATGACAGTGACGATTATCCCGCAGCCGCGGCACCCGCGCGGACGCCGGCGGCCCGGCGCCCGGACACCCGCCGCGGCCGCCCCTCGTACACTGCACACGCGTGGCATTTCACTCCGGGGAGGGGACGCGCATGCAGGTTCCCGCGTACTTCGAGTACGAGAAGGCGACCAGCGTGCAGCATGCCCTGACCCTGCTGGCCAGGTTCGGCCCCGAGGCCAGGGTGCTGGCCGGCGGCCATAGCCTGATCCCGATGATGAAGCTCAGGCTGGCCCAGCCGGAGACGCTGATCGACATCAACGGCCTGGCCGAGCTCGACTACATCGCGGTCGACGGCGGCGAGCTGCGGATTGGCGCGCTGACCAGGCACGCGCAGCTGCTCGCGTCCGCGCAGGCCGGCCAGCACTTCGCGATCCTGCACGACGCCGAGCGGGTGATTGCCGACCCTGTCGTGCGGGAGTGGGGCACCGTGGGCGGCTCGCTGTGCCAGGCCGACCCGTCCGAGGACCTCTCGGCGGCGTTCGCCGCGCTGAAGGCGACCATGGTGATCAGGGGAGCCGACGGCAGCAGGACGGTGGCCGCCCGGCAGTTCCACACCGGGCCGTACGAGACCGTGGTCGCCCCCGGCGAACTGCTCACCGAGATCACGATCGCCATCACCCCGGGCGGGGGCAGCGCGTACTGCAAGGTCGGCAGGCGGGTCGGGGACTGGCCGGTCGGCGCGGCCGGCGCGGCCATCTGGCTGGACGGCGAGCACAGCGAGCACGGCGCGGGCCGCATCGCCGACGCCGGGATCGGCCTGACCGCGGTCGGCGCCGAGCACTTCAGCGCCGCCGCGGCCGAGGTATTCCTGCGCGGCGCGCCCGCCACGGCCGAGACGTTCGCGAGGGCAGGGCGGATCGCCGCCGAGCACTGCAACCCGGTCTCCGACCAGCGCGGGCCGGCCGACTACAAGCGCCACCTGGCCGGCGAGCTCACCGCCAGGGCGCTGACCCGCGCCCTGGCCCGCGCCCGCGGCGAGGCGTGACGTGCAGATCGCGGTCAGCGTCAACGGAACCGAGTACACCAGGGTGGTCGAGCCCAGGCTGCTGCTGATCCACTTCATCCGCGACGAGCTCGGCCTGACCGGCTCGCACTGGGGCTGCGACACCTCGAACTGCGGCGCGTGCGTGGTCTGGCTGGACGAGACGCCGGTCAAGTCCTGCACCGTGCTCGCCGCGATGGCCGACGGCCGCCGGGTGCGGACCGTCGAGGGTCTGGCGAACGGCGGCAGGCTCGACCCAGTGCAGCAGGGGTTCGCGCAGTGCCACGGGCTGCAGTGCGGATTCTGCACCCCTGGCATGATGCTGACCGGCCGGTGGCTGCTCGACCGGAACCCCGACCCGTCCGACGAGGAGATCAGGGAGGCGATCTCCGGCCAGGTCTGCCGGTGCACCGGCTATCAGAACATCGTCCGCGCGATCCGCTGGGCGGCCAACGCGGAGGCGGCGAGTGGCGAGGCGGCGGGAGCCGAGGCGGCGGGCGGCGAGGCGGGCGGCGCGCGGTGAGCCAGCAAGCGTACGGGCCGCTGCCGCGCAAGGAGGACGCCAGGTTCATCCGCGGCAAGGGCATGTTCGTCGACGACATCGCGCTGCCCGGCATGCTGCACGGCGCGATCCTGCGCAGCCCGCTCGCGCACGCCAGGATCGTCTCGATCGACACCACGGCCGCGGAGGCGCACCCGGCCGTGGAGGCCGTCATCACCGGCCAGAGCCTGGCCGAGCGGGGCATGGCCTGGATGCCGACCCTCGCCCGTGACGTCCAGGCGGTGCTCGCCACCGACAAGGTCAGGTTCCAGGGCCAGGAGGTCGCCTTCGTCGTCGCCAGGGACCGGTACTCGGCGCGCGACGCGCTCGAGCTGATCATCGTTGACTACGAGCCGCTGCCGCCCGTGATCGACGCGGTCGCCGCGCTCGACCCCGGCGCCTCCGTGATACGCGACGACCTGCCTGGCCGGGACGGGAACAAGATCTTCGACTGGTCGGCGGGCGACAAGGCCGCCGCCGACGCGGTCTTCGCCGGCGCCGACGTGGTGGTCGCGCGCGACATGCTGTACCCGAGGGTGCACCCGGCGCCGCTGGAGACCTGCGGCGCGGTCGCCGACATGGACCAGGTCAGCGGCCGGCTGACGATCTGGGTCACGTCCCAGGCACCGCACGCGCACCGGACCCTGTACGCGATGATCACTGGGCTGCCCGAGCACAAGATCAGGGTGGTCTCCCCGGACATCGGCGGCGGGTTCGGCAACAAGGTGCCGATCTATCCCGGCTACCTGTGCGCGATCGTCGGGTCGACGCTGACCGGCAGGCCGGTCAAGTGGATGGAGGACAGGTCGGAGAACCTGATGTCCACCTCGTTCGCCCGCGACTACCACATGCACGGCGAGATCGCCGCGACCAGGGACGGCACGATACTCGGCCTGCGGGCCCGGGTGCTCGCCGACCACGGCGCGTTCAACGGCGCCGCGCAGCCGACCAAGTTCCCCGCCGGGTTCTTCCACATCTTCACCGGCTCCTACCAGCTGCGGGCTGCCTACTGCGAGGTCACCGGCGTCTACACGAACAAGGCGCCCGGCGGGGTGGCCTACTCCTGCTCGTTCCGGATCACCGAGGCCGTGTACCTGGTCGAGCGGATGGTGGACCTGCTGGCGCGCGAGCTCGGCATGGACCCGGCGGAGCTGCGGATGAAGAACCTGCTGCGGCCCGAGCAGTTCCCCTTCACCTGCCCGACCGGCTGGGTCTACGACTCGGGCGACTACCCGCGCGCCCTCGCCGCGGCGATGGAGCTGGCCGGCTACGCGGAGCTGCGGCGCGAGCAGGCCAGCCGCCGGGAGCGCGGCGAGTACATGGGGATCGGGATCAGCTTCTTCACCGAGGGCGTAGGGGCCGGCCCGCGCAAGCACATGGACATACTCGGCCTGGCCATGGCCGACGGTGCCGACCTGCGGATCCACCCGACCGGCAAGGCCGTGCTCAGCGTGTCCTGCCAGACCCAGGGGCAGGGGCACGAGACCACGTTCGCGCAGATCGTGGCCGCCGAGCTCGGGCTGTCGCCGGACGACGTCGACGTCGTGCACGGCGACACCGACCGCACCCCGTTCGGCCTCGGCACCTACGGCTCGCGCTCGACCGCGGTGTCCGGCGCGGCCGCCGCGGTGGTCGCGCGCAAGGTGCGCGAGCGGGCCAGGATCGTCGCCGCCGCGATGATGGAGCTGTCGCCGGACGACCTGGAGTGGGCCGACGGCGCCTGGCGGGTGCGCGGCGACCCCGAGCAGGCCGCCACGATCGCGCAGGTCGCGATGGCCGCGCACTCCGGGCTCGAACTGCCCGACGGGGTGGAGGGCCACCTGGACGCCGAGACCGTCTACAACCCGCCGAACCTGACCTTCCCGTTCGGTGCCTACATCTGCGTCACCGACGTCGACCCTGGTACCGGCGAGGTCCGGGTGCGCAGGTTCATCGCGGTGGACGACTGCGGCGTGCGGATCAACCCCACCATCGTGGAGGGCCAGGTGCACCGCGGGCTGGCCGACGGCGTGGGGATGGCGCTGATGCAGGCGATCGCGTTCGACGCCGAGGGCAACTGCCTGGGCGGCTCGTTCATGGACTACCTGCTGCCGACGGCGATGGAATGCCCGCCCTGGGAGCTCGGCGTGACGGTCACCCCGTCGCCGCACCATCCGATCGGCGCCAAGGGGATCGGCGAGTCGGCGACGGTCGGCTCGCCCCCCGCGGTGGTCAACTCGGTGCTCGACGCGCTGGCGCCGTTCGGCGTCGTCCACGCCGACATGCCGCTGACCCCGGCCGCGGTGTGGCGGGCGATCCAGGGCCGCCCGCTCCGCGCTGACCTGGCGATGCCGTGAGCCGGCGCCGTGGTGCCCGGCGGTCCCCGCGTGCCCAGGCAGCGGCTAACCTGCCTGAGTATGGAGTGACGTTCTGTTGCGAAATAGAGGGAGGCCAGCGCCCGGATGAGTGATCTTTCCGAGCAGCTTCCGGACGTCGCCACGCTGCTGGCGGCGCTCGACGCCGCAAGCTACCTGGCCGACGAGCCGCTCGGCACCGCGCTGTTCCTCGCGGCGCGGATGGGCCAGCCGATCCTGCTCGAGGGCGAGCCTGGGGTGGGCAAGACCGAGGCGGCCAAAGCGCTGGCAGGGGTGCTCGACACCCCGCTGATCAGGCTTCAGTGCTACGAGGGGCTCACCTCGGCCGAGGCGCTGTACGAGTGGAACTACCCCAGGCAGCTGCTGGCGATCAGGCTGGCCGAGGCCAGGGGCGAGACGCCGCGCGAGGCCGACCTGTTCAGCGACGAGTACCTGCTCGACCGGCCGCTCCTCGCCGCGCTGGACCATCCAGGGCCGCGGCCTGCCGTGCTGCTGATCGACGAGGTCGACCGCGGGGACGACGAGTTCGAGGCATTCCTGTTCGAGCTGCTCGCCGAGTCCGCGGTGACGATCCCCGAGCTCGGCACGCGGCGGGCCGCCTACCCGCCGATCGTCGTGCTCACCTCCAACCGGACCCGCGACCTGCACGACGCCCTGAAGCGCCGGTGCCTGTACCACTGGATCGACTACCCGGACGTGCCGCGGGTCGCCGCGATCATCAGGCGCCGGGTGCCCGGCGCGGCCGACGCGCTGACCACGCAGGTCGCGGCCGGCGTCGCGCGGCTGCGGGACCTGGACCTGGCCAAGCCGCCCGGGGTGGCCGAGGCGATCAGCTGGGCCACCGCGCTGCACGTACTCGGCGCGGTCCGGCTGGACGCCGCCGACGCCGAGCGCACCGCGGGCGCGGTGCTGAAGTACAACGAGGACCTGGCCGTGGCGCGCAGTGCGGGGTTCGCCGCGCTGGTCGGGCAGGACGGCTGACCGCGATGCCGGGGCAGGTGCCTGGCGGGCCAGCCGACAGCGGGCCGACGGCGGGCGTGGCGACGGCGGGCGGGCCGACGGCGGCCGATCTGGCGGAGGTCAGTGCCAGATTCGGCGCGGCGCTCAGGATGGCCGGGCTCCCGGTCGGGCCAGGGCGGTGCGAGCGCTTCGCCGCCGCGGTGGCCGTGGCGCGGCCGGCCACCCCGCAGGCGCTCTACCTGTGCGCGCTGGCCACGCTCATATCGAACAAGGACCACGCCCCCATCCTGCGCGCCGTCTTCGACCAGGTCTTCGGGGAATTGGCCGGCGCGGCCGGCCTTGAGGACGGCGCGGCTGACCGGCAAGGGCCGGGCTTGCAGCCAGGACCGGGGGAAGACCAGGCGAACGCGGCCGCCAGGACCGCCCAGATGCACGTGACCCTCGCCCAGGCCGCGCGGGTCACCGACACGGCCGACGGCACCAGCGAGCTTCCCGAGAGCGACCGGGAGGTCGACGACAGGTATCTGGGTGCCTGGACCGAACGGCTGTCCAGCAAGGACTTCGCCGAGCTGTCCGACGCCGAGCTGCTCTCGGTCGCCGTGATGATGCGCAGGCTGACGCTGGCCGTCCCCGAGCGGATCTCCCGCCGCCAGCGCCGCCGGCCGGGCGGCCGGCGCACCGACATGCGCGCGACCCTGCGGCAGGCGAGACGGACGGGCGGGCATGCGTTCCGGCTGATCGGACGTACCCCGTCGAGGCGGCCGCGCAGGCTGGTGGTGCTGTGCGACATCTCCGGCTCGATGGAGCCCTACGCTCGGGCAATGATCCAGCTGCTGTACTGCGCCGCCGGCGCGGCGAACGCCGAGGTCTTCACGTTCGCGACCAGGCTGACCAGGCTGACCCCGGTGCTCGGGCGGTCGCGGCCCGGGCTCGCGCTCGGGCGGGCCGGCCAGGCCGCGCCCGACTGGCTGGGCGGCACCAGGATCGGCGCCGCGCTCAAGGAGTTCAACGACCTGTACGGCCGCCGCGGCATGGCGCGCGGCGCGGTCGTGGTGATCATCTCCGACGGCTGGGAGACCGGCGATCCCGAGCAGGTGCGGCGGGAGATGGAGCGGCTGTCGCTGGTCGCGTTCCGCATCGTCTGGGTGAACCCGAGGACCAAGAGCTCCGCGTACCAGCCACTGGCCGGCGGCATGGCGGCCGCGTGGCCGCACTGCGACGCCGTCGTCAGCGGTCACACGGTGCAGGCGCTTGACCAGCTTGTCGCGGCGCTCGCCGACCCCTCCAGGCGCCGGGTTGTCGTCCGGCCGGGGCTCGCGGTGCACGCCGCGACCTTCGGCACAGATCACCTGCCGAATGGCGCATCGCCGCAAACGTGATTTACGCGAAGCGGCTTGACATCGTGTTCGACACAGCCGGGAGCGTCGGCCACTTCAACGAATACATTTGCCCGTCCGGAGGCTTCCTCAGCCTGATCGAGACCGACCCGGGCAGCGTCGCCGGCGGCACCGAGTCTCGCGTGGCCAGATAACCCGCCGACCGCCCCGGCCCGCCGACCGCCCCGGCCCGAAGAGCGCCGCGGCCCGCCGTGCGCCTGTACCCGAGCGCGCAGCGGCACCAGTCCGCGGCATCCGCCACCGGCTCGGGATCCCGCCTGGGCGGCAGTGACCGGCTAGCGTGCAGGAATGCGGAAGCTCTCAGCGCGCGTGCTGGTGCCGGCCGGCCTCGCCGCTTTCGCCCTCGCCGTCGGCGTGTATGCGGCTATCGCCCTTACCCATCCCCGGGCCGACTGGATGGGCCCGGTCGATTTGCGCGTGTACCGTTTTGGCGGGCTTATCGCCGCCCATGTTGCTCCGTGGTATAACCCGCACCGGAGTTCGCCTCTCTACGACTGGCCGGGCTATCTGAATCTGAAATTCACTTATACGCCATTCGCGGCGCTGATATTCACGATTCTGACCGTTCCTGCGCTGAACCTCCTGCTCGACCTGTCGATCGTCGTCAATGTCGCTGCGTTCCTCACGGTGATCTGGTTCACGCTCGGCGGGCTCGGCCGCGAGCCCGCCGAGCGTGAACCCGGCCGGGAAGCCTCCCGCAGCCCGGCCCTCAAGCGCGGGGCGATCCGGCGTCCGCACGCCAGGGCCGGGGTCACGCTGCTGCTGGCCGCCGCCCTGTTCTGGAGCGAGCCGGTGCAGCGCACGCTCTTCCTCGGCCAGATCGAACTGGTCCTGATGGCGCTGATCATGTGGGACCTATGCCAGCCCGACCGGCGCCGGTGGAAGGGCGCGGGCGTCGGCCTGGCGGCCGGGATCAAGCTCGTGCCGCTGATCTTCATCCCGTACCTGCTGCTGACCAAGCGGTGGCGGCAGGCGGCCGTGGCGTCGGGGGCGTTCGCGCTGACGGTCGGGGCCGGGTTCCTCGCGCTGCCCGCCGACTCGGCCCGCTGGTGGTTCGGCGGCGTCTTCGCCCGCGGCGGCCGGACCGGCTTCATCGGCTGGGAGGGCAACCAGTCGCTCCAGGCGATCACCACCCGGCTGGCGGGCAGCATCGCCGCGGGGCACGGTCCCTGGCTGGCGGCGGCCGCGCTGACGCTGGTCGCCGGGCTGGCCGCCGCGGCCGCCATCGACCGGGCCGGCTACCCCGTCGCCGGCATCGTGACCTGCGCGATCACCGGCCTGCTCGTGTCGCCGATCAGCTGGGACCATCACTGGGTGTGGATCGTCCCGGCCGTCACCGCGCTGGCGTGGTACGCGGCCGGTACCCGCGGTGCGCACCGCCTGGCGCTGGCCGCGCTGGCGGGTGCGGCGGTCGCATTCGGCGCCTGGCCCACCACCTGGCTGAACGGCAGCACCCACGGCAACCGGTTCCCGCTGGGGCTGATCTGGCTGC
>Ga0335078_10007493_pt1 | contig 16177 bp, 7 predicted proteins | sample Lox_Sample_32_FD_206711 | JGI IMG/M metagenome (GOLD analysis project Ga0335078, IMG submission 206711) | Soil microbial communities from Loxahatchee National Wildlife Refuge, Florida, United States - Lox_Sample_3.2 | ecosystem: Environmental > Terrestrial > Soil > Wetlands | place: USA: Florida...
CTGGATCAGGTCTCCGGGCACGTGCTGGCCGGCGCGGTGGTGAGCGCGGCCCGCGATCGCGGCTGCAAGCTGGACAGGCCGCAGCAGGCCGAGGAGGTGCCCGGCGAGGGCATCCGCGGCATGGTGGTCGGCCACCAGGTCGCGGTGGGCAAGGCGGCCTGGTGCGGGATAGGCGGCTCGGGCGGCTCGGGCGGCTCGCCGCGGTGGGCCAAGACCGCGCGTCGGCGGGCCAGGCTGGACGGGGCGCTGACGGTGTTCGTCGCCGCCGACGGGGAGCCTGCGGGCGTACTGATCCTGGACGACCCGGTCCGCCCGGACGCGGCCCGCACCATCCGCGCGCTGCGGTCCGGGCGCTTCCGCCGCGTCGTCATGGTCACCGGCGACCGGGCCGAGGTGGCCGACACTGTGGGCGCGATCATCGGCGTCGACAGCGTGCTCGCCGAGCGGACTCCAGGCGAGAAACTCGACGCCGTCCGCGCCGAGGTGCGCCAGGGGCCGGTCTGCATGGTCGGGGACGGCATCAACGACGCGCCGGCCCTGGCACTCGCCGACGTTGGCGTGGCCATGGGAGCCCGGGGTGCCACGGCTTCCGCACAGGCAGCCGATGCCGTGCTCACCGTCGACCGCATCGACCGGCTCGGCGAGGTGGTCTCGGTGGCCCGCCGGACCCGGAGCATCGCTCTGCAGAGCGTGCTGGCCGGGATGGCCATGTCGCTGGCGGCCATGGGCGCGGCAGCCGCGGGCCTGCTGCCGGCCGTGTGGGGCGCCATGTTGCAGGAGGCCATCGACGTGGCCGTGATACTCAACGCCCTGCGCGCGCTCCGGCCGCCCCGCGCGGCCAGTCACATGACGCCCGCCGACGCCGCGCTGACCCGCCGCTTCCAGGGCGAACACGAGGTCATCCGGGCCGACATCGAGGAACTGCGCACCACCGCGGACTCGATCGGATTCACCACGCCCGACCAGGCCATGGCGAGGGTCCGGCGCGCCTGCCGTCTGCTCACCGATGAGATCGGCCCGCACGAGCAGGCCGAGGAACGTGAGCTGTACCCGGCGCTGGACCGCATGCTCGGCTCGCCCGAGGTCACCGCGACCATGAGCCGCGGGCATGCCGAGATCGCCCGCCAGGCCCGGCGGCTCGGCCAGCTCGTCGACGACATCGGCACGGAGCCGCCAGATGATGCCGACCTTGCGGACCTGCGCGCCCTGCTGTACGGGCTGCACGCCATCTTGCGGCTGCACACCACCCAGGAAGACGAAAACTACCTCGCCCTGGCTAGTGAGCCCCAGGATGCCCAGCCGCGCGCCCGCACGCTGGACCGCTAAAGCCGGTCATTCCGCATCGAGTCCGTTCTGGCTGCGGCTGCTCTTGCGAAGGATCAGCCAGAACGCCGCCAGCGCGGCGGCTCCGGCCGCCGCGGCCAGCAGCGTAATGGCGAGGTAGCCGCGGGGCAGGTCCAGCTCGTAAAAGCGGCGCACCACCCTCAGGGGGAACAGCAGGACGAACCCGGCAATCATGGCCCCGGCCAGCAGCACCCGCCGCCAGGTCAGAGGCATGGCCTGCAGCAGCAGCACGCACAGGCTCAGCGCGAGCGCTACCAGCGTCGCGGCCGTGCGCTGCTGCACCAGCGGCAGGCCATGCAACCGGGTCAGCGCATACCCGGCGAACGTCGCCCCGGCGACGATCGCTCCCGCCGGGATAGCGAACCGCAGTACCCGGCCGGCGAACCCCGGCCGGTAGCGGCGCCGGTTCGGCGCCAGCGCCAGGAAGAACGACGGGATGCCGATGGCCAGGCTGTCGACGACGGTCAGCTGCCGGGGCAGGAACGGATAGGGCAGCAGCAGCACGCCGACCGCCACGGCCAGCAGAGTCGCCCACACCGTCTTGGTGATGAACAGGTTGGCGACCCGCTCGATGTTGGCCGTGACCCGCCTGCCCTCGGCGACCACGCCGGGCAGGGTGGCGAACTCGCCGTCCAGCAGCACGAGCTCGGCGACGGCCCTGGTAGCCGGAGCGCCCGAGCCCATGGCGATGCCGATATCGGCGAGCTTGAGCGCCAGCACGTCGTTCACCCCGTCGCCTGTCATCGCGACCGTGTGACCGCGCCCCTGGAGCGCCTTCACCACCGCCTGCTTCTGGCGCGGGCTCACCCGGCCGAACACCGAGTGCCGCTCCAGCAGGGCGCCGAGCGCGCCGGGATCTGCGGGCAGGCCCCTCGCGTCAACCGGATCACTGGCGCCGGGAAGGCCCGCGCGGGCCGCGACCGCGCTGACCGTGCGCGGGCTGTCACCGGAGATCACCTTGGGCGCGACGCCCTGCGCGGTGAAGTACCGTATCGCGTCGGCCGCGTCTGGCCGCAACCGCTCGGCCAGCAGCACGAAGGCCGCTGCCCGCAGGTCGGCGGGAAGTGACTGGCCGGCCAGCGGTGCCTGGCCGTGCGCCAGCACCAGGACCCGCTTCCCGGCCGCGGCCAGCTCAGCGGCCTGCGCCAGGTGCTCCCGGTCGTCGGCCGGCAGCACCATTTCCGGGGCGCCCAGGACCCAGGTTCCCTGGCCCGCGAAGCTGGCCGCGCTCCACTTGCGAGCCGACGAGAACGGCACCGACGCCGACCGTGCCCAAGTGCCGGGCGGCGGGAAAGCCCGCCCGACCGCGGTCAGCGTCGCGTTGGGGTCCTGCTCGTCAGCCAGCCCGCCCAGGGCCGCCTCGGCCGGGAGCCGGTCGTCGAGCCGGATCAGGCTGTCGAAGGTGATCGTCCCGTCGGTGAGCGTGCCGGTCTTGTCGAAACACACCACGTCCACCCGCGCCAGGCCCTCGACCGCGGGCAGTTGCTGGACCAGCACCCGGCGCCGGGCCAGGGCCACCGCGGACACGCCGAAGGCCACGCTGGTCAGCAGCACCAGGCCCTGCGGCACCATGCCGACCAGCGCCGCGACCGTCCCGGTCAGCGCCCCCCGCAGACTCGCTCTGGCGTGCGCCTGGCCCACCAGCAGCAGCGCCGCCACCGGCGGGATCGCCCAGGTAATGTAGCGCAAAATCCGGTTTATGCCGTCCACGAGTTCCGAACGCGCCAGCGCGAACTGGCGGGCCTCGGCCGCCAGCTTGCGGGCATAGGACTCCGCTCCCACCGACGTCGCCTGGTAACCGCCCGACCCGGCCACCACGAAGCTGCCCGACAGCAGCAGATCACCGGCCCGCTTGTGCACCGGCTCCGACTCGCCGGTCAGCAGCGACTCGTCAGCCTGCAGGGCCTCGCCCACGCGCACCACGCCGTCGGCCACCAGCTGGTCACCGGGACGCAGGCTGACCAGGTCGCCCGCGACCACCTCGGCCACCGCGACGTCCCTCGGCGCGCCGTCGCGGATGACCCGAACCCGCGGCGCGGTGAGCACAGCCAGTCGGTCGAGGGTGACCTTAGCGCGCAGTTCCTGCGCGATGCCGATCAGCGCGTTGGCGACCAAGACGATGCCGAACAGGGCGTCCTGAGGCGCACCCACAACCAGGATCACCGCCAGCAGCACGCCAAGGATGAAGTTGAACCGGGTCACGATGTTGGCCCGCAGGATCTCTGCAACCGAGCGGCTTGTGCGCTCCCCGGCTTCGCCCGCCAGCCCCCGGGCTTGCCGCCGCGCCGCCTCCGCGCTGCTCAAGCCCGCCGCCGGCGTCCGCGCCGACAGCGGGACATGCCGCGACGCCGAGGCGCGGTCAGCCTGGCCCGGAAAGCTCATGCACGAATACTCCCCCAAATTGCATGGAGGTCATGGCATGGCAGGCAGGGCGTTCCTGGTCAGGCCGGAGTTCACGACGTCAGGGCCCCAGTGGCCTACGATCAGGCAGGGTATGGACGTTTACCGATTCGCCGGTCGCGACGGCGCGGAGCTGGCTTTCCGTGAGACGGGGTCCGGGCGGGCGCTGGTGCTGCTGCACGGTTTCATGGGTGCGGGCTTGCACATGCTCAACTATGGCCAGCTCGGCGGATTCGCCGGGCAGGGGCATCGGCTCATAGTGCCGGACTTCCGCGGCCATGGGGACAGCGCGAAGCCGCACGATCCCGCCGCCTATCCGCCGGATGTGCTGGCCGACGACGGCTTTGCGCTTGTCGAGCATCTCGGGCTGGGCGACGGGGATTACGATCTTGGCGGTTACTCGCTCGGCGGGCGGATCGTGGTGCGCATGCTCGCGCGAGGCGCCAGGCCGGGCCGCGCGATCGTGGCCGGGCAGGGACTGGCGAAGGTGAGCGGCCTACAGGGCGGCGGGGTGAACCACCGCGTGCTGGCCGCGCTGGCCGGCGGGGCCACGATCGAGCCCGGTTCGCCGGACGCGGGGATCACGCGCTGGATCTCAGAGCTCGGTGCCGATCCCGTGGCGTTGCTGCATGTGCTGAACTCGCTTGTTCCGACGCCTGAGGACGCGCTGCGCCAGATCACGATTCCCACGCTCGTCGCGATCGGCGAGAAGGATGAACGCTCCGACGCCGACGAACTGGCCGCGCTGTTCCACGATGCCCGGTTCGTCCGCGTGCCGGGCGATCATGGCAGCGCCTTCACCGCACCCGAGCTCACCGCCGCGATCGGCGCGTTCCTCGCCGAACGCTGATGCGGGGGCCAGCGGCGCGGGCTGGGAACGGTGCGCGCTGGCGTTTCGGTCCGGGGCCGCTTGCTGTCCGCCTCAGGGCCTATCCTCGGCCTGTGGGTATCGAGGTGCTGCCGGCCAGTGGGCGGTGGGATGACTTCGCGTCGTTCATGGTCCCGCGCAAGCCGGGCGGCCGCGGCTGTGTGTGCATCTCCTACCGCAATTCCAGCCTCGACATGCCTGGCCGTATCGCGCACATGCGCTCGCTGTGCGAGAGCGAGCCGGGCCCCGGCGTCCTGGCCTACGTTGACGGCGAGGCCGCCGGCTGGTGCTCGGTCGCGCCGAAGTCCACCTACCGCGCCCTGGTCAACTCCCGGACGATCCCGCATGTCCAGGACGAGGGCGCGTGGTCGGTGGTCTGCTTCGTGGTGCGGCCGGGGTTCCGGCGCCGCGGGCTCATGCACCAGCTGCTCGATGGCGCGGTCGGGCACGCGTACGGGATGGGCGCGACCGCGCTGGAAGGCTACCCGGTTGACCCCGGGACCGAGCGCATCGACCAGAACAGCGGCTATGTGGGCACCGTCCAGCTCTTCGAGGCACACAGATTCAGGCGCGTCTGCCAGACCGCCGGCCGGCGCGGCGGCAAGCCCCGCTGGCTCGTCCGCCGCGAGCTCCCCTGACCCGCCCGTCGCTGGCGCGCGCCGCACTGCCGATCTGCACGCTTTTGCCCAGCTGGGTGCTGCGGGTCCAGCTCGGGCGTGGACTGTCTGTCTCGGGTCCGCACCGTGCGCTGTCTCGAGCAGTCCTGCGCCATGGTCCTGGTACTCGTTCACCCACACGTGAAGCGGATCTGGTCGAGTCTCGTAGTGCTTGCTGTAAGCCGTTGCGCGAGTGCAGACGAGACGACTCAGAATGGGAGGCCGCGCGTGACTCTGGGGCGCGATCGACGAGGTACTGTGCGGCCTCTGTGCTGGCCTCCGGGAGCGAACGCGTCGAAGATCCTCCGGCTCGGGCCACCATGCGAGCGCGCGTGACTTGCCCTGCGCTCCATGCGACCTGAGAGCCAGGGACTCTCCTATGGCTGTCCCCGGTCGTGGGCGCACGCGGGACCAGATCTTCGACTTCCTGGTCGGGTTGTTAGCCAAACGATTGGGCCTGAGAGCCGACTCGATCGATGTGCACACGCCTTTCGCCGACTACGGACTGTCCTCCTCGGTCGCCGTGGTCGCCGTCGGCGAACTCGCCGCCTGGCTGGGCCGTCCGCTGCCGCCCACGCTGTTCTGGCTCCATCCGACCATTGACTCCATGTCATCGGCGCTGGCATCGGTGCAGGCGGTGCCGTCGGCAGCGATCCCGCCGCCGGCCGCGGGCGGCTGGCTTCCCGCGGCGGTCGTGGGAATCGGGTGCCGGTACGCGGGAGTCCGGGGTCCCGCCGAGTTCTGGAGCGCTCTTCTGGACGGGCGTGACCTGGTCACCCCCGCCGCGCCTGAGCGGCTGGTATGGCCGCGGAATGATGCACCCGTGGACCGGGACGGCCGGGCGGACTGGTACGGCTCGTTCCTGTCCGACCCGTACGCCTTCGACGCCGCCTATTTTGGCATCTCCGCCACGGAGGCGGCCCGGATGGACCCCCAGCAACGAATACTGGCCGAGACCACCGCCCACGCGCTCGACGACGCGGGACTTCCCGCAGACCAACTAGCCGGCACCGAGACTGGCGTCTTCGTCGGCATTTCCACCAGCGATTATGCGCGGCCGAGACTCGGCTATCCGGATATCGCCATGAGCCACACTACCGGCAATGCCGCCAGTATCGCCGCGAACCGTCTTTCCTATCTGTACGACCTGCGGGGCCCCAGCCTCAGCGTGGACACCGCATGCTCCTCGTCGCTGGTCGCTCTGCATCTGGCCGCGCGGAGTCTGGCGGCCGGAGAGTGTGAGACGGCGATCGTCGCCGGCGTCGGCCTGACCCTTGACCCGTTCATCACCGACTGCCTGGCTGAGGCCGGCATGATGGCCGCCGACGGCCGGTGTAAGACCTTTGACGCCAAGGCTGATGGATACGTGCGCGGGGAAGGGTGCGCTGTTCTCGTGCTCAAGACAGCGACGCGCGCAGCCGAGGACCGCGACCGGGTCTACGCGCTTCTCCTGGGCAGCGCCGTCACCCAGGACGGGCGTACCAATGGGCTGACGGCGCCCAGTCAGCAAGCGCAAGAGGATGTGGTGCACAAGGCGTGCCGAGCGGCTGGCGTGAGCCCCGGAACCATCCAGTACGTTGAGGCGCACGGTACCGGGACCACTTTGGGAGATCCGATCGAAGCCCGCGCGCTGGGCACGGTGCTCGCTGCGGACCGCGAGCCGGGGCAGTGCTGCCTGGTCGGCTCCGTCAAGACCAATCTAGGCCATCTGGAGGCCGCTGCCGGGATCACCGGCATGGTGAAGGTCGCCCTGGCCCTGCATCATGGGTGGATTCCGCAGAGCCTGCATTTCGAGCAGCCCAGTCGGCTGATCCCGTTCGACGAGCTGCCGCTGCGGGTCGTCACCCGGACCATGCGGTGGCCGGAGGCTGACGGCCCGCGGCTGGCCGGAGTCAGCTCGTTCGGATTTGGCGGAACCAACGCGCACGCAATTCTTTCGAGCGCACCGGGACCCTCCGGACCCGCACCGAACGGGACCGACGGTGAACGTCAGTACGTGGTGGCGCTGTCCGGCCGGCGCGAGAATGCCGTACTCGCCCTGGCCGACCGGTGGCTCTCACTGCTCGGTCAGCCGGACTGCCCGAGCCTGCCCGATCTGGCCTATACCTCGACAGCCCGCAGGACCCACCATCCGGTGCGCATCGCCATCACGGCGCGTAACCGGGCCGAACTGTCGGATCGGCTCGGCAAACTGGTTTCGGGCAGTGTCCCCGACGCGGCGGCAGTGGGCCAGCAAAGGCCGGCCGGCCCGGACCGGATCGGTTTCGCGTTCACCGGCCAGGGCAACCAGTGGCTCGGCATGGGCCGGGTCCTGCTCCGCACCGAGCCGGTCTTCCGCGACGCGCTGTTGCGCGCCGACAAGCACCTGCGCCGGGTGCTGCGCTGGTCGCCGCTAGCCTTCATTGAACGCGGCGAGGACGACGGCCGACTTGCCGACACGGCCGTCGCGCAGCCGACGATCTTCGCGCTGCAAGTCGCGCTGGCCGATCTCTGGCGCTCGTGGGGTATCGTGCCCGCGGCCGTCGTCGGACACAGTGTCGGCCAGATCGCCGCGGCCCATGTCAGCGGCGTTCTCGACTTGGACACCGCAGCACGGCTGGTCGCCGCCCGGTCCACCGCCATGGCTTCATGCCGCGGCAACGGCGCGATGGCCGTGGTGCGGCTTCCGTCGGCCGACCTGGCCGGCCGGCTGCCCGACGACGTGGTCGTTGCCGCGAAGAACAGCCCGCGGTGGACGCTTCTGTCAGGGCAGGGTGAGGCCCTGGCCGGCTTGGTCGCCGCGGCTGAGCAGGAGGGCGCGCACGTCCAGCGGCTGGCCGGCGAGTACGCCTTCCACAGTCCGTGGATGCGGGCGTGCCTGCCCGCATTCCGGGACGCCATGCCGCTCCTGGCGCCGGAGCAAAGCAAGGTGCCGTTCTACTCTGCGCTGACTGGTGGTCCGCTGGATGGCCCGCGGCTCGATGCCGAGTACTGGATAGCTGAGGCGGTCCAGCCCGTCGCCTTCGCGGACGCGATCGGCGCCATGGTTGACGAGGGGCTGTTCACATTCGTGGAACTGGGACCGCATCCGGCGCTGGTCACCATGGTCGCCGATGTTCTGCGCGAGCGGGGCAAGGCGGGCACGGCGGTTGGTTCACTACGCGAGAATCTAGACGATCGGGGTTGCATGCTCGACTCGTTGTGCACCTTGTACGCGCGTGGGCAGAACGTGGACTGGGCCGCCCTGCACAGCGGGCACCGGCCCCCGGCGCCGCTGCCCCTGTATCCGTTCGCCCGCGACGTCTACCGGATCGAACCGCCAAAGCAGTCTCCGGCCGCGGACTCGGTGGGCCAGCTGCACCCCGGCTTGATACACCATGAAGCCGAGAAGCCGGACGAGCGCAGCCGGCTGTTCGGCATCCGGCCCGACTTCGTGCCGCCGCGCACCGAATTCGAGCAGGTGGTCGCCGATATGTGGGGGAAGCTTCTCGGCACCGACCGGGTCGGGGCACTCGACGACTTCTTCGGTATCGGCGGGTACTCGCTGCTCGCCTCGCAGTTCGTCCGGCAGGTCAGGGACCTGTTCGATGTCGAGCTTCCACTTCGGCGGCTCATGCGGGAGCCGACCGTGGCCGGCGTTGCCTCGGTGTTCGAGGAAATACTGATCGGCGCCGAGGCCGAACGGATCGCCCGGGGCGAGCGCATCGCCGAGGCGGAGTGAATACCGAAGCCAGGGCCGAGGCCCTGCGCAGGCTTCGCACAGCGCGGTCGGCCGGCTTGCGCGCGGCGGCGATCCCGCGTCGGCCGGATTCCGGCCCCACACCGGTGACACCCGCCCAGCGCGGTATCTGGCTGCACGAGCAGAGCGCGGCCGGCCTCGGCATGTACCACGTGGTCGTCAGCTTCCGGGTTACCGGGGAGCTGAACGCGGGCATCCTGCGCCGGGCCGTCTGGGATCTGCTAGGCCGACAGGACGCACTGCGCACCACATTCCATTCGCGCGGTGGTCAGGTGCGCGCCGAGGTGGCCGAACCGGGATCCGCTGCCGTCGACTGGCGCCTGCGCGACTTGCGGCTACTTTCGGCCGGCCGCCGGGAAGCAGCCGCGGATCGCGTGAACCGCGCCTTCGCCACCGAACCGTTCGACCTGGCGGCGGGGCCGCCGGTCCGCTGGTGCCTGGTCCGGCTCGCCGATGCCGAGTCGCTGTTCTCGGTCGCCGCGCACCACCTTGCCATGGACGGCTGGTCGCTCGGCGTCCTGATCGACGAGGTATGGGCCGGCTACGCCTGGCAGATCAGCCCTACCGCCGAGCCGCCGCAGCCGCCGGCGGTGCAGTTCGCGGATTACGCCATGTGGTTGAGCTCACGGCCGCAGGACCCGGTCCGTGCGGAAAGCGGAATCCGCCGCGCTAACCTCCTGCGCGACGTGCCCCCGCTGGAGCTCGCGGTGGGTTGTCCACGCCCGCCCGTGGTCAGCCACTCGGGATCGGCGTTGGTCCGGGCGCTGCCGCAGGATGTATGTGCGCGCATGCGGGCCTCGGCCGCCGGCTGCGGTGTCACCCCGTTCGCCTTTCTGCTTGCCTGCTACCAGATGACGCTCGCCAAGCACTCAGGGCAGGTTGACTTCGCCGTGGGGATACCGGTCGCGGGCCGAGATCACGATGAGGTCAGCAGGGTGATCGGGCACTTCGTCAACACGGTCGCGATCCGCTCCGATCTGCCGGCTGCCAGCACCTTCGAGGAGCTGGTGCTGGCGGTGCACCTGTCGGCTCTGGCCGCCTATGACGACGAGCGAGTGCCGTTTGAGGACGTCGCGGCCCTGCTGGAGCAGCGCCGGGATCCCAGGTTCAGCCCGGTCTTCCAGGCCATGTTCGTGCAACAGGCCCTAGCCGTGCCGGATCTGTCGGTGCTGGGCCTGTCACTCACCTGGCACCCGGTCAGCACCGAGGCCACGCTGTACGATCTGGTCCTGCACGTCGTCGAATCGGTGCGAGAGCCGGCGCTTCTGCTGACCTACAGCACGGCGCTGATCGACGCGGAGCGGGCCGGCGAGGTGCTCGACGACTTCGTTGAGCTGGTCTCGATCGCATCCGCCGAGCCCTCGCGTGCCGTGCACGACCTGCTGCTTGATCTGCCGATCCGGCTGCTGAAGGTCCGGCTCGCCAGCTCACTCGAGCCGTCCGCGGCGGCCGGAGCACTGCGCGAAGCGGCTGATCTGGGCGGGCTTCCCCTCAGCGTCGCCGTGGCCGTTCCGCCTGCGGGTGTCCTCCTGAGCGACCCGGCAGACTGGCTGGTCACCCGGGACGACGCCGTGTACGTGCTGCTGCTGCGGCAAGCCGACACCGAAAACGATGACGCCCGCACCGCGGGTTTCGTCGACCGGCTCGACGCCGGGTGCCGGGCCAGTGGCGCCGTCTGCCTGTTGGTCCTCTGCGACCCGATGGACGAGGGCACGCCCGGCTTGGCGGCACTGGCACGCCGCGCTGCCGGTCTTGACACGGTGATCGTCCTGGACGCAGCGGCCGGGCCGGGCAGCGGCGACCCGCCTGGGCTCGGCTGGCTGGCTGGACGGGCCCTGCTGGACTGGGCCGCGGGACCGGCTCCGGCAGCCGTCCCGTTTCGGCTGGCCGCCTGGCTGGCCGGTGTCAACCCACGTGGTATCCCAGACCAGCGGTCGGCCGGTCCCGAGACCAGGTCCCTGTCCGACGAGCCTGCCGGGCCGAGCGAGACGCGACTGGCCGAATTGTGGGCCCAAGCGCTCGGCCTGCCCTCCGTCGGCCGGTACGACGACTTCTTCCTGCTGGGCGGGGGATCGCTGACCGCAACGGCCCTGCTGTCCGGGGTACGCGACGAATTCGGCGTGGATTTGCCGTTGCGCGAGCTGTTTGCCCGGCCAACCGTCGCCAGCTTTGCCGCCGAGTACCTCGCGGGCTCCGCCCGCTCGGAGGGGGTGCCAGGCCCTGTGCCGGTCTCACGCGGTGGCGGGGACCTGATGCCGGTGTCCTTCGCTCAGCAGCGGCTGTGGCTCCTGGACCGGATTGATCCGGGCAACCCCGCCTACAACATCCCGCTCGAACTGCGTCTGCGTGGCTGCCTGGACGCCGCCGCGATGGAAAGCGCGCTGGCCGACATCGAGCGCCGGCACGAGGTGCTGCGCACGGTGTTCGCTGACGAGAACGGGCAGCCGAGGCAGGCGATCAGATCGGATCGGCCCCGTCCGCTGGAGATCGTCGATCTACGGACATTGCCTGCCGGTGAGCGGCGCACGGTGGCCGACCGGGTGAGCGGCGAGGCGGCCGCGCAGCGGTTCGACCTGGTCGACGGACCGCTCTGGCGGTACCGGCTGATCAGACTCGCCGACGAGGATCACCGACTGCTGATCACGATGCACCACGCAGTGAGCGATGGCTGGTCGGTGGCGGTGCTGTGCCGGGAACTGTCGGCTTACTACGCGGCCAGGGTCGCCGGCGTCCCTGCGGACCTGCCCGACCTGCCCATCCAATACGCCGATTATTCGGCCTGGCAGCGGGGCGCCGCGGCACGGCTAGGCGCACAGGCGCAGTACTGGCACCGACAGCTTGCCGACGCCCCGGTGATCGAGATCCACCCGGGTCGGCCCCTTCCCCCGGCGCTTCCCCCGGCGCGGACCTCGCGCGGCGCGTCGGAACGACTCACCGTGCCCGACGACGTGACCGCGGCTGTCCGGAAGGTCAGCGCAGCGCACGGCGCCACCCCCTTCATGGTCCTGATAGCCGCGTTCTACGTCCTGCTGCATCGTGACACCAGGCAGCACGATCTCGTGGTCGGCGTACCGGTCGCCGCGCGTACCAGATCCGAGACCCAGCCACTCATCGGCTGTTTCCTCAACGTCCTCCCCCTGCGGGTCGCGGTCGATCCGGGCGAGCCGTTCACCGTCCTGCTGCGCAGAGTCCGTGGCACCGCGCTCGCGGCGTTCGCCAACCAGGAATACTCCCTCGGGCAGATGATCGAGGAACTCGAGCTAGATCAGGGCCATAACGGCAGCTCGTTCACCCAGGTGCTGTTCAACCATCTGAACACCCCGCCGCCGGTCTTCACCGCGCCGGGTCTTGAGGCCGACCTGGTCCGCTCGCCACGTGATACGACGAAGTTCGACATCGAGCTCACTGTCGACGAAACCGGCGCGCAGACCGTGCTCGTGCTGGAATACAGCGCCGATCTGTATGGCGCGGCGAAAGCACGGCTGTTGCTGCGGCACTATCTCGGGCTGCTGGCTGAGGCGGCACGCGCGCCTGGCAGCCTGGTCGGCAAGCTGCCGTTCGAGTCCGGCGCGCAGGCGCAGTCAGATCCCAGGAAGGCAGACGGTGACCGGCATCGCTCCCGAAGCCCCCGCAGGAAGCCTGGTGCAGAACCTGCGACAGCACGCGGCCGAACGGCCAGACCAGCCAGCTTACAGCTTCGCCCGCTTCAGCCACGGCGTCGAGAGCGACATCGCGACGCTGGACTTCGCCGCGACAGATCGTGCGGCCCGGGCGTTCGCCGTCACGGTACGGCAGGTCGCCGGGCCGGGAGACCGGGTGGCACTGCTGCTGGACTCCGGCCTGGACTACGTCGTCTCATTCCTCGGCTGCCTGTACGCCGGCGTGACGGCGGTACCGTTGTACCCGCCAGAGCCGATGCGGCCGACGGATCGGATCAACTCCGTATGCGCCGACGCTGGGCCGGTATGCCTGATAGCCGACGTCGGCGGCGTGCCCGCTGTCAGGAAATGGCTGGATACCGCCCCGCCGGGGGTAACCCGGATGGTGCTCGGCACCGACGAGATTGATGAGGGTCTCGCCGACGACTGGCAGTACTGTCCGCCCGACCCCGACGGCACAGCCTTCCTGCAGTACACCTCCGGCACGACGCGCTCACCGGCCGGAGTCGTGATCTCGCACCGGAACCTGGTGGTCAACGCCGTGCAGATCGCCGGGCACGCCGGGATGTCGGCGGCCACGGTCGCGGTCAGCTGGCTGCCGCTGTTCCACGACATGGGAATGATGTTCGGCCTTGTGCTGCCGCTCGTGCTCGGCGCCCGTTCCGTCCAACTGTCGCCCGCCGCGTTTCTGTATCAGCCGGCGCGCTGGCTGCGCCTGATCACCGACCTGGGCGGCACCGTGACCGCCGCGCCCGACTTCGCCTTCAACCTCTGCGTAGACCGGATCAGTGCCGAACAGCGGGCCGGCCTGGACCTGAGCACCTTGCAGTGTGTCGTCTCCGGAGCCGAGCGGGTCAGGGCCCCGACGCTGCGCCGGTTCCAGGAATCGTTCGCCGGCCAGGGATTCTCGCCGTCCGCCTGGGCCCCCGGGTTTGGTCTGGCCGAGGCGACTCTGGCCGTGACCGGCAGCGTCCAGACAGACCAGCCCCGGGTACTTGCCGTGGACAGGACGCTCATCGCCAAAGGAACCGTGCGTGTCGCCGCGGATGAATCCGCGGCCGCCTGCGCCACCGAAGTTGTCAGCTGCGGCCCGCCGATCAGCGGCCTGCGGATGGCGATCGTCGCCCCCGACTCCCGCGAGCCCCTGCCCGAGGACCAAGTCGGCGAGGTGTGGGTGCACGGGCCGTCCGTCGCCACCGGTTATTTCCGCAGGCCGGATGAGACCTCGCGGGTATTCGGCGGCGAGCTGTCGGCACCGGACGGAAAGCGCTATCTACGGACCGGCGACCTGGGATTCCTGCACGGCGGAGAACTCTACCTCGTCGGCCGGATCAAGGACCTCATTATCGTGGACGGGCGTAACCAATATCCGCCCGACCTGGAGCAGACAGCCGAACAGGCGCACCCCGCCATACGAAACGGCGGCTGCGCCGTCTTCGGGATCGAGGACAGCGAACTCGAGCGGATCGTCGTCGTGGTCGAGGTCGCAGCCGAGGCTCTCGCCCGGGACAGGGCAGCCACGCTGGAGGATCTGCGCGCCGCGGTACGCCGCGAGATCGCCGCCAGCCACGAGGTGAGCGTTTTCGACGTGGTACCGGTCAAGCGGGGCGCCATACCGAGAACCACGAGCGGCAAGCTACGCAGATCCTCGTGTCGCGAGGCATACCTCGATGGCGGCCTGATCACGCCGGATGCGTCGTGACCCCCAGCCCGGCCGACTATGGTGAGCAGCTGACCTGCTATACCGCTGCGCTGGCGGTGGCGATCGCGGCCTCGGGCGAAACGCGGTGGTGGCGGTCGCAGCTAGCCGGCGGACCTGTGCTCGCCCTCTCGCCCGCCGGCGACCTGGTGCGGTTCGAGCACCACGCGACACCCCCGCTGCCCGCCCTCGGCCTGCATCACCGGTGGGCCGGCGACTGGTCGGCCGCCGGTCCCGCGCTGGCTGCTGAGCTGTCCCGCACCGGCGTGGTCATCGTGCTCGGCGACGTCTACCAGCTGCCCTGGCAGCGCGGACACCGGAGGTGGCACGCCCCGCATTGGTTCACCGTGGTCGACCGGCCCGGCGGCCGGCGGGTGGACGACGTCCTGTCGATGACCACCGATCTGGGCCCGCAGCGCCCGAGCCTGGTGCGCGCCACCGGCGAGCTTGCGGACTGGGCGGTCGCGGTGCCGCCCGACGACCCCGTGCACATACTGCGCGAGCAGGCTGTTGCCGGACACGCGGATATCGGGCTCGGCAGTTCCTACCGCTGGCTTGAGGCCGGATTGCCGCAACCGGCTCCAGGCCCGCCATCTGGGCGCCTGGTCGGTGCCGACGCGCTGGCGGCACTCGCGGAGCGCTTCCGCTTCGCTGCTGGTCCCGAGGACTATCGGCAGGCAGATGACCTATGGCAGGCGCTGCGGCAACGGGAGCTGCTGGTGCGGGCGGCCGCCGATGACGCGGGCTTGCTCACGCCCGATGGTGTCGAACACTGGCGGCGCGCGGTGCAGGCGTGGCGCGCGCTTCCCCCGCTGCTGCTGCATGCGCGCATGCGCGCCGAGGCCGGAGCCTCCGTGGACACCGGGCGTGTCGCGGACGCCTTGTTTTCGCTCTGCGAATTCGAAGGCCGTCACCTCGCCGCCGCGCCCGAGCCAGCGAGCGGCGGTACGTGGCCGGACCGGTCAGGAGGGGAAGGGTGACGGCGCCCGGGACCACCGGGACCCGGCACGGCCCAGCGTTGGTAGGGACCGGGCAGGGCCCAGCGCCGGAAGACGGCTATACCGCCTGGTATCGGCAGGCCAGGGCGCTCTCGAAGTCACCGCGGCGGGCACCGGCGCGCCGCTGCGTGCGCTTGGCCGTGCTAGCCAGTTACACCACTGACTTTCTGGCCGACCTGTTGCCCGTGGCCGCTGACCGGAACGGGCTGGCGGTCGAGTTCGCCGCAACGCCGTTTGCCCAGCTGGAGCAGGTGCTGCTCGCACCGCAGCCGGTCCTTGGCCCTGGCGACTACGCGGTACTGTCCGGAACCGCGGAAGATCTGACGGGCGGCGTGGACGATGTGGTCAAGCGCTGGACCAGCCTGTGGAACGCGGCTGACCTCCTCGGCGTGAGAGTGCTGCAAATGGGTTTCGCGCCGCCGGCGGTCGATCCCTACGGATCAACCGCTTGGCGCACGCCACAGTCGCTATCCGGTATCGCCAGAGAAGTGAACACGGCGCTGGCGAAAGAGGCCGCGGACCGTGCGATCTTCATCGACGTCGAACAGCTCGCCGCGCAGGTGGGCCTGGACCGGTGGGAGGACCGGCGCAGCTGGTACCGCATCAGACAGCCTTATGCCCACGACAGCCTGCCTTGGCTGGCGTGCGCGATAGCCGACGCCCTCGCCGCGGACCAAGGGCTGAACCGCCGTTGCGTGGTCGTCGACTTGGACGACACGCTATGGGGCGGCAGCATCGGCGAAGTGGGCATCGACGGCGTGCGGGTGGGCACAGGGGCTGGAGGGGAGCCGTTCGCTGCCTTCCAGACGTACCTGCGCGGCCTCGCCGACCGCGG
>Ga0335078_10007497_pt1 | contig 16175 bp, 10 predicted proteins | sample Lox_Sample_32_FD_206711 | JGI IMG/M metagenome (GOLD analysis project Ga0335078, IMG submission 206711) | Soil microbial communities from Loxahatchee National Wildlife Refuge, Florida, United States - Lox_Sample_3.2 | ecosystem: Environmental > Terrestrial > Soil > Wetlands | place: USA...
ACCAGCGTGCCCGAAGCCCCAGGCGCCGCGGCAGTTTACCTATACCGCCAGGTAGACCGCGACGATGGACAATCGACCGAGTACAACTACATACGAGTGAAGATCTTGACCGAAGAGGGTCGAAAGTTTGCCGACGTGGACATCCCGTTCTTGAAAGAGACCGGGGACATTCGGCAGATTAAGGCCAGAACGATCCGGCCGGACGGCAGCATCGCCGCATTCGACGGAAAAGTTTACGAAAAGACGATTGTCAAAGCGCGGGGCGTGCGCTATCTAGCAAAGACCTTCACGTTGCCGGATGTGCAGGTGGGGAGCATTATCGAATACCACTACGTAAAAACCTGGGACCCCAATATCTATTTCAAAGAGTCCGAGTGGCTGCTAAGCGAAGAACTCTTCACAAAAGACGCAAAGTTTTCCCTCCGCCCCCTTCCAGACTACACCATTCGCTGGAGTTGGCCGCGGGGCCTCCCGCCAGGGACCCCGCAACCGGAAGACGAAAAGCGGATAATCCGCACCGAAGCGCATAACGTCCCGGCCTTTCAGATCGAAGACTTCATGCCGCCGGAAAACGAATTGAAATACCGCGTCGAGTTCATCTATACGCAGGGGAACGATGAGAAGGAGCCGGACAAATTCTGGAAGAAAGAGGGCAAGAAGCTCAACGAACTGGTAGAGGGCTTTGCCAACAAAAAAAAGGCCATGGAACAGGCCGTGGCACAGATTGTCTCGCCGGGTGATCCGCCGGATGTAAAAGCACAAAAGATTTACGCGAAGGTCCAGCAATTCCGCAACCTGAGCTTTGAGGCGGAGAAAACGGAGCAAGAGGCCAAGCGCGAGAAGCAAAAAGATACCAACAGCGTGGAGGATGTTTGGAAGCACGGATACGGCGACGGAAGGCAGCTTGATTGGCTATTTTTCGCGCTCGCGAGGGCTGCGGGGATCGAGGCCTATCCTGTGCTGGTATCCCGCAGAAGCGACTATTTTTTCCACTCGCAGTATATGAACCCCAATCAATTAAACGACAACGTCGTGCTTCTCAAGTTGAACGGCAAAGACGTTTATTGCGATCCGGGCACCGCGTTCACACCCTTTGGATTGTTGCCGTGGGCGGAAACGGCAGTGAGCGGATTACGGCTGGACAAGGACGGCGGCAGTTGGGTCACGACATCGTTGCCCGAGAGCGCCGTATCGCGAATCGAGCGGAGGGCGGATCTGAAGCTGGCGGAAGACGGATCCCTCGAAGGGAAGCTCACCATAACGTTCACCGGGCTGGAAGCGATGTACCGGCGGCTCGAGCAGCGCAATGAAGACGAAGGCAGCCGGAAAAAATCTCTGGAGGATCAGGTGAAGGAGTACATTCCGGTTGGCGTTGAGGTCGAACTAACGAATAAACCAGATTGGAGGAGTTCGAGCGACAAGTTGGTCGCAGAGTACGACCTAAAGGTGCCGGGATGGGCCTCCGGAGCGGGAAGGCGGGCCCTGTTTCCGGTGGCGCTCTTCAGCGCCACGGAGAAGCACCTGTTCGACCATGCGCAACGCGTGCATCCCATTTATTTCCCGTTTCCATTTCAGAAGTCCGATGACGTGACCATCGAATTGCCGCTGGGATGGCAAGCCAGCAGCGCTCCCAAAGATGTGGATCGCGACGTCAAGGCCGTCGCCTACACGATGAAAGCTGAAGACGACAAAGGAACGCTGCATCTGAAGCGCGGACTTATCGTGAACATGATCATCGCGGATGCCACCTCGTATCCGGCGTTGCGGAATTTCTTCCAAACGGTGAGGACTTATGATGAACAGCAGATTGTATTGCAGCCCGGAGCAGCGGCGGCGCACAACTAGCGTCCGAGTGGTGCGCCTGTCGGTTGCCCTCGCCGCCTTTTTCCTCTGTCTATCCGTCGTGCCCACCCGGGGAGCAGACGCTCCCGGGTGGATGAAGGCGCTGCTAAACGCACCGCTCCCTGCTCACGACGAAAAAACCGACGCAGTCCTCCTGTATTCGGAAGATGTGCTTAGTGTTCAAGCGAACGGCAAGATTAAGAGTCTGGAACGGCGCGCCTACAAGATTCTGCGTCCGAGCGGCAAGAATTACGGGACCATCCGCGCCAATTTTGACTTGGAGACGAAAATCACGGGAATGCACGGGTGGTGCATACCGGCGAGCGGCAAAGACTACGAAGTGAAGGACAAAGACGCGCTGGAGACCGCACTCTTCGGCGTCCTGAACGGCGAACTCGTTAGTGACGTGCGGACAAGACTCCTGCAAATTCCCGCGGCGGATCCGGGAAACATCGTAGGTTACGAAATCGAGCATGAGGACCGGCCTTACGTTCTTCAGGATGAGTGGATGTTCCAGCAAGAGGTGCCCACGCGAGAAGCCCGATACACACTGCAGCTGCCCGCAGGGTGGGAATACAAAGCAACGTTTTTGAATTATCCAGCAGTGAAAGAGACGCTGGCGGGAAGCAATCAATGGCAGTGGGTGGTTAGCGACGTGAAGCCCATTCGACCCGAGGATGAGATGCCTCCGTGGCAAGGTGTGGCCGGGCAAATGATCGTGTCATTCCTGCCGCCGGGGGGGGCGGCACAAAACAAAGGATTTGAAACCTGGAGCGACATGGGCCGCTGGGAAGAAACGCTGGCGCGCGGACGGCGTGATCCTACTCCGGAAATCAAGCAAAAAGTGGCGGAGTTGACGGGCGGAAGCGCAACGCAACTCGCCAAAATGCAAGTACTGGGGAGCTTCGTGCAGCGGGACGTTCGCTATGTGGCCATTGAGTTGGGAATAGGCGGTTTTCAGCCGCATCCGGCGGCGGATATTTTCACCCACCGCTATGGCGACTGCAAAGATAAAGCCACACTAATGAGTTCCATGCTGAAGGAGATCGGCATTGATTCCTACTACGTCTCGATCAACACCGAGCGCGGCGCGGTAAAGCCGGATTCGCCGCCGAATATGTACTGGTTCAATCATGAGATCCTGGCGATCCATTTGCCCGACGCCTTAGACGATTCCTCGCTTGTGGCGATCTACAAGCACCCGAAGCTCGGGCGGCTCCTAATTTTCGATCCTACGGATGAGATGACGCCTTTCGGCCAACTGCGCGGTCCGCTGCAAGAAAACTATGGACTGCTGGTCACGCCCGACGGCGGCGACCTGATCGAATTGCCCAAGCTGGCGTCGACGCTCAATGGAGTGCGCCGAAGCGCAAAGCTGGCTCTGAACGCCAATGGCACCGTCAGCGGCGACGTCTCAGAAGTTCGTGTGGGCGATCGCGCCGCGGCACAGCGGGCCGCACTCAGGTCGGTCAGCACCGACCGCGACAAGATCAAACCAGTGGAGACCTTGTTGGCGAATTCTCTGGCGACCTATCGCCTGACCAAAGCTTCCGTCACTAATTTGAACCACAACGAGCAGCCGTTCGTCTTCGACTATTCGTTGGTGGCGGAAAATTACGCCAAGACGGCAGGCGATTTGCTCCTCGTGCGGCCGCGTTTTATCGGCAACAAATCCAGCGACTTGCTGGAAACCAAAGAACCCCGGAAGTATCCGGTCGAATTTGACGGGCCGTCGCTCGATTCCGATACGTTTGAGATTACGCTTCCGGCGGGATATGAAGTGAGCGATTTGCCGCCCGCGGTTGATGTGGACTACGATTTCGCCAGCTACCACAGCAAGACCGAAACGAGTGGCAATACGTTGAAGTACACGCGCAGGTTTGAGGTCAAAGAACCAACCGTGTCCGTGGCGCAGCTAGCGACATTGAAGAAGCTTTACCGCACCATTGCGGCCGACGAGCGCAACACCGCGGTTTTACAACCAAAGGCACATTGAGCCAGGCAGCGGTCCTCGCCCCACTCCGAACCGATGCTCTCTAGGCGCGCGCTTCAACGCGTCCCTTCTTGCTCCGGCGCTGCCTTGTGACGTACCCTTTTCCGTGAATCGCGGCGGCGTTTGGTGAACTCGGTTGAATCCTGCGGAAAATAACTGATTTCGCTGGAACGGCTTACAGGCGTTCGTTAAATGGTATTGAATTTTGTAGAGCATTGGGGAAATGACCGCTACAAAATCCTCTACAGTGGCTTGTTTAGCCTTAGTGTCCGTGCGGGATCCTGATAGGGAAACCCATGCATTTCCCTTTTCCGTTGGCCCTGGTGACTTACTAGCGGCTGCTTCGCTGTCGTGGAGCGGACAGGGCGGGCTAGAAGAGGTTCCCGGCGACTTGCTCGCCGATCTGCTTTACCGCTTCTTCGGTATGGTTTATGCCGATTGGTGATTCATCCCCATGAACGGATATGCTCACTGTGAAATAAAAATCGCGCACGCGGCTGACCAGCAACTCGACAGCTTCGTTCGGCGAGTGCTGAACTTTGCAAAGTGCTGCTTCGTTTCCAATGCCCTTGGGCTTGGCGCTCTCCGGCGGGCAGGATTCCAGGGACGCTTTGGAGACGACGATTTTCAGGACGTTCTTTAACCCATCCTGACGCGTAAACGTGCAGGAGCCTTCGCCGGATTCCGCGATCTGCACCGCCGCAGTCACGGTGCCGCCGAGTGCAGTGGCCGCGGAGCCTTGCGTCAGCCAGGGGCAAGTTGTGGCTGCGGAGGATGTCCCGGCACACAACAACAGGACCAGAAGCGGGTTTAGGGTGGCCAGCAAGCGCAAAATCTTCATGCTTTCGCCTTCGCCGGCTTAAGAGGATCGGACTTCAGAATTTTGCCGCCTTCTTCCACGACATACAGCCGGTTCACGTCGAGGTCTTTGATCTGATCGACTTGGCCGCTAAGCCAGCGAATTTCGAGCATGTCCACCTTGCTGGCCTGATCCAGGCCAAAGTGAATGCGCGGATCGTTTTGTGAAAAATAGCTGCCGCCGCTGCGCAGCTCTTCAATCTGCACCAGCGGAGCACTCGCATCCGGCGCCGTTTTGGCGGTGACGATCACCCGGCTGCCGATTCCGGAGCGATTCGATCTGACGCCGCGCAGCCGCACCTTGATCCAGTTCCGGCTCAGCGTAGAATCGCAACGCAAAAGCTGCGGAACCGCGTTGATGCAGTTCACGACGATATCGACGTGGCCATCGTTATCGTAATCGCCGAAAGCGCAGCCGCGCGCGGGAGCCTCTTCCAGAATTCCCGGGCCGCCCTGATTGGTCACTTCTTCGAATCGTCCGTTGCGCAAATTGCGGTACAGATATTTGTGCTCGGCATATTTGAGGTCGGCTTTGGACTTGTCCACCTCTGGATAGACATGGCCGTTGGACATCAGCACGTCCAGCCAGCCGTCATTGTCCATGTCAAAGAATCCAACGCCCCAGCCGAGCAGGCGCGTGTTCACGCCGATGCCGCTGGGATAAGTCTTGTCGAGAAAAATCGCGTCGCCAATGTTCGTGTAAAGCGAATCGGTGTCGCCGGCGAAGTTGGTCTTCACAATGTCGAACTTGCCGTCGCGATTGTAATCGCCGACGGAGACGCCCATACCGGCCTGGGGCTTGCCTTCCGGTGAGAGCGCCGCGGCGGCTTCGATGGCGATATCGCGGAACGTGCCATCGTGTTGGTTCAAATAAAGTGTTGCTGGAGCGGAATCGTTGGCGACATAAATGTCCGGCCAACCATCGTTATCCAGATCGGAAGCCGCAACGCTCAGCCCGTAGGTGCCGATGGCCGTCCACATGCCGGACTTTTCACTGACATCGGTAAACGTGCCGTTGCCGTTGTTGTGATACAAAATATTTCTTCCGCCCGGCAAACCGGGAGGCCCGCAAGCTACCAGGATACCTTTGTAGGTGCATGGCCCATCTTCGGGAGTTGGGGCTGTTTTCAGGTCAAAGTCCACGTAGTTCGCGACAAAGAGGTCGAGGTTGCCGTCTTTGTCGTAATCGACGAACGTGCAGCCAGTATTCCAGCGGATTTTGGGCCCCGGCTGAATCAATCCAGCTTGTTCGGTGACGTCAGCAAAAGTGCCATTGCCGTTGTTGCGATAGAGCGCGTTCTGTCCGTAGTAAGTCACAAACAAATCGTCGCGCCCATCATTATTGTAGTCGCCGACACAGCAGGCCTGTCCCCAACCGGTGCGATGCTCGAGCCCGGTGCCGATGGTCACGTCAGTGAAGGTTCCGTCGCGATTGTTCTTGAACAAATGGCAGTAAGGTTCCTTGCCTTTGGCAAATCCCTCAAGACGCCAGCCGTTCACGAAAAACAGGTCCATCCAGCCATCGTCGTCGTAATCGTAGAAAGCCAGACCGCAGCCGGTGGTTTCTAGCAGGTATTTGTTGTGGAATTCGCCGCCGTAGATGTTTTTGAATCCGATGCCGGATTCCTTGAGGACATCCGTGAAGCTCACCCCCAACGGTGTGCCTTCAATGGGTGACTTCGGTCCCGGAGGAGGAGGGGCCGGCCGTGCATCATAGGCTCGCTCTTGCGGCCCGATCTTCGCCCGCGGCGGCGGCTGTTGCTGTTGTTGTTGCCCAGCAGCCAAAGCCACGATGTCTGCGAATGGCAGAACCAGCGCCGTCCGGCTCAGCGAACGAATAAAATTCCGGCGTTTCACTTTCCACCGCCCTTGTCTGCGTCCTTGGGCCCGCAGCTCTGGACTCCTCCGCCGGCCGTCAAACCCTGCGGCAAGTTCGTGTGCATATGCCAGGGCACGCTCTCGATGGAAATCTCCGGGTGCTTGCGCAGATATTCGAGCGAATAGGTCGGCGCGCCGGGATCGATGTATTTGATCGCGTACTGCGCCGATTCTCGCGCGGCTTCCTTCTTCATACCCGCGCGGCGATAGAGAATCGCCAAGTTGTAGTGAGCCGCGAGGTCGTCCGGATCAATGGACTGGAGCGCCTTGAACTGTTCCATCGCTTCTTCGACGCGATCCTGCTGATAGTAGGAAATGCCCAGCTCGCGGCGCGCGTCACGCGACTGCGGATACTGCGCAACGACCTTTTGCAAGTCCGCTACTTCCGCTTCGGTGTGGCGCTCGCGGCGCTCGACCAGCGCCATGTAATATAGAGCACGGGCGTCATCGGGATGCAAACTCAACGCCTTTTCTAGCGGGCCACGCGCTTCCGAATATTTTTCCCACTCGATGTAGTTAAGCCCGACGTTAATGTAACCGTCCTTGTAATCCGGCCGCAGTTTCACGACCTGCTCGAAGGCGTCGCGCGCCTCTGCGTATTGCTGTTGGTCGAGATAACCGATGCCGATGTTATTCCAGCGCATCCATTCTTCATTCTCGTTCGCAAAGCGCTCCACCGGTTGGTTTTCGCCGATGTTCATGGTGCGCGTTTCCGACTGCAGTTCAACCATCGGATAGGCAGGATGGTCTTTGCCGAAGACATTGTTCAAGTAGCTCTGCCGAAGATGGCGGTAGTTGACGCGGGCGGTCAGCTTAAGCGGCCCTTTCACGTCAGCCGGCAGTTGAAATTCATAGCGCACCAGCGCGGAACGTCCGGACGCGATGGTATTGTCGTAGGCCACAGAGTGAATGGTGAAAACTTTATGGTTGTCCACGAAGCTGCCGGTCCCGTCTACGGGACGATTGGTGAAACTGTGTGCGCGTTCGTCCAGGGAGCCATCGGGCTTGAGGAAGCCGCTCTCGTAGATGGTCGCGCCGGAAGCATCCATAACTGTGAACTGCACCCAGGCTTCATAGAGGTCGCGCACTTCCGGAATCAGCGAGTGGCCGATGTTCTTGTTTTGCACGACCACATCCGCTTCCACAATGTCGTTTGGCTTCAGTGTGAAGGGAACGCGGCCTAGAGGCGCGATCAAGCTGTCGTTGCCCGCTATTTTCAGGGCGAAGATATCTACGTTCAAGTAATTGCCGGCTTTCAGGAACTCGATCGTTTTGTCGAGCTGTTCGTCGAGGCCGTAATAGAAAGGCACGGCGGTATTGCCGGCCAGCCAACGATGCGAGACCAGGGTTCCGTTCTTCGCGCCGTACTCCTTCAAAGTGACCGGCGCTCGCTTCATGTGGCAGCCCTGACAGGTAGTGAAATCTGCGGAGTAGAAGGTCAGCGGATTGCGATGGGAGAATTTCGAGTTCTGCCATTCGTCGTACACGGTGAAGGCGCGAATCCACTTGTAGCCGTTCAGCAGCGGCGGTAGGTTGGCTTTGTGACACGCAGAGCAAAACTCCGGCTGGTGCAGCAAATCACGCATCACCGCTTTGGAGTGCCGGTCCAGATGGGACAAAATCTCGCCGTCGGGCACTTTTCCTGGGATGCGCTTTCCGTTTTCATCCACCAGCGCCGCTGGCACGCCCATAACATAGCTGCCATTACCCAGGGTAGACTGCACTCGCTGAATCGAATGGCAGACGGTGCAAGTCAACCCGTTGCGGTCAAACGACCGGTCCAATTGCGAGCCGCTACTCAGCACACCGGTCACTACCCCGACCGGGTTATGGCAACTGTCGCAGTGGCGCGAAAACTCGATGCCCTTGGTACGGATCAGAATGTTGACGCTGGTGCGGTAGAACGGCGCGCGAAAGGCGTTGGAGTGCAGCGACTGCCGCCACTGGTGATAGGCCTCCTCATGGCAGTGACCGCAATATTCCGCGTCCGGAAAGTCTTCGGCCCGGAGAAACCCGCCACCCTCGACCGCCGCATTCCCCGGCAGCGAAATATTGCCCTTCTCAAACGCGAAGTTGTAACTGTGAGCGAGTTGTTCGGAATAAGCGTCTTGCGCCGGAACCGACTTTGCGGCCGGTTCTTGCCTGCCGTGCTCACCCGCAAAGGCCAGTAGACAAGTACACGCCAGCAGCAAAGCCAGAACAGCCGTGCGTTCTCCAACCACCGTGCGCATCGCGCGCCACCCAAGCGACAACCCTATGTCATTGCGGTTCGGCCAGCTTCTTCAAATCGTTGGCTTTTTGCCGCTCCGCTGCGGCATCCACTTTATCCCCTTGCCGCTCTAACGCGTCCGCCAGTCCGAAATGCGCCTCGACATAGTTCGGGTCATAGCTGAGCGCGTCTTTGAATTGCACGATTGCTTCTGGAAGGCTACCACTCTTCAAAAGAGATAGTCCAGCGTTAGTGGCCACTTGCGCGCGCTGCAAATTCATGTGCGTGCGCATCAAATCGGCGGCTTTTTTTCGTTCCGCCAAAGCCTCTTGTTGTTGGTCCTGTTGCGCCAGAACTGTCGCCATGGTGAGGTGAGGGTCAGCCTGATCCGGGAGTTGCCGGATAGCTTCGCGCAAGGCCGCGGCCGCTTCCGGCAGCTTGCCCAATGCGTTGTAGACAATTCCCAGCGTAGCCCAGCCTTCGCCGTTGTCTGAGCGCAGCTTCAGCGACGCACTCAACTCCCGTGCTGCTTCTTCGTTGCGCGCCGTTTGGGTGAAAATCATCCCCAGCGCATAGGGCGGTTCCGGCGCAGACGGGTCCAGCCTCTCCGCTTGCTGCAACTCTGGCACCGCCTCCAGGATGTCGTCTTGCATCTTGAACGCGATTCCCAAGTCGTAGTGCAGCCGCGGATCCTCAGGCGCGAGCTTCAGGGCCGAACGAAGCTCAGCAATCGCGTCATCAAATTGTCCCAATTGCACATACGCCGCCGCCAGATCTTCTCGGGCCGTTCTGTTCTTGGGCTCCAGGGTGACCGCTTTCCGCAAGTAAGGAACTGCTTCTTTCGCTCTTTGCGCTTGGCTCAAAGCCAATCCTAAATTGGTCAGTGCCCCGGCGTTTTTCGGCTCGGCAGCCACTACCTTGCGCAACAGTGCAATCGCTTCCTGCACTTTTCCGGTTCGCTGATAGGCCAGACCCAACTGGTAACTCACGGGCATGGAACCCGGCGCGGCTTCCAGAGCATGCTGCAAGAGGGGAATCGCCTGCTCATCCTGGCCCTGCGCCGCCAGCGCCTTTCCTAATTCTGCTGCAATGGCGGAGTTCTGCGGCGCCAGCTTGTATGCGATTTGCAGCTCCACGATTCCCGATATTTGTTGCGCTTCCAGCGCCATTCCCAAGTGAAGGTGCGCGATGGCGGAATTCGGCCTCAGTCGAACGGCTTCGGCAAATTGCCCGCGCGCTTTCGTCCAGTCCCCTTCTTGCGCGTAAAGACTGCCGAATTCATCCCGCAGCTCGGCATTCTGCGGGTCGGCCGTCACCGCTTCTTGCGCTTTCCCTATCGCCGCGTTTTCCTGCCTGATCGCTGCAAGCGCGCGCGAATAGGAAATCAACGCGGAGGGCAGCAAGTTATGCCCCTCGGCTCGCGTTGCGGCCTCCGCTTTTTCAAAGTGGGGGACGGCCTTCGCGGCAGCGCCGCTCTGCTCATACGCTAGTGCTAGGTTCAACTGTGCGTCCCCGTCACTCGGCTTCAGTGCAATTGCCGTTTCTAGCTGGACGATCGCTTCTTTCGTGCGTCCCAGCCGCGCCAGCACGAAGCCCACCATCAAGTGTCCCGGCTCGGCACTCGGCGTCAGCCGTGCCACCTCCTGAAAGTCCTTCAACGCTTCATCCAGATTGCCGGCGGAAAGTGCCGCGACTCCCGCACGGTACTCATCGCTCGCCTTCTGCACGTCTCCGGGCTGCTGTTCGCGAGCGACAATCGCCACGCCGCTGAGCAGCAGCAGAGCCAGAGACCCTAGGGCAAAGGTGCAGTGCGATTTGGCAGGGCAGGTGAACAAAGCAGTCCCCGAGCACACGATTCTAGCCCAGCCTTCTCTTGAGCTGCGGCAAAAAACTGCCTCGCAGTCAGTCCGCGCCGAGTTCTCACCATTTGGCTTGCCGGCTGGCGCTGCCGAAGCTTTGGCCGGTTCATCCCAGAGCACTTTCGTATAGCGCACCGCGAACATATTCGGCGCTTCGGAGTTGCCGGCGTCACCGTGGAATCTCGACCGGGCGAAGGGATGAAAATCGTCGCAGCGGAAAAACCGGAAATTCTGTGTAAGTGATTGAAAAAAATGGTCGGGGCGAATGGATTTGAACCATCGACCTCCTGGTCCCGAACTATGAAGCCCAATTCTATAAATGCTTCCTCTGGCGTCGCTTATGGGACAAGGAAGGTTATTTCCCCCTCTCTTAGTTGTACCTAGCCTGTACCTAGTTTGAAAAGTGAGAGGTAGGCCGCTGCTCGAACATGTCTTTCAGAGTCCGCGACCCGCGAAGCGCACCTGACACTTAACCTATCAGCGCGCGGATTTTTGCCCGTACTTCCGCCAGTTCTGCCAGCGATATTGTCCCTTTGCGCTTGGCCCGTCTCTTCCGCCAATCGAGACTCTTCACCTGATCCGCCAGCACTGCGCTCGGACTGCCGCCGGTAACAAGCACCTCGAAGGGATAGTTCTTGATCTGTGTGGTCATCGGGCAGCAGACCATCAGACTCGTCTTCGCATTGTAGGCGGCCGGGCTCAGCACAACCGCTGGCCGGTGTCCGGCTTGCTCATGTCCCGCTTGCGGACTGAAACTGATCCAAACGATGTCGCCAGCGTCTGGCACATAGGGCCGCGCCATTTACCATGCCTCTTTGCCAACAGGACCGCCGAAAGCGACCTCCGCATGAAGATTCTCGCGCGTGATCCCCTTCACAAGTTCGGCCAAATCGTATTCTTTGCGCCTCACGGGTTCGATGACAATGCGTCCCGATTCCTCGCGCACGTCAACGGGCTCATCAAGGTCCAAATGAGCCGCCTGCAAAACGGCGACCGGAATCCGCACCGAAGCGCTGTTTCCCCATTTCTTGACCACGGCCCTCATGTCGCAGGATCTCCTTGTAACTACTTTGTATCAACATGATGCCCAAATATTCTTCGCGTGTCAACATTGTTGCTACCGGGACTTCATTCAAGGAAAAATGATATTGCGTTTAGGCTCTGGGGCCCAATGAGCTCTGGTGTACCGACTACAAAGGCGAGTCCTTGCTGGGAAATCACCAATACTGCTATCCGCTCACGGTCACGGATCACGCCAGCCGTTTTGTTCTGACTTGTGAGGCGCTTTTCTCCACCCGCCGCGCTTGGACCGTGGCAGGGGGAGCGACTTTCGCCCTACCTCTTGTCGCTCAAAGTTAAGACGGTCGTGGCGCTCCTCTTGGCAATCAGTAGGAGAATTGGTATTCTTCCTCTTGAACCTCAGGAGGAATGCATCTATGGCGGATAAGCCGAGTGATCTCGTCCAAGGCACTCTCGACATGCTTATTCTAAAGACGCTCGCGCTCGAACCCATGCACGGATATGGGATCGCCGTCCGGCTAGAGCAGATGAGCAAGGGCGTTTTCCGCCTCAACGCAGGATCGCTCTTTGTGGCGTTTCAGCGGCTGCAACGAGCGGGGCTGATCAGAAGCCAATGGAAAGCCACTGAAAATAGCAGGCGAGCAAAGTATTACGTCTTAACAGACCTGGGACGAAAGAGCCTCAGCAGCGAAACGCGAGAATGGGGGCGGCAAGTGGCGGCGATCGCCAGAATCTTAGAGGCGTCGTAGCGTAAGGAGATAACCGATGTCCTTGCTGCGAAGTATAGCGAGTGGCATTCGATCACTGTTCCGAAAGGAGCAGGTCAGCCACGAGTTGGACGAAGAGCTAAACGGCTTCCTGGAGATGGCAGCCGAAGAAAAGACGAAGCAGGGAATGAGCCGCAAGGATGCGCTTCGCGCGGTACGTTTGGAGCGGGGGAATCTCGATGGTGCAAAGGAAGTCGTCCGCTCAGCCGGCTGGGAATCTTTTGTCGAAACGTTCTGGCAGGATCTGCGCTTCGGCCTGCACATGCTACACAAATCCCCCGGCTTCACCGCCGTCGCCGTCCTCACTCTCGCCTTGGGCATTGGCGCTAATACTGCTATTTTCAGCCTGACCTACGCCGTGATCCTAAAGAGTCTGCCGGTGCCAAACCCGGATGAGTTGGTCCGCTACTCTTTCAGCGAACCGGGCTTGTCAGACCTTTCGATTTCCGGTCCCGCGTACGACGCGCTCCGGAAACACGAAACTGTGGATCAAGACATTCTGGCTTGGAGCGGAACCCATCTGACAGTTCGCGAGAACGGCAACGTAACGGACGTGCGCGGCGCGCTGATCACAGGGAACGGCTTTCGCGTCCTGGAGCTTGCGCCGTACATCGGGCGGACGTTTGGCGAACAGGATGACGCGCCCGGCGGCGGACCAAACGGTGATCAAGCTCTGCTTGGATTTTCGTATTGGAAGCAACATTTCGACGGTAGGAAAATCGCGCTCGGTCAGGCGCTGTCGATCAATGGAAGGTCGGTAAGAGTGATCGGCGTGCTCCCGCCCGACTTCGACGGTCTGATCGCCCCCCAGCAAGCCGATATCGTCCTGCCGCTTTCGTTCGAGGAAATCATCAACGCGCCGACTCCAGAGCGGCACGGCCCTCCGGGCGACAACTGGCTGACGGTAATCGGCAGGCTAAAGCCCGGAGAATCGCTCGAGTCGGCTCGTGCAAATTTGCAAGCCACAGAGAAAATCGTGCGCGAGGAGGCCGACCCGAGCCATCGGTTTATGGGCGGTCTCCAGTTCCATGTCGAAAGCGGTCGGTCAGGCAGATCGTTCCTGAGGGGCGATTATAGTCAGCCATTACTGATATTGGAAGTGCTGGTCGGGCTCCTTCTGCTTCTTTGCTGCGCGAATGCGGCGCTCCTGATGCTCGCTCGCGTCACAGGCCGGTTTCGCGAATTTGCCGTTCGCGGGGCTCTTGGCGCGTCACGCGGGCGCTTGCTGCGGCAGATGCTCACCGAAGTTGGGATCCTGGCGGCGTGCGGACTCGGGCTTGGCATCTGGCTGGGATGGGCAGCGGCGCGCTCGCTGGTTTCGATGCTGGGGACGATCGGCGAACCACCGGCACTGGATGTCACCCCCCAGACCGCGATCCTGGCATTTGCGGCGGGCGCAACTCTAGTCTCCGTCATAGTCGCTGGACTTTGGCCCGCGTTGCGCGCCAGCCGCATCGACCCCGCTTTGGACTTGAAGCGGAGCGAAGCGGTTTCGTCTTTCTCGTCGAATCGGCTCGGCACTTGGATCGTGCCGGCTCAAGTGGCTCTCAGCATCACGCTGCTGAGTTCGGCCGTGTTGTTGGGCGGGACCTTCATCCATCTGTTATTGGAACATGCGGGTTTCCGCCCCGACGGCGTGACCATCGCCACTGTCGATTTGAGCTCCGTGAACCCTACGCCAAAGCAAGCGGGCCGGGATGTTCGGGATATTGCGAAGGCTCTCAAAGCCGCCCCAGGCGTGGAAGCTTCGACCATCCTTTCCGGTCTTCCGATCGATGGTGGTTGGACCGCATCGCACTACTTTTCATTAGGAAAGCATGGTGAGGTTCATACTGATATGCAGACGTGGGTTGAGCCCGCCTCTCCCGCCTATTTCGAGGTCATGGGAACAAGAATCCTTGAAGGCCGCGGCTTCACACAGGCAGACGAGGGCGGCGCGCGTGTGTGCATCCTCAGCTCGTCTGCCGCCGCCTACTTTTTCCCGAACGAAGACGCCGTCGGCAGGTTTGTCTACTCCGGCGGCGAGGACCCGCACGAAGACGGTCAAGTTCTCGACCCCAGGAACGCGTGCCGCGTGATCGGAATGTCCGAGGACGCGCGGTTTCTGTCGCTGCGTGAAGCTCCTCCGCGTGTGCTTTACAATCTGGCGACGGGCGACGAGTGGGGCACGGGGGTCTCCTTTGCTGTGCGGAGTTCGAGCTCGAGCCTAGCCGCAGAAGCTATCCGCAACGCCGTCCGGAGACAGGTCCCGGGCATTCCCGACCCGGAGATATTCACGTTCAACGAGCTGATCGAGAATCATCTGGGAAAAGAACGAATGCTGATGAGTCTTTCTGTTTCCTTCGGGTGCGTCGCTCTATTGCTCGTCGCTCTCGGTCTCTACGGTGTCCTCGCACGAAGTGTAACGCTGCGCACTAAAGAGATCGGGCTGCGCCTGGCCCTCGGTGCGCAGCCGCGAGACGCAGTGATGCAGGTAATTCGTCGAGGCCTGCACCTCGTGATCGTCGGGGCGATCGTCGGCGTACCGGTCGCTCTCGCAAGCATGCGCCTGCTCAAAGGCTTGCTCTTCGGCATTAATCCCGACAATCCGGTCGCTTTTGCAATGGTGGTTCTTCTCGTGTTTGTCGTTGTTGTGGGTGTGAGCTGCATCCCTGCCTGGCGCTCCGCGAAAGTCGATCCGATGGTCGCACTCAGGCACGAATAACCCTTCGCAGATCGCGCGCAAGTCTTCCTCGGAACAATCTTGTGCAAACATCTGGAGATTCGGTGACATTCCCGGTCATTGCTCCCGACGGGCAAACCGAAAGCAATCCAGTGATCCTCGCTACGCGCAAATGGGCCTTCAGCTCGCATGAAATGGCAGTGGAAGATCTTGCCTTGGATGGTTGCTCGCAATGAACGCAGTAGGAGAAGGACATCTTGGCAGAACGCAGGATTTGGGCCGCGCTTTTCGATTTTTCTTCCCAAAAACCCGATCCTGTACCTACTTTCTCGAAAAACAGATTGTCACTAAAGCGAACCTCCCGTTGCAAGGCAATGAATTCAGAGGACTAGTAGCGCCAGCGTCCAGCGGGCATGAGGTAAGAACACTTGGTTTCGTACCAGGCGCTCTTGGCGTTTTTGTGTCACTCTCTTGCGATATAAATCGCTGATTTTAAGAAGAATGGTCGGGGCGAGTGGATTTGAACCACCGACCTCCTGGTCCCGAACCAGAAAGTCGGAAAACTCTAAGGCCTTGTGGGTGTCGCACCTACAAGCCGCGCCATTCCAAAAATCCTGCCTCAATTGGTCCACAGAGTCCACAGCGCAAGAGGGAGCTTCTAAGACCGGCGACTCGGCTGTTGGGGAAGTGACCTCAGAAACTGGGTTGGCCTGGCGATCTCAATCCGCCGATAAAGCTTGAGATTCAGAAGGGCCGCATCAGCGGTCACGAGGTAGCCTGCGTGGGCAACAAGCGCCGCCTCCAGAAACTTGTCATCATCAGGATCGCTACAAACAGGTCTTGCGAATGAAACCGGCTCAGCCATCTCAGAGTGAAGTTCGATGACTCTGAGGATCGTGCTAAGCACAAAGGCTCGGCGTGGTTGCTGTTGAATTCGTGGATTCGATCCAAGGGGATGTCCTGAATGCACGAGGCCATCTGTGGCGCCGTGTTTGCCTGTTGATGTTCGCGGTCCTTTGGCTTGCAAGCGTTCGGCGAACCACAGCCCAACGCGCCGCCACTACTGTCGGACTTTAGAAAACAACAA
>Ga0335078_10007498_pt1 | contig 16175 bp, 12 predicted proteins | sample Lox_Sample_32_FD_206711 | JGI IMG/M metagenome (GOLD analysis project Ga0335078, IMG submission 206711) | Soil microbial communities from Loxahatchee National Wildlife Refuge, Florida, United States - Lox_Sample_3.2 | ecosystem: Environmental > Terrestrial > Soil > Wetlands | place: USA...
CATCCAGCCGCGGTAAAGGCGGAGGTGCCCAGGCGAATCTCGGCAGCGGAAGCCACGGTCCGAGATTCTAGTCCACTCATTGTCCGTCTCAAAATTCCCTTTTCCGACGGAATCGTGCCGAAAGTTGAGTTTCGAGGAATGCTATGCGGGCCTCGCCGGCGCGAAAATAATGTTCCGAGGTCGGATTCAAGGATTGAGATCTTCCTGCCAACCCTTGGAAAGGATTTCAAATACCGGCGAGTTTCGCAGTTTCAAAAGGTGTGACGCTCCAGGAGTTTCTTCCGTGCCTTCGCGCTCCTCGGAAAGCCCCATCAAGAACCGCTGAACGCTGAAGCGCGTTCCATTCCTCGATCCGGAATCTCCTCTCGCTTTATGCGCCCTCACATAGGTTCCGTCGGACTTCAGGAGCCTGGCCTTTTCCGTATCGGCAAGATAAGGCGCGAGAACCGTGGCGCATACCTGTTGGCACAGGCCCGGGTCTTTCAGCCGGAACATCACTTCGACGCGTTCGTAGAGATTTCGCGGCATCCAATCGGCGCTGCCCAAATACACTTCAGGCTGCCCTCCATTCGCGAAAAAGAAAATGCGGCTGTGCTCGAGAAAACGGCCCACGATGCTGCGCACGTGAATCCGGCTGCTGATCCCGCGAATGCCCGGACGCAGCGCGCAACCACCGCGAACGATCAATTCGATATCGACGCCGGCTTGCGACGCCGCATAAAGCGCCTGAATGATTTTCTTATCCAGCAGCGAATTGACTTTCGCGACGATAAAGGCAGGGCGGCCCGCCCGCGCATGCTCGGTTTCCCGCTCGATCAGGCTGACGCAGTTTTTCCCAAGGTTGAGAGGAGCGACGGAAAGCGGACCGAATTGCGCCCGCTCGGAATACGCCGTGAGGTAATTGAATACGTGGTGCACGGCCTCGGTGATTTTCACGTCCTGCGTGAAGAGGCTCAAGTCCGTGTACAGTCGCGCCGTAGACGGATTGTAATTGCCCGTCCCCAAATGCGCGTAGCGCCGCACCTTGCCGTCCTTGCCGCGGCGCACCAGCAGCGCCAGCTTGCAATGCGTCTTCAGCCCCACCAAGCCGTAGTAAACCTGCACGCCCGCTTCCTGCAAATTTCTGGCCCAGCGAATGTTGGAAGCTTCATCGAACCGCGCTTTCAATTCGACCACCACGGTCACTTCTTTTTTGGCCGCGGCCTGAATCAGCGCCCGGACGATCGGCGAGTCCTCGCTGGTGCGGTACAAAGTCTGCTTGATCGAGAGCACGTCGGGGTCGTTGGCCGCGCTCTCGATGAACTGCACCACGGTCGAGTAGGAATCGTACGGGTGATGCAGCAGCACGTCGCCTTTCCGCAACAGTTCGAACATGTTGTTGAAGCCGGGTTTCAGATGAAATTCTTTTGGAGTGAACGGCCGGAATTTCAAATCCGGGCGCGGCGTCTGGTCGTAGAGGTTGAAGAGCCGGGATAGATTCACGGGTCCGTCCACCTGGAAGACTTGCCAGGACGCCAGAGCGAAATTCGACCGCAATCGCTCGACGATTTCAGGATCGGCGCCCCTCTCGATTTCCAGGCGGACGGCGGCGCCTTTGCGGCGCAGATGCAGTTGCGTGTCCACCGAATCCATGATGCTGCGCGATTCCTCCTCGCGAAGGTACAGATTGCTGTTGCGCGTCACTCGGAAGGGCGCGGCGGACAAAACTTCGTAGCCGTGATACAGGCGCTGCGAATACGAATGCACGATGTCGTGCAAGAACGCGAATTCGATTGCGCCCTCGGCCGCGGGCAGGCGCAAGAGACGCGGCAGCGCGCGCGGAACGGTCACCACGCCCAAATACACCTCGGACGCTTTTTTCCTGCGCCGCAGAAGGAAAGCCACGCACAGCGCCTTGTTCAACACCCGCGGAAAAGGATGAGCCGGATCCACCGTCACCGGAGTCAAAATCGGCTCGACTTGCTCGGAATAAAATTTCTCGACGAATTTCTTGGCCTCTGCGTCCAGCTCGTCGACTTTTCGCAAGCGAATCGATTCGGCGCCGAGGCCCGGAACGAGCTGTTCTTGCCAGCAAGTGTATTGATCCTTCACGAAGTCTTGCAATTCCTCGGCCAGTTGCGGAAGCAATTCCCCCGGCACCAGCCCATCGGGCCCGATTTCTCCGCGCTTTTGCTCCGCCTGTTGGAGCAGCCCGGCCACGCGCACCTCCACGAACTCATCGAGATTGCTCGCCGTGATCGCCAAAAATTTCACGCGTTCGAGCAAAGGATTGCTCGCGTCGGCAGCTTCTTCCAGCACCCGGCGATTGAATTGCAGCCACGAAAGATGGCGATTCAGAAAGTATCGCGGGTCTTCCAGCGAGATACGGCGCATCTGCGTTTCCCCTTGGCCGCCAAAACTACTCCAGCCATGTTACAGCCACATTACCCAACCGAATGGGCGCAGCGGGCGTTCATCGTGCCAATTTTCGCTGTTCGAAACCAGCAGTTTTCCTCTGGACAACTTTGCCCCATCGCGTAAACATCTAAGCAATTATATAAGTCCGTGTGGGATTTTGAACCTTCCCTGCCGCCTTCGGGGGCGCTGGCAGGCGCGGACCAGCTAGGAGCAAAGAAACATGATTGCCAAGACCCCAGCTAAAAAGAATTGGTTGAAGGTGAAACCATTGATAATGCTGGCCTTAGCGCTGGCATTCTGCGCAGCAGTCTGGCCCGCCTTTGCCCAGCAGAACCACCCCGGCGCAGCACAAGCTGCCGCCCCGCCCCCGGATTCCCAAGCTCAGAGCCAACCGGACTCGCCTCCCACACCACCACTGCCGGACACGCAAACGCAGGGGCAGTCCGATAACCAGGCCCAGGGACAACCGGATTCGCAAGCCGTGCAACCAACGAACCCTCCAGCCCAGGCGCCACAGAACCAGGCCACGCCCCCGCAGAGCCTGACTCTGCCTGCCGGGACTGTGGTTCGCGTGCGCGTCGAAGACTGGCTTTCCAGCGATCGTAATTTCACCGGCGACAGTTTCAGCGCCGAACTCGCGGAGCCCCTCGTCGTGAATGGATGGGTTGTGGCTCGCCGCGGTCAGTCCGAAACAGGCCGAGTCACCGTGGTTCAGAAGGGGCATGCCGGCGGAGCTTCCCAATTGGGAGTGGAGATGCCGGAACTGACATTGGTCGACGGCCAGCAATTGCCTCTTCAGACGCAACTGTTCCAGACCTCGGCCGGCGGTTCAAACGATAGGAATGTTGCCGCCGTTGGCGGGACAGCCGGGCTGGGTGCGGTGATCGGCGCCATTGCGGGCGGCGGCACCGGCGCTGCGATCGGCGCGGGACTCGGCGCTACCGCCGGAGTGATTGGCGTAATGTCCACGAAGGGCCGACCGACCGTGATCCCTCCTGAGACCGTGCTGTCCTTCCGTTTGAAGGCGCCCGTGACGATCTCGACGGACAAGAGCCAGTTTGCATTTCAACCGGTAACCCAATCGGATTACGATTCGCATAACCCTCAAAACCGGCCGCGAATGGCGAGGCCTGGACCACCGCCACCTCCTGGCGGGTATTACGGCCCGTATCCCTATCCCTACGCATATCCCTATGCGTATGCCTATCCTTATCCCTGGTATCCGGGGCCTTTTGTGGGCTTTGGATATTACGGAAGATTTGGCGGCTGGCGCTAGCAGATTGCCGGGTGCATTTTGCGTTGTCTACCCGCGAATTCTAGAAATTCTAGCCGGCCGATGCGCGGTGAGTTGCTTCCTTCTTCCCGTGTGCGGCCATGATGGCTCGCCACGCCCGCAGAGTTTCGCCCACCGTCCATGCCTGCGCGATGCAGCCGTTCGGAGCGAAGGGCGCATCCCCATCGAAAATTTCGCTGGCGGTGCCGAGCCCGGCGGCCTTGATCTGCCCAAACATCGGCTCCAGAAAAGACATCGCCTCGCCGGCATTTCCGTACACGCGCAGATGAGCCAGCGCGAAGGGGCCGAGAAGCCAGCCCCACACCGTGCCCTGGTGATAGGCTCCGTCGCGTTCCTCGGGGTTCCCGGCGTAGCGCCCTCGGTAACCTGGCTCATTTCGCGCGAGGCTGCGAAGCCCGAACGAGGTGAGGAGTTCGCGAGCGCACACATCGACAACGGCGCGCTGCTGTTCCGTCGTCAGGGCGCTTTCGGGCAGCGAGACCGCGAAAATCTGATTCGGCCGCAGCGTGGCATCTTTGCCGTCAGGACTTCCGGGAGAGTCGATCACATCGAAACAGAAATTTTTTTCGGGATTCCAAAATCGCGCGAATCCGGTTCGAGCGCTCTGGGCAAGGCCTTCCTGCCAGCGGGCGTTCCGGCCCAGCACCTTCGCAAATCGCGCCATCGTGGCCGCGGCATTGAGCCAAAGCGCATTCACTTCGACAGGTTTTCCGGTGCGCGGCGTCACGACGCGGTCGCCCGTCTTGGCGTCCATCCACGTAAGTTGCACGCCGGGTTCGCCTGCGTAGAGCAGCCCGTCCGCGGGATCGACGCGGATGTGGTAGCGCGTGCCATGCACGTGCGCGTCAATGATCCCCTCGAGCGCGGGATACAATTCGTGCAGCAATCCGACGTCGCTGGTGGCCTCGAAATATTGGCGCACGGCCTCGAAGTACCACAGCGCGGCATCTACTGAATTGTAAATGGGGGCCGCACCAGCGCGCGGAAATTGATTGGGCAGCATCCCTTCGCTCACGAAACGTGAAAACGTTCGCAGAATGTTGCGCGCCATCCAGGGCCGCCCGGTCGCCAGGCACAATCCCGGCAGCGCAATCATGGCGTCGCGTCCCCAGTCGCTGAACCAGGGATAGCCGGCCAAGATCGTTTTCGTGTCCGCCGCGCCGTCGAGCGGGCGCGCGACGAGGAACTGATCCGCGGCCAAAACGAGTTGGCGAACAGCCGGGGGAGGCGCCGCCGTGCCGGGTCCTGTGTTCACCGCGAAAAAACGGTCCAGAAGCGCGCGCGATTCACTCTGGCGCTTGGCCAAGGCAGCCTCGCCGATGAGGGCAGGCGCCGCCGCCGTGCTCGCAACCATGGTGAGCGATTCTCCCGGCGCAATCGTCGCGCGGAATTCCCCGGCGAAAAAATGGTCGGCGCGGTCGGGAAGCCCGCGGGCCCGCTCGGCGGCGAGATCGAAATTGCGGTACCATTCCTGGGCGGGGCTAGCTGTTGCCGAGTCGCTTAATATATAAAATGGTATAGACCCCTCGAAGGCCGCCACCTTCAATCCGTGCTCGGCCGGCGCGACCTGCATCGGCCGCGTTTCTCCCATCGTCACGCAGTGTTCGCCGGCATAATCCACGAGCACCCGGATCGACAATTCCATGGTAGAGCGGGCCCGCGCCAGACGGTACACCACGTAGGTGGTATTCGCTCCCGACGCCATGAAGATTCGCTTTTCGAGCAGCGCGTCGGCCAGCGCAAACGTCCAAACGGGAGTCGTGCCCTCGAGATGGAATCGCTCGATGTTGCGGTAGCCTTCCGGCGCCACCGTCCCGTCGGCCCAGCGATTCGTGAACAGCGCAAACTCCTGGGAGGCATACCGCGCCGTTTCATCCAGCTTTGCGACAAGGATCGTGCGGCCGAGAGGCGGCTGAAGCGCGGCGACCAGCAGGCCGTGGTAGCAACGTGTCTGCAAACCTGCAACGGTGCCGAAGGCGTAGCCGCCGATGCCGTTGGTCGTCAGCCACTCGCGCGATTCCGCGGCTCGCAAATCGCCGCAAATTTCACGGCCGAAATCGATCTCGTCGGGAAATGCCGGGACCACATGGTCGGGAGAGGGCCGCACAGGAACATCATGGGGCTTACCCGGGGTCTTGGGCCAGTGGAAAGATGGTTTCGCCCGGCAGGCGGATCCGGGAGGCAAAAGTTTCGGAGGATTAACTCACGGAGGGGACGCCCAGACCGGTCAAATAAGCGCGCAACGCCCTGAAATCAATAGGCTTGGTAAAGCAGGTATCGCATCCCGCTTCCGCGATGCTCTTCAACTCCTTGAAGGAACCAAGCCCGGTCACTGCAGCAATTGGCATATGGGCAAGATGCCTTTGCTTGCGCGCCCAGTGAACGAGCGTAAGCCCACTCTTATTTCCCAGGTGAATATCCAGCAGAACAACGTCCGGCAAGGGCGCCGCCGCAATACACACGAAACCCTCTTCGAGCGTTCCGGCAAGGATGGCTTCGTGGCCTTCGGATTCGAGCCATTCCTTGAGAAGGTCGCGATACTGGGGATCGTCATCCACCACTAGGATCCGCTGCTTCATTCAAGTTCCTCTTGCTGAGCCAGAGCCGTAGCCGGTGAATTGCGCGCCCTATCCGGCACTCTTTGAATGCCCTACCTATCGTCCGAATTGAATCCAGCCTTGAATCGACCTGCGAATGCGGCGCCGATGAATTCGCATCGGGCATACCGCGGATGCAACACCGCCGAATAGCCAGATGCGGTGCAATGCTCCCATTTGAACCTGCCGAATCGACTATTCCAATCGTGCCGAGCGTTTTAGGGCCGTCGTGGGCTCTACTTGGAATGGGGGCGCGCCGCGGAAACCGGTTCCACGTTTTCCGCGCTCGAATCCAGTTTGGCGGCCCATTGCGATAGATGTTCCAGCGAAGTGTCGTGCGTGCGATCGAGATGCAGTGGGGTAACGGAAACCGCGCCATCGAATATCGCCGCATAATCGCTTTTTGGATCGATCCCCTCGATGTGCTCCTGCTCGAGGAGCCAGTAGAAGCTGCGCCCGCGGGGATCGGTGCCTTCTTGCAGCACGTTGCGCGTGACTTTCTTGGACTGGCGCGTGCACCGCACTTGGCCGTTCCAAACCAGCGGCACGTTGACATTCAGGAGAACGCCCTGCGGCATGCCTTCGGCCAGCGCCAGCACCGCCAGATCCCGCGCGAACTTCGCGGCGTGCTCGAAGCGGAAGGCTCGCCCCTTGTGCGCCACCGATACGGCGATGGCCGGGATGTGATTGATCGCCGCTTCCATCGCCGCGCCCACCGTGCCGGAATAAAAAATATTTTCGCCCAGATTCCCGCCGCGATTGACCCCGGAAATCACCAGGTCCGGCCGGTTGGGCAGCAATTTGTGCAGCGCCAGAATCACCGAATCCGCCGGCGTGCCCTCGACAGCCCACTCTCGCTCCGCCACCTGCTCCCAGAAAATCGGCTGCCGCAAGGTCAGCGACTGCGCGGATGCGCTGCGCTCATGGCTCGGCGCCACCACGCTGATCGTGCCCAGTCCCTCGACTGCCTGCACCAACGCGCGCAACCCTTCTGCTTGAATGCCGTCATCGTTGGTAATCAGAATGTGGGCCATAATTTCCAGTAGGACAGGCTTCACCCTGTCTGGTTTTGACTTTCATTCCCTCGGAACGGCGGACAGGCTGAAGCCCGTCCCACACGAAGAATACCGGCCAGCTGCAGGTCGTCCCACTCTACCCAAGTATTTTAGCAGCGCCAGTTATAGGCAAACAAGGCGCTGAGGACGCCTAGTTTCCTTAGATGCGATGTGTATCGATGTGCGATGAAGAAGAGTGGATTTAACAGGAAAAATGGTCGGGACGACTGGATTTGAACCAGCGACCTCACGCACCCCAAGCGTGCGCGCTACCAGGCTGCGCTACGTCCCGACCGTCGCTTCAGCGTATCACTCGGATTCCAGGACCGTCAACAAGGAGCGCAGTGAGTCCCGCAGCTCGAGCAAAGTAGTGCGGTTCAGCATAGCGAGGTGCTGCGGAAACGTTTGTGGCGCGGATTTTCCGCCGGGCCCTTCGCCTTCTGCGGGAGCCGACCCGCCATTCGCGCCGTTCGCCCCAAGGACTCGATCGCGCAGGTGCCGCCGCGCGCCGGCGATGGTAAAGCCTTCGTCATACAGCAGCCGCTTAATCGTGAACACGGTCTCGAGGTCCTCGCGGCGATACAGGCGGTGCCCCTTCGGGCTTTTGACCGGCTGGAGCATGGGAAACTCGGTCTCCCAATAGCGCAGCACAAACGGCTTGGTGGATGTCAGCCGACTGGCTTCCCCAATCCGGAAGAAGATCTTTTCCGGAACGTGCGTGTCGGAATTTCCGTTGCCTTCGATGCCTTCCATGGCCTTTGATCCTCGCTCGCCCGGCTCAGGCCTAATCCTAATCCGATTCTGGCGCGTGTCAACGTTTCTCCTCTTAGATTCTCGCGATGATGTAAAGGGTTGGAAGCGGGCAAATAAATCTGCAGTTCGAGCTCGATTTGGCGGAGCGGCTACACAGGAGAATCATTTCAAGGTATGTTCATGGTAAAGCGCATGGAGGAGTGCCGGTTGGATGAATTCAAAACTGGAAGGATTGAGCGGAAGGAGAAAAGTGCTCGTGCTGCAACACGCCGAGAGCGAGAATCTCGGCACAATTGAGGATGCACTGAAAACCGGCGGCGCGGCGTTCCATTATGTGCGTACGTTCGATGGGGAATCCATTCCGCATGACGCCGACGGATCATCCGGACTCATCGTCATGGGGGGCCCCATGGGCGTGTACGAAACGGATCGCTTCCCATTCTTGGTTCAAGAGATGAAATTGATTGAGGCTTTCCTCCAGGCTCAAAAGCCAATTCTTGGCGTGTGCTTGGGGAGCCAGTTGCTTGCGGCGGCGCTCGGCGCGACGGTCAGAAAAGGAAGGAAAAAGGAAATCGGATGGTTCCCGATCCAACTCAGTGCCGCGGGCGAACAAGATGCTCTATGGGCCGACCAGCCTTCCCGGTTTGTTGCGTACCATTGGCACGGAGATATTTTCGATTTGCCGAAGGGCGCCGTCGCACTCGCCTCGTCGGACATCACACCCGTCCAAAGCTTCCGTTTCGGCGAACGGGCCTATGGGATTCTGTTTCACTTGGAAGTCACCGAACGCCACATTGGGAAGATGCTGGATGAATTTGCCGATGAAATTCGGCAGGAGAATCTGAACGCGGCGGAAATACTCAAGCAAGCCGAATCTCATTTGCCGCCGCTCAAGCAAATTGGCGCAACGGTCTTTCGCCGTTGGACCGAATTCGTTTCCCTGCCCGCTGAGGAGTGATCGAGGGCCTGGCATCCCGCCAGGAACAAAGGCCTATGCCTCTTTCCCCTGACTTTTGAGGGCCTCCAATACGCGCTCCGGTGTGAACGGCGCCCGCCGCAGGCGCACGCCCGTGGCATCGAAGATCGCGTTTGCAATTGCCCCACCCATGGGGACAAGAGCCGCTTCCCCGGCGCCCAAGGCCGCCATCTCCGGACGATTGATCAACACGATGTCGATGTCAGGGACTTTTTCAAACGTTAAGACGGGATAGCTCCTCCAGTCGAGATTTTTGATCCCGGAAGTGTCAAATTTCACTTCTTCCATCAGCGTGCGGCTCACGCCCTGCATGATGTTTCCTTCGATCTGATTTTTCACGCCATCCGGATTGATGATCAAGCCGCAGTCATGCGCCATGGTGACATGCTTCACCGTAACTTCCCCGGTTGTCTTGTCGACTTCCACTTCCGCGACGGCGGCGATCATCGTGGTGGCGCGATCGGCGACGGCGACCCCTCTCCCTTTGACGATCGGACCGCTTTGCGCCGGCGCGGGAGACGACCGGTCTATCCAACCCGCTTTCTTTACGGCCGCGAGAAGCGCATCGACGGCACGCGCATTGCCGGTGAGATAACGCAACCGGAACTGCACGGGGTCCGCTCCGATGCTGGAGGCAATCTCATCTATGAAAGATTCGCTGGCAAAAACGCGCGTGAGATCTCCCGGGGCGCGCAGGTTGCTGGTCCTCAGCGGCATCGGATCTTCTTGCAGCCAGGGAATGGCGGCAGCGACGACTTTCTGGTTCTCGAATGTGTAGATTTGGCCGCCGCCTCCCACTCCGTTCGGAAATCCGGGAATTTTATACTTGAGGCCGACTTGCCGCGACGCAAGCAGGGGATTTCCCTGCGCTTCCGTCCAGGGATAGCTCCGGTCCATAAAATCCCAGATGGTCACTTTTCCCTGCGCATCGATTCCGGCGCGCATGGTCATGTACTGCGCGGGCCCTTTCGGATCCCAAGCATGCTCGTCGTCCCGCATCCACTGGACGCGCACGGGCTTGCCCACCGCGCGGGACATCAATGCCGCATCCTCGGTGACGTCATCGGCTTCCAAGCGTCCGTAGCTGCCGGAGCCATCGCGGTACAGGAAGTGAATATTTTCCTCCGGGATGGCCAACAAATCGGAAATGGATTTGCGAGTCCGGAAAGGGCCTTGAGAGCCGGCCCAGATCGTCGCTCGGTCGCTGCGCACATCCGCGACGGCGCAGGGCGGCCCCATCAGGCCGTGCAATTGAAACGGCCAATAATAGGTCGCCTCGAATTTTTGGGCGGATTGGGAGAACGCGGCATCGGGATTTCCACGATTCGCGGCGACATTATCCCGGAAACTCTTGGTGTTCTTTAAATTGTCGAAGACTTCTTCGATGTTCGCGGGCATCTTCGTGACGGGTTGGGACCACGTCACCTTCAAGGCCCTGGCCGCGCGAATTGCCCCCCATTCCGTTTCCGCCACGACTCCGACAAAGCTTCCTTCCTGGACGACCTTGACGAATCCCGCGATGTTGCGAACCGAGCTCTCGTCAATATTCAACGGTTTGGAAACCACGGTTGGCGGACGCACGACGCGCCCGTGGAGCATCCCCGGCACGCGAACATCCTGCGAGTAGGTAAATTCCCCGGTGAATTTCGGAGGCAGATCCACCCGAGGAACGGAAGTCCCGACAATCTTGTAGTCCTTGGGATTTTTCGAGGGCACACCAGGCGCCACTTTCAATCCCCAACCGGTTCCACTCGCCTCGATCTTGATGTTGAAGCGTTTGCCACCGATCAAGTCCCCGTAGGAAATCTTTCTTGCGGGGTTTCCCAGCACGCTCACAACACCCCTCGTGACTGTCAGCTGATCGGCAGGAGCATCGAGGTTTGCCGCAGCCAGTTTCAAAAGTTCCTGACGCGCGGCCGCGGAAGCCCCACGCAGTTGCGGGCCGGCGAGCGTAATCGTGCGGCTGCCGGCGGTCACACCCTGATCGACCGTTTTGGACGTGTCCCCGAAATCCATATGAACTTTGTCGAAATCCACGTCCAGTTCCTCGGCCACAATCTGCGCCAGGGCCGTAACCACGCCGGTGCCCAGTTCGACTTTGCTGGTAAAGACCGTGACGCTGCCATCCCGGGCAATCGCGACCCAAGAGTCCAGGGCTTCCTGATCCAGGTCTGCGGCGAAAAGTCTTACCTCTTGCCCCAGGGCGCTTGAGACGCGCCCGAACAAATTGAAGCTCACGACAAGAACGCCGGCGCCTTTCAGTATGTCCCTGCGTGAGATGGTTTCGCGTTCCATGTCCTGTCTCCTTCGTCGGTTGCAAGATCGGCGCTTCGCTCAAGGTGCGCGGAACAAGTGCGAAAATTAGGCTTTGATGGCAGAGCCGGAAACTCGCGGGAGCTCTCCAATCGCGCTCAAATTTAGGTTTTACTATACACCGGCTCGTTTCGGGTGGGAACAGCGTCGGTGGAGGTTTAAACCCGCGCCCATCGATCCAGAAGCGATCCTGAAGCATTGCCGCTTTTCAAACGACGCGGCGTGAACGATCCCTAACGATTCGGCCCGTTGGGATTGCTTTCTCCCAGAGGCGCGGGCGCGCGGTCAAGGATTTCGCGGATTTTCAAACCGATGTTGCGTTGGCCGTATGGCTTTTGCAGAAAACCGGCCCCTTTATCGATCATGGAGGTTAGGGAGGCCGCTTCGGTTGTGTACCCTGTGGTAAATACAACTTTCAAATCCGACCGGATCGAGGCCATTTGCAAATAGGTTTCCTGGCCGGATAGGCCGGGCATGACGACGTCCAGGATCACTAAATCCACGCGGTCGGAGTTTGCCTTGAAAAGTTGAACGGCGTCCGCGCCGTTTGCAGCAAGAAGAACGCGATAGCCGAGGCCTTGCAACATTTCCTGAGCCGATTGGCGAAGTCCATCGTGATCTTCCGCCAGCAGGATCATTTCACTGCCCTTCCTCGGCTTTTCCTCGGCGCGGGCTTCGCGCGGTTCGGCCATGCCGCTGCTCGCCGGAAGATAAATTTCAAAAGTGGTTCCTTTTCCCGGTTGGCTTTCCACGTTGAGGAAACCGCCGTGTTGCTTGACGATGCCGTACACGGTTGCCAAGCCCAGCCCCGTGCCCTTCCCCATTTCCTTGGTCGTAAAGAAAGGCTCGAATATTTGTTCAATCGTCTTGGCGTCCATCCCGATGCCCGTGTCGGACACCGTTAGGAGGACGTAATTTCCAGGATGCGCATAGGTGATGAGCCGGCAATATTTCTCCGTGATCTCGATGTTTTTCGTTTCGAGAACGAGCTTGCCTCCGTCGGGCATCGCGTCCCTGGCGTTCAGACAGAGATTCATCAAGACTTGGTCCATCTGAGAAGGATCCGCCAGCGTGACATTCAGATCCCGAGCCGTCTGAACCGTGATCGTGATGTTTTCACCGATCACTCTCCGAAGCAGGCTGACGCATTGCAGCACGTGCGTGTTCAGGTCGATTCGCTTCGGCTGCAAAAATTGCCGCCGCGCGAAGGAAAGCAGCTGGGAGGTCAGTCCCGCGGCCCGGTCGGCTTGTTCCATGATTCTGTGGATTCGATCGTGGAGGTGAGTGCCCGGTTGTGTTTCCTGGCTGCAAAGTTCGGCCCAGCCTAAAATGGCGCCAATCACATTGTTGAAGTCATGCGCGATTCCTCCCGCTAGCCGGCCGATGGTTTCAAATTTGTGCAAATGTTGCACCTGCCGCTCCAGGTGTTCCCGTTCCTCCCGTTCAGTAGCCTCGCGGAGTTCCCGCTGCACGGCGGGAACCAGGCGCTTCAAATTTGTTTTCATCAAGTAATCTTGCGCTCCGTCTTTCAATGCGGAGACGGCGGTTTCCTCCCCGATGGTTCCGGAGACGAAGATGAAGGGTATGCGCGAGCCTCTGGATCGCAAAATCTGCAAGGCGTCAATGCCATTGAAATGCGGCATGGAATGGTCGGAAATCACGAGGTCCCATTTCTGTTTCTCCAAGGCGGAAGAAAGGGCCGCGGATGTATCCACCCGTTCATGGGTTACGTCGTACCCGCCACGCCGGAGTTCGCGAAGCAACAAGGCTGCGTCGTCCTCTGAGTCCTCGACGATGAGTAAACGGAGCGGGGTTCCCATTTAGCGCCTCCCAACCGGCGGCCGTTCATTGAAAACCAGCCAGTACAATCCAAGCTGGCGCACCGCTTCAATGAATTTGTTGAAATCCACCGGCTTGCGTACATAGCTATTCGCGCCCAGGTCGTATCCTTTGAACCGGTCCTGCTCTTCATTGGAAGAAGTAAGGATCACGACAGGGGCCAGTTTGGTGCGCTGATCCGCTCGAAGCTGGCGCAACACTTCCAGGCCATCGATTTTGGGGAGCTTCAAGTCCAGCAAAATCACTTGAGGCAATACGCTCGGGTCCCTGCCGGAGTGATCGCCCCTGGCGAACATATAGTCGAGCGCTTCGCTGCCGTCGCGGGCGACCACCACTTGATTGACAATGTTATTTTTCTTTAACGCGCGAAGCGTGAGCGCTTCGTCGTCCGGATTGTCTTCCACCAGCAGAATCACGTGGTCATCCATGGTCGGGTCCCATCCTTGGTCGGAGCGATTTCCCTACAAAGTAAAATAAAACGTCGCGCCCTTTTCGACAGCGCCTTCGGCCCAAATTTCTCCGCCATGCCGGCGGATGATCCGCTGCACGGTGGCCAGGCCGACGCCGGTTCCCGGAAATTCCGTCATGGCGTGGAGGCGTTGGAACGCGCCGAAGAGCCGGTCGGAATAGCGCGGATCGAATCCCGCGCCGTCGTCACGAACGAAAAAGGCGGGCCGTCCATTGTCTTGTTGCAGGCCGAATTCGATGCGCGCGCGGCTGTGAGCGGACGTATATTTCCATGCGTTGCCGAGCAGGTTCTCGACAGCCACGCGCAGCAGCTGGGAATCGCCTTCGACCGTCAGCCCTTCGGCGATGACGAAATCGACTTTGCGGTCCGGCGCTTCGCGCTGGAGTTCTTCCGCGATGGATCGGCATACCGCGCTCAAATCGAGTTTTTCCCGATGCATCTCGCTTCGGGTCACTCGGGAAAGATTGAGCAAATCGTCGATCAGCGTGGACATGCGCTGCGCCGCCAGACGCACGCGTTGCAGATGATTTTGCCCGGAGGAATCGAGCTGTTCCTCATAATCTTCCAAAAGGGCCTGGCTGAATCCGTCAATGGCGCGCAGCGGCGCCCGCAAATCATGGGAGACAGAATACGAAAATGCCTCGAGTTCCTTATTGATGTTGTTGAGTTCGGTGGTGCGCTCTTGCACTCTTTGTTCCAACTCGTCATGGGCCTTTTGCAGAGCCTCTTCGCGCACTTGAATTTGCGACAACATGTCATTGAAAGCCTCGACCAGCACCGAGACTTCGTCCCGGCTATTCGACGGCGCCGCACGCACCGAATAATCCTTGTCAAGAGAAACATGCCGCGCGATCTCCGCCAGTTGCTTGACCGGGCCGACGATCTCTCGCTGAAAAATCGGTGAAATCAGCAAAGCCACGAGAAGGGAGACCACCAATACGATGGCGGAGATGCCCACGTAGAGCCTCAACCGGGCGTAGAGTCCTTCCATGTCGGACTGAATGAAAATAATGCCGGTTGGCTTTCCCTGGAATTCAATCGAACGAACCAGCAGAACGGTGCGCCCTGCAAATCGATACATCTCCCGCTGTTTCACGGCAAGCTGGGGCAGTGCCGGGGGTTCCCCGCGCGCGTCGCGCGAGTACGCCGCGAATGGCCGGCCATCGAGCGTAAGAATTCCCGCGGACATGATGTTGGGCGAAGCTTGAAGCGCCGATAAAGTTTTCGCCGCCGAACTTTGATCGTCGAAAAGAAGAGCGGAGACCGCGTTGGATCCGGCGATTTGCGCCTGTATGGAAAGGTTGTAAACCGTCGCCCGTCGAAAACTGACCACATCGTAGCCGATGAACGCGGCGCAAGCCAAAAGCAGCGCGGCGCCGCTCACAATCGTATTCGTCCAGGTTATTTTCTTCGAGATGGAATAGTCTCTAAACATGGTCTGTAAGTCTCCGGGCTAGGAAGACTTCCTCACTGCAACCGCGACCTTTAATAGATCGGAACTCAGGGTTAGGCCGGCCGTTTGTGCGTTGGTGAGATTCACCTCAAAGCGAAGCTTGTTTCCCACCAGGACGAACTGAATCATGCCTCCACGCTGCGAAAATTGCGGGATGTCGCTCACCGTCAACACTCCGGATTTATCCAACCCGGCAAGGATTTCCTTTAGCCGGCCCTCTTCCGACGCGCTGATGTAAAGAACGCGGCAATCCAAAGCATCTTGCGGTTTCGACACTCGCTTGGTCATGACAGGTTTGCCGCCAATCGTTTCGCCGGAAAGGATGGTGTCGAGGACCGCGCCGAATGGATCTTCTCCGAGCACGCAAATGGAGAAGGAGTCGCCCTTCGCGGCCGCCGCGTCCGCGGGCCACTGGACGAAACGGCTGAAGTTAAATAGGTAGGTCGCCTTGACGGCGGACTCCGGCGCCTTGGTTTGCTGTGCGGGCAGGAAAGTGGAATGAAATAGAAATAAGATAGCCAACGCTAGGGAAACGAAATTCCGACGCGATCCAGGAGGGCCGAAAGAGATCGAGAGAGAATCGGAAGGAGAGGAGCGCATCATGGCCTTGATATCTTTCATTTCCTCCAGGTTACTTTCGCGAACGCGGCTCTCTTGATCCCGACCAGTGGGCCGGGATCTCCGCCGAATTCGGCGTGATAGGGAGAAAGGAGGTTCTGCCCAGTGACGGAGAAATCGAGGCCTTCTCCGAAGTGCCATCCCAGGCGGACGTCAGCCGTGCTATAGGAGTCCACGTCATATGCGGGGAGCCTGCCGGAATACCGATACGTGGCGTCGAGCTCGAAATGCTTCGGCAAATTAAAGAGCGATTGAAAGCTCGTAACGTTGTGAGGGCTCGATCCCGTATAAGAACCGAGGAGATTTCCCACATCCGTGTACCCCGGATTGTCCCTGAGTGACATGTCCAAATACGAATAGGAGCCGCGCAATTGCCACCAATGCGTGACCTTCCAATCGGGAGCAATTTCC
>Ga0335078_10007499_pt1 | contig 16173 bp, 18 predicted proteins | sample Lox_Sample_32_FD_206711 | JGI IMG/M metagenome (GOLD analysis project Ga0335078, IMG submission 206711) | Soil microbial communities from Loxahatchee National Wildlife Refuge, Florida, United States - Lox_Sample_3.2 | ecosystem: Environmental > Terrestrial > Soil > Wetlands | place: USA...
TTTCTCCCCGGTTGCGCCCTAGGCACAGCCTGCCCGCTATCTGCTCCGGTGACCAGCCTTTCTTCAGGCCGCCCGTGACCCTTTCGCGCAGTTCCCCGTCATTGTCTATTTTACGCTCCTTCGGGCGTCTCCGCGATTCTCGTGCGGCCGCGTCGGCCTTCCATGCACGATACGCCTCGCGCCCGCCGTGCCGTGCGATTTCCCGGGACACGACCGATTCGTCCCGCCCGATCGAGGTAGCTATGTCTTTATTTTCCAGTCCTTTCGCCAGTCCGCGGGAAATGTCCTCCCTGTCTTCCATGGTCAGCGGCTCGCGCGCCGGGGCCACGTTTTCTCCTGTCGTCTCGCGTGTCGCGAGAGCTTCTCACTACAGGAAGATCATCCCCGGCAACGCCCGATTCGGACGCTAAATCCGTGTCGCCCGTTAAACCCGATTGCTTGGACCGTCTGTGATCAAGCCATGTTGAGGCTCAGGTGCTGGAACTGGTCGCCCGGCTGCATCCTGACGTCTTCCTGGCGCTGGACGACTACTGTACCCGCTACCGCGACTATCTCGATGGCATGATTGGCGTTTTTGATCGGGAAGTCCAGTTCTACCTCGCATATCTAAGATACATCGCGCCCATCAAATCAGCAGGCTTGGCTTTCTGTTACCCGGACGTCTCGGCTCGTTCGAAGGAAGTCCGGGCCTGCGCGGCATTCGACCTCGCCCTTGCCCGCAAGCTCACAGGTGAGCGCTCAGCTGTTGTTTGCAATGACTTCTACCTGCAGGACCCGGAGTGCATACTCGTCGTAACCGGGCCCAACCAGGGCGGCAAGACCACCTTCGCGCGGATGTTCGGCCAGCTGCACTACCTCGCCAGCCTCGGCTATCCCGTACCCGGGACCGCAGCGCGGCTCTTTCTGCCCGACCGGATGTTTGCGCACTTTGAAAGGGAAGAAGACCTGCAAACCCTACGGGGCAAGCTGGAGGACGAGCTGACCAGGATTTACGATATCCTGGAACAGGCGACAAGCGACAGTATCATTGTCATGAACGAAAGCTTCACCTCCACCACGCTTGGAGACGCCCTGTTTCTCGGCCAGGAGGTGCTGAAGCAGATAACAGAATTGGGTCTGCTGGCCGTCTGCGTGACATTCGTCGATGAGCTGGCGACGCTGAACGACGCCACCGTGAGCATGGTAGGCACGGTGATCCCGGACGATCCGGCTCAGCGCACATTCAAGATCGCCAGACGGCCCGCCGACGGGCTTGCCTACGCAGCCGCGATCGCGGACAAGTATGGCCTCACCTACCAGCGGCTGAAGGAGCGCATAACGTCGTGAAGGCCTTCCTCATGCACCGGGATCAGGACTTCGACCCGGAACAGGAGCTACCGGCGAACAAAAAGGCCCTGACGCAGGACCTGGAGCTGAACACGCTGCTGCGCGCCATGGCGGGGCGTGATTCGTTCCTGCTCGACGTGGCCAGGATCGCCATCCTGTCGAGCCTGACCGATCCCGATGCGATCGTATACCGCCTGCAGGTTCTTGCCGACTGCCTGCAGCAGCCTGCGATTGTGAGGGAAATGTATGATCTGGCGGTAACGGCGACGACAGGCGAGAAAAGAGTCTATCTCGGCCTGTCCCCGACATCCTCGCCGGACCTGATACTGCACAGATCTGCTGCGGTACTGGAACTATTCGTCGGCCTGCTCAAGAGGCTGTGGCATATTGCTAACGAGCAAGCCGGCCGCTTCCGCTCAGACGGTTTTGCGCGGTTTTTCGCGATGCTGTCCGGCGAGTTCGGCGATGAATACGTGCGCACCGTTGAGGACCACCTAAGAGAACTCAGGTTCCGGCACGGGGTGCTGATCAGTGCAGGCCTCGGCGACGGCAACAAGGGCACCGGTTACGTTCTGCGGAGACTACCCAGGGAACGCGGCCGGATCAGGCGCCTCGGCGCGGGGAACCGCTCCGGTTACAGCTTCCAGGTCCCTGATGGCGACGGGCACGGCATCCGGGCCTTGGCGGAGATTCGCGGCAGCGGAATCACCCTCGTTGCCAACGCGCTAGCCCAGTCCACCGATCATATTCTCAGCTTCTTCCGCATGCTGCGCACCGAGCTAGCCTTCTACATCGGCTGCCTGAACCTGCACGGACGGCTCACCGCGAAGGGCGAGCCGGCGTGCCTCCCCGTCCCCTTGGCCAGAGGCGAGCCAGCGCTTTCCGCGCGGGGATTGTACGACGCGTGCCTGGCGCTGAATCTCGAGGTGACAGCGGTCGGCAACGACGTGCACGCCGATGGCAAACGGCTTGTGATGATCACTGGCGCCAACCAGGGCGGGAAGTCGACATTCCTGCGCAGCATAGGGCTGGCGCAGCTGATGATGCAATGCGGCATGTTCGTGCCGGCGCACTCCTTTCGCGCTAGCGTCTGCGATGGCGTCTTCACGCACTACAAGAGGGAAGAAGACTCGCGCATGGTGAGCGGGAAACTCGACGAAGAGCTCAGCAGGATGAGTGGCATCTCGGGCACGATAACGCCGAACTGCATCTTGCTGTGCAACGAGTCATTCGCGTCCACAAACGAACGGGAAGGCTCCGAGATCGCACGGCAGATCGTTCGCGCGCTGCTAGACGCAGGGGTCAGGGTATGTTTTGTCACTCATCTCTTCGACCTGGCGCAGCGTCTTTATGCTGAAAGGACGGACAGCACGCTGTTCCTCCGTGCCGAACGGCAAGGTGACGGACGGCGGACATTCAGGCTGCTTGCAGGCAAACCGCTGCCTACAAGTTATGGCGAGGATTTGTATAGGCGCATATTCCGCAGAGCCCTTGACGCCCGGGCGGCGGCACCCTCCGAAGTGTCAGCCGCAGAGCCACCGTGACACGCTCATCCCGCTGTTCGACGCGCGCACTTCACAGGTGCGCTTCAGGCACCCTGGCGCGGGCGGCCGCGGGCCATCGTGCGCCGGCTACGGGCCACGGCCGCGTCCGGTTTGCTGCTTGCCGTACCCGAGCGGGGCCGGCCACAACGTGATCACCTCCCGCCTGGGGAAGCCAACGGTAACGGCGCTGGCCCGCCGTTATGGCCCCGACGGCAAATGCCTGACCTGCGGTGAGCTGTTGGGGACCGCACCTGTGAGCGGTCGCGCCTACTGCGACGACCAGGAAATCATCACGCTCGCCGCCTACCATGCCGGATGCGCCAACTCGGCATGGCTCGATGTCGGTTCGGCTACCCTGCCCTGCCCGGCGACGTGGGCAGCGGCGATGGCGACCGCGTCACTGTCTTTGGGCGCGCCGCAGCGGTTTTGGCGGCTGCGGGTTGCGGGGACCAGCAACGCGGGACCAGATAGTACCCGTCATGCCTGTCCACCCATCCCTGAACATGGCCCGCGTCCGCCAGGTCGGCACGGGCGAGGCAGTTAACGTTAACGCCGACTTCGAGGGCTACTGCCAGCACGGTTCGCCCATCCCAGCGCGCTCGCCCGCGCGTACCCGTTGCGGCCTGTGGGCAACGCCTGGATGCGCACGTGCGGTAATGACGTCGTGCTCATCGCGATGACCGCCGACCGGGCCTGGCCGGCGCCGGTCCACCAGCGGCCCATTGCCGACCCCGTCACCCACCGCGGCGGCGTCCTAATCGCCATCACCTGCGGCCTCGACCCGATCCGGCTCAGCACCGATGCCCGTTACCTCGGCCACGCCCTCGGCGCCGGCGAAATCCTCTTGGGTTGGGCGTCCCTATCTGGGAGCCTGGGCGGCAACCGGCAGGGATCGGGTAAAACCACCCTGCTACGGCGGCGGCTTGATCCGGCGCGGTACCATGGCACGTAGGTGATGAAGCTCGCCTGAACCGCCGCCGCGGCTGATGGCTTCTACTGGCCAACCGGTAGGAGCTGAGATAGTGAGCTTCCACGGCATTCTCGTCCACCGGCCCACGGACAGCGTCGGTGCCGATGAGCCGGAAGAGTGTTCGTTTTCCGCCGATTCGAATCTGGATCAGGTCCTGGCATCCATGACCGTGGGCCACCAGGAAGATGACCACAAGCCCATCTCCTGCACTCCGCTTGGCGATGCCGCGACCGATCGGCTTTCCCACGCTGCTATCGCCGGGACCTACGGGCTCAGCTATGACCGCATGAAGGAGCGCATCGCATCGTGAAGGCCTTCCTCATGTACCAGGACCAGGACTTTGACTTGCAGCGGGAACTGCCGCCCAACGAAGCGGCGCTCACGCAAGACCTAGAGCTGAGCACGCTGCTGCACGTTATGGCCGCTGGCGACAAATTCCTGTTCGGGGTGGGCGAGCAGGCTCTTTTCTCGAGCCTGACCGACCCGGCGGCCATCGTCTACCGCCAGCAGGTTCTTAACGACTGCCTCGGGTACCCGTCCATCGTCAGGGAGATCTACGATATCGCGGTGACGGCGATCCAAGGCGAGAAGAGGATTTATCGCGGCCTTTTCTCGCGTTCGCCCGACATGAGCTTGCACAGATCTGTGGAGGTGCTGCAGTTCTTCGTGGGACTGCTGAAGATACTACGGCATATTGCGGATGAGCATGCGGGCAAGTTCCGGTCAGCAGGCTTTGTGCGGCTCTTCGCGATGCTTTCGAAGGAACTAGGCGACGAATACTTTGATGCGGTGGAGAACCAGCTGAGAGAACTCAAGTTCCGCCGCGGCGTGCTGATTAGTGCTGGGCTCGGCAAGGGTAACAAAGGAATTGGATATATACTCCGGCGACTACCCCCTGAGCAGAGCTGGATGAAGCGGATCACTCCCGGGAACCGTTCCGGGTACAGCTTCCAGATCCCGGACCGCGACGAAAATGGCTTCCGGGCATTGTCGGAACTGCGGGACAGGGGAACCAACCTCGTTGCCAACGCGCTCGCCCAGTCGGCGGATCATATTCTCAGTTTCTTCCAGATGCTGCGGTCCGAGCTGGCCTTCTACGTCGGCTGCCTGAACCTGCACCAACGGCTTACCGCCAAGGGCGAGCCGGTCTGTTTTCCCGTCGCTCTGCCGCGGGGCGGCCCCGCGCTGTCCGCGCGGGGCCTGTATGACGCCTGCCTGGCGATGAGTATAGAAGCGAGAGCTGTCGGCAACGATGTGGACGCGGATGGCAAACGGCTTGTGATGATCACCGGCGCCAATCAGGGCGGGAAGTCCACGTTCCTGCGCAGCGTCGGGCTGGCGCAGCTGATGATGCAATGCGGAATGTTCGTGCCAGGGCGATTGTTCCGCGCCAGCGTATGCGACGGTGTCTTCACGCACTACAAGCGGGAAGAAGACACCACCATGGAGAGCGGCAAGCTCGACGAAGAACTTTGCCGGATGAGTGACCTAGCCGGCCAGCTACGCGCAAACTCTGTGTTGCTGTGCAACGAGTCATTTGCCTCGACAAATGAACGTGAAGGATCCGAGATCGCGCGGCAGATCACCCGCGCCCTGGTGGAAAAGGGGGTAAGGGTATTTTTTGTCACTCATCTCTTCGACTTGGCGCAACGGTGCTACCTCGAAAAGACGGACGCCACGCTCTTCCTTCGCGCTGAAAGGCACGGCGACGGCCGGCGCACATTCAAGCTGCTCGAAGGGGCACCACTGCCTACCAGCTACGGCCAAGACCTATACAGCCGCATATTTGGCGCGGAGCGCGATGCCCCCTTGCGCGCTGACCGACATGACAACGTCAGTGCCGGGCCGGTTCCGCGCGGCTCGGGATCGCTCTGGCCGTGACAAGCGGAAGACGTCGACCACATCGAAGGGCACATCGACATCGCGCAAGGACTGGTACACCCGTTCGCCGAAGATCTCCCCGCCCGCGCGGGTTTACCGGGATGATCCGGTACCCCTGCGACTGCAGATAACTTGGGATCGCGTTCGCGGCCTTGGATTCACTGGCTGATGCCCCGACCACTGTGGTGGGACGCCAGCAGCTAGCTAACGTCTGGGGCCAGCCGCGCGTGGGACCAACCAAGGGACGAGTTCGCACCACAAGCTGCTCGGGCTGGCCGGGCCACGGCCCACCGCCGGTCCCAGGCGGCGCGAGTGCGGCGGGGCCTGCGAGGCTAGTGCCTGCGAGAAAGCAAACCATCAGCGTCTGGGCCGGGTTCGGGGCGAGGGACGAAGATGTCGGCGACACAACCTGACGGGAGAGCAGGTCGTGGATCTGGAACTGCAGGGCAAGGTAGCCGTAGTGACGGGTGCCAGTAAAGGGATCGGCCTGGCGATCACGCGCGCTCTCGTCCGCGAGGGCGCTCGTGTCATCGCCGGTGCCCGGAGTTCCTCCGCGGAGCTGGCGGAGCTAGCGAGAACTGGCAAGGTGCGGGCGGTGCAAGTCGACCTGGCAGACCAGGCCGGCCCGGCGGAGCTTGTCGGGCAGGCCGGTGATCATCTCGACATTCTCGTCAACAATGTTGGCGGCGCGCCGCCCCGCCCGGACGGATTCCTCAGCGTCACCGACGAGCAATGGCTGGCGTCGATCAACCTCAACTTCATGGCCGCCGTCCGCGCGACGCGCAGCGCGCTGCCGGTGATGATCGCCGCCGGTCACGGCGCGGTTGTCAACGTCACCTCGGTCAATGCCTTCCTGCCCGATCCGGCGGTCATCGACTACTGCGCCGCCAAGGCCGCGCTGGCCAACTTTTCCAAGGCCCTCTCAAAAGAGGCCGGGCCCCGGGGAGTGCGAATCAATACCGTCAGCCCAGGCCCGGTCGCGACAGACCTCTGGCTGGGAGAGCAAGGGGTGGCCGCCACGGTGGGCCGCGCCACTGGCGTGAAGCCGAAGGATGTTGCGTCCGGTGCCGCCCGGCAGTCGCTCAGCGGCCGGTTTACGCTGCCTGCCGAAGTCGCCGACCTCGTCGTCCTGCTTGCCAGCGACCGAGCCGCGAACGTCCTCGGCGCGAACATCACCATCGACGGCGGCCTGATTACGACGCTGTAGGCACGCGCCCATCCGGAGCCGCCCGGCCCATCGCCGACACTCAGCAGTGGTGTCGCCGCGAGCAACCGCAGTGGGCGCCACGGGGAGGCGGACCTGGTGGGGCGTAGCGTCCTTTGTGTACCCAGGGCACCGCCATTGCCGCAGACAAGCTGGAGGCGTGATGGCACAGCAGGACTCGGAGCAGCCGGCCGAGCAGTTCCGTCGCGGCCGCCGTGAGCACGGCGCCTTTGCGGAGCACGGCGGCTTTGCGGAGCACATCGATGACGACCGGCTTGCCCGCCCGGCTGAGGAGGAGCGGGTATCAGCCGGGATCGACGATTACGACGCTGACGAGGTGCCGCCCGCGACCGACGCGTCACCGCGGTGGGATGTCACTTCGACCGACGAGTACCCGCAGGAGCGGCCGAGATTCGCCGCGAGTTCGACAAGGATGAGCTGCCGATCGAGGGAGCGCGAGACCCTTTCCCGCCGACGCGCTATGACCGGTGAGGCCAGCAGGCGACTGTCATGACGTACTTGCCTTCAGCAGCCAGCTCTGGCGGCTGGGAAAAAGCGTGAGCTCGGTGAATGAGGATAACTCCAGCCGCAGCGAGCGGTTGCGGCAAGCGCGCACCCAGCTACGCCATGCCGACCCGGTGCTGGCCCGGCTAATCGACGACCAGCCCGGCTTCGACCCCCGTGCCTGGATGGCTGAGCTCCCGCCGATGGACCTCTACGGCGCGCTGGTGTTCCAGGTCACAGGCCAGCAGCTATCCGTCCGGGCTACCAGGCGCACTCTCGCCCGCATCCAGGCACTGTTCGATGGCCATCTCCCGTCACCTGCCGAGCTGCTGCGGGTAGACCCCGGCGAACTCCGCCAGGCCGGGCTGTCACAGCGGAAGATCACCACGCTGCGCGACGTCGCGGAGCGGCTGTCCGATGGTCGGCTGAACCTCGACGTCTTGAGCAGTCTCGCGGATGACGAGCTGATGGCGGCGCTCACCGAGGTCCCGGGGATCGGACCCTGGACCGTCCAGGGCGCCCTCATCATCGCACTGGAGCGTGCGGACGTCGTCCTGCCTGGCGACCTGGTCCTACGTAAGGCCGTGCAGGCCGCCTACCGGCTCGACCACCTCCCCGCTCCGGCGGAAGTCCTCGCCATCGCCGAGCGATGGCGGCCCTACCGCAGCTTGGCGACCAGCTACCTTTTCGCGTTTGGCGCGACGAGTCCGGCGGGAGTGACGCGCGCCGCGGCAGCCGTTCGGGATAAATCTCCATAACGGCTGTCGCGGATGCGTCACGGCCTGCCAGCGCGGCTCGCGTCCGTGGGTCTTGGCCGCGTCACTGACGTTTGATGTGACGGCGCGGCAGGCGGACGCACAGTACGGTCTCGCCGGGCCGCGAATCGATTGTGATCTCGCCGTGGTGGCCCTCGACGACGATGCGGCGCGAGATATCAAGACCGAGGCCGGCGCCCTCGCCGACATCCTTGGTGGTGTAGAACGCTTCGAACGCGCGAGCCTGTACGTCCGGAGCCATGCCGGGGCCGGTGTCGCCGATCTCGACGACGACATTCTCGGCGTTGGCCCGGGTCGAGATGCGCAGTGTCCCGTTTGCGTCCATCGCATCGATCGCGTTGTCGATGATGTTCGTCCACACCTGGTTGAGCTCGGCTGGCCTCGCCTCGATGAGCGGCACGCCGGTTCCGTAATCGCGGACGACGGTGACGCGGTCGGCGAGCTTGTGCCCGAGCATCACGAGAGTGCTGTCGATGCCTTCCGTGACGTCGATGAGCTGCAGTGAGGCTCGGTCGAGCTGCGAATATGACGTCATGGCCGCGACGAGTGCCGAGACGCGCCCTGTCGAGTCCCTCACCTCGGACAGCAGCGTCGCTGTCGAAAGGGTGCTTGCCACCCATTCGAGGCCGGGTTCGAGCGTGCCGCCGTCGAGTATTTCCGCGGCGCGTTCGCACCAGGCGATGTCGACATCCGCCGCCGCGAGCGCGGGAGCGATGCGCCAGGCGGCGTTGACCCCGCGCGCATCGAGCCAGTCGGAGAGCGCATCCTCGCGGTCGGCGACCGCCAGCGGATCGGCGCTCGCCGATGAGGCGTCGATCTCGCGTCGTAGCGCGTCAATGGCGACGAACCGTTCGGCTGGCAGTGATCGCTCTGCGAGGCGGGCGAGCGACGATAGCAGCGTGTCGCAGGTACCTTGCAATGCCTCGACCGCGCGCACGGCGGCCGACGCCGGGTTGTTGATCTCATGCGCGAGACCTGCCGCGAGCGTACCGAGTGCGACGAGCGCTTCACGCTGGCGCGACATCGCTTCGATGTTGCGTACCGTCTGGAAGAAACCTTCAATCAGGTGCACGCCGAACGGGAACCAGGCGCGTGCCAGCTGCCCGAGCGCCTCGGCGGAGATTCGAAGCATCAGGCCCTGGCAGGCGCCGCGACCGGTAGCCAGGTACCCGGCCTTGTCGGCCCAGGCGCGGAATCCGCCCGCCCATACTCCCGGCCGGTCCATCATGCCGACAACGGATTCCTCACGTCCAGCATGGCGTAGCAGCTCGATCCGCCCGTCGAGCAGTACCCACCAGAAGTCGGCGGCTTCGCCCTCGCGGAAGAGCACGTCACCTTCATCGAAGCGCACTTCGTCGCCGACCGCGATCAGTTCGAGGAGCTGTTCATCGCTGAGCCCCTCGAACAGGAAGATGGCGCGCAGATCGTCGATACGCATCAGATCACGGCCAGGTGGCGGCGATTTCGCATCACTTTGTGCACTTCGGCGTCCGGTGCCGCTCGGACGATCAGGTATCCGGGGCCGCAGCGGCGGCACAGATCGCGCGTCGCCCGCGAGACCGCAGAATCGTCGTCGCCAGTGCGAATTGCCGGCCGAGCCACCCGTGCGCCTTTCGGTTGTCCCCTGTCCGGTTGAGGCTACCGCCGGACTGAAGATCGCTAGCACCCCGGTCAGGGGCTAGGGACTACGCCCTCTAGTCGTGCTCGCGATTCCATTGCGGGCGATGGAATAGGCGGCCCAGGATGTCGCGCATGCTATGACCCGAGTCCGCCAGCGCATCGACCCGGTACACCGGCGGTCCCTCGGGTGGCGGCAGCTGGGCGGCTTGCGCGTCGTCGAGGCTGCACGAGATGTGGCTCCGCGTGATCCGCTGCACGAACTCAGCGTCGATGAAGCGGAGCCCGGCCTGGGTAGCGATCACGATCCCGTCGAACACATCGAGTTCGGGTACCTCCAGCACGTGCTCGAGGGCGCCGATCTCCGTGCCAGTGCTGCTCAGCACCGGCGTCCCGCGGGCTGCCGCCTCATACGAAATAGCCGTATCGTCCGTCATGCTGGTCCTCCCTTGCCGGACCGGGCGCCACGCCGGTTAACCGCCGCGCGGCGGCGCGATCGCCGGGCCTGGCGGGCATGAGGCTGCCCACCGTAACCAGGGCGTGGCCGGACTGGCCCCGACAGCTTGGACCCGTACCCCGGCGCCTTGACCTACCACGGAGCCACAGGTCGCAAAGCCAAGAGTTGCACGACACTCAACGCGAGCGGAATCTGCTCTTGAGCAGGTTATCAGCCAAGGCTGCTGGCCAGATCGTGAGCGCGACGCCTGAGGCTCTCGGCCTTCGGGCCTGGCGCGGTCTCGGCCAATAGCCCGGCAAGATCATCCACCAGGGCGGTCAGCGCGACAAGATGGCTGCTCGGTTCCTGAATCTTGATTTGAGACAAGGGGAACGCAACATTCACTTTCGTGCTGGTCGTCACCTTTTCTGACTCGTTACCCGTCGCTTTGCCGTCTGGGTCGCGACTGTTATTGCCGGCCATCCTCCTCATCCTCCCCTCCTCACCATGCTCCGGCGCAAGAAGGGGCGAGGCCAGAGTCGTTGGACCTGCTAGCTGGCAAACCTGCGGAAACAGGCTCAGCTTGCCTGGGCGAGCGCCCCGGTGAACGGGCTGTGGTAACGGGCAGTAGACGTGACAGGTGACGTGCGGGCCGCGGGCGCGGCACCTTGGCCAGCAGACCACGGTCACGGCCTCACCGCAGCGCGGATACCCGCGACAGGGAGCGTCAGAACGCCCCAGGACCAGCCACGGACGCGCGTGCCGCGCGGCCGGCCGACCGGATCACAGTGACGGCGCAATGGGCGTGATGGACGCAGTAAGTACTGACCGAGCCGAGGAGCATATCGGCCAGCGCGCCGTACCCGCGGCTGCCCACAACCAGCAGGTCGGCGCCTGCCGCCGCCTCGACAAGGACCTGGGCGGCGTGGCCCTCGACTACGCGGGCGTGAAGCCAGGCGGGGCGATCGGGGCCGAACACATCGTCGAGGGCCTCGGTGAGGGCTTGCTCGGCCAGCTGGGGGAGGTCGAAGTCATCTGGGTAGGGCGGGGCCCAGCCATAGAACGCCGGGTACTGCCAGGCGATGACCGCGTCCACTTCGGCTCCGATGAATCTAGCCTGCCGAGCCGCGAAGCGCAGCGCCTCTTTTGAGCCTGCCGACCCGTCAACCCCCACCACGATGCGGGCTTGCCCGCCGCCTGATCCGTTCATCGCTCCCCTCGCACACGTGGCCTGACGCGACGGTCGTCGCCTGTCCGAGCCGACCTCGATGACGATAGCGCACCGTCGTTCATCGACTCGATGATCTGGCGGAGGACGTTGCGGCACGGCACAGGGCCGCGTGTTGGAACGCCGGGTCTGCTCGCCACTGCGCGGCCATCTTGAGGCTGCCGGAACCGCCTGCAGGTCCGCCCGCGGTCCGCTGATGTTCGTCCGGTCCGCGGGATGCCGCGGGGGCGGCGCGCCGATTTGCTTGCGGGCCGGTGAGTTCCCCGAGGGCTTCTCGCTGCCCGCCGGCGACGGCCGCCATTTCGTAAGAAAACCACGGGGTGACCGTGCGGTCTGGCCGCTACTCGGCCGGCTGGGCAGCGGTGAGCCTGTTCAGCACCGCGATGAGGCCCGGCTGGTCCGGCTGCGCCCGCCGCGGCTGCTGGCTACCCCGCGCGGGCCTTGGCATGGTGATCGACCACCGCGTCGGAAGACGGAAAGAACACGCTCTGGTGGCCGTCGCTCCAGCGGACCAGATACGGTGGCGCGCCGTCCTCACCATGCACCTCGACGATCACCGCGGTGCGATCTTGATCGCCGACATGGTGACCCCTGACAACCAGCTCATCGCCGGCATTTGCTCGCATGATTCCTCCCTTCCCGCCACAAGATCCTCACCTTGTGGCCTGCCCGCCGCCCAGCCAGGCCGGCGGGCCTGACAGGTGCGGGCTCACCGCCGCCGCGGCGGCGCAGCCCCAGCAGGCACGGGACGCGCAGGCCGGCGCCCACGGGCGCCGGGTGCGGCCAGCACCCCCATCTCGTCGTAGACGGCGGCACCGGCCGCTATCAGAGCCACCCGGCAGGCACCGTAATGGTGGCCGCACAGCAGATCAACCGGATGCCGGCGGGCGGCGGCCGACGCCATCACCACGGTGACCACCGGCCGCGCCGGACAGCAGCACGCACCGCCCGCAAGCCCCAGCCGCGCGGCCTCACCAGCCGGATCGTCCGCTGGCCTTGCCCGAACCGCCGCGGCGCGGCGCCGGAACCTCACCCTCATAACAACAACCTCACCCGCAGGCGACCGGCTCGATAGGGACGTAGTTCCCACCCCCTACCGGGCCAAGGACCCCGCCCCACACCGCCGCCCGGAGCTCTGCCACCGGGCCTGGCGTCAACGTCAGGGGCGGCGTGGGCCAGGCTGGCCGCCGACCGGTCCGGTGCCCCGCCGCGGATGGGGCTGCGAGCGCAGCGGCAGCGAGAACTCGCCCGTGGCTTCCACGGTCAGCTCGCCCCGCTCGTTGAGAATCCGGCCGTCCACTATGGTGGTGCGGCGGTCCACGCCCCTGATCCAGGCCTCGGCGACGAGTGGTGCGCGCAACGGCGTCGGGCGCAGGTAGAGCAGGGTCAGCTTGGCCGTCATGCCAGGCCGATCACCTGCGGCGGCGGCAGCACCGAGCAGGGAATCAAGAATGGCCGCGCAGATGCCGCCGTGCACGGCATCGGGTGGCCCCTGGTAGACGGGTCCAAGGGCGAACTCGGCGCGTGCGGTTCCCCCTGGCGTTGTCGCGATCCTGATCGGCGGCGCAAGCGGATTCGCCTCGCCGGTCACCGGGCTGTGCGGCAGGCGCAGCCGCGCATCCGCCGGACCGACCCGCGACCTGATAGGCCCGGGCCGACGCCGTGCGCCGAGCCGCGCGGCCAGGTTACCGATCTCGGCCGCCGCCGCACCGAGCTCGGCGACCGGCGCGTCGCTGAGCACGACCGCCTCGACGAGCTCGCGCGTCGCCGCGGCGAGGGAGGCGAGCGCGGCCAGCAACGCGGGATCCGCGCGCGCCACGACCGGGCCGCCACCCGCACTGTAAGGTCGGCTTGCGCGCCCGCCGTCGCTCACCTCGGCGGCGCCCTCATCGCTTTCGTCCCGCTTATCCGGGCTCAATCGGCCCTCCCAGCGCATCCGAGGCCGTCACCGAACACAACTCGGTCCGATCGGCAGCTTCCCAAGGACCTCGGCGCCGGTCAAATAACTGACCACGCGGCGCAGCAACCTGCCACGCCGCCATCGTTCACCAGAGCGCGCGGCACCATACCGCCGGCCGGCCGAAGACACCAATCCCACCCGGCACTGATCGCTTCCACACAGCAGGCCCCGGCCTGCCTTACGGCGCGTCAATTCTAGATAAGCCAGCACTGACCCGTTCAGGGAGGAATTCAGATGACGAGGCGGGTGCCCGCATGCCAAGCCGGCCATCACGGCAGGCGGACCGTGCCGCCACGAATCCGCCGCAGCCTGATCACGCCCGCTGCCGCCAGGAGGCTACCGCCAGCCAGGCTCACCAGCCATGGCATGGGCGAGGAACCCGGCGCGCGCGGTGCGGTCCCCCCGAAGCCGGTCGCGGCGGCGCCGATGGGCACGGTCTGGCTGCCCGCGGCGTCCTCCAGGCTGTCGATCCGCAGACCACCTGATTCGTCGAGCACGACGAGCGTGTGAATAGTGTTCGCGGGCAGCGACACCTGCTCGGTTGCGCTTTCGCTGTTGCCCGCGACGCGGACGGCCTGCTGGCCCGGGGACACGGACAGGTAGCCGGTATAGCTGCCGAGCAGCAGATGCGCGCCGAGCGTCCGGTTCCCGTCGGTCACCGTAATGCTGTGCTGCTGCAGCGACTCCTGGACGACACGAACCAGCGCTTGGCCCGCAGCGGAGTTCATTGCCTCCTTCAGAACCTGAACGCCGAGGTGCGATGCCGATCCCATGCTCACGATCGTGTATGCGGCTCCTGGTGCCACCTGAACGCTCGCGGAGAGCGTCGGCGGTGCTGTCGCGGCGGCACCGCTATCGCGCATCCCGATGGTGTACTGGCCCGTTGGGACGGCCATATAGGACGAGACGTCTCCGTAGCGGACGTGTTTGATCACGGTCTGCGCCTTCAGATCGCCGAACGAGTACAGGTAGATGTCAAATGCCGGAGCGCTAGGTGCCCAGTTGCCCCAGCGGATCCACCCGGTGTCCTGCGCCGCCGCGGACGGTGCGTATACCAGCAGGCCAAAGACGAGCAACAACGGGACAAGCGCCACCGCGGTTCGCAGTTTCATTTCCCCTCCTTATCACCCGGCACAGCGCCCCGCCGGTTGAATGACCGTTTTGCCCTGATCACTGTGTCACGGGACTACCGAGCAGCAGCCCAAGCGGACTGGGCGCCCCAAACTCAATTCGCAGCACCATGCCGCCGTTGGCCGCCCGCACAAGTCCCACGTGCGCGGGCAGAAACGCCGGACGTTGCGCGAGCACGAAGGAGCGAATGCGCTGTAGCTCAGCGGAGCGGTAAGCGGAACTGCCCGCGGCAGAGATTTCCATCTCCCGCAAGGGCACGCCCGCGGAAGCGGCTGGAGCGGAACCACCGAAGGCCACGACGTTCACCGAATGGGAAACTGCCACCGCCGCAAGGGTGATCAGGAGGCGGGAGTCCACCAGTCCCGTGCGGAGTTCCTGCCGGGCAGCGCCCGCGGCGTGGATCCCGGGATTCCTGACCAGTTCGGCCGCGGAGGCCCGTCGCGCGGCCCAATCAGAACTGAACGCCGCCTGGTAGGCCGCCGCCCCGTCCGGTGCGACGGCGCGGACGTCGATTCGTGCCGCACCAGCTCCGAAGCTCGCGATGACGATGGGCGCGTCGACGAACTGGAGGCGGCTGCCGAATAGGCCGCGGACCGCCCGCGTCGCCACTATCACGTTCGAGAAGAGCGGGTCGGTTGAGCCTGACTGCAGCACGAGCAGGTTCTGCACGGGAATTCCCTGGGCCACAAGTACGCGGCACATGCTGGGGTCGCATGCCACGATCGCGTCGCGGCTTAGCTGCTGCGCAACCCAGGCGGCGGCCGCCTGGGTTGCGGGGAGCGCGCCGGAGTTCCGGCCAGCCGGGCCGCCGGGAGGGCCTGTACGGGGTGCTTGAGGCCGACCGGCGGGCGTGGTAACGGCGTGGCGCGTTGTTGAAACGGTCAGCGCACCCACTGCCAGCGACGCGACGGCCAGCGCCACGAGCGCGGTCACCCAGCGGTGCCGTGACAAGCGGTGCCGTGACAAGCGGTGTCGTGACAAGCGATGTCGTGACAACCTGCCATGCCGCGGCATGTGCCGCCGGAACCGCGGCGGGATGTGCCGCCGGAACCAGAGCCGCATCGTCGTGGCAATGACAGTCGGCCACGGCGGACTCACGGGTATCGGCTCGGGCCGGTGTTCAGCAACAGGCCTGCGTTCAGCAACCGGCTTGAGTTCACCAACCTCGGGCTCTGCGCCGCCTGCTTCGTCACGATCGGGTTCGCGACCGCTGTCTGAGCCCGCTCCGTCCACGCGGAGCAGTTCCTCGAGGGTCAGCTGTGACGGCTGCCCGTTTGCCGCCGGCCCCGTTGCCGCCAGCCCGTTTGCTATCTGGCCGCTTGCCACCTGCCGGCACGGCGGCGTGCCATCGCCCCGCTCGCCCATGCGCCCACCCCCTGGGCCGCGGCCACGCCATGACTCAGCCCAGGGAACAGCCGACCATATCGCGACAGCAGATTTCAAGCGATGTGCCCAATTTGATCACCGAGGCGGACCCTGCAGCGCACGTGACGTGCCCAGCACGCGCTGCATCGGCAGTCTTCAAACGGGGTCTGCGCCTGGCACGTCGTCGGGCTGCGGAGCTTCGGGCGGCGGAACGTCGTCGTAGTAACCGCC
>Ga0335078_10007500_pt1 | contig 16172 bp, 14 predicted proteins | sample Lox_Sample_32_FD_206711 | JGI IMG/M metagenome (GOLD analysis project Ga0335078, IMG submission 206711) | Soil microbial communities from Loxahatchee National Wildlife Refuge, Florida, United States - Lox_Sample_3.2 | ecosystem: Environmental > Terrestrial > Soil > Wetlands | place: USA...
GCGCGGCTAACCGCCTTTGGTGGGGCAGACCTCCAGGTGCGCGGGTCCTCCGGAACCCACCCGCGGTCTGTCGAATCTGCTTGTGCGAGTGAGGGTGGACAGGCCAGCAGGCCCGTCCTACTAGGACTTGCTATCCAGGATGAAAGTCGGCACCAGCCCGCCAACTGAAGAGAAGCCGCTATTGCCAGTCGAGAGCCAGCTGGAGCACCCTAGCACCTTGCCCAGGTACGCGAGCGGGTGCACGTCCACCTGCATCTCTTTGAACTCCAGGTTGCCGTAGGTCACCATGGGGAATACGGAGCGGACCGGGCTCACCCTCTCCTGTACCACGTAGGGCGAGCGCATGGCCTGCTTCAGCGCGCGATCCCAGGCGGCCTCGTCCATCTCCCAGCCGAAAAAGCTGTGCTGATCGTTGTAGTCGTCGTTCGGCTTCAGGACCAGCTTTTCGCGGTTCCGGGTGATGAACTCCGCGAGATCGATGGTTTCGTCGTGGTAGGTGGTTTTGGTGGCCGCCACCAGCCGGGTCCAGGGCACGTGATCGTGAATTGCCTTGCGTTCGTCGTTGGGGAATTTGGCCGTCAGCGCGTCGTCCGTCAGCAGTCCGAACATGGCCTTTTTGTGCGCCAGCTCCGAACGGAAACTGTTCACCATGCAAACGGTGTGCTCGCGGTAGGCACGCACCAGCGGATGGGTCAGGTCGAACCGCATCAGAAACTCCTGTATACTGATGCGCCGGTAAATCAGGTCGATCTCGAACGGGCCCTTGCGCAATACCTTGTTGCGGTATTCCAACTGGTCCGGCGAGACAATCTCCACCGCGTAGCCTTCCTCGCGGAAGAAATCGCGGAACAACTGGAACTCGCTCTGCCCGGAGTGATAGGCAGGCCGGAATTCCAGGATGGCGATGTTTGGCTTCTTGTGGCCGCCGAACTGTTTGTAGGCCTTGAGCAGCGCTCCCAACAGGTTCTTCTTGCCGCCGACGCGGGTCAGATGGTAGCGCTTGCGGAACTCCTTCACCGGCGGCGAATCGTAGAACAGATCGGCCAGCACCTCGGTGTAGGCGGAGCCGCTGGGCGAGTCGGCATTGTACTGCACCACGTGCAGCGTCCCGTTGGTCAGGTGCGAATCCAGGCGCGCCGCGACTTCCGGCACCTGGTAACCGGGATCGATCGCGGCCAGCATCTTCTCGGCCGGCAACAGTTCCATGCGGGCCAGCAGGCTGGGACTGTCGAGCACCATCCGCTGCATGCGGTCGATGGCGCTGATCAGGGCCTCGCCCGTTTTCACCAAGCCATCATACTGGCGCCGGGTGATGAAATTCGGGCGCAGAAACGGGCAGATCAGGCGTCCGCCGGAGGAGAGGTGCTCCTCTTCCATGCGCTTGTGGAGATCGTCCACCCAGGCCAGGTCACGGCAAGGACCGTTCTCCAGCAGCCTGTTGTAGCGGGATATGGCGTCGTCTAACTGGGACATTCGCAACCGTGATAATGATCTATAATCAGTATCGCACACGGTGTGCCCAAGAGTATAGTTGTAACCCTACTGAAATCCTTCTAAGCCTTTGTATTTCAGATATTTATAGATATTTTCGAGGGCTTTTCTGTCCCCAGGGTGCGCCTGGAGGCCGGCCGGCCGTATGCGGAAAAATGCGCGTTGCGGCGGATTTATTGCGCATCGCGCATGGCCGATCGGCGCGAAGCCGGAATGCTCGCGCCTCCTTTCTTAGACCGATTATCACTATAGTGGAAGGGATATGAAGTTCTTTCTCTCCGCCGTGCTGGCCGCGGGCGCCGCATGCGCGCAAACATTCTCCGCATCACCCTTGCTGGACCAAGCCGTGGAACAGGCGATCCGGGAGGATCGTATTCCAGGCGCAGTGCTGCAGATCGGGCACCAGGGCCAGATCCTTCATCGCAAGGCCTACGGCAAGCGCGCGCTGGTTCCCGCCCCCGAACCGATGACCCTGAACACCATCTTCGACTTGGCCTCGCTGACCAAAGTGGTGGCGACCACCTCGTCGCTGATGAAACTCTTCGAAGAGGGCAAGTTCCGGCTGAACGATCGCGTCACCCAGTATCTGCCGGAATTCCAGGAAGGCAAGAGCCCCATCACCATCCGCAACCTGTTCACGCATTTTTCGGGCATGCCCGAGGATCTGGCTTTGGATCCGCCGTGGAGCGGCCATCAGACCGGCATCCGCATGGCCCTGATCCAGAAGCCCAACGCGATGCCCGCGGCGCACTTCCGCTACAGCGACATCAACTTCATCCTGCTGGGCGAGTTGGTCGAGCGGTTGAGCGGACAGACGCTGTCCGACTACGCGCGCGAGCATGTCTTCCTGCCGCTGGGCATGCACGAGACCATGTTTCAGCCGCCCGCGTCGCTGATCCCGCGCATCGCGCCCACCGAGCGCGACGGACCGAACGGGGTGCCGTTGCGCGGCGTGGTGCACGACCCGACGGCCCGCTATATGGGCGGCGTGGCGGGGCACGCCGGCCTGTTCTCCACCGTCGACGACCTGGCGCGCTTCTGCGAAATGATGCTGCACAAGGGTGAACTCGGCGGCACGCGCCTGTTCAGCCCGGCCACGATAGAGAAGTTCACTACGCCGCAAAGCCCCGCGGATCAGCCCATCCTGCGTGGCCTCGGCTGGGATATCGACTCGCCATTTTCCGGCAATCGCGGCGATTTATTTCCGATCGGTTCCTATGGCCACACCGGGTTTACAGGCACGTCGATATGGATTGATCCTGCCAGCGACACCTACGTGATCCTGCTGGCTAACAGCGTGCACCCGCACCGCAGGCCAGCCATTACCAGCTTGCGCGGCCGCGTAGCCACCATCGCGGCGGCGGCGGTCGGAGTGGCCCCTGGCGTGGCGCTCACCGGCTACAACGAAACCATCAACGGAGCGGGCCTGCCGCGCCAGGTCGCGCGCAACGCCCGGACGCTGACTGGGCTTGACGTGCTGGCCGCCGACGGCTTCCAGATGCTGCACGGGAAGCGCGTCGGGCTGATCACGAACCCGACCGGCGTGGACCACGCAGGGCAGCGCAACATCGACATCATGCGCGCCGCCGGAGTGAACCTGGTGGCGCTGTTCTCGCCCGAGCACGGATTCGCGGGAGCGGCGGACCAGGCGGAGGTGGGCGACGCAGTCGATCCGGCCACCGGCCTAAAGGTCTTCAGCCTCTATGGGAAAACGCTGCGCCCCACGCCGGAGATGCTGCGCTCGCTCGACGCGCTGGTGTTCGATATCCAGGACGTGGGCGCGCGCTTCTACACCTACACGACCACCATGGCCTACGCCATGGAAGCCGCCGCCAAAGCAGGAATTGCGTATTATGTTTTGGACCGGCCGAACCCCATCACCGGCGTCCACGTGGAGGGGCCGCTGCTCGATCGCGACTTGCTTTCGTTCGTGGGCTATTTCCCGCTGCCGCTGCGCCACGGCATGACCATGGGCGAACTGGCGAAGATGTTCAACGCCGAAAACCATATCGGCGCGAATCTGACGGTGGTCTCGATGAAGGAGTGGCAGCGCGGCGACTGGTTCGATGTCAGCGATCTGCCGTGGATCAGCCCGTCACCGAATATGCGGAGCTTGAACGCGGCGCTGCTCTATCCCGGCGTGGCCATGCTCGAGTTTTCGAAGAACTATGCGGTGGGCCGCGGCACGGACGCGCCGTTCGAGCAGATCGGCGCGGACTTCATTCGCGGGCCGGAGCTGGCGGCGTACCTGAACCGGCGCCGGATTCCGGGCGTGCGCGTGTACGCCACGCGGTTCCAGGCTGTCGAAGGGGTGCGCTTCGTGATTACCAATCGGGACGACCTCGATTCCGCGCGCCTGGGGCTGGAAATTGCGGCAGCGCTACAGAAGCTATATCCGGGGAAGATCGACTTCGACGCCGGCAAGAAACTGATCGGCAGCGCGGAGGTGATCCGGGCGCTGGCGGCGGGCGACGATCCGCGGGAGATTCAGCAGCAGATGGCGGATAGCGTGTCGGCCTTTCTAAAGGTGCGCGAGAAGTATCTGTTGTACCGTTGAAGAGAAGTCAAGCAAATACAAGCCTGCCCTTGGGCTCAGGGACCGGCCGCCGGCCAATTCAGGCACTTCCGCGATGAACCCCTGGTCCTCGTCACTCCAGTAGATAATCATCTCGTATGTGGTCATTCGGCCTCTTTTGCCAGCTTATACCGAACCAGCACCTTACGCACCTGCGAGCCGTGTACCTCGTGGCAGCCGAGCTCGTCGAGCGGGGTTGGATTGTGTCCCCAACGTCACGCAATGCGTTCGGGGCGGACCTGCTGGTGACCAACGAGTCCTGCAACCGTGCGTATTCCATTCAGGTCAAGTCAAACGCCGGGCACGCGGCGTTCTGGCTTTTGGGAGAGAAGGCCAAGCGGCTCTCTTCCCGAACACACACGTCTATGTGTTCGTTAACGGGGCGAGAGGTGGCGAACACGAATACTACATTGTGATTGTGCCGAGCGGTGTGGTCAAGCGGCAAATGGCCGAGCGGACCACTGCCAAAAGCACCTTTTACTCATTCGCTAGGCTAGAGACGATGCGGAGAAATACAAGAATGCTTGGAAACTCCTAGGCGGGGCACCGTAAAGTGATCGCCGACGGCCAGACGCCGTCCGGCCTCATCCGCGCGACTCCGAATCCAAGTGGGCCTCTTCGTTGATGACTATGCACACCCCAACGCTCCGTGCCGCCACAGCCCTCTGGAGGCGTGACGGCCTACGCCACGATCTCTACGCGATACTCTTCGATCACCGGGTTGGCCAGCACCTCATGCGCTATCGTTTCCACATCCTTCTGCGCCTGTTCGCGGGTCATTCCGTCCGCGATGGTGATGTCGAAAAACTTGCCTTGGCGCACGTCGGCGATGGCGGTGTGCCCCAGCCCGGCGAGTGCGGCGCGGACGGCCTGTCCTTGCGGGTCGAGCACGGTGGTTTTCAGCGAGACATATACGCGAGCTTTCATGAGACCTCGATTATACGCGGATTACACGCGGAAGCGCGCGATGGCGTCCCAGTCCACGTCGATACCCAGCCCCGGTTCCTGCGGAATTTCCAGGTATCCGTCCTTCGCGCGCAGCTTCTGCCGCGTGACCGATTCGCGCAGGTTGGTCTCCTCTTCGGCCACGAACTCGCAGATCAGCGCGTTGGGGATGGAGTTCAGCCAGTGCAGCGCGGCCGTCACGTTGATGTAGGTGGTGAAGCCGTGGTTGGCGATGGGCAGGCCGCGGTCCCACGCCAGCGCGGCAATCTTCATCGCCTCGGTGAAACCGCCGCAGCGCGTCAGATCCACCTGCACCACGTCGATGCGCCCGCGATCCATCAACTCAATGAACGACAGCCGGCTGCTCTCCTCCTCACCCGCCGCGATGCGCACATCGGTGGCTTCAGCGAGCTTACGGTAACCATCGTAATCGTCGGGGCACAGCGGCTCTTCCAGCCAGTAGATGTTGTGCTCGGAAAACGCGCGCGCCCGCTGCAAAGCTGTTTTCGAGTCCCACACCAGGCCGGCGTCGATCAGCAGATCCGCGCCGTCGCCCAGGCCTTTGCGCGCCTCCCGCACCAGGGCGATGTCGGTCTTCTCGTCTTGCCCCATGGGGTCCCAGCCGAACTTCACTGCGGTGAAGCCCTGTTGGCGATATCGCCGCGCCAGTTCGCTGGTTTTCTCGGGCGTCGCGCCGAACAACGAGCTGGCGTAGCAGCGGATCCTGGAGTGAAACCCGCCGCCCAACAGCTTCCACACCGGCATGCCCAGCGCCTTGCCTTTGATATCCCATAACGCCATGTCGATACCGCTCATGGCGTGCAGGCCCACGCCGCGCCGCCCACCGTAAATGTTGGCGCGGTACATTTTGTGCCAGAGCCGCTCGGTCTCAAAGGGATCTTCGCCGATCACCACCTGCGCCAAGCCACACGCCGTGGTATGCGAGAACGGGCCTTCAATCGCGCCCTTGGCGGCCATCGGGTTGGAATCGACCTCGCCGATTCCAGTGATGCCGGCGTCGGTCTCCACACGCACGATCAGCGCATCCTGGCCGCTGTCGCACAGGAAGCGGACCTCCGGCTGACGGAGATAAATGGCCTCTACGCGCGTGATCTTCATACGGCTGCGGGCTCATTGTGGCGCGCCTGGCGCCGGGAGAGAAGCAGTAGAATGCCGGCCGCCAGCGGAGGCAGCGGCATCATGGCGAACAGCAGCAGAAACGCCGCGAGATGAGAATGGCGCGCCCACGCCGGGGCAAACATGACGATGGCGGCGGTCCCTTCGGCGAGGAATAGCGTCGCGCCGATCCCCGGCCATCTCCACGCAACCGCCACCGCGCCAAACATGACGACCACGAAGAGGATCGCCTGACCGAACTGACCATCGCCGACGGCCTCGGCCGTCTCGAAGAACACCCACCAGCAGGCCCAGGCCGCGCCCAGAGCCAGCGCCACATAACGCAATCGTTTGGCTGCCATATCGGACCTCGCCATCTATTATAGACGGAGCGGGGCTGAAGCCCCGCGCGGGCTCAAGCCCGCCCTCCGTGCAATAGCGCGTTAAGGACAATCCAGCACTTTTCGGCAGCGGGCAGCGAGATGCGCCGCGTGAATACGTCATAATTGCTGCTTTCGATGCGATCCAGCAAGCGCGAATAGATCGATATGAGCGCGGCCAGAGACGCCCGGCTGCGGCGGTCAACGAGGCTCAGCAGCGGCCCCGATTCCTTGTAGTACTGGCGCGCGCGAGCGGTCTCGAAATCCATCAGATCGATGAATTCCGGTGTGCGCATGGTAGCGTGAATGTCGTCTTCGGATACGTGGAAGCGAGCCAGATCTTCGGCGGGCAGGTAGATGCGGCCGTGCCCGGCGTCCTCACCGACATCGCGCAGGATGTTGGTTATCTGAAACGCAATGCCGCACTTTTCCGCCAGCGGCAGCGCTTCGGGTGAATCGAAGCCGAGGATATGGATCGTGGTCAGCCCGGCGGTGGACGCCACCTGGTAGCAGTAGCGGTAGAGCTGATCGAAAGTTTCGAAGCGGCGGGGTTCCAGGTCGGACGCGACGCCGTCGATAATCTCGTGGAAATAGCGGGGCGGGATGCGGTAGCGGCTTACCGTATCGTGGAATGCCGGCAACACCGGATGCGCATCGCAACGGCCGGCCAGGGCCTCGTCGAGCGCCGTGCGCCACTGCTCGATGGCGGCCCGATTCGCGCCGGGTTCGTCGCTCAGGTCGTCGCAATAGCGCATGAAGGCGTACACCGCGCACATGGCATTGCGCTGCTCGCGTGAGAGCAGCACGAACGAATAGTAGAAATTCCTGGCGCGCGTGCGGGCTACGCGGCGGCAATAGCCGTACGAATCTTCGAGTGCGGTCATAGTACGACGCGCGCCAGCGAACCGAGCAGCAGCCAGACGCGCTCGGCCTTGCCGATGGCCGGCCGCCGCGAGAGCACGTCGTAATCCTGCTCCGCGATCTTGTCGAGCACGCGCATGCCGCCCCGGCTGAACAGGTCGATATCCAGCGCCAGCCGCCGGTCCACCATGGAAGAGAGGGGCAGCCCTGCCACGAACAACTCGCGCGCGCGGGACACGATCTCCCGCATCGCCTCCCGGAAAGCCGGCGTCATGCGCCGCGCGTAAAGATCCTCCAACGCGTACCCGTGCCGGTCGAGCACCTCCAGCGGGATGTAGACGCGGTCCTTTTCCAGATCGACGGCCACGTCCTGCCAGAAATTGGCGAGTTGCAAGGCGGTACAGGTGGCATCGGAGAGCCGCTGCCGCTCCGCATCGGAATAGCCGCAGAGGTAGAGCACCAGACGGCCCACCGGATTGGCGGAATAGCGGCAATAGCCGTACACATCTTCCCACTCCGCATACCGCGTGACCTTCTGATCCTGTTCGAAAGCCCGGATCAGATCCGCAAACGGCTCTTGCGGAATCGCGTGGCGGGCGACGGTGCCGCGCAAGGCCACGAACACGGGATGCACCGCTTCGCCCGCGTACATCGCCGCAAGCTGCGCGCGCCACCAGGCGAGCAGGCGCAGGCTCTCGGCCGGCGAGCCCATCTCGTCGCCCAGGTCGTCCGCCCAGCGGCAATAGGCGTACACGTTGTAGAAATCCTGATGGAGACGCTTGGGCAGCAGGAAGCTCACCACCTGGAAGTTCTCGTAGTGATGCGTGGCCAGCCAGCGCGTGTAGGCTTCGGCTTCAGCGGTGGTGTAGCGCGTGGCAGCCGCCTGGGGCGAATGAACGAACTCCCTGGGCGGCAGCAGAATCACGGAATAATGGCCGTCTTCAGGTGGCCGTTGTGGCTCATCAGGTGGCGCATGACTTCCAGCAGGTTGGCCAGCGGCTCCTCGCTGTTGACGAAGTCGCGGGAGGTGATGTCGCCGCGGGTCACCAGGTCCAGCGCCTTGCGGATGTGCGCGGGCGTGTGATGGAAACTGGCCTTGCACGTGATTTCGGAGTAGTGCAGCAGGTTGGTGTCGAACATCACGCGGCTTTCGTTGGGGCAGCCGCCGAAGAAGTTGAGGGTGCCCCCGCGCCGCACCATGTCCAGCACCCAATGCCAGGTTTCCGGCTTGCCCACGGCTTCCACGGCGATGTCCGCTCCGCGGCCGCCGGTGAGGTTGCGTACGGCCTCCACGGTATTGATATGCTGATCGGCGCGCACCAGCTCGTGCGCGCCCATGGCTTCGGCGCGATCCAGTTGGGTTCTGCGCCGGCCGATGGCGATCACGCGGCAACCATACAGGCTCGCCAGTTTCACGAACATCAGCCCGATGGGACCCAGGCCCAAAATGGCGATGGTGTCGCCCGGACGGGGCGACGTCTCTTCAAAGCCCTTCAACACGCAGGCCAGGGGCTCGATCAATGCCGCGTCGTGGTAACTGACGCCCTCCGGAATCCGGTAGGTGTTGCGCTCCACGATTCGCGACGGAATGCGGATGTACTCGGCATAAGCGCCATTGTTGAACTGCAAATCCTCGCACAGGTTCTGCAAGCCGCGGCGGCAGAAAAAACACTCCTCGCAAGGCGCCGAATTGGCGGCCACCACGCGCTCGCCAACCTTGAACGCCTCGACTCCTTGCCCTACGGCCACGACATCGCCCGCCAATTCGTGCCCGAACACGGCGGGAGGCACGATCATCCGCGCGTGATAACCACGGCGGAATACCTTGACGTCGGTGCCGCATGTCAGCGCAACGCGAACCTGAACCAGGATGTCGCCATCGTCAATCTTGGGAATGGACACCGGCTCTACCTGCAAGTGTTCCTTGCCATAGAGCACGGCAGCCATCATGTGCGTTTTCACTGTGTCCACCTCTGTGGCTGAACGATAATTTTCAACGATTCAGGACCGGGATGCAACGCTAAATCGAATCCTGAACGGATTTTAACGAGGGGCACCCGATGGGAGATGAGTTCTTCCACGGGCAATGCCCCGCTGAAGACCAGTTCCGCCGCTTCCTTCTGCAAATCCACGGAAGCGCTGTAACACCCGAATAAACTGCGCTCGCCGACGCAAATTGCCGCGCCGGAGACTTCCACGCGCTCGGTTTCAGATGTTTGCGCAAACAATAGAATACGCGCGCCCGGACGGGAAAGGCGGATGGCTTCGACCACAATACCCGGAACGGAAGCCGCCACAATCACCAGATCCGCGCCACGTTGGTCCGTCAGCCGGCGGACCTCCGCCACAACGTTCGTCTCGCCCGGGTCCCAGGCTTCCAATGCCCCGCAACGGCGGGAAAGGCCGCGGCGGGTGGCAATTGTGTCGGTCGCGACAATGCTGGCGCCAGTGCGCCGCAGCAGCATGGTGAACATCAGGCCAATGGGTCCCTGGCCGATCACCACTGCTGTTTCGCCGGCTTCGGGTGCGCACTGCACCACGGCCTTCAAACAGGTGTTAACCGGCTCGACGAAACTGGCGCGTTCGAAGGAAACACCGTCCGGAATTCTTTCCACGCCGCACTCGACGATCCAGTCCATAACCCGTACATACTGCGAGAAACCACCGCCGGCTGGCTCAAAACCGGCGGTGACGCCGACTTTCTTGTAAACCGGGCACTGCGCATAGAGTTTCCGCTGGCAATAAAAGCAGTTCTTGCAGGGAATGTGGTGAAAGACCACTACGCGGTCGCCGGGCGCAAATCGAAGAACGTCCCGCCCTACGCGGACCACCACACCAGCCGTCTCATGTCCATAGATGCGCGGAGGGGCCAGAAGGTTGTATTCGATTTTCTTCAAATCGGTGTGGCAGATCCCGCAGGCCTCCACGCGCACCAGCATCTCACCCGGTCCGATTTGCGGAATGGGCACCTGCTCCACGGAGACAACACTCTGGCCCTTGTACACAGCCGCGTGCATAGTTGGCGGGATACTCCAGTCAGAATCGGCTACCGGCAATGAACTCTCCTAATGTGCGCGTAGCGATGCGGCAGTCACGGCGCAGCCGGAACAACTCCGGGAACGCCCTTCCGGGACTTCGTAATGCAGACGTTAAAAGCTTCATTGTACCGAAATGTCCGTTGGAAAGCAGGGCTTGGTTGAAATCGTTGACCAAACTCTGGCCGGCCGTATCTGTGATGGATCGCACACAAAACAGGGGGACACCCTGTGCAGCGGCGAATTGCGCGACCCCGCCGGCCTCCATTTCCACGGCGGAAGCCCCGCCCGCCCGCAAGAGATGCTTTTCGGCGGCAGTTTGCGCTACGTGATCAATGGAGACAAGCACGCCCGTTGCATGGGGAACCTCGGCATGCGGCATGCGAGTGTCGAACCGGTGGCCGGCGGCATCCACCGCCGTAGCCACGAAAACATCGCCAATCTTCAGCGCCGGATCCAGCGCTCCGCAGAATCCCATACTCACAATCGCCTCCGGCCGGCACGCTGGACAGGCCGCCTCAACGGCCCTGGCGGCATGCGCCGCGCCCGCGCCGTTGGCCACCATCCAAAGCTGCCGGCCGCCCGATTCGCCGTAGCATGCCCAATCGACCGGCCACGCCAGCTTCCGCACGCCGGAACAAAACCGCAGCAGCCCGTCGAACTCGCGGGGTTCGGCGCCGGCTAACAGTATCCGCTGGCCTGAAACCATTCCACAGCCCGGCGAAGCGCGCCTTCCGCGGGCCCCGGCGCGAACCCCAACTCGCGCGCCGCCTTGGCGTGCGAAACAAACATTTTCTTGCGCGCCATGCGGACGGCGTCGAGCGGCGCCAGTGGCGGGTTACCAGTTACCCGCGCCCACGCGGTGGTGACCACCCCCGCGGCATAGGCGACCGCGTAGGGCAACCGCACGGTGGGAGCCGGCCGGCCCGAGATGGCGGCCAGTTTCCCCAGAATCTGCGCCAGCGTCAGGTTTTCCGACCCCAGAATATAGCGTTCTCCGCTGCGCCCGTGTTCGCAAGCCAGAAGATGCCCCAGCGCCACATCGCGCGCATCCACCACGTTCAGGCCCGTGTCGATGAAGGCGGGCATATCTCCTTTCAAAAAATCCAGAATGATCTTGCCGGTGGGTGTCGGCTTGACATCGTGATCCCCGACGGGGGCCGTAGGATTCACGATCACTACCGGCAATCCGAAAGCCGCGAGCGCCACCGCCATTCGCTCAGCCAAAAACTTGGAGCGCTTGTAGGCGCCCTTCATGTCAGCCAAAGAAACCGGGCGATCTTCGTTGCCTTCGCCGCCACGCGGAACTCCAATGCAACCGACCGTGCTGGTGTAGACTACCCGGTCCACACCGGCTTTGCGGGACGCCTCCAGCACATGACGCGTGCCGTCGATGTTGGAGTCATATATCTCTCTGGGGTCGGCCGCCCAAAGCCGGTAATCGGCGGCCAGGTGAAAGACCACGCCGCATCCCGCCACCGCGCGTTCAATGGATGCTGGGTCGCGCAGATCGCCGCCCACCGGTTCCACATCCAACTCGCGAATCTGACTCGCGGGGCGGACCAGCGCCCTTACCCGATGCCCGCGCTCGACCAGGAGCCGGGCTACATGCCAGCCCAGGAAGCCCGATGCGCCGGTCACCAGCGTAGGCTTCATTGTGCCTGCGGGGCTGAAGCCCCGCGCGGGCTCAAGCCCGCCCTCCACATCATTTAAGCGCCCAGGTTAGCATCTTGAAGCTGTCGGCCAGACTTGCGGTAAGGCCCAGCGCGGCGGAGGGCTCGAAGCCGCAGTGCATCATGCAGTGCTCGCAGCGGGGGTCGTTGCCAGGACCGTAGCTTTCCCAGGGCGTCTCCGTCATCAGCCCCTCAAAGGTCTTGTAGTGGCCGTCGGTGATCAGGTAGCACGGCCCTTTCCAGCCCTTGATGTTGTAAGTTGGCGTGCCCCAGGCGGTACAGGGAAGTTCGCGGACGCCCCGCAGATAATCCAGATAAAGCGGGGTCTGCTTGATATAGAACCTCTGTGCCAGCCGGTCGATATCCTGGAACTTCTCGCGAATGTCGTCGCGGGTCATGAAAATCTCACGATCGTCGACTGCCGAATATCCATAGGCCGGAGCCATCTGGTGGCCATCCAGATGGAATTGTTCCAGGTACTCGAAGAGCGCCTCGATTTCCTGCATGTCGGTTTCTTTGTAGATGGTGGTATTGGTGCACACCATGAAACCGGCTGCCTTGGCCACCTTGATGCCCTCGATGGCTTCGCGAAAAACGCCTTCGCGCTCCACGCAGATGTCGTGGGTTTTCTCCAACCCGTCCAGGTGCACGTTAAAGAAGAAACGCTTGTCCGGCGTCAATTCGCGCAGGCGCCTCACGATGAACATGCCGTTGGTGCACAGGTAAATATTCTTGTTGCGCCGTAGGATGCCGGCCACCAACTCGCCGATTTGCGGATACATCATGGGCTCGCCGCCGCAGATCGAGACCATGGGCGCGCCGCACTCATCCACCGCCGCCAGGCATTCTTCGAGCGGCACCCTTTCGGTAATGGTGGACTCGTATTCGCGGATGCGGCCGCAGCCCGTGCACGTCAGGTTGCAGGCGTGCAGCGGTTCCAGCATCATCACCAGCGGGAAGCGCTTACGGATCATGGGATGCGGCTGGCGATTGGCGCGGGCCGCCGGCGCGCCATGCAGGATGCGAAACGGGTTGGCCTGGTCCGGCGCGGCGGCGACGTCTTTCTGCCATTCCGGGCGCGGACGCATTCTGTTTTTGAAAATGTATCCGGCCATGCCGGCGGTCATGGAAAGGGGAAATCTCATAAGTTAGTCCAGGAGGCGGACTGAGAGCCCGCCGCAGGCCCAGGGCCTGCCCCACAAAAATCGGTTAGGGCGATCAAGGGGAAATACAGGCGGTAGTAATGGTAGTTCAGATAAAAGACCTTGGGGAAGCCGGTGCCGGTAGCCAGTTCTTCGTCCCAGCCGCCGTCGGGCCGCTGAGTGTCCAGCAGGTACTCGATGCCGTGTTGCACGCTAAGGCTCGAAGTGTCGCCGCCCGCGATCAGGCCCATCAAGGCCCACGCCGTTTGGGATGGCGTACTTTCGGCCGGCACAAAGCAGCCCTGGTCGTAGCTGGAGCAACATTCGCCCCAGCCGCCGTCGGCATTCTGTATGGAGCGCAGCCATTCGCCGGCACGCAGCACAGAGGCCTCGCGGTCGTCGTACCCGGCGGCGCGCAAGCCCCGCAACGCGAAGCACGTGCCGTAAATGTAGGCGACTCCCCAGCGGCCGTACCAGCTTCCATCGGGCTGCTGGTTGCGCAGCAGAAAATCCACGCCGCGCTTTACGGCCGGATGCGCGCCGCCCAGCCGATGCGCGCCCAAAGCCTCCAGCACGCGGCCGGTGATATCGGGGCACGCCGGGTCGAGCATGGCGTTGTGGTCCGCGAATGGAACGGCGTTGAGGAACTTCCAGTTGTTGTCCACGTCGAAGGCCGCCCACCCGCCGTCGCTGCCCTGCATGTCCAGAATCCAGTTGACCGCGCGCCGCTGGCAGGCTTCCTGCGCTGCCCTGTCCGACGCGCCCGCACGGCTCAGCGCCAGCAGGATCATGGCCGTGTCGTCGATATCCGGATAATGATCGTTGCGGAAAAAGAATCCCCAGCCGGAGGGCTCGGTTTTTGGACGCTTCACCGACCAGTCGCCGGCGACGCGCACTTCTTTCGATAGAATCCAGTCCGCCGCGCGCCGCAAGGCATCTGAAGAGCCGGACTGAAGTCCGGCGCCGGCTAAAGCCCGCCCTCCAAATTCGCCCAATGCGAATCCGGCGATACCCGTGTCCCAAATCGGCGAGAAGCAGGGTTGAAACAGGAATCGCTTGCCGTCGTCGATCATCAGGCGGTCGAACTGGTAGCGCGCCTCCTGGCTGGCGGGGTGATCGGCCGGATAGCCGAGTACGTCCAGCGCCATGATGGCGTACATCATGGGCGGATAAATGGCGCCCAGTCCGTCGGAGTTCTCGCAGCGCGCGAGCATCCATTGCTCCGCGGCGCGCAGAGCCTTGCGCCGCAGCGCGCGCCAGCCGTGTTTTTCCCAGAACTTCAGGAAACGATCCGCGCCCAGGAAGAAATTACGCCACGAAAAGAAGCTCTCGCCCGGCTGGAACGCGAGGCTGGCGCCGGGTTTATAAAGCTCGTCCAGGTTGAATCCGGCGGGCACCGGGCGGCGCGGGTTGCTGGAATGCACAATGGCCAGCGAAACCACGATAGCGCGCGTCCAGGCCGACATTTGGTAAATGAAATTGCCCGGCAGAAACATGACCTCCGGCGGGATGGAGGGGCAGTGCTGCCGCGGATACATGTCGAACAAGCTAAGGTTGATCTTGACGTAGCTGTTGGCCGCCTGGATGCCGCCGAGCTCCAAAATGCGCGTGCGGGCACGCGCCAGGCACGGGTCGTCGGGCGCCAGGCCCGCCACCTTGAGCGCGAAGTAAGCCTTGACGGTGGCGCTAATCTCGGAAGGCCCCTTGGCATAGATGTTAAATCCGCCATCCGGCAGTTGCCGGGCCAGGATCGATCTCACCGCCTTATCGATCAGCGCGCGCGTGGGGGGATTCCAGACGCCGGCGTCCGGCGGATGCATCCAAAGCTGCAACAGGATGTAATCGGACTCCAAGGTGGTGTCGGCGGTCAAGTCGGCACACCAGTAGCCGCTGGAATCCTGCAGCGCCAGAAGGCGGTCGGCCGACCGGCGGGCGGCCCGCGCCGCCTGCGAGGCCATTGTATCTTGTGCGTATGCGGTTGACGTGCTCATCGTGCGGAAATCGTCGTCAAGCCCGGAGTGGCCCGAGCCAGTTCCGGTGGCAGGGAGAAGCGCACATCCTCGTCGATCAACTCCACTTCTTCCAGCCGGTGAAAACCTTGATCCCGCAGGAATCCGACCAACTCCTCCACCAGATTCTCCGGCGCGGAGGCTCCCGCGGTGACCGCCACATTACGAACGCCATTCAGCCAGGCGATATCGACTTCTTCGTAGTCGTTGATTAGGTAGGCGCGCACCCCGGCATTGGCGCTCACCTCGACCAGCCGTTTGGAATTGGAGCTGTTTTGCGATCCCACCACCAGCATCAAATCGCAGTATTCGGCCATACTCTTCACCGCCATCTGGCGGTTTTCGGTGGCGTAGCAGATGTCCTGGGCGGGCGGTCCCTCGATCTGCGGAAACCGCTCCTTGAGCCGAATGATGATATCCCGCGTTTCGTCCAGGCTGAGCGTGGTCTGCGTGAGATAGCGGACTCGGGTGGGGTCGGGCAGTTCCAAACGGTCCACGTCCTCGACGGTTTCAACCAGATAGCTGGATTCGGGCGCCTCTCCGAGAGTCCCGATGACTTCGTCATGATGGCTGTGTCCGATTAGCACGATACTGTAACCGTCGTGCGCGAAGCGCACGGCTTCGAGGTGGACCTTGGTTACCAGGGGGCAAGTGGCGTCGATGATTTTCAGGCGGCGCCCGGTGGCTTCGCGGCGCACCTCCGGGGCCACGCCATGTGCGCTGAAGATCGCGCGCGCGCCCGCGGGCACCTCGCCGATCTCCTCCACGAAAATGGCGCCCGCCCGGCGCAACTCGTTCACGACGTGCTTGTTGTGCACGATTTCCTTGCGCACGTAGACCGGCGGGCCGTAGAGGTCGAGCGCGATTTTGACCACATCGATGGCCCGCACCACGCCTGCGCAGAAGCCTCGCGGCTTGAGCAGATACACCTTCTTCTCAGTGCCG
>Ga0335078_10007501_pt1 | contig 16171 bp, 14 predicted proteins | sample Lox_Sample_32_FD_206711 | JGI IMG/M metagenome (GOLD analysis project Ga0335078, IMG submission 206711) | Soil microbial communities from Loxahatchee National Wildlife Refuge, Florida, United States - Lox_Sample_3.2 | ecosystem: Environmental > Terrestrial > Soil > Wetlands | place: USA...
CTGTGGGCCGTTCATCCCGGCGGCCGCACCATCCTCGACGCCGTGGAGCAGGGCTTGCAGTTGAGCCCCGACAAGCTTGCCGACTCGCGCTGCATTCTGGCCAACTTCGGCAACATGTCGTCGGCCTCGGTCATGTTCGTCCTGCAGCGGTTGATGCAACACGCGCGCCCCGGCCAGCAAGGCTGCGCCATGTCGTTTGGGCCCGGCGTCACCGCCGAGACCATGCTGTTTCATGCCATCTGACGCTCTCGACTTCCGGTCGCGCGCGCGGCTCACCGAACTCATGGACGAGCCATGTACCCGCGCAGAATTGCGCGCCTGCCTGCGCGACATCGCCCGCCTGAACCGCTGGACGGTGGCCTGCAAACCGCTGCTCGCCTGGCTCCAAAGCGCGCTCCCGCCGGCCGGCGCGCGGCCCATTCACATCCTGGACGTGGGCTGCGGCTTCGGCGACACGCTGCGCGGCGTGGAGCGCTGGGCGCGCAAGCGCGGCGTTGCCGTGGAGCTGACCGGCCTCGACATCAACTGCGATGCCACCGCCATTGCCGCCCAAGCCGGCCAGGCTTCAAGCGCCATTCGCTGGGTCTGCTCCGATGTGTTTGCGTACAAGCCCAAGAACCCGGTACACATCGTCGTCAGTTCCCTTTTCACACATCACCTGAGCGATGGCGACGTAATTCGATTCATGGCCTGGATGGAGCGGCATGCTCAGACCGGCTGGTTCATCAGCGATCTCTCCCGCGCCCCCATTCCATATCATCTGTGCCGGCTGCTGGTGAAGCTCGCGCGTCTCCATCCCTTCGTGCAGCACGACGCGCCCGTTTCCTTCGCGCGCGCGTTCGTCGCTGACGACTGGAGACGGATGTGCGCCGCGGCCGGCCTCGGTGACCACGCGGTCTCGATCCGCGCGTCGCGGCCCGCGCGCATCTGCGTGAGCCGGAGAAAGCCGCAATGAGCCTCGCAGCCTCAAGCATCGAGCACCTGGTCATTGGAGGCGGTCCCGCCGGCTCCATGGCTGCGATCCGTTTGGCAGCCGCGGGCCGATGCGTGACCCTGCTCGAAAAAGAGCCCGGCCCGCACCACAAAGTCTGCGGCGAATTCTTGAGCCGCGAAGCCGTCGATTATTTGCAGGCCGCCGGCGTCGCGCCGCGTGCGCTGGGCGCTCAAGTCATTTGCCACCTGCGCCTCTCGGCCGGCAACAAGCGGGTCCAATCGCCGCTTCCGTTTCAGGCGCTTTCGCTTTCGCGGCGCGTGCTCGATGAAACGCTGCTCAAGCGCGCCGCGGCGGCGGGCGCTGCGATTCGCCGCGGCGCCGCCGTCAGTGCGCTGACCCCGCACCGGGGGGCGTGGCTTGCCCAGCTCAGCAGCGGCGAAACCTTGCGCGCGCAGCAGGTTTTCCTTGCCACCGGCAAGCACGAGCTGCGCGGATTCGTCCGCGCCCCGGCAAAACAAACCGATCTGGTCGGATTCAAGCTGCATTGGCAGCTTACGTCGGCGGCAGCGGCGCATTTGCGCGCATGCATGGAGCTTTTTCTTTTTTCCGGCGGCTACGGCGGGATTTCGCTGGTCGAGAGCGGGGTTGCGAATCTCTGTTTGGTGGTGCGCCGCGAAATCTTGCGCCGCTGCGGCGGATGGTCGCAACTGATCCCGGCTATCCTCGGCGAAAATCGTCGCCTCGAGCAGCTTCTCGATGGCGGCCGGCCGTTGTTTTCACGCCCCCTGGCCATCTCGCCCATTCCTTATGGGTACCTGGCCGGCGCGCCGCGCGGGCTGTGGTGCGTCGGCGATCAGGCCGCCGTCATTCCTTCCTTCACCGGCGACGGCATTTCCATCGCTTTGCACAGCGCTGCCCTGGCCACGCAGATCTTCCTGGCGGGTGGGAGCGTGCATGAATACCAGCGCACCCTGCGCGCGCAGTTGCGCCGCGGAATGGCCCTGGCGACGTGGATTTCGAAGGCTGCGGTCACGCGCGCGGGCCGCGCCGCGGCGCTGCATGCGCTCTTGCTCCTGCCCCGCGCCATGCGCTGGGTTGCCGCCGGAACGCGCATCCCTGCGTCTGCGATGATCCGCGGCGAAAACCTCGTCGCCTAGGCCTCCTGTCCCGCCCGTGCCGCAGCCAGCCCCGGGCGGGCCCACTCGCCGCTGTCATTCTGGAGCGCAGCCGAAAGCCTGCCCGGAGCGGAGATCGCGAAGCGATCGCGGTCGAATTCGGAGGTCTTTGGGATTGAGGACCATTTATGGAAGGTCGAGATTGAGCCGATACACGTTCACCTCATTCCGCCTCAGCGACATGACCAGGTCCCAACTGCTCCATGCGCCAAATCACCGGCAGCCCCGCGAACAACATGCCGCCGGATTTGCGTTCATGCCTGGCCGTCCCGCCTCTCGGCGGGTTCGGCAGCGTGCTGATCTCAGAGTTGGAGCTCGGCCTTGCGAATCAGGGCATCTTGTTCACCGCTGAGCTGGCACAGTCCTAGCCGGCAACTGCCACGCGGCTTGTGGGTTACGCTCCGAACGTAGTTCGATGACATGGCGCGATGCCGCAATCGGAAGCTTACGGCTCTTGGCGAAGTCCGGCCGCATGGTCGGCAAGCTCCCCCTTGCGCGGGTTTTCGTCTTTCCTCGCTGGGCTGCCGGGGGCCCCGGAAGCACCGATGGCGGCGTTGCATCGCTGTTATTCCATCACCATGGCGCCGGCCTCGCGCATGGCCGTGATTGCGGCGCGCGTCTCGGTGGCGGCCACGCGGCGGTGCGGGTAAATCTGCGGCTCGCCGAAGCTAAGCTGCGCGGTGACTCCGTTCAGACCCAGCACCTTCCACACGTTGGGAAGAAAATCCTCATCGCCAAACCAGCAAATCTCCCGCTCCTCCGCGCCGTCGTCGAGCACGTAGCGGATGGACGCCGCGGTGATGGGCGCGCCCGCTTCGACGGCGGGATGAATCAGCCGCGAATGAAACGGCCGCACCTCGGCGCCGTCGGTGCTGGTGGCCTCGGGAAACAGCAGCACCGGAACCGGTAGCTCCAGCCGCTCCGCAATCAGCTGGGCGGTGGCGGTGGCGCTGGCTAGGCTGGAGCGGTCAGTGAAAATGGTGCCCCCATTCCGCGCCGCCGTGCCAAAAACCGGCCAGCGATCGACCTCGGACTTGGAAACAAAGAAGCACGGCATCACCGCGCTGAAGATGGGAATATCGAGATAGGTGAGGTGATTCGACACCACCAGGCCGCACGGGGGCGGGTCGCCTTCCACCTCAATGGCAATGCCGGCGCGATGGATGACGCGCCGCGTGGTATCGTGCAGCCACAAGGCGCGCTCCTCCATGCTGGGTCGGCCGCGCGCACGCCGGAACCAGTAGCGAAGAATGCAAAGCACGATCACGGACCCCAGCGCCACAGCGCGCCGGATACGCCGCGAGGTCACGGGCCGAGGGGCGCGAGGAAGCGGTTGCGCGCCGCGGGCGACAGCAACTGCAGATCGAGCAGTGTGAGGAAATCGATGCTGCGGAATTCCCGGTCCCACGCCGGCGCCGCAGCAATGCGCGCGCCGATGGCAAGGTAGGTTCTCAGCAGCTTGGGGACTTTGACCGCAGAAGGACCTTCACCGGGCAGCGATCGATCTCTCGGGCACGACAACGGCGGTGCGTCTGCGTCCCGCTGCTCCACGGGGCATGCGTATGCCGCGGTCGGCGTTGTCTCAAACTCCGCGGGAACCCTGAAATTCTCGAGCTGGCCATACAATTGCCAGCCCTCAGCCGGGTCATTGGAGTTTAAAGAAGAGCAACCGAGCAAATAACGAAGCCCCATGTGGGTAGCATACTCCGCAATTCCGCGCCATAACAACATCAGCACTTCAGAGGTGCGGTGCTCACGGTCGATGGCGGCGCGGCCCAGCTCCAGGATGCCCGGCCGCAGCGGCTCATACGGCGCCAGGTTGAATTCCCGCGCGGAGTAATAGCCCTGATTGCGCGCCGCGGTCGCGCCCGATTGCATGCGGTAGGTTCCCACCACGCGCCGGCTCTGTTTGTCTGCCACAATCAGGTGCTCGCACACCGGATCGAAGTGATCCGCGTCGAGACCCGTCTCGTAGGAGCTTTCCAGTCCCTCGCCCAGCTCGATATTAAAAACGCGAAATCGCAAACGGCAGGCAGCTTCGCGGTCTTCGGCCGATTCGGCCAGACGCAGCCGGTAGCGGCCCACGTCGGCATGAATGCGCGCCCCCGCCTCGGGCAGCGAGAGCGCCGGCGGCGGGGAAGAACAGGCAGTTTGGCTGGCAGGTTCAGAATGAGGATCGAGATCGAACGCGTTTCCGGGCCGGGCATGCGCAATCACGCGCCCAGTATGCATTCAACGCTGTGAAAGGAGTTTCAATCTGCTGCAAATCTAGTGCAAAAATATCGCCCTGATTTTGCCCAGAGAGTTTTCGCGTGGATTTGCACATAGACAGAGAGTTTTCGCACGGATTTGCACATAGGTCGCACCAAAATTCCTCTTGAAATGCACAATCTCCCAAGACTACAAAGTCACTCATGCGGTCCTCCCAACGCTCTCTCGCTGTGACCGAATTGCTGCTCCTTATTCCCAGCGTGCTGTTCATGGGCGCGCTCTTTGTGCGCAACCTGCAACCGCTCCAATACGAGCCGGCGCACTCCGCGCAGCGCATCGTCGAATGGTTTGCGCTGCGCCCGCACCTCGGCCTCTGGGTGATGCTGTTCGCGCTTCCCTTGGTGGTGTTGGTGAGTGGATGCGTATCCCTGTGGCGCGCCTGGAGCAGCGATCCTCCGCTGCGGCAGGCGGCGCGCCGCTTTGTTGCCGCCGTTGGCGCCCATTGGAGCACCCTCTTCATCGCCGTTGCCACGGTCACTGCAGGCGTCATCCTCGCCATCGTCGCGCTGCACCTGGTTACGGATTAGGCGCACGGCAGCGAGATCAACAGGGTTCAAGAAGCCGGCGACCCGCCGGCGATGGACGGAATCACCAGCACCTCGTCGCCTTCCTGGAACGCGTACTTCTCATTGCCCAGGAAGCGGATGTCTTCTTCGTTCACATAGAAGTTGATGAAGCGGCGAATCTGGCCGTCGTCGCCGCGCAGATGCTGGCGCAGCGCCGGGAAGCGGCTCTCGATGTCGGTCACCAGCTCGGGCAGGTTGGCCGCGGTGCTTGAAATCTCGCGCGTATTGTTGGTGTGCTTCTGGAATGCGTTGGGCAAAAGAACTCTAACCGCCATGGTCTTCTCCCGCCAGGGCGAACACTTGGCTGCGATCCTCATTGTTGATGCGCTCGACCAACTGTTCGAAGTCCCCCAGCCGCGGACGAATGGCTTCGCTCCGATCGTATGCGCCCGCGAGCACGTCAGTGGTCTTGAGGCCATTGCCGGTGATGCACGCCACCGTCAGCTCTTCGGGCCGGATGCGCCCGTGCGCGTAGAGCCGCGCTGTCACGGCTGTCGTGACGCCGCCCGCTGTCTCGGTAAAGATGCCTTCGGTCTCGGCCAGTTCCTGAATGGCCGAAACGATCTCTACGTCCGACACATCTTCAGCCCAGCCGCCGGAGCTGCGAATAGCGCGCGAGGCATACGGCCCGTCGGCCGGATTGCCGATGGCCAGCGAGCGCGCGATGGTGGCCGGCCGCTGCGGCTCGATCCGGTCGGTTCCGTTCTTGACCGCCCTCACAATCGGCGAGCAGCCCGTGGCCTGCGCGCCGAAGAAGCGCACCGGAGTGTCTTCAACCAGTCCCAACGTCACCAGCTCCTTGAAGGCCTTGTAGATTTTCGCAATCAGCGCTCCGCCGGCCATGGGCACGACTACGTTGTCGGGCAGGCGCCAGCCCAGTTGCTCGGCGATTTCGAAGCCCACCGTCTTCGATCCTTCGCCATAGAACGGGCGCAGGTTCACGTTCACAAATCCCCAGCCGTAGCGGTCGGCGATCTGCGAGCAGAGGCGGTTGACGTGGTCGTAGTTGCCCTCGACGCGCACCAGCGTCGCGCCATAGACCTGGGTGTTCAGAATTTTCGCCGGCTCAAGGTCGGCGGGCACCAGGATGAACGTCTTCAAACCGAGCCGAGCCGCATGCGCCGCCACGGCGTTGGCCAGGTTGCCGGTTGAGGAGCAACCCACGGTGTCGAAGCCGAAGGCCTGCGCATTGGCTAGGGCCACGGCCACCACGCGATCTTTGAAGCTGAGCGTGGGCATGCACACGGCATCGTTTTTCAGGTAGAGGTTGCGCGCGCCGATGTGCGCGCCCAGCCGCGGCGCGGCCACCAGCGGCGTGAGCCCCGCCGGCGTTTGCGGCACATACGTGTCGCTCACCGGCAGCAGCGCGCGATAGCGCCACATGTTCAGCGGCCCGCGCGCGATGGCCTCGCGGGTAAAGCGCGTGCGCGCGTAGTCCAGATCGAAGAAAACTTCGAGCGGGGAAAAACACTCATCGCAGATGGAAAGCGGCTGGATCCCGTACGGCTTTCCGCATTCCTTACAACGCAATTCGTAAGCAGCCACATCGACCTCGCTTGTGCGCAGGTGACGCGGAGAGTGCGGGCGCGTGACGGCTCAAAAGGAGAGCGAACTTGAATGGACTCGAAAAGTCTTGCGAGCCGCTCGAGCATTTGGGCGCTCGAACGGCCCCCGAATCTCATGTTCCTCGCCGAAGCGAGCGAGAGTTGACACCATGCTCCTGGATTGCCCAGGCAGGTTGTCGTGGCGTCACAGGGCCCGTCCCTCAGCCACTCTGCATGAAATTCAGGCTTGCCCTTTGGGGGCAAACTTGAATGATCTGTTTCTATCACAGCGGGGATTGGGCTGCAAGCGCAGTTGCAGCCAACGGCGCCGCGTCCCGCCTGAATGGGCGAAATGCGCCGGCGGAGCGAAAAGACGAACGGCCGGCGCCAGGCTGCCCGTCCTTGGCAGCCCGCCCCGGCCATTCGTTGCGGCCATCTTTAAGTTTCGCTCTAGGTCTAAGCTGCACTATGGCCCAAAGGCCGGTTATTGTATGCAAACGCGCCGTCAATTCTTTGCGTCTCGATTCTGAGACCTGGGAAGACGGCGTTTTTGCTCCCTGCGCGCCGCTGGTTCTCAGCGCACTCTTCCACCGCCGAAGCCCCCGCCGCCGCGCGAGGCCATCATGGTCCCGCCGGAGTAGCCGCGCGCGGTCATGGCTCCGCGTCCCGCGGCTCCGTAACCGTACCCGTACCCGTAAGGCCGTACGCCCGGCGCAGCGACGCGAGGCGGCGCGTAGGCCCGCGGCGGAACGCCGGCGTAGCCCCGGCCGTAGCCGTAACCATAGCCGTAGCCATACCACCCAGTCCGGTAGCCAAACGCCACTCCGCCGTACCCATAAAAGCCGCAGCACGGCGACACGTAGACAGGCGCGACGTAAGGCACTGGGTACGGAACCGGCGCCGCATAGGCCACGGCTGGAGGCGGGGGAGGCTCCTCAGCCGGCGGAGCGTATTGCTCCGGAGCCGTATACGCGTTTTCCGGTCCCGCATCCGGCGCCTGCGTCGGTGGAGGAGGCTCAGGCGCCGACGCATTCGGACGTTGATACAACCCGTAGGGATCGCGCTGCGGCTCGGGCGTTACGGGAACCTGGATGTCTTCCATTACGCGCAGCGTGACCGCCGTTTCCGCTTTGAGCGTGGGACGCGGACCGCGGCGCGGCAGGTTAAGGAGATCGATGGGCCAGAGGATAGGAATCATCCACAACACCGTGTCGCGCACGGCGTGGCCTTTGCCGAGGATGCGCCCCTGCGCATCAATCTTGTAGCCGGGAACATTCACCACCTTGGCGTCGAGAGGAACCACGGTATTGCCGACGTAGAGCCGGTCGAAGCTGAGCTCCATCCAGCCCTTGCCCACAAAATGGCCGGGATCCTTGTATTCAGCGAATTCTCCGCCCAGGTAGCTGCCGTAGGGGAGCATGAAATCGCCGCGCTGGTGCTCAACCTTGCACAACACGGGGTCGCCGATGGCGGTGGTTTTCGAATTGATCCGTCCGTCGCCGGTGGTGCACGAAACAAGCGCGCCGGCGGGGATGATGTGCATGCCGGCATCCGCAAACAGCGGCGGCGCCAGCAGCAGCGAGAGAACGACGAGCGAACTGCATTTCATATACAGCCCTCCTGAGCAAACTCGAGACCCGATTGAACGCATCTCCACACAGCCCTGTTGACCCGCCGGGCCGCAAGCTCGGCAGGGACACACCAATTCAGTACTCCGCTCGGGGGGACAACAGATCGAAGTGCTGGCGACAAGCCTCTTTTTGCGCCGCGGCAGGTCAGGCCGGCGCGGCATTTTTATGCTTCGGCTCTCGCACTCACTCCGATTCACGTGATTTCAGGGTTGCCATCGGCCGGACCGCCGCCTGCGGAGGGCACACCAACCCTGAGATCACCGTAAGTCCAGCAACGCTGGAGATGCATTGACGCGTCGCGGGGGTCTGCGATTACGCACCTGGATTTTGAGTCAGAATCCCCCCCGACAACTGTTGGGACACGGTGCGCCTGCAAAAGTTTTGCGGAAATCGAAATATTTCTTTGCCAGAGGGTGACAAGCGGGGCTGAGGTGCGTCGGGCGGGCCCGGCTGAGGAGTAGCTTCGGCGCGCTTTTGTCCTCGCGCCTGACCCGGGAAGCGCTGCAGGCCAATCCGCAAAATCCCCTGTGCTCAGAAGCCTATCTTCCCGGATCGTAGTTCAGATTCGGCCCCAGCCAGCGCTCCACCTCGGCCACGCTCATGCCCTTGCGGGCGGCGTAATCGGCTACTTGGTCGCGCTCGATCTTGCCCACGTCAAAATAGCGGCTCCGCGGATGCGCGAAATAGAACCCGCTCACGCTCGACCCCGGCCACATGGCAAACGACTCCGTAAGCTGGATGCCCGTGCGGGCCTCCACGTCGAGCAGGCGCCAGATGGTTCCCTTTTCCGTATGGTCGGGGCAAGCCGGGTAGCCGGGCGCGGGGCGGATGCCGCGATACTTTTCGGCGATCAGGTCCTGGCTGCTCAGGTTCTCCTGGCAGCCGTAGCCCCACTCGGCGCGCGCGCGCTTGTGCAGGCACTCGGCAAAGGCCTCGGCCAGCCGGTCGGCCAGCGCCTCAGCCATGATGGCGTTGTAATCGTCATGCGCGGTCTTGAACTTTGCCACCAACTCCTTCAGGCCAATCCCGCTGGTCACGGCAAAGGCTCCGATGTGATCGCGAAGGCCGGTTTCTTTCGGCGCGATGAAATCCGCCAGCGACCGGCAGGGCTCGTTTCCCTCGCGGTCCGATTGCTGGCGCAAAAAATGGGCGCGCGCGCGCGCTTCGCCGCGATTTGCGTCTGTGTATAACTCAATGTCGTCGCCCACGGCGCTCGCGGCGAAGAATCCGTACACGGCGCGCGCCGTCAGAAGCTTTTCCGCCACGATGCGATCCAGCAGCACGTTGGCTTCGTCGAAGAGCTGCCGAGCCTGCGCACCCTGCTTTTCATCGTCGAAGATGCGCGGATACACGCCCTTCAATTCCCAGGTGTGAAAGAACGGGCTCCAGTCGATGAACTCGCGCAGCGTTTCCAGCGGAAAATCTTCGAGCGCTTGCACGCCTGTGAAAGCAGGCTGCGACACATCCTCGGCGCGCCATTCGATGGGCGTTCTTCGTTCACGCGCCACTGCGAGCGGAACCGAAGGCCGCCGCGGCGCTGCATGCGTGCGCCGGATCTGGTCGTATTCGGCCTTGTGTTTCGCGACGAATTCCGGCTTCGCCTCTTCGCTCAGTAGGCTGCTGGCCACGGGCACGGCGCGGCTGGCGTCGAGCACGTGCACCACCGGCTGGCTGTAGTGGGGCGCAATCTTCACCGCCGTGTGCGCGCGGCTGGTGGTCGCGCCGCCGATCAGCAGCGGCAGCTTCAGTTCGCGCCGCTCCATTTCGCGCGCCACGTGCACCATCTCGTCGAGAGAAGGCGTGATGAGCCCGCTCAGCCCCACCATGTCGGCTCGCACCTCGCGCGCGCGATCCAGAATCTTCTCGGCCGGAACCATCACCCCAAGGTCGATGACCGCGTAGTTGTTGCAGGCCAGTACCACGCCAACAATATTTTTGCCGATGTCGTGCACGTCGCCCTTCACCGTGGCCAGCACGATGGTTCCCTGCGCGCGCACCTGGGCGCCGCCGGCAGCCAGCGACGCTTTCTCCGCTTCCATGAACGGCGTCAGGTACGCCACCGCTTTCTTCATCACGCGCGCCGATTTCACCACCTGGGGCAGAAACATCTTGCCCGCGCCGAACAGATCGCCCACCACGCCCATGCCCGCCATTAACGGCCCTTCAATCACGCTCAGCGGCCGGCCCAGCTTCACGCGCGCCTCTTCGGCGTCGGCCTCGATGTACTCGTCGATTCCCTTCACCAGCGCGTGGCTCAGCCGCTCCTCCACCGTGCCGTTGCGCCACTCTTCCACCTTCTTCTCCGCTTCCTCGCCCGCGCCTGCTGCTCCCGCGGCCTTCAGCGCCTCGCCGTAGGCCACCAGCCGCTCGGTGGCATCGGCGCTGCGGTTCAGCAGCACGTCTTCCACCAGTTCCTTCAACTCCGGCTCGATCTCTTCGTACACCTCGAGCATGCCGGCATTCACGATGCCCATGTCGAGGCCGGCGGCGATGGCGTGATACAAAAACGCCGCGTGCATGGCCTCGCGTACCCTGTTGTTGCCGCGGAAACTGAACGAGATGTTCGACACCCCGCCGCTCACCTTGGCGTGCGGCAGGTTCTGCTTGATCCAGCGCGTGGCGCGAATGAAGTCGACCGCGTAATTCGCGTGCTCCTCCATGCCCGTGGCCACGGTGAGGATGTTGGGATCGAAGATGATGTCTTCCGGCGCGAAGCACAATTCCCGCGTCAGCATGCGGTAAGCGCGCTCGCAGATGCGAATCCGTGCTTCGAAGGTTGCGGCCTGGCCGCCCTCGTCGAAGGCCATCACCACCGCCGCCGCGCCGTACTTCTGTACCTTGCGCGCGTGCTCGCGGAATATCGCCTCGCCCTCCTTGAGCGAAATCGAATTCACAATGCCCTTGCCCTGCAGGCATTTCAGGCCCGCTTCAATCACCTCCCACTTCGAAGAGTCGATCATGAAGGGGACTTTCGCGACTTCGGGCTCGCTTTGCAACAGATGCAGATAGCGCGTCATCGCGGCCACGCCGTCGATCATGCCCTCGTCCATGCAGATGTCGAGCGCGTTGGCGCCGTTCTCCACCTGCTGGCGCGCCACGCTTACGGCCTCTTCGAATTTCCCCTCTTTGATGAGCTTGGCGAACTTTGGCGAGCCGGCCACATTGGTGCGCTCGCCGATGAGGATGAAGACCCCGCGCTGCTGCGTGAAGGGCTGCGACCCTGACAATCGCAGGGGCTTGAATTCTACGAGTTTTTCTTCGACTTGCTGGCTCGCTGGCTCGCTGTCTCGCTGATTCATGCCGGGCTCTCGACTGCGCAAGCTTGCTCGGCCGCGGACCACGCGCGCGGAGCCACGCCCGCCAATGCTTGCGCAATGGCCGCAATGTGTTCCGGCGTGTTGCCGCAGCACCCGCCCGCAATGTTGATCACGCCCTCGCGTGCGAAGCCTCTCAGGTAGCGCGCCATGTCGCCAGGCTCAAGATCGAATCCTGTGGGCGAAAGCGGATTGGGCAAGCCCGCGTTGGGATAGCATGACACGGCCACGCCGGCCTTCTCTGAAAGCTCGCGCAGAAACGGCGCCATCAAGTCCGGCCCCAGCGAGCAGTTGAGCCCGACCGAGAGCGGCTTGGCGTGAAGCACCGCGTTCAGGAACGCCTCAATCGTCTGCGCCGAGATCATGGTTTCGCCGCCGCGTCCCACCGCCGCCGATATCATCAACGGCAGCTCCTTCCCGCTTTCATCAAACACCTCGCGGATGGCCACCAGCGCCGCCTTGGCATTGAGCGTGTCGAAGATGGTTTCGACCAGCAACAAATCCACTCCGCCGGCAAGCAGCGCCTGCACCTGCTGCTTGTATGCCGCCTTCACCTGGTCGAACGTGACCACCCGAAAGCCCGGATCGTCAGCATCGGGCGAATTGGAGAGCGAAACCGTCAGCGGCCCGATCGACCCCGCCACAAACCGCGGCCGCCCCGTCGCGCTGCCCACGCGCTCGGCCCATTCTCGCGCCACCCGCGCCGACTGCTCGTTGATCTCCCACGCCAGCTCGCCCAGAAACTTGTTGTCGATCACCTTCTGGTAGAACTCCGGATCCTTGCGCCCGCCGTGCTCGCGCGGATCGTCGACAAAAAACTCGCTCTGCGCAATGCTGGTGGCGCCAAAGGTGTTGGTCTCCACGAGATCGGCTCCGGCCTCGAGAAACTTGCGATGAATGTCGCCGATCATCTCCGGCCGCGTGAGCGTGAACAGGTCGCCATTGTTGAGCAGATCCTTTTTCGCACCCTTGAACCGCTGGCCGCGAATGTCGCCTTCCTTCATCCCGTAGGCGCGGATGGTCGTGCCCATGGCTCCATCGAGGATGGCGATTCGGCTTTCCATGAGCTTTTCGAGAGGATGCTGATGCGCCTTAGTCATTGCCCGCCTTGGCCGTTTCCCGCCTTAGTCATTGCCTGGCCGGGGTTTGCGGCCCTTCTTTCCAGAATATCTTGAGCGTTTGATGCGTTCGAACCGATTCGCGCCGAATCTGGGCCGGTCTGCACTGGAATGCGGCTTGCGCACGTTGAATGGAGCCCTGCTTATTTATTGGATTCGGGGCGAGTCCGAAGGGTTCCCCGCCGGCATCGTTCCCACCCTGGCCGGGCGCCTGAGCGATCCGGCTCGCCGGATCGCGCTCAGGGTGGGATAGGCGCGCGCCGCGAATCTCTCCACTCCGCCGTTGTCTGCGCCGTTTCCGGTCAGATACAATCGCCGCATCTCCCCGGCTCGCTTCCCCGCCTGCATCCCGGAGGTCGCACCCATGCAGTCCACCATGTCAGATTTCCCCCTGACCATCTCCTCCATCCTCGAACACGGCGTGCACATTCACGGCGAAAGCGAGGTGGCAACCTGGACCGGCAACGGCCTGAAGCGCACCAGCTTTCGCGCCATGGGCAACCGCGTGCGCCAGTTCGCGCGCGCGCTCGACGCTCTGGGTATTCACCCCGGCGATCGCGTGGGCACCCTTTGCTGGAACACGCAGGAGCACCTCGAAGCCTACTATGCCATTTCATCGATGGGCGCAGTGGTGCACACGCTCAACCTCCGCCTCTTTCCCGAACAGCTTGCCTACGTCATCAACCACGGCGGCTCGCGCGTCATCGTCGCCGACGCTTCGCTCGCGCCCCAGCTCACGCGCATCGCCCGCCAGCTGCGCGCCGTTGAGAGCATCATCATTATCGGCGACGCTTCCGGCCTTCCCGCCGATTGCCTCCGTTACGAAGAGCTGCTTGCCGTCCAGCCGCCGGAGTTCGCCTGGCCCCCGATCGACGAGCGCTCCGCCGCTGCCATGTGTTACACCACCGGCACCACCGGCGATCCCAAGGGCGTTGTCTACAGCCACCGCTCCGTCTACCTGCATGCGCTGTCGGTTTGCGCACCGTGGTGCATGGGCATGACGGAAAGCGACCGCACCCTGCTGATCGTCCCCATGTTCCACGCCAACGCGTGGGGCATTCCCTATGCGGCGTGGCTGGCAGGCTCCGACCTGCTTATGCCCGGCGCTTTTCTGCAGCCCGAGCCGCTCTGCCGCATGATCCGCGAGTACCTGCCGACCATGGCGGCGGGCGTACCGACTGTCATGTCGGGCATGTTCCATCACGCCGAAGCCAACAACATCGACCTCTCGTTTTTCCGCATGCTTTTCTGCGGCGGCGCAGCCGTGCCGCGCAGCCTCGCCGAGGGCTTTCTCACCCGCCACAACGTGCGCGTTATCCAGGGCTGGGGCATGACCGAAACCAGCCCCGTTGCCGCCGTCGCCCAGCCGCCGCGCGACTGCCCTCCCGACGAAGTGATCGAATGGACCACCAAAACCGGCCGCATCATTCCCGGCGTCGAGCTGCGCCTCTGCGATGGCGATACCGTGCTTCCCTGGGATGGCAAATCCATCGGTGAGATCGAGGTGCGCGGGCCGTGGATCACTTCCAGCTACTACGGCATCGAGCCGGGCGGCCGCTTCCACGATGGCTGGCTGCGCACCGGCGACGTGGGCGTCGTGGACGACTGCGGCTATATCCAGATCACCGATCGCGCCAAGGATGTGATCAAGTCCGGCGGCGAGTGGATCTCATCGGTCGAGCTTGAAAATGCGGTTATCGACCACCCCGAGGTGCTTGAGGCCGCGGTCATCGGCGTTCCCGACGAGAAATGGGGCGAGCGGCCGCTGGCCTGCGTGGTGAGCAAGAGTGGGGAGCCGCTGAGCATTGCCTCGTTGCGCTCGCACCTCGCCTCGCGCGTGGCCAGCTGGTGGATTCCCGAGCACTGGGCGTTCATCCGCGAAGTGCCCAAGACCAGCGTGGGAAAATTCGACAAAAAAGTGCTGCGCGCGCAGTACGCAAGCGGCCAGATCAGCGAGATCGTCGACACAAGCGAACGCGCCGTGAGAGAGGCCGGTCCGGTTCGCGTCAGAGTGTGATTTCGCGCGGGCGCCCCGGGTTGCCCAACCCTCGCCCGGCCTTTGCTCTTCCGGCCAGGGTAGGATCGCCAACTCGCTAACTCCGCCAACTCCGCTGCCTTTACACTGAAAAGAGCGATGATTCAAACGCTCTTTGGAAGCGACGAACCGAAGAAACCCGCCGAATCGGGAGAGGAGACGGGCTTTTTCGGCCGCATGCGCCAGGCCGTCGCGCGCACCCGTGAGAGCTTCTCGGCCAAAATCGCCGACCTGGCGGCGATGACGCGGGCAGTGGACGAGAGCGACCTGGCCGAGCTTGAAGCCGCGCTGCTGACCAGCGACATCGGCGTGCCGACCACGACTGCGATTCTGGACGCGCTCCGCGATCGTGCCCGCCACCAGGCCATTGAAGGCGGGGCCGAGCTGCGCGAGCTACTGAAGGAGCAGTTGATCGCGATTCTCAGCGCCCCGCAGCACCAGATTCCCACTCCCGCCGCGCCGCCCAAGGTGACCTTCCTGGTCGGCGTCAACGGCACCGGCAAAACCACTTCGAGCGGCAAGCTGGCCGCCTTCAGCCGCGCGCAGGGGCGCACGGTGCTGCTGTGCGCCGCCGACACGTTTCGCGCCGCCGCCATCGAGCAGCTTGAAATCTGGGCCGCGCGCTCCGGCGTGGAGATGATCAAGACCAGGCAGGGCGGCGACCCTGCGGCCGTCCTCTACGATGCCATCGCCGCCGCCAAAGCGCGGACGATTGACGAGCTCTACGTCGACACCGCCGGCCGCCTGCACACCAAATCCGGCCTCATGGACGAACTCGACAAGATGCGCCGCACCGCAGCCCGGCTCGTCCCCGGCGCGCCCCACGAAGTGCTGCTGGTGATGGACGCAACCACCGGCCAGAACGGCCTGCAGCAGGCGCGCCTGTTCACGCAATCCGCCGGCGTCACCGGCATCCTGCTGACGAAACTGGACGGCACCGCCAAGGGCGGCATCGCCGTGGCCATCGCCCGCGAGCTTAACCTGCCCGTCCGCTACGTCGGCGTCGGCGAAAAAATGACCGACCTGCTGGAGTTTTCGTCGGAAGAGTTTGTGGATTCGCTGCTGGAGTGATCGATTCGGGAAGATCAACCAACCATCTGTTCGTCATGACGAGCTGGAAAACAGCTTGTCATCCTGAGCGCAGTTTGCCGCGCTTTTGGCGGCAAACGGAGCCGAAGGATCTGCGGTTACCCTTCGCGCATTCAACCCAGCACGAAAAACGAATGCCCCACACCTCGAATCTGAGATGTGGGAAAGCACGAACCCCAAAGCGCCGCCTTCACGCCACCGCAAGCCCGCAACGCGGGCGTAATACGCTAGCCCCAGTCGCAAGACTGGGGATAACGAAACAGTAGTGCGTCTCAGCCGCTTTAGCGGGCGTAAGAAATATTGCCATATACACCGCGCGTCGAACTCCACACCGCAGCCTCGCAGGTTGACGCCTAGGCTCTGAAGCTGTTTACAACCTCGACAGATGCAAGTCTGTCGCGGATCAGAGACTCAACGCGGTCAACACCTTCAACGATCGAACGAAGGACGGTCTTACTCTCTGCTATGAACCGTTCCTCCCTTGTAACGTCAAC
>Ga0335078_10007502_pt1 | contig 16169 bp, 14 predicted proteins | sample Lox_Sample_32_FD_206711 | JGI IMG/M metagenome (GOLD analysis project Ga0335078, IMG submission 206711) | Soil microbial communities from Loxahatchee National Wildlife Refuge, Florida, United States - Lox_Sample_3.2 | ecosystem: Environmental > Terrestrial > Soil > Wetlands | place: USA...
CTTCATCTTCGGACAAAGCAATGACGTGAACGGGGTGAGTCTGCGTCACTTCGAGTTCCGTGTCGCATTCCGGGCAGGTCAGGATTTCGCCTTCTTCGACTTCGTCCTCGTCCAAGTCGATTTCGGCGTCGCACTCCGGGCACCTAGTCACGGCACTTTCCTCCTCGCACGAAGTTCCAGCGGACGGCGTATTATATAACGCTCGCGTCAAGGTTTGGATGCGGAGGTTCGCGTAAGAAATGGCGGGGCGAGAATTTCCGGAGCGGCCCGTGGTGGGAGTGGGCGGCATCGTGATTTCGGATGGCCGCGCGCTGCTGGTGCGGCGCGGCGCTCCTCCCCTTCAAGGAGAATGGTCGATTCCGGGAGGAGCGCTGGAGGTGGGCGAAACGCTCACGGAAGGCGTGCGGCGAGAACTGCTGGAGGAGACCGGCATCCAGGTGCGCGTGCTCGATCTCATTGATGTGTTCGAGCGAATCAATCTCGACCCGAGCGGCAAGGCCCGGTATCACTATGTGGTTCTAGATTATTTGTGTGAGGCTTTGAGCGGAGAGGCGTGCGCCGGAAGCGACGTCACGGATGTGGCCTGGGCTTCCGCCGATGAACTTGAAACCTATTCGCTCACGGAAACGGCCACGCGGGTGATACGGCGCGCATTCGAAATGTCCCGTGAGCGCCGCCAATCTTCTTGTCAAACCGGATAGAACGCCGCAGATCCCTGAAAACCGGAAAGCAGCGCGACTCACGATGCAACAGGCAGGTCGACGCGCTAACCAAGCCGCGCGATTCAGCTGGCTGCAGCCGCTTCCGGGAGCCGGCCAAAGCGGCGCTCGCGGCCGAAGTAGTCGTCGACAGCGGCCTTCAGATCCGAGACATCGAACTCGGGCCACATGCGCGGCGTGAAGTGCAGTTCGGCGTATGCGGACTCCCAAAGCATGAAATCGCTGAGCCTCTGCTCGCCGCCGGTGCGAATCAGAAGGTCGACGTCCGGCGCAGCTCCGCCGGCATTGGTCACCTGGCCGAGGCGGCGCGCGAACTCGCGATCGGAGACTTCGAGGCTCGAAAGCATCCAGCAGGAGGCGCGAAGGATAGCGTCTCGCGCCGAATAATCGAGCGCGATGCGCAATTCGATCAGGCGGCCGCTCGCGGTCTGGCGCTCGGCCGCTTCGATGGCCTCGACAAGGGTTCGCGGAATGCGGTCGCGGCGGCCGATCACGCGGAGGCGAATGCCTCTCGCGGCGCATTCGGCAGCGTCTGCTCGCAGATACTCCTCAAGCAGAGTGAAGAGCGAATGGACTTCGGTTGTGGGCCGTTCCCAATTGTCCGAGGAAAAAGCGTAGAGAGTGAGTATGCCGATGCCCAGTTGGGGCGCGCCGCGAACGATGCGCCGCACGGCGTCCACGCCAGCGCGGTGCCCTTCCGAACGAGGTAGTCCGCGCATCGCGGCCCAACGTCCGTTCCCGTCTAAAAGGATCGCGACGTGAATTTTTGGGACAGGAATCACTCTGGCTGTGCTGTTGCCCATTTTCTTCCCCGGGGTTCGATGTTTTAACCTTCGCGTGTGGCGCGGATGAGAGCTTCCATGTGGTCTAGATATTTTTCGAGCGCGCGGCGGCCGGCGGTGAGAAGCCGGTACTGAGTTTTCGGCACGCGGCCGGCGAACGATTTGGTACAGCCGATGTAACCGGCATCTTCCAGTTTCCGCGCGTGGACGCTCAGGTTTCCGTCAGTCACGCGAAGGAGCTCTTTCAGTTCGTTGAATGTGAGCGACGAATTCACGGCGAGGGCGCTGAGAATTGCGAGGCGAGTGCGTTCGTGAATCACGCGATCGAGATTCACCGCGCCTGCGTTCGCGGGCGCACTCGGAAAAGCGCCGCGCTTCGGCTTTTCCTCACGCGTGACGCGTACGGTTCCCGATTTAGCCGCCATACTTCCTCGCAATCACGCCCCCGAAAGCCAGATGCAACCCGCCGAATCCGATGCCCAAAAGAGCGTCGCCCCAAGGCGCGGGACAGAAAAGCGCGACAGTCCCAAGAACCATGAAACAAAGCCCCATCAGAGGCACAATGCGAATCGAAAAGGCGCCGCCGGTGACAACCGCGGTGCCATAGAGAAGGAGCCAAACGCCGGGTATCGATTCCAACGAACCGATCCTGAAGAATAGAAAAGTCATGAGAACGCCGACGAGCAGCGGCGGTGCGAAGCTGTAGACGAAGCGGCGGCCCGGGCCGGAAAGCAGGCTCATCCCCGCTTGGCGGGCTTTGTTGTACGTGGTCCAGACCGCGATCGAAATGGCCACGGCCGCCTCGCAAATCCAGGTGAGCAGCCAGGCGAAGGACAAAGTCTGGCGAGAAGCGATGATCGCGGCGCCGATGGCCGTGATTCCCATGGCGATGCCGCCCCATCCGGGAACGGCGGTGAAGGACCCGGCGCGCTCCATCGTCTCGCGAATGAAACGGATGTTGTCGCGGGCGCGCTCGTCGATGGAGACGGGATTTGTTTCGCGCGGGTGATGCTCAGAGGGCGCCATACAATTCTAGGCTACCAGACCTGTGGGGATTGTCAAGTACTTTATGATTCAAAGTTGCGTGGGCACAAACGGCCCGGCTAAAGCGGGCCGCTGCATAAGCAGCTTCCGTGGGCGGCCACGGGCGCCGGCTCGGCCCCCGCGTGCTTACCTCTTCTGGGCGCGCGGATAGCGGCCGAGAAGAGCGTTCGCGCAAATGTAGAGCAAATCAGCGAACATCGAGAAACTGTCCCGGAGCACGTGAACTTTTGTGGCGGGATCGTGCGCCCAGCGAACCGGCACTTCGGCGATTCGCAAGCCATGACGCTGCGCGAGAAAGAGAATCTCCGGATCGAAGCCGAAGCGTTCGATGCGCTGCTGTTCAAAAACGATACGGCAGCGCTCGCGGGCGAAAGCCTTGAACCCGCATTGCGTATCCTGAAAAGGCAAACCGGTCAGCAGGCGTACCAAGCCATTGAAAATGATGCCTGCAAGTTCTCGGAATCGAGATTGACGCGCGACGATCAGCGATCGGTCCACGGCGCGCGATCCAATCGCGATGTCGTTCCCGGCGGCGAGGGACGCAAAGAGTTTCTCCGATTCGGCGATGGGAGCGGAGAGGTCGGCATCGGTGAAAAGCGCAATTCCGCCGCGCGCTTCCAGCATTCCATGGCGCACGCTGTAGCCTTTTCCGCGATTCGCTCCGTTCGAGAGTACTTTCAGGCAGGGTATTTCGCGCATCCACTGCTCCGCGATCTTGACCGTGCCATCTGTCGACCCGTCGTCCACGACGAGAATTTCGGTTCCATTCAAGCCGCCGCGTTTTGAGCAAAAGTAATCGCGAATCTGGACGAGCGCGCGCGCGAGGCGCTTCTCCTCGTTGTAAGCGGGAATGATGATGGAGAGCTCCGGCGCGGTCGAATTCATTCGCGGGAGGCTTCCTGATAGTTTTCGCGCCAGCCGTAACGGCCGAGAAGCGGGACGAACCTGCACGCGCACACTGATTCCTGGGAAAAACGACCGTCGCGCTTGGTGATCCGTAGAAGATCCTGATGCTCGCTCGGACCCACGGGAATGACGAGGCGTCCGCCTTCTGCTAATTGGTCGACGAGCGGCTGCGGGACGGAAGGCGCGGCAGCCGATACGAGAATCGCGTCATAGGGCGCGGAAGACAGCCAGCCCGCGGAACCATCCCCCTCTTCGATTCGAACGTTCTCGCAACCGAGACTCGCGAGACGCTCACGCGCGGCGCCAGCCAGTGCAGGCTTCCTCTCGATGCAAATCACCTCGTGAGCCAGGCGCGAGAGAACCGCGGCCTGGTATCCGGAGCCGCCGCCGATTTCCAGCACGCGCTCGTGGCCTTCGAGCGATAGAGCTTGCGCGATCGCCGCAACGATAAACGGTTGCGAAATAGTCTGCCCTTCTCCAATAGGAAGCGCCTGGTCAGCATAGGCGGCGTCGATTTGCTCGGGCGGGACGAACAGGTGTCGCGGCACTGTTTGCATGGCGTCAAGAACGCGTTCATCGCGAATGCCGCGCGCCCGAATCTGACGAGCAACCATGTCCAGGCGCTCGGCTTCAAAGTCTGCTCGGACGTGCGTGGTAGAGCTGCTATCGCTCATTTGGCTCGGAAATGTGCACAGTTCGTGGAGTGAAGGCTGGCCGCCAGCGCCCTTTTCCGAAGCTATCACAGCCGGATGCGACACCGCTAGCGGATGGGATTCCGGCACGATCTGGTTCCCAGAACGAAGATGACCCTGCCAGTCAGCTTCGATATGATGGTTTCAGACCGTTCAGCTCGGCCCGACAGGAGATTTGAATGAAATTTTCTTTCGCACTTATCGCAGTTTTTTGCCTAGCAAGCGCTTTGCCGGCGCAGACACCGCCGACGGCAGCGTCGCAGCAGTCGCAGCATGAGCCCGGCGTGGCGAAGCCGGCAGCTCCATCACATACTCCGGGTCAGGCCGCAACGACACCATCGGAGGCTACGGCTCAGGTGGATCCAGCAAAGGACGCGGCCATTCGGCATTTGATGGAAATCACGGAAACGTCGAAGCTCGGCGATAACATCGCGACCTATCTTCAGAACCAAGTGCATGACGGAGTAGGCCACGCGATGGCGCCTGAGAAAGTCGATGCTTTTATGGGAACGTTCAATCAGAAGTTTGCGGCCACATCCGCGCCGAATCAGGTGACGGACGCGATGGTTCCTATTTACGCAAAGGCCTTTTCAATGGATGACATTCAAGAGCTGATTCAGTTCTATGAATCTCCGCTGGGCCAGCGCGTGGTGAAAGCCCTGCCAGATGTCGTTCAGCAATCGCAGCAGCAAGGGATACAGATCGAGCAAACGTCCGCCATCAAGGTTCTTCGCGACATGACAGCGGAATATCCGGAACTCAAGCAGCTTCTTCCTCCGGAGGGAGGATCTGGCGCACCGGGAAGCAACGCTCCGGGCGCAGGCGCGGCCCCAACGCCCGCGCCGCCAAGTGCATCGCCTCAGAAGTGATTTTGCAGCACGCCCGGCGACTGATTCCACTGGAAATTCCGACGAACGGAGATCGACCTAGCTATAATCCTGTGCCCATGGCACAGCCGACGGATTGGTCGCCCCTCTGGATTTCCCTCGAGACGAGCATTACGGCCACTGCAATCACTCTGATACTCGGAGTGGGCGTCGCAGCATGGCGTGCACATCGCAGAGGGCCGGCCGCCGCGGTAATCGATGGCATTTGCCTTCTTCCGCTCGTGCTGCCGCCTACGATCGTAGGCTTCTTTCTCCTGCTGCTTTTCGGACGCAACGGACCATTGGGCAAACTGTTGCTCCAAATCGGCGCAAGCGTGGTCTTCTCCTGGCCGGCGACGGTGATCGCAGCCGCCGTGGTTGCGTTTCCTCTCATGTATTTAACCGCGCGCGCTGCGCTGGAACAGGTCGACTCGCGATTTCTCGAAGCCGCACGAACGCTTGGCGCTTCGGAGTCGCGCGCGTTTCGCCAGATCGCTTTGCCGCTGGCGTGGCCGGGATTGCTTGCGGGAACTATCCTTTCGTTCGCGCGCGCGCTTGGGGAGTTTGGCGCCACTCTGATGCTCGCCGGAAATATTCCCGGCAAAACGGCCACGATTCCCATCGCGATTTATTTCGCTGTGGAAGCAGACGACATGCACAGCGCTCTGGGATGGTGCGCGGCGGATATGGTGATCTCGCTCGCATTGCTGGGTGGTCTTTACTATTGGACGCGTGCGCGCGGGCTGGCGCGTTGGGCGCGAAGCTGAATGCCGATTGAAGTTCACGTCGAGAAAAAGCTGCCGCAATTTACGCTGGACGTGTCTTTTTCGGCTGGGGACGAACCGCTCGGAATCCTCGGACCCTCCGGAGCGGGAAAAACGATGCTTCTGCGGTGCATTGCCGGGCTGGAGCGGCCGAATCGAGGACGAATTGTGCTGGGCGACAAGATGTTGCTCGATTCTGAGCGCAGAGAGCAGGTGCCCGCGCGCGAACGCCGAATTGGACTGCTCTTTCAGCACTACGCCCTTTTTCCTCACCGGACCGTGATGGAAAACGTAGCGTTTGGGCTCGATCATCTCCCGAAGAGCGAACGGGAGCAGCGTGCGAAAAGCGTGCTCGAGCGCGTTCAGGCGGCGGGACTCGAGTCCCGCTACCCGCGCCAGCTTTCAGGCGGCGAGCAGCAAAGGGTGGCGCTGGCGCGGGCTTTAGCCGTCGATCCAGAGGCGCTCCTGCTGGATGAGCCGTTATCGGCGCTGGACACGCACCTGCGGAGCCGGATGGAGGCGCAGCTTCAGGAAACGTTCGCCGCGTACGAGCGGCCGGCATTGCTCGTGACGCACAATATCGAGGAAGCCTACCGCCTGACCAAGCGCCTGCTGGTTCTTTCCCGCGGACGAATCGCCGCAATCGGGCCACGCGAAGAAATTTTCCGGCGGCCGCCGAGTCTGGAGGTGGCTCAGCTGACCGGGTGCAAGAATTTCTCGCGGGCGCGCATCGTCTCCGAAAACACGATGGACGCAATCGACTGGGCCTGCCGAGTCCACGTCGCGCAGAATATTCAGGCCTCGGCGGGCCACGTTGGCATTCGCGCGCATCATATCGACTTCGCTGAACCCTTCAGTGCAACGGGCCCGAGAGAGAACACGTTCCCCTGCTGGCTCGTCCGAACCTCGGAGACGCCGTTTCGAATCACTCTATATCTGCGCCTGCACAGGCCGCCGGACGAATTGGGAAGCTACGATCTGCAAGCGGAGGTCTTCAAAGAGAAGTGGGAGAAATTTCGCGACACGCCGCAGCCGTGGCACGTGGTGCTCCCGCCTGAGTTGCTTTTCGTGACACCGGAATGAAACCGCTCACTTGAAGTGCTTGACGAACTTCACGTCGAAGCCATACGTGCCGTAAATATCCCGCAAGAACTCGATGGACATACCGGGCTTGAGGACATACTCCACCTGGATCAACTGATATTGGTTCGAAGACGCGTTGGTTGAATAGGTGATCGACAGCTCGCGCGTGACCTGCTCCTGAATCGTGACGCGCGCAGCGGGGTTCGATTCCGTGGTGGCGCCTGCGACGAAGGGATCGACGCGGAAGGAGCTGATGCCAAACAGGTGCTCTATCCGGCTGCCGACTCCACTCGATATTGCTTCTGAAAGAAGGGCGGTGGCGCCGTAGTTTTGCGCACCCGTCGTCGTGCGAAGGCCGGCTTCCTCTCCGGGACTGCCCAGCGCAAGCAACGCGACGATATCGGAATCGGGCAGGGGCGGATCGGATCTGTAATTGAGCGAGAGATGATCGGCGGGACCCGAGAAATCAATGGTGACCTGATATTCATTGATGGTCGAAATCGCCTCGACGTTCAACACGGGATCGAGCCGGAACGGGTTCGCGAAATTAATCTCGCCACGCGTCAATTCGAACTTATTGCCACGAAAAGGCATTTCACCGCTCAGCAAGTGGATATCGCCGAGAAGAACGGGACGATCCCACGTCCCGCGGAGCCGAACGTCGCCATCCATTTCCACGTGAGCGCCGCTCCATTCGATGCGCGCGCCGGGCGTGGTCTGCCCTTCCACGTCGAAGGCCAGATTCTGCAGGAAGGAGGAAGTAGAAGGTGCGCTGGGAACGGTTTGCGTGGAACTCGCGAAAAACGATGCAACGTCCATACCTTGCGCGAAAAGCACGCGTTGCACCTGGACGTGCCCGCTGACGATGGCGCCGCTCGTTGTGCCGGATAACTGCAAATTGCCGCCGGCCAGCCAGCTCATGCCGGTGGGATAGCGGATGCGGATGGTGGAGGTTGTGGCGGCGATTTGATAGCGCGCAGGCCCTTCGCCGTAAGTCATATTGCCGCTAAGCGACAACCGGCCTCCGCCTGCCTCCGCTGTAACGTTCTCGAAAAGCAGGCGCGTGGTATTGAAGACAAGATCGCCATTCACGTTCGTGAGGCCGACCGGAAAATCTCCGTAATTCGCCGAGGCGTTGCGCACGCTGGCGCGGCCGGTCAAGCGCGGTTGCGCCATGGTGCCCTGCACGGAGACGTTCACGTCCGCGCGGCCATTGGCATTCAGGTCCGGAATAAAGCCGCGTACCAATCGCAAGTTCAGCCCGCCGGAAAGCGCGAAGTCGAGGCGGCGATCACGGTCGAAATGCGCCGAACCACTGAGCTTTACGTCCGTGTCCGGGCCGTGCAAGTGGGCCTGTTCGATGCGGACTTCATTGCGGCGATAGGCCAGGCGAATGTTCTGGTCGTTGGTGAGCTGCACCGTTTCGTAACTAAACGAGATTTTCGCGATGTCCGCGTCGACTTCGATCGAATCCGGCTGGCGGAGAGAGCCAGCGATCGTGAACGCGGCGTCCGCGCTGCCGTGTCCTGTCAGTTGCGAGAGATGCAGGCCGGCGGCAATCAGCGGATCGAGGTCGAATTGTTCGACGGAAAGTCTGCCGGAGATGCCCTGGTCGCCGGTCAGCCCGAGCGTAAGATCCCCTTGAAGTTTTTCGCGAACGGGCGACGAAGCGAGCATCAAATGCGCGCGTTTGCCGTCAGAGGCAAGATGGGCGGTAAAGTCGCCTTCGGGCTCGGCGCCTAAGGTCAAAGCAGTGAGCTTGAGATCGCCTTGTGCGACGGGGGCAAGAAGAGGCCCGTTGCCGCGAAGATCGAAATCGAGCACTCCGCCGATTCGCAAAGAGGCGGACTGCAAAGGCCTAACCTGGTCGAGAGCAATCGATTTGCCCGTTACGTTGAATTCCGTCTGTTGCTCCTCGGGCTTGTAGGAAACGCTGCCGGCCACGACCCCAAATTTCTCCTGGAGCTCGGCATTCGATAGTCGGATCAGATCGTGTTCCCAATGGAAATTTCCCGCGAGACGGTCTGCGCGCCAGCCCAATACGGCGAGATTCTCGGCGACGAAGTTGGAATCGAAAACGGGCGCGGCGCGCGTGCCGGAGCCGTGAACGTCACCCGCGAACTCGCCGGTGACCGGATAACGCGTGTCGAGAAGTGCCTGGAGGTCGTCGCCGGAAGCGCGGGTGATGTGGGCGTCCAATTTCCATGCGCTCGACGGGAGGAAATTCCAGTTTCCGGCAAAGTAAAGAGAAAGATTAAGGGTAGAGAGCATCTCTCCGCGCCGAACTGCGGCATTTTTGAGGAGGAACCCGTCGGGGGAATACTCCATATCTCCATCGAGGTGATCCCAGGCGAGATTGTCATATTGCGGATCGGTGGCATTGACGTGCCCGACGAACGAGACTTCGGTGAGAGGGCCGACAACCCTGCCGCGCCAGTTCACTTTTCCGGCGACGCGGTGCGGACCAACTTCGGGTCCGCGAATCGCGCTGATGAAGTCATCCCACTCGAGCAAATTCTCCGCGCTGAAGGAAGCCTCGAGCGCCGAATCTTTGGCGCCGAGCGTGCCGTCCATCTCGACCTGAGCCGAGGGCGTCTCAATTTCACTATGTGAAACAGAAACGGCCTGCGTGTCGCTGCGATAGTCGTAATCGATCCGGGACGTCGCGGGAATCATCCCCGGAGCAGGAGCACCCGGCGGCGACCAGCGCATTTCACCGGTGGAACGAAAATTCTTGAAGTTCGCGTTCCAAGTGTTGACGGACTCCAGATCCGCGGTCGCGTCCCAGTGCAGCGACTTGACCGGCAGTTCATCGTTATCGAGCGCATCGAATAAACGAGCGAGACTGCCTCCGCGTAGCCGAGTCTGCGTGCGGAAGGCCAGACCCTTAAAATCCATTTCCAACTGGCCATCGACGGTTCCGCCGATTGTCAATGCGACGAGGTTGGGAACCACGAGGCGCCGATTCGCGATTTTGAAGTCACCGGACGTCTCGATGTTTTTTTCATGGTAGAAGCGATATGGCAGCGTGATATTCCGACTGAAGTAGTAACCGGAGCCTGTCCATTCCCCACCCGCGTTTCCACCGGAATTTCCCGGAGAGCGGTATTGAGCATCGCCGGAGAATTGAGCGTCGCCATCGGGCGTGGTCGGCTTGCGCATAATCTTGCGGAGGTCGCCGAGGGAGATGTGTCCGCGGTATTTCAAATCCCAATTCGATTGCGCAAAACTCGGCAGATTCGCCTGTAAGTTCAGGCTGGAGTGCAGGGCGGTAAGCGTGAGTTCGTCGAGGGCAAACGAATCGCGGTGCAACGTGAAATTGACGTTGATTCCGAGCGGAAAAGGCAGATCGCGCTTCGCGGCGAACTCCACCTGCTTCCAGCCGAAATTCCCTACATAAGCATCAGGGCCGGTGGCGGGCTTCTCATAATGCAGCGCAAAATTGAAATCGCGACCGGAGAGTGACAGAGGAGTCCGCTGATCGTTGTAAGCGGCGCTGCCACCCAGCAATTCAAGGCGGGCAATCTGCAAATTGAAAAGAGTGGTGCGCCAGGGAGTTTTGCTTGGACCGCGGTGCGGGGAGGGCACGTTGCTGTGACCATCGCGATCCACGCGAATCGCCACTTGCGGGCGTGCCACGATCAGCTCTTCCAGAGCGACCTTCCGCCCCAAAAGAGAAAGAATTCGAGCGCCGATCTCGATTCGCTCGGCGTGAAAGAGCGGCGGCTGGCCGGCAGCTTCCAACCCGTGCAACGTCAAGTCATCGATCTCGACATGCAAGTTCCAGAGATGGATGTGAAAAGCCCCGATTTCGACCCGTGCTCCGGTGGTTTGCTCCAGGCGCTTGACCACGGCGTTTCGAGCCCACTCTTCAATAAGACCCGACTCGTGGAGGACGAAGGCCACGCCGGCAATCAGCGCGAGCAGGAGCAGCATGGCCGTCGCCCATCGCATCCATGGCCGCTTCATTGCTGATCTCCCTGCGGCATCACGTCGACCTTAAGATGCGTTCGCGTCTCGTTGAGCCACTGAGCGGAACGCTGATCGATCACGCGCTGGACGAGCACTTCGCGAATCGCGTCTTCCACGTCCGCGAGCGGCGGCACGGGCGAGCCCTGCGCCTTCAATTTGGGGACAAACTCATTGTTGTAATAATCGTCGAGCTGCGGCTCTTCGATTTGTGCGGTGGGACGAAAGCGGTAATCGAGAAAACCTGAAAGATAAAGTTGCTCCGCAAGCATTCGGCGAATGGTGCCCTCGCTCAAACCGGCTTCGGAGCAGCGCTGCTTGAACTCCTCCGGCGACCGAAACTTGGCGATGAGAGCGTCGTACGCATGGTTTACGTCGAAAGAGGAAGGCTGCGCATAACGCGCCACTTGCGCTTCGCCGCGCACGATCCACTGATCTTCCAATTCGCGAATGAGTTCGGCACGCGGCTTCGATTGACCATCGACAAGCTTTTGAAAAGCGCCGAGCTGGCGGACCTCGCTTTCAGTGATGACGTCATCTTCGATTCGCGCTGCGATTCCATCCACAAACTGTGGCGCGGCCGTCATGGGGACGGCCCGCGCGGGCTGCGTCTGGGCGCAGGTCACTTGGGCGATGGCGATCGCCAGATTCGCGGCGCAAAACAAAGTGAACAAGATGCGGTTCATCAGAATACCGGCCCGATATTGAATGAAAATCCGAAGTGCGGAAGCTCATGCGGCTGGATCTGAGACGTGGTCGTATCGAATATCTGATAGTAGGCGGGATTCAACTGAAAGCCGAAGTCGACTCGGACGGGTCCCACGGGCGTGGGATAACGCAGGCCGAACCCGACAGTGTGCGAAAAATAATTGAGATCCGTGAGTGAATGAGTTTTCCACTTCAAGGTGATGTGGTTCACGTCTGTATACACGTTCCCGCCATCATAGAAGATCGTTCCGCCGAGCCGGTTACCTACCCACGGAAGCCGCATCGGAAAACGCAATTCCTGATTGAAGACCAGCAGCGCAAGTCCGCCGATCGGAAAGCCGGTGCACGGATCGCGCGGCCCGGCTTGATTCAATCCAAACCCGCGCAACGTGGTCCCTCCGCCGGCGAAGAACCTTTCCGGGAGAGGAATCTCGGGAAAGGTGTCGGGAGGCGCCATCGTCTGAGTGCACTGTTCCGGATTGAAGACGGTGCTGCCTTCGACAGTGCTGCCGAGCGGCTGCTCGAATCCGAAACGCACCGAGCGGGCGAAAACGAACGCGCGGCCAAAGGAATGGAAGGACGAGTTCTGAAAGAATGCGCGGAAGAAGCCCGCCCCGGAGCCGATGGCGCGAATCGCATCGCTCACGTCGACAGTATTGAACGTGCCGTTTTTCGGGTCTGCGGGATCATCGCGACGGTCGCGCGCATAGGTGACGCCAAATCCGGAAACCAGGGTCGGCTGGCTCAGCAGAGGAATTTCCTCAGGGCTGATGGTCTTGGCCAAGTTGTAAGCCTCGACGCGGCGATAGAAGTACCGATAGAGAAACGAGCTGGACGGCGAAAGCTTCTGCACCACCTGCAGGCCGCCCTCAAATCTCGTGGATGAAAAAGTGTTGATGTCCTGGCTCTTGTCTGCATAGCCGGTGAGTTGAAGGCTAAAATTCCTATTCGCCAGAAAATTATCGGCCCGATAAGCGAGATCCGCGCGATATTCGAGCGTGCTGGCGCGCGCTTTGAAGGAAAACGTCTGAGCGCGGCCGAACATATTGGCGCGCGCGATTTCGAAAATGACGCGCGGGCTGGCGCTCACCTCAGTGCCGCTGGGGTTCGTGCCGCCCGCAACACGCTGGACTTCAAAACCGAAGCCGTAGCCAAGAGTAATCCGGTCCCCCTCGTGAACCGCAACGACGACCGCCTTATCGGGGTCTGTCCCTGCTGGATTCTGGGGCGCGATCTGGACGCGGTCGAAAACGCCCAGGTTATAGAGTTGCCTCTGCGTTTTGGCGACATCACCTTCGCGCAGCGGGCCATCGGGCTGAATATCGACCTGCCGCGCGACAATGCCGCGCCGCGTGAAAAGGTAGCCCGAAAGAAGCACGTTGGACACCTCCACGCGATTGCCTTCGGCGATCTGGTAAACGATACGGACGGTGTTCGGCGCTTCACCCGGCGAGACCTGCTGGTTGAATTGGGCATCGGGATAGCCGTCATTGTAATAAACCGCGAGGACGTTGTTGCGATCGCTGGCGACCGCGAAATCGGAATAGGGCTGTCCGACCGTCGAGCCGGTGACTTTCAAGAGATCGGCAGTGCTGATTGCCGCATTCCCTTGAATTTGCAAGCTGGCGACGTGCGTCTGATCGCCTTCCACAACGTGGAGCGTGACGAAGAGATTGTCTTTCTTGTCGCGGTAGTGGTCGTCGACGGATGAAGTGACCTGCACATCGCGGAATCCATTCGCGATATACAGCGCGCGGAGAGAGTCGATGTCATTCCGCAGCATCTGCTGGCTGAAACGTCCCCGGGACGCAAACGAAGCGGGCTGAAGCTGCAGGCGGCGAGCGAGCAAGCCGGTTCGAAAATATTTGTTGCCATCGAAGGCGACCCCGGCAAGGCGGAAGTGGTCGCCGCGCATGATGTCGAAGGTGATGACGCGCTCGCCTTGCTGATTCGTCTGCTCGGAGTGAACGGCCACGTCCGCATCAAAATAGCCCTGGCTCTGCATGAAGTCGCGGATGTTGCGCCTGCCTTCCTGCAAGAGATCTTCGTCAACGGCGCCCTCCTCGAAGATCGGGATCAGCCTTCGCTGCTGGGATCTGGTGAGGTGCGCGCCTTGAATCTCGACGCGCACTCGAGGGCCGGCCGTGACCGCGATGGTGAGCGGCACGGTGGCCGATTTCGCATCGTAGTCTCCGCGCGTGATCACGCCGCCCGCGCCGAGGTAGCCCTGATTCACAAGAAACTTTTTCAGCCTTTCATTGCTGCGCGAGAAAGAGGCCGCTTCGACCGCCGTTTTGCCTGAAATCTTCAGCCTGCGGAGCAATTCCTGATCGGAGTAAGGGGTTTTGTTGACCAGGTTGACGGCGCCGACGTGCGCGCGCGGGCCAGAAGAAATCGTCACGGTGACGTCCATCTGACGAGTTTCGGGATGCGGCTCGATGGTCCAGGAAACCTTGGCCTCATAGAATCCATCGTCGCTCAACGCGCTTCGCAATCGTCCAACGGCCTCGCGCAAGGCGCTCTCGCGAAATGGATCGCCCAGGTTCAGCCGCAAAGCGGCCAAGGCGGCGGCTTGGGTGGGAGGAGGGTGCAGGCCGGCAATCGTAATGATGTTGTTGTAGAGATTGGGCGTAACGATGAAATTCACCTCGGCGCCGTCTGAAGCCATCAGCGCCGCAACGCGAATGTCGGAATAGTCGCCCAAGCTATAGAGCGTGCGGAGACTCGCCCGCTCGGCCACGAAATCGAATGGCTGGCCGACTTTTAGCGCCAGGGGCGGGATTTTTTCGCTGACAACAGAGCCGGAGGGATAAAGGATCCGGATTTGCGCGACGCGCTGCCCTTCGAAGCCCGGCTCCTGGGCACGGGCCAGACCGGAGTATCCGAAACCGAGCAAGTTGATCGATAGCGCGAGAATGGCCCAAATCGCGCCACGGCGAGCCGAGGCAGGAGCTTCAGAAATTGAGGTATTACGCCGAAAATTCATTCGCCTCAGACGTTAAGAGGAGAGGTTAGCATAGGCGCGTTGCCTGGCTTGCGCGAAATGGCGCTATGATGGGCCGAAGGATACGAACGGGTGAATCCGAGCGATCGTGAGAAGTATTCGCGGCAGATTCTCTTTGCCGGAATCGGCGAAAAGGGTCAGGAGAGCCTGCTGGGCGCCAAGGCTGTGCTCATCGGCTGCGGGGCGCTTGGCACCGCGGCGGCAAGCCTTCTCGTGCGAGCGGGCATCGGAAGCTTGCGCATCGTTGACCGCGATTTTGTGGAGCCCTCCAACCTCCAGCGCCAGACGCTTTTCGATGAGAGTGACGCGCAGGATGCACTGCCGAAGGCTGTCGCGGCGGAGCGTCACTTGCGCGCTATCAATTCGGGTGTGCAGGTCGAAGGCATCGTAGCGGATTTGACGCCCAGGAATGCCGCCGAATTGCTTCACGGCTTCGCGGTGATTCTCGACGGCACGGATAATTTCGAGACGCGCCTGCTCATCAACGACGCCGCGATTTCACTGGGCATACCGTGGATTTACGCAGCCGCCGTGGGAAGTTACGGCGTAACGATGACCATTTGGCCGGGCGACACGGCCTGCCTCGCGTGCCTTTTGGAATCGGGCGATGGCTCTGAAGCAAATGGCCGAATTGGCAATGAAGAGACGTGCGATACGGTCGGCGTCTTGGGCTCGGCCGCAGGGGTTGTAGGAGCGCTCGAATCGACCGAGGCGATCAAGATTCTCGCCGGCAAATCGGAAGCGTTGCACGGCCGGTTAATTTCCTGCGATGTGTGGAGCGGAAAGTTCCAGACAATTTGCGTGTCTCGAAGCCCGGATTGCAGAGCGTGCGTGCGGCGCGAATTCTCCTATCTTGCCGGCGAGGCGCAGCCACACATCACCATGTGCGGACGCGATTCCGTCCAGATTCACGAGCGAAACCGCCGCCTGGATTTGCGGGAATTGGGCGAGCGGCTTTCGGCCGCGTCGAGCGACGTGCGCAACAACGATTTTCTCCTGCGTTTTTGCGTGCCCCCTTACGAGATGACCGTTTTCGCGGACGGCCGCGCGATTATCAAAGGAACGAAGGACCCCTCCGTGGCGCGCTCGCTGTATGCGCGCTATTTGGGTGCGTGACCGCCGACACTTCAAGCTGGCAGTACGTTGAACTAGCCGACAAAACGCCGCAAAGCGGATTGGCGCATGGCGGCGCGGTCCATATTCTCGCGGCAATTCATTAGGGTGAGCAGGGTGCTGAGGATGCGGGCCTTGATTTCGTCCGACATGGTGAGTCCACCCGTCGCGATGTGAACGAGCGACTCGCCCCTCCTGGCGATCGTATCCATGAATTCCGCTTGGCGTTCATGGCTGGCTTTGCCGAGGGCCGTTTCGCGGCGCATCTCGGCGCATTCCTGTTCGATGAAAAGGGTGAAGTGCAACACGCAGAGGCGATCCGCAGCGAGGTCCGCTGGCACGATAGCCTTACACCCTTTTGCGGAGCAAAAATCTGGCACGGACCGATCCCGGGACAAGCTCTTGTTTTTTAACACCTTCCGAGCGCAATTGCCAGTTGCGCGCCGCGCCTTGGTGCGTATCAGGCAGCACTGCCGGCGCGAACGCACAGGGGCTCTGCTGCATCAAATATATTGTAGC
>Ga0335078_10007503_pt1 | contig 16169 bp, 12 predicted proteins | sample Lox_Sample_32_FD_206711 | JGI IMG/M metagenome (GOLD analysis project Ga0335078, IMG submission 206711) | Soil microbial communities from Loxahatchee National Wildlife Refuge, Florida, United States - Lox_Sample_3.2 | ecosystem: Environmental > Terrestrial > Soil > Wetlands | place: USA...
TTCTTCTTCGCGATCTTCCGCACGGCCTTGCGCTTCGGACCCTTCTTCTTGGCCGCCTTCTTCCGCTTCGGGGCGGCCTTCTTCGCGGCCTTCTTCACCACGGGCTTGGGCGCGGGTGGCGCCGGCGGCCTCGGTGCGGCCACGGGTGGAGGAGGCGGGGGCGGAGGCGGCGGCACGGGCCGGGGTGCCGGAGGCGGCGGCGTCCAGGCCGGGGCCGGCGGCTGCGGGGGCATGGACGACGGCGGCTCCCATCCGCCCATTCCCGTCATATCGTCGAACAGCATGAGCGTCCCTCCAGACGGTTTGGCGCTTCTGTCGCGTGGTCGAGCGGCTCTATACATGGCGCGCGATTTTCCACTTCGCAAGCGGCTCACCGCGGCTCGCGAGGCGTGCGAAACGCCAGCTTGCAGGCAGACGTCGCGGCCACGGGTCGCGCGGCTGGAGGAGCAGACCGGCTGGGCCACGGTGGTGGAAGTCGATAAGGGAAGCGGGGTTGTCGCGATTTCGCCCCGGCGCCTCGGGGGTCCGGCACGCCGCCTGCGCAGAGACTGGTTCACATGCGGCGTTTTAGGCGCAAAATGCTTGACACCCCGGGGCGCGGTCCCCTTCTTTGCGCGTGATGCACACGAGGTGGCGTGGATGAAGAGCCTTCGATTGACAACCGTGACGGCCGCCCTCGCGGGCGCCGGCCTGAGCCTCGTTCCGGCTGTGGGCGCGGCGCAGCGCGCGCCCGCCGTCGCCGTCGTGCAGATCCAGCCGAACGAGCTGCAGGTTCAGGTGGGGCAGACGACGCAGGCGTTCGTGCAGGCGTACGACCGCGCCGGGCAGGCACTGCTCTCGATCACGAATTTCACCTGGCACTCGGACAAGCCCGGCGTCGCGACGGTGGACTCGACCGGGATCGTGACGGGGCACGCCGCCGGCGTGGCGAGAATCACGGCGCGGTACGGCTCCGGCCGCGCGGCCCACACGAGTGAACCGGCGATCGTCGAGGTGCTCGCCGCCAGCGCGGCGCCGCAACCGCAGGCGCAGCCGTCGGCGCCGATCGCGCAGCCCGGGGCGCCCGCGCGGGGCCACGGGTTGGGCGTGGGGTGCTCGGCGATGAGCCGGCAGCCTCCGGGCTCGGGCCCGGCGGACGGGCTGTTCGTGACGCCGCAGCTCGTCAGACTGATCAAGGGCGAGTCCGCGCAGCTGGAGTACCACACGGTGCGGGGGCTCACGGGCGAGCTGGCCGAGCCGGCCTGCGTCGTCTTCTCGGTGGACGCCGGCCGCGTGGCGCAGGTGGACTCCTTCGGTCTCGTGTCGTCCGTCGGCGATACCGGGCACGCGGTCGTGACGGTGACCGTGCCGGGGGCGCGCTGGGCGCCGAAGCAGATCGCCGTCGAAGTCAGCGGCGACAGCGTGCAGTTCAGCCAGCGTGCGGTGTCGCTGGCGCCCGGCGTGGTGGACACGCTCGCCCTGGTGGTGACCAAGGACCACCGGAGGCTGGACCCCTCGCACACGTCGTTCCAGTTCCTGTCCTCCGACTCGAGCAAGGTCCTGGTGTCGTCGGTGGCGCCGATCATCTCGGGAGTGGCGCCCGGCACGGCCACGATCATGGCGACGAGCGGGTTCTTCCCGAACATCGTCACCACGGTCACCGTGCACCCGCCGATCCAGCGCCTGGTCGCCACACCGGCCGACACGCTCATCACGCTCGCGATGCAGGGCGCGACCAGTCTGGGGATCCGGTTCTACGGGGCCGACACCGCGCCGCTCGAGGGGATCCCCGTGCACTGGACGCTGCCCGACACGTCCGTCGCGCGCTTCGACACGGTGACGCTGGCCCTCCGCGGCGTCCGGATGGGCGACACGCGGATCCGCGTGGCGGCCCAGGCCACTCGCACGGATTCGGCGTCCCACACCTGGCACGTCCGAGTGGTAGCGGGCGGCCTCCAGATCGCGACGCCGCGGTTCGCGCTGCCGGTGGGCGAGCAGCGGCAGATGGCCGTGCAGCTCCTCGACGACCGTCGCCGGCCGCTGGGGCCGGCCACGGCGCTGACCTGGCGCTCGTCGGCCGATTCGCTGGCGCGGGTGACGGACGGGCGCGCGGTCGGCGTCGCGATGGGCCACGCGCAGCTGACGGCCCGCTCGACCTGGGACTCGGTGGTGACCGCCGACGCGTACGTCGTCGGCGACATGCTGGTGCCGGCGCTGCGGGCGGGGCGCTGGGACCTGCTCATGGTGCAGCGCGGCGATCCCGCGAAGCTGCGGTGGCTCACGCAGGACAGCTTGCAGAAAACGCAGGTCGCCTGGTCGCCCAACTGGACGCAGATCGCCTTCGTGGCCGCTCCGCCGAAGTCGGAGCTGTTCGACCTGTACGTGGCCAGCGCGGACGGCAGCGACGTACGGCGGCTCACGCACGACTCGCTACCCGTCCAGTCGCCCGTTTTCGTGGGGCCGGCCGGCGACCAGATCGTCTTCGAGTCTGGCCGGGCGGGGAAGACCCAGCTCTACATCATCAACAAGGACGGGACCGGGCGGCGCCAGCTCACCAGCGGCGACAGCCCGTCCTCGCAGCCCGACGTCTCACCCGACGGCCGCAAGGTGCTGTACGTCGCGCTGCGGGATCACAACTACAACATCTACCAGCGCAACCTGGACGGGACGGGGGCGGAGGAGCGGCTCACGACCGGCCGCGTCGAGGACTCGCCGGTCTACGCGTCGGACGGCAGGTCGTTCTACTACCTGCGCGTCGAGACCGGCAACCCGCCGAGCAAGCGGGTCTACAACCAGGATCTCACGAGCAGCGCGGCGACGCCCATCACGCCGCCGGGCCTGTACGTGATGTCGTTCAGCGTGAGTGGGGACGGCCGCACCGTGGCGCTGACGGTCCTGCCGCCCGATCCGCAGGGCACGTCGCACGTCGAGCTGTTCGACCGCGTCACCAATACGCGGACGCCGTTCGCGGTGCCGGGCGTCGACCGCCTCGGCGCCCCGGCGTTCCGGCCGGCCGCGCCGTCGCCTCCGGCGGCCGCGCACTAGCGCCCGCCGAGCGTCCGGTTTCGGGGATAGCCGCGCCACGCGCGGCTATCTTCGTTTCCGGGCCGGCCGTAAATTTTCCGTCATGCTCGCCGTCACCATCCGCTCGAACGGCGGACCCGAGGCCTTGCGGGTCGAGGACATGCCGCGGCCGTCGCTCCGGGAGCCCGACGACGTCCTCGTCTCGCTGAAGGCGGCCGCGCTCAACCACCTCGACCTGTTCGTGCTGCGGGGCCTGCCCGGCTCGGGGCCGCCCTTCCCGCACGTGATGGGGGCCGACGGGGCCGGCGTCGTCGAGGCCGTCGGAAGCGGCGTGACGCGCGTCAAGCCGGGCGACCGGGTGCTGCTCAATCCGGGCGTATCGTGCCAGGCGTGCGAGTTCTGCCTCGCGGGCGAGCAGTCGTTGTGTGCCACGTACCGCCTCCTCGGCGAGCACCTGCCGGGCACCTTCGCCGAGGCGGTGCGGGTCCCCCAGTGGAACGTCCATCCCGTGCCCGACGGGGTCTCGTGGGCGGACGCGGCCGCGTTCCCGCTCGTGCACCTCACGGCGTGGCGGATGCTGGCGACCCGCGCGGCAGTGCGCCCGGGCGAAACCGTCCTGATCTGGGGCATCGGCGGCGGCGTCGCGCTGGCGGCGCTGGGGATCGCGAAGCTGCTGGGCGCGACCGCGATCGTGACGTCGTCGAGCGACGCGAAGCTCGAGCGCGCCAGGGCGCTGGGCGCCGACGTCGCGTTGAACCACGCCACGACTGACGTTCCGAAGGAGCTGCGTCGCCTGCTGGGCGGCCGCGGCGTGAACGTGGTCGTGGATTCCGTCGGCGAGGCCACGTGGGAGAAGAGCCTGCGGGCGCTCGCACCCGGCGGGAGGCTCGTGACCTGCGGCGGCACGAGCGGCCCGAAGGTGGTCACCGACGTGCGGCGGATGTTCTGGTATCATTACACCTTGATGGGCTCGACGATGGGGAACGCGCGGGAGTTCGGCGAGATCGTCCGGCTCCTCGGCCGCGGAACGCTGCGACCGGTGGTGGATAGCGTCACCCATCTGAAGGAAGCGCGCCGCGCGTTCGAGCGGCTGGCGGCGGGCGAACACTTCGGGAAGCTGGTGCTGGAGATCGCGGCGTAACGCCGCGGGAGGGCGGCCGTGGACGTGTTCGAACGGTTGAAGGACACGCTGGTTCAGATCGGGATGCTCCTGCCCCGCCTCCTGCTGGCGCTCCTCATCCTCGGCGCGGGCTATCTCGTGGCGCGCCTCCTGGAGCGGCTGGTGGACGGCTATCTCGACCGCGTGCAGTTCGACCGCTCCGCGGAGCGGTGGGGCGTCGCCGAAGCGGTCGAGCGCACGGGCACGCCGCTGCACCCCGGGCGCGTGGTGGGTTTGCTGCTCTTCTGGGCCGTGATGCTGGTCATCATCCTCCTCGCGGCCTCGGCGCTACCCGGCGTGACCAACGTGAACGACATGTTCACGAATCTCGTAGGGTACCTGCCGGGCGTCCTCACGGGCATCATCGTGATCATCCTCGGCCTGATCCTCGGTGAGTTCGTACGGGCGCTGATCCTCGCCTCCGCGGGCGCGGTCGAGGGCGTGCCCATGCTCGCCAAGTTGGCCAAGGGCGTCGTCGTCGCCGTCTCCGCGATCATGGCGCTGCAGCAGATGGGCGTGCCGACGGATGTGGTGACCACCGCCTTCACCCTCATCCTGGGGGCCGTGGCGCTGGCCGTCGCCCTCGCGTTCGGGCTCGGGAACACGGGTCTCGCCGGCGAGATCACCCGGCGCTGGTACGTGACCGGCCGCGCCCGGGCTTCCAAGGGAAAAGGGCCGCAGGGCGAGGCTCCGAAGGGGCCGCCCGCGGCCCCGGAAAGCCACGTCTAGAGAGGGCCAGGAAGCGCGCCGCCACGCCATCCTGAAGGAGGGGCTCGCGATTGACTTAACTCAATAGTCCGTCTATATTTAGCAGTCCTTTCCCGAACGGTCATGACCGCTCCAAATCAGCGCGAACGGATCCTCCCCCGACTGATCGAAGACGAGATGCGCGAGTCGTTCATCGACTACTCGATGAGCGTCATCGTGCAGCGCGCGCTTCCGGACGTCCGGGACGGTCTGAAGCCGGTGCACCGGCGCATCCTCTACGCCATGAACGAGCTCGGCCTGCTGCCCAACCGGCCGTTCAAGAAGAGCGCGACGGTCGTCGGCGACGTGCTCGGCAAGTACCACCCCCACGGCGACAGCGCGGTCTACGACTCGCTGGTCCGCATGGTCCAGGACTTCTCGCTGCGCTATCCGCTGGTGGACGGCCAGGGGAACTTCGGCTCCGTGGACGGCGACCCGGCGGCGGCCTACCGCTACACCGAGGCGCGGCTGACGCGCATCGCGCTGGCGATGCTCGAGGACATCGACAAGAACACCGTCGACTTCGTCCCGAACTTCGACGACCGGCTGCAGGAGCCGACGGTGCTGCCCTCGCGGCTGCCGAACCTGCTGGTGAACGGCTCGGCGGGCATCGCGGTCGGCATGGCCACGAACATTCCGCCGCACAACCTGCGCGAGGTGGTGGGCGCGGCGACGCACCTGGTGGACCACCCGGACGCGAGCGTCGCGGAGTTGCGGAAGCTGATCACCGGCCCGGACTTCCCGACCGGCGGCATCGTCTACGGGCGCGAGGGCATCGCCGACTGCTACGAGCAGGGTCGCGGGCGCATCGTGGTGCGCGCGCGGGCGCAGGTGGAGGAGAAGGAATCGAGCGGGCGGTCGCAGATCGTGGTGACCGAGATCCCGTACATGGTCAACAAGGCGCGGCTCCTCGAGCAGATCGCCGAGTCCGTGCGCGACAAGCGGATCGAGGGCATCTCCGACCTGCGGGACGAATCGGACCGCGACGGGATGCGGGTCGTCGTCGAGCTCAAGCGGGACGCGGTGCCGATGGTGGTGCTGAACAACCTGTTCAAGCACACCCAGATGCAGACCACCTTCGGCGCGATCATGCTGGCGCTGGTGGACGGCGTGCCGAAGGTGATGAACCTGAAGGAGCTGCTGCAGCACTTCGTCGAACACCGGCACGACGTCATCACCCGGCGGACGAAGTTCGACCTCGAGAAGGCCGAGGAGCGCCAGCACGTCCTTGAGGGTCTCAAGATCGCCGTCGAGAACATCGACGCCGTGATCAAGATCATCCGCGGCTCGAAGACGACGGAGGAGGCGGACCAGAAGCTGCGGGCGCGCTTCAAGCTGTCGGAGATCCAGAGCCGGGCGATCCTCGACATGCGGCTGGCCAAGCTGACGGGGCTCGAGATCGAGAAGCTCGAGGCCGAGCTGAAGGAAGTGCACGCGCTGGTGGCCGAGCTCAAGAGCATCCTGGCGTCCAAGCCGAAGCGGCTCGGGATCCTCAAGAAGGAGCTCGAGGACCTGGTCAAGCAGTTCGGCGACGAGCGGCGCACCGAGATCGTGGCGGACCAGGGCAACTTCTCGGTGGAGGATCTGGTGGCCGAGGAGGACATGGTCATCACGATCTCGCACACCGGGTACATCAAGCGCATCCCGGTGTCGACCTACCGCCGCCAGCGGCGCGGGGGCCGCGGCCTCAACGGGATGGGGACGAAGGAGGACGACTGGGTCGAGCACCTGTTCATCGCCTCGACCCACGACTACGTGATGTTCTTCACGGCCAACGGCCAGGTGTACTGGCTGAAGGTGTGGGACATCCCCCAGGGCGGCCGCGCCGCCCGCGGCAAGCCGGTCGTCAACTGCATCGCCATCAAGCCGGACGAGCGGATCGCGGCCCTGGTGCCGGTGCGCGAGTTCGCGGACGACAAGTTCCTGATGTTCGCGACGCGGCTGGGCACGATCAAGCGGACCGCGCTGTCGGCGTACGGGAACGTGCGCTCGACCGGCATCAACGCGATCAACATCGAGCCCGGCGACGAGCTGATCGACGTCCAGATCACCGACGGCACCAGCGACGTCGTGCTCGCCACCAAGTTCGGCATGAGCATCCGCTTCCAGGAGAACGACGCGCGCGAGATGGGACGCGCGACGACGGGCGTGCGGGGCATCGAGCTGGATGGCGGCGACGCCGTGATCGGGATGGTGGTCGTGCGGCGGGAGGCGACGCTCCTGGTGGTGGCGGAGCACGGGCTGGGCAAGCGCTCGGAGCTGGCCGACTACCGCGTGCAGCATCGCGGCGGCAAGGGCATCATCACCCTGAAGCGCACCGAGAAGACGGGCGACGTCGTGGCGCTCAAGGAAGTGATCCCGGACGACGAACTGATGGTCATCACCCGGCACGGCGTGATCATCCGCCTCCCCGTGAACGACATCAGCGTGATCGGGCGCAACACGCAGGGCGTGAAGGTGATCAACCTCGACGACGGCGACGTCGTCGTGGACGTGGCCCGGGTGGTCAAGGAGGAAGAGGGCGGCGAGGAGGAGCCGACGGGCGACGTGGAGCCGGTCGGAGAAGGAGCTACTGAGGGTTGAGATGGCAGAGCAGTTGCGAGACGCCGAGTTGCGAGCGGTTACGAGATAGCAGACTCCAGACTGCAGACAGTTCCCAGACGCGCCCGGGGAAGCTCCCGGGCGCGGTCGTTTTCCCCGGGGCATCCAACCCTTCCCGACCGCCGGCTGTCGAACCGGTAGGCGCCATTCCGGAGGATTGCCGTGGAAGTCCGCGTCCGCATCGCCACCATCGTGACCGGCCTGAGCCTCGTCGCCATGCCCCTGTTCGCTCAGCGCGCGCCGTTCGACGACGGATACGACGGCTGCCGGGACCGGGACTGGGGCGGTGGCTCCCGGGCGCACTACTGCGAGATCCGGAACACGGGTTTCAAGGCGGGCGGCGCCGTCAGCGTGGACCCCGGCGAAAACGGCGCGATCCGGGTGTCGGGTTGGGATCGCGACAGCGTCGCGGTGACGGTGAAGGTCCAGGCGCAAGCGCGGACGGACGACGAAGCCCAGGCGATCGCGCGCGCGGTGCGCATCACGGCCGCCGGCGGCACGCTCCGTGCCGACGGGCCTGCGACGTCCGGCCGCGAGTCGTGGAGCGTGAGTTTCGACGTGATGGTGCCGCGCCGCACGGACCTCAGCGCCCGGACCGTCAACGGCCCGATCGCGGTGGGCGACGTCACCGGGAAGATGGACCTCGACGCCGTGAACGGACCGCTGTCGCTCGGCGGCGTGGGCGGCGACGTGCACGCGCGCACGGTCAACGGACCGCTGGTGGTCACGCTCTCGGGCTCGAAGTGGGAGGGCACGGGGCTCGACAGCGAGACCGAAAACGGCCCCGTCACGCTGACGATCCCGAGCGGCTACGCCGGGCATCTGGAGACCGGCACCACGAACGGCCCGATGAGCTTCGACTTCCCGATCACGGTCCAAGGCCGGCTCTCGAGCCGCCACATCGAGGCCGATCTGAACGGCGGCGGTCCCACGATCCGGGCCGTCACGACCAACGGGCCGCTGACCGTCCGGCGGCGCTGATGCCCTGAGGCGCCGCTCCCGGCGGCGGCCACGGGGTGGCGCCGATTGCGCGGCCCCGATTCCGCGATAGGATTCGCCATCGCCCGGCGCACCGGGCGATGGCGTTTTCCTTTCCGGGGTGGGGGCGTCCGGCGATGGCGAAGCAGGCGCTCGCGGTGCTCAAGTTCGGCGGGTCGGTGCTCGGCACGGCGCGCGACTACGCCGCCGCCGTCGCGGACGTCAAGCGGCACCTCCGTCGCGGCGAGCGCGTCCTGGCCGTGGTGTCGGCGCTGAAGGGTGCCACCGACAGCCTGCTCGCCGACGCCCAGTACTTCGGCCCCGAACCGGAACCCGCCGCCACCGCATCGCTCCTCGCCACCGGCGAGGCCGCGTCCGCCGCCAAGCTCGCGCTCGCGCTGAACGCCGCGGGCGTCGAAGCGGCGCTGCTCGAGCCGGGCGCCATCGGGCTGGTGACGCAGGGCCCGCTGCTCGACGCCGAGCCCGTCGCCGTGGACGACGACGCGGTGCGGCAGGCGCTCGAGCGCTCGGGCGTCGCCGTCATCGCCGGGTTCTACGGTCGCGACACCGCGGGCGGCTACGCGCTCTTCGGCCGCGGCGGCACGGACCTGACGGCGCTCTTCCTCGCCCATCGTCTCGGCGCCCGGGCCTGCCGCCTCCTGAAGAACGTGGACGGCGTCTACGAGCACGATCCGGCGGCGCAGGGGCGCAAGCCGAGGCGTTACGCGGTGATCTCGTGGGACGACGCCCTCAAGCTCGGCTCGCGCGTGATCCAGCCCAAGGCCCTGCACTTCGCGCGGCGCGAACGGATCGAGTTCGAGGTCACCGCCGTCGGCGCGGCGGACGGCACGCACGTCGGGCCCGGGCCGACCGCGTGGATGGGCCCGCGCCGCGGCGGCCGGCTCGCCGCGGGCAAGGCGGCGCGGAAGGCGGGCGGGCGCCGGAGCGCGTCCGCCGAGCTGGACGTGATCGCCCTGGCGCGCGCGCTCGTGGACATCCCGTCGGTGAGCGGAGACGAGGGCGAGATCGCGGCGTTCGCGGCCACCTACCTCGAGCGCCGCGGCTGGCGCGTCGAGCTGCAGGAAGCCGCCCCCGGCCGCTCCAACCTGTTCGCGCGCGACGCCGCGGCGCCGCGCGTCGTGTTCGCCTCGCACCTCGACACCGTCCCGCCGTTCGTCGCCTCGTCCGAGGACGCCGAGCACCTCTATGGCCGCGGCGCGTGCGACGCGAAGGGGATCGTGGCCGCGCAGATCACCGCGGCGGGCCGGCTCAAGGCCGAGGGGCACAAGGGGATTGGGCTGCTGTACGTGGTGGACGAGGAGGCGGGGAGCCTGGGCGCGAAGGTCGCCAACGGGCTCGGCGCGGCCGGCCAGGTCCGGTACGTCGTGGTGGGCGAGCCGACCGACAACCGCCTCGCGAAGGGATGCATGGGCTCGCTGCGTCTCTCGCTCGCCACGGCCGGCATCGCGGCCCACTCCGCCTACCCGGAGCGGGGCAGCTCCGCGATCCTGGCGCTGCTCGACGTGCTGGCCGACGTGCGGGGCGCGGCGTGGCCCGCGGACCCGTTCTTCGGCGAGACCACCTGCAACGTCGGGACGATCGCCGGCGGCACCCGCGCCAACGTCGTGCCGGCCGCCGCGCGGACCGAGCTGCACTTCCGGATCGCCGTGCCGTCGGCGGCGGTGCTGCGGAAGGTCGAGCAGGTCGTCCGGGGCCGCGCCTCGATCGAGGTGCACACGGTCACGGAGCCGGTGCGCCTGACCGAGCTGCCGGGTTTCGAGACGTGCGTCGTGCGGTACACGACCGATGCGCCGCACCTCTCGCGCTGGGGCTCGGCCCTGGTGTACGGTCCGGGCTCGATCCTGGAGGCCCATACCGACCACGAGCGCGTGCCGAAGGCCGAGCTCCAGGCGGCGGTGGAAGCGTACGTGCAGCTCGGGCGCACGCTGCTGGCCAGGGACGGCGGCAACGAACGAGCCAAGGGCGGAGGCAAGCGATGAAGCTGGCGCTGTTCGGCCGCGGGGGGATGGGAAGCCTGGTCGAGGCGCGGGCCACCGGCGCCGGGCACCGGATCGCGGTGGCCTTCACCGACCAAGACGCCGCGCGCACGCCGGAGGACCTGGCGCGCGCCCTCGCGGGTGCCGACGTGGCCGTGGACTTCTCGACCGGCGCGGCCGTCCCCCGCCACGTGGAGGCGTGCGTCCGTGCCGGGGTGCCGCTCGTCGAGGGGACGACGGGGTGGCAGGCGCATCTCGCCGAGGTGCGGGCCGTCGTCGAGCGCGGGCGCGGCGCGCTGATCTACGGGGCGAACTTCTCCGTGGGCGTGAACCTCTTCTACCGCGTCGTGGCGGCGGCGGCCGCGCAGTACGCGCGCGACCCGGGGTACGCGCCCTTCCTCGAGGAGGCGCATCACGCGCGCAAGAAGGACGCGCCGTCGGGCACGGCGCTGAAGCTGCGCGACCTGGTGGCCGGCGCGTACGGCGGGCGGGAGCTCCCGGTCGCCAGCACGCGGGCGGGGTACATCCCCGGGACGCACCTCGTCGGCTTCGACGGCCCCGCGGACCAGGTCGTCCTGACGCACACCGCCCGGTCGCGCGAGGGCTTCGCGGCGGGCGCGCTGCTGGCGGCGGCGTGGATCGCGGCGGGCGGGCGGCGGGGCGTGTACGAGTTCTCCGAGGTGCTGGACGACATTCTCGCCTTGGCGGGAGGTGCGGCACGATGACGACGACCGTGGAGTGGATGAAGGGCTGCGCCACCGCGCTGGTGACGCCGTTCAAGGCCGGCGGGGCGGTGGACCTGCACCGGATGCGCGCGCTCGTCGAGCGGCAGATCGCCGGCGGCGTGAAGCTGCTCGTGCCGTGCGGCACGACGGGCGAGCGCGCGACGATGAGCGACGACGAGGGGCGCGGCGTGGTCGCGGCCACCGTCGAGGTCGCGCGGGGCCGGGCGCGCGTGGTGGCCGGCGCCGGCAGCAACAACACGGCGCACGCGATCGAGCAGGCGCGGGAAGCCAAGGCGCTCGGTGTGGACGGCGTGCTGATCGTCGCGCCCTACTACAACAAGCCCACGCAGGAGGGGCTGCTCGCCCACTTCGCGGCGGTGGCCGAGGCGGTCGCCCCGCTGCCCGTGATGATGTACAACGTGCCCGGCCGCACGTCCTCGAACATCGCCGCGGAGACGACCCTCAAGCTCGCGCGCGACGTGCCGAACATCGTGGCCATCAAGGAAGCGTCCGGCAACTTCTCGCAGATCATGGCCATCCTGCACGAGCGGCCAGCCGGCTTCCGCGTGCTCTCGGGCGACGACGCGGTGACCCTGCCGCTGATGGCGCTCGGCGCCGACGGCATCGTGTCGGTGGCCTCGAACGAGGTGCCGGACCTGATGGCCAAGCTGGCCGACCTCGCGCTCGCCGGCCGCTGGGACCAGGCGCGCGAGCTGCACTACCGGCTGCTGCCCCTGATGGAGGTGAACTTCGTCGAGTCGAGTCCCGGCCCGGTCAAGGCGGCGATGGCGATGATGGGGCTGCTGGAGGAGCAGTTCCGTCTGCCGCTGGTGCCGGTCAAGGAGGCGAGCCGCGCGAAGGTGCGCGACGTGCTGAACACCATGGCCCTGCTGGGCCCGAGGGCGCATGCCGCTGCGTGAGCGGATCGAAGCGCTGCTCGCCCGGGAGCCCCGGTCGTTCGAGCCGGCGGACCGGGCCCTGTTCGACGAGTTCCGCGCGGCGCTGGGCCGGGGCGAGGTGCGCGCGGCCGAGCCCGCGGGCGGCGCGTGGCGCGTCAACGCCTGGGTCAAGCGCGCCATCCTGCTCGGCTTCCGGCTGGGCGCGCTCGTCGAGATGTCGGAGGGCCGGACGCTGCGCTTCTTCGACAAGGACACCTGGCCCGTGAAGCCGCTCGGGCCGGGGGACGGCGTGCGCGTGGTGCCGGGCGGCTCCTCCATCCGCGACGGCGCGTACGTGGCGCCGGGCGTCGTCTGCATGCCGCCGATGTTCGTGAACGTCGGCGCGTACGTGGACGAGGGCACGATGATCGACAGCCACGCGCTCGTGGGCTCCTGCGCCCAGATCGGCAAGCGGGTGCACCTCTCGGCGGCGGCGCAGATCGGCGGCGTGCTCGAGCCCGCGGGCGCGTTGCCCGTGATCGTGGAGGACGACGTGCTCGTGGGCGGCGGCTGCGGCGTGTACGAGGGCGCGCTCGTCCGCCGCGGCGCGGTGCTCGCCGCGGGCACCATCCTGACGGGCTCGACGCCCGTCATCGACCTGGTGAAGGGCCGGACGTACCGGCGCACGGCGGACGCGCCGCTCGAGATCCCGGCGGGCGCGGTGGTCGTACCGGGCGCGCGGCCCGCCGCCGGCGAGCGCGCGGCGGCGCTGGGCGTCCTGCTCTACGCGCCGGTGATCGTGAAGTACCGCGACGCGAAGACCACGGCGGCGACCGCGCTCGAGGAGGCGTTGCGGTGAAGATCAGGGTCGGCGTGCTGGGCGCGACGGGGGCGGTGGGTCAGCGGTTCGTGCAGCTCCTCGATGCTCATCCGTGGTTCGAGCTCGCGGCGCTCGCGGCGAGCGAACGCTCGGCGGGCCGCCGCTACGCCGAGGCCTGCACGTGGAAACTCGACACGCCGATGCCGGAACAAGCCGGCGGGCTGGTGGTGCAGCCGGCGGAGCCCACGCTGAAGTGCGACGTGGTCTTCTCGGCGCTCGACGCGGGCGTCGCGGGACCCATCGAGGAGGCGTTCGCCGCGGCGGGCTACGCGGTCCTGAGCAACGCCCGGAACCATCGCATGGCCGCCGACGTGCCGCTGCTCGTGCCGGAGGTGAACGCGGAGCACGCGGCGCTGATCGCGGTGCAGCGGAACAAGCGCGGCTGGAGGGGCTTCATCGCGACCAATCCCAACTGCTCGACGGCGACCCTGGTGCTGGCGCTCGCGCCGCTCGAGCGGCGCTTCGGTCTGAAGGCCGTGGCGGTCACGACGCTGCAGGCCGTCTCCGGCGCGGGCTACCCCGGGATCCCGTCGCTCGACATTCTCGGCAACGTCGTGCCGTTCATCGCCGGCGAGGAAGAGAAGATCGAGCGCGAGACCAGGAAGATCCTCGGCCGGCTCGCCCCGGGCGGCGGCGCCGTCGAGCCGCTTGCGGCCGTGGTCAGCGCGACCACGACGCGCGTGCCGGTAGTGGATGGGCACACCGAGTCGGTCTTCGTCACCCTCGGCACGGATCCCGGCCTCGACGCGGTGCGCGAGGCGCTGCGCGGTTTCCGCGGCCTGCCCCAGGAGCGCGGGTTGCCGAGCGCGCCCGCGCACCCGGTGCTCGTGCTCGACGCCGACGACCGGCCTCAGCCGCGGCTCGACATCGGGCGGGAGCGCGGCATGGCGTCGATCGTCGGCCGCCTGCGGGCCTGCCCCCTGATGGGCTACAAGTTCATCGTCCTCGGCCACAACACCATCCGCGGCGCCGCCGGCGCGGCGATCCTGAACGCGGAGCTCCTGCACGCCCAGGGACTCCTCGGGCGGTAGCGGGGAGGTGGCCGGCCGCGTGAACCGGCCGCTCGTGCTGGGCGGGGTGGTGGCCTACTCGGTCCTGGTCGCGGCGCTCCGCTACTTCGGCGTCATCGGCACCACGGGCACCGTCGTGCTGTTCGCCGTCATGATCGTGGATCTGGCGGCCACGCACTGGATGCTGCGCCGGATGGCGCGGCGGCGCTGAAGGGCGCCGCGCCCGGTCCTTGCCGCTGCCAGTGCCGCGCCGTAGCTTGCGCCCTTTCATGGAGTCCTCGCCCGCGTGACGGTCGCACCGAACCCCGAGTTGGTCACCCTCGACGCCATTCGCGAGGCCGCGCGTCATCTGCGCGGCGTGGCGGTGCGCACGCCGCTCCTGCCGGTGGACGAGCTGTCGGACCGGCTCGGCGTCCCGGTGTTCGTCAAGCCGGAGAGCCTGCAGCGGGTGGGGGCGTTCAAGCTGCGCGGCGCCTTCACGCTGGTCCGCCAGCTGGCGGAAGGCGGCGCGCGCGGCGTGATCACGTACTCGTCGGGGAATCACGGCCAGGCGGTGGCGTACGTCGCGCGGCGCTTCGGCCTGCGGGCCGTGATCGTGATGCCGGAAACGGTCGCGGCGCCGAAGCGGCGCGGCGTGGAGCGGCTCGGCGGCGAGGTCGTGCTCGCCGGCCGCACCTCGCAGGACCGCTACGAGCGCGCGGCCGACATCGCGCGGCGGGAGCAGCTGGCGATGGTCCCGCCGTTCGATCATCCGGCGATCATCGCGGGGCAGGGAACGGCGGGCCTCGAGATCGTCGAAGACTGCCCCGACGTGCGGACCGTGGCGGTGCCGGTGGGTGGCGGAGGGCTCGCGGCCGGCGTGGCGACCGCGGTGAAGGGCCTCCGGCCCGCGGCCGACGTCTTCACGGTCGAGCCCGAGGGCGCGCCCACCTACGAGCGGGCGCGGGCGGCGGGCACGCCGGTGACGCTCGAGCACACCGGCAGCGTGGCGGACGGGCTGCTGCCGCTGCGCATCGGGACGCTGACCTTCGCGCACCTGGCGCGGCACGCCGCCGGCGCGTATCTGGTGTCGGATGCGGCCATCGTGGAGGCGGTGCGCTTCGCGCTGGACCGCCTCAAGCTGGTGGTCGAGCCCTCGGGGGCGGCGACCCTGGCGTGGCTGCTGAGCCAGCGCCGGGGATCGGCGGCGGGACCGGTGGTGGCGGTGCTGTCGGGCGGGAACATCGAGTGGGAGGGACTGCAATCGCTACTGGCGGCGAAAGCGTGACGGCGGCCGGCCCGCTGGCGGGCGCCAAGGTGCTCGTGGCCGACGACGACGCGGCGCTGGTCGGCACCCTGACCTGGATCCTCAAGGAGCAGGGGTGCCTCGTCGTGGCCGTGCCCGACGGCCAGAATCTCCTCGAGCGGCTGCAGGACGAGCGGCCGGACCTCGTGCTGCTGGACATCATGATGCCCAAGGTGGACGGGCTGCAGCTCCTCGAGCGGATCCGCAACGAGCCCCGCTGGCGCGACCTCCCCGTCCTGATGATCTCCTCGATGGATCCCGAGGACGGCACGGCCAAGGCCCTGGGGCTCGGGGCGTCGGACTTCGTGGCGAAGCCCTTCCGCGTGAAGGAGTTGCTCGCGCGCGTCGAGTCGCAGCTCCGGCGCGGCCGCGAGCTGCGCACGGCGCGCGAGGAATCGCGCTCGCGCGGGGCGATCGCCGACATCCTCCACGAGCTGACGGACTCGCTCAAGCCGGACGAGATCTATCACATCCTCGCGCGCCGGGTCGCGCGGGCGCTCAACATCTCGCGCTGCTCGCTCGTGCTGGCCAAGCCGGGCGACGTGTACGGCACGGTCGTGGCCGCGTACGAGAACCCGATGCTGCGCAACCTGCGCATCGAGCTGGCCCGCTACCCCGAGATGCTGAAGGCGCTCGAGACCGACCAGCCGGTGATCGTCGCCGACGTGGCCAGCGACCCGCTGTTCGTGGACGTGCGCGCCATCTGGGCCAAGAGCGGCATCCCGGTCCCCACCCAGTCGGTCGTCGCGCTGCCGTTCCGGATGCGGGAGGAGCAGAGCGGCGTGCTCTACCTGCGGACCGTGCAGGGCGAGGTCCCCCTGAGCCGCGACGACGCCCAGTTCGCCGATTCGGTGATCAAGGCGGCGGTGGCGGCGATCGAGAAGGCCCACGACTTCGAGTCCGTCG
>Ga0335078_10007504_pt1 | contig 16169 bp, 11 predicted proteins | sample Lox_Sample_32_FD_206711 | JGI IMG/M metagenome (GOLD analysis project Ga0335078, IMG submission 206711) | Soil microbial communities from Loxahatchee National Wildlife Refuge, Florida, United States - Lox_Sample_3.2 | ecosystem: Environmental > Terrestrial > Soil > Wetlands | place: USA...
AGCCCCTGCGCCACACGCATCGCGAGATTCCGGTTCTCCATCTGAGACAGGTCCAGGCCTTGCGCATACATGCTTACCAGATCGCGGCTGATCTGCTTGGCGCGCCCATCCTGATCCGCGCTGTTGCTCACCAGCACTACGCCGATGGTAAGCGGCACGAGGAATAGCGCGCCGAGAACGTACAGCGGAAGTGCGGCTCCGAAACCGTCGATGGAGGGCCGTGCCATGGGTGCAACTCTAACGTAGCCCCTTGTGCCCGCGAATTCCAGACAGCGATCTCTCCTGTTGTCGAAGAAATACAACTTAGTACCTTCCAAGTCACGGTATCAGGCCACTGTCCTCGGTACCATAGGGCATTCGCCTGAGCAGGTATACACTACGACCCAGGACTCATAGCCCGGCTGCCGTTTAATCAGCGAAGCGATTTTCCCCACGCGGTCTCGGTCCGGAGCCGTGGCTTCAGGATCTTACCGCCGGGATTGCGTGGCAGAGGATCGGGCCGGATCATCATGAATTGTGGGATTTTGAAATCCGCCAAGCGCCCTTTCAAAAATTCGCAGATGGCCGAGGGGTCGGCTTTCGCACCCGGCTTTAGCACTACTACCGCGCCCACCTTCTCTCCCATCATAGTGTCGGGAACGCCCATCACCGCGCACTCGTACACGGCCGGATGCGCACACAACGCGTTCTCAACCTCGACGCAGTAGACGTTCTCGCCGCCGCGGTTCACCATGTCTTTCTTACGATCGACGATCTGCACAAAGCCGTCGGCGTCAATGCGCGCGAGATCTCCGGTGTGCAGCCAGCCATTGACGAAGGTCTGTGCCGTGGCTTCCGGTTTGTTCCAATATCCCTTCACCACATTGGGCCCGCGCACCAGCAGTTCTCCCACCCCGCCCGAATCTGCTTCGAACAAATCCAGATCGACAACCGGCGCAGCGAAGCCCACCGTATCGGGACGGACGCGCGAATACTCGTGCGGCAGAAACGTCGCAACAGAGGATGTCTCCGTCAGGCCGAATCCGTTTCCGACGCGCGCATTCGGAAACGCCTCCATGATGCGCCCTACCAGATCGGGTGCGATCGGCGCGCCTCCGTACATCGCCCAGCGTACCTGCCTGGTGTCGAAATCGCGAAAATTCTGCTGGCTGATCCCGAGCCAGAAAATCGCGGGCACCGAAGTAACCGACGTGATCCGCTCTTCAACGATCGCTCGAAGAAACGCCTGCACTTCAAAGGCGCGCATGATCACCGATCCGCCGCCCGATTCGCAGCTCGTTAAGAGCTGGCTGTTGCAGCCGGTGACGTGGAACAACGGCACCGACACCAACGTCCGCACACTGCCGTCCATCGGAAGTGGAACGATGCGTCGGCACGTTTCGCAGTTAGACAAGAATCCCGCATGCGTGGTCATCGCGCCCTTGGGAAATCCCGTAGTGCCGCTGGTATAGAAAATCGCCGCGACATCGGGCTGCCGGAGATCCTCGGCGACGTACGGATCGCCCGAAGGCAGCGGCTGGCCGGGCTCAAAAACGAAGCGCGAACCGGAGTCTGTGAGCACGTATTCGATCTCCGGCTGGCTGAAGCGCGTGTTCACCGGAACAACAATCGCTCCCGACATCACGGTGCCCCAGAACGCGACGCACCAGTCCAAGCTGTTGCCCAGGCGAATGGCGACGCGATCGCCGTGCCCGACGCCCTGTGCCCTCAGTCCTCCCGCGACACGCGCCGCGCGGTTCCATAAATCGCGATAGTTGACACGCTCGCCTCCGAGTTCCACCACCGCCTCATTCAGCGGCGCGCGGTCGACCGTCGCGCGTAGCATCTCGATTAGCGATGCCGGCTGGTTCTGATAGCGCGCGATTCCGTCCGCGCCGCGGACGATGCCGGACTGATCGAACGGACGGATCATCAATACGCTCCCTGCCGCTCGAAAATCTTGCGAGGATTCTCCACCAGCATGGTCTCGATCTGCTGGTCCGTCACGCCCTGCGCCTTAAGCGCCGGAATCACATCGTTGTGAATGTGCAGATAGTGCCAGCGGGGAAGCATCTTGGGCAACTCGGGTTCCGGAAGCCAGTCGTTATAGCAGGCCGCATCGTGCGAGAGGACCATCTTCCCGGCGTGCCCACGCTCGCACATCTCAGCAACGGTGCGTACGCGCGCTTCGAACGGAAGAATCGTGTCGATACCGAATCGATCCATACCAATGTACGATCCGTTTCCGATCAACTCCTCGAGATACGCGAGATCGTCGGTATCGCCACAATGCCCGATCACCACGCGCTCCAGATCTACGCCCTCCTCCCGAAAAACACGCTGCTGATCGAGCCCGCGCTTGGTGCGCGCGTGCGTATGTGTGGAAATCGGCACGCCAGTGGCGCGGTGGGCTTGTGCGACGGCCCGCAGCGTACGCTCCACGTCTTTGGTGAGTCCAGGCTGGTCGGTGCAGCACTTCAGGATGCCCGCCCTAGCTGAGGTCCCGGCGATTCCCTCGCGAATGTCGCGCACGAACATGTCCACCATCACTTCCGGTCCATTGAACGGAGTTCCCGGACCACGGAAATGGAAATAGAACGGAAGGTCGCAGTACGTGTAGAGCCCGGTCGCGACAATGATGTTGATCTTGGTCTGGCGAGCCACGCACTCGATGCGTGGAACGTACCTTCCCAACCCGACCACCGTGAGATCGACTACCGTCTGCACGCCGCGCGAGTGCAGCTCGTTCATACGAGCCACGGCGTCTTGCACCCGCTGGTCTTCTTCACCCCAGACTTCCGGGTAATTCTGAATGATTTCCGGCGAGAGCACGAAAATGTGCTCATGCATCAAGGTGACGCCGAGTTGCCGGGCGTCGACAGGGCCGCGAACGGTTTCGACAGTGCTCATGGGTGCTCTGGACAATATACTGCAACGGCCACCCAAGCACTCGCGCTATGTTAGTTTGCCGCGGCGCGCGCTACTTCGCAGCGACGTTCTTATCCGCGCACGAGAAATTCGCAGCGTCGTCGGTACTGCCGCTGCCTTTATACTTGGCCACCTGCGGATACTTGCAGAGAGGGCGCGTGCGTTCCACGCCGCCCGCCGGGCTCGCGCCTTTGTACTTGGTGGCAATGATCTCCTCTGGTGCAGTTCCCTTTTCCACCCAGCGCTGGATCGCCGCGTCGACGTCGTGCATCGCATCGCCGCCCGTCACCGAGCCTTGTCCGAAGTTGTTCGGCCCGGGGCCGCCGCCGCAATGCTGCATGCCCGGCACCATGAAGAGCCGTACGAACGACGCGGAGTCCTTCGCGCCCATCTTGGAAACGACGTTCTGATAATAGATGACCGTGCTCATCGGGGGGATTGCCGCGTCGCTCCAGCCGTGATAGATGATGAGTTTTCCGCCGCGGTCCTTGAACTTCTTGAGATCGGGATCAGTCGCGTTCAAGTTGCGTGCCTGGGTGTCATCGGCCACTTTCAGGCCTTTATCGGCGTTGAATGTGTGATAGTCCCACTTTGCATCCGAGTACACCATGTTCTGAAAGAAGTTGTTCCCGAAAGCATATTGCAGGCTCTTTTCGCGGGACGCACCGCTGATCCATCCGCCCCAGCCGTTCATCCCGTTCTCGCCTCCAAAAGAGTAGCCCGGAAAAATCTGCTCGCCGTTCACGCCCTTCGCTCCGGCGTACAGTTTCTCGAGCGCGGCAAGCTGCGGCGCGGTGAGGCAGCTATTCGTTTCGGCCCCGGAACAGAGTAGCTTCGAGAGGTTCGGATGGCAGGCGGTGGGATCGTCGATGACACCATCCTTCACACCGTCGAGTGCATCGCACGCTTCGAGATTTGCTGCCTCGATGGCGGGGAGTTTCGCAGCAGGAATATAGCTGGCCTGATCGTTCAGCAGCGCGTTCATGTTATACGCGGCTGCCGTCAGCAGATGCGTCCAGTTGTAAGCCGGCGCTCCAGCCACGATTCCGTCATAATCCGCAGGAAAACGCTGCGCTTCCATGAGCGCCTGACGCCCGCCGTTCGAGCACGACTCAAAGTAGGATCGCTTCGGCGCTTCGCCGTAGAAGCCGTGGATGATGGCCTTCGCTTTCTCCGCCGTTTCATGGATCGCGCGATAACCAAAGTCGGTAACCTTTTCGGGATGTCCGAGCGCCCATCCGGCGTCGGTGCCCCCGGCGTGATGGCCGGTGTCAGTAGACGCAGTCGCATAGCCGTGTATCACCGCGGCCGCCATGGGGCCATAGCTGATCGATCCTGCATAGCCGCCGTTGCCGATGCCTTCGAATTTTCCGTTCCAGCCGGTGCTCGGCATCCACACTTCGATCTCGATGTCGGAATCGGGCGATGGTTTAATCGTGCCCGCGACACGGCAAAATGCGGGCAGACCATTGATGGCCCCGCTGCCGGGCGGCGTGAACGATCCGGCCGGCACTGCTTCGGCGGTCTTCACTGTCAGGTTCGGCAGGTTCAGCTTCGCAAGAGAATCACAGCTGGCGGGCGCGGCCTGGATCGCGATGGAGGACAGCGCGAGCAGGCTGACAACAGCAACGTGGCGAGTCAGATTCGTCATTTCTACATTATGCCCTTTGCGTGCGAGGAACGGCGGGTGCAACCAAGCTCGCTCACCGCTCCCACCTTCTCTCTTGGCCGCAAAGTCCCCGATACGCTGTCACCATACTGGTCAAGGGTTAGTGTCAGCGCTGAAGCCATTCTTTGTTTCGCTTCCCCTCGCTGTCCTGCTCACATCTGTCTGCTACGGTCAAACGACGAGACACGGCGGCAAGCTTCGCACCGGCTGGACGCAAATCCCAATCCAAGAGAACGGCGACGTACTCGATATCGTCTTGAAGCCGGTCCAAGGAATGGACTGGATCGTCGGGATCAAGGTAAAAGCTGACGGCCAAAACGCGCTCTCTTTCGGCGACGGAAGCCGTGGCATCCTGTACCAAGTGGCCACTGGCGAGCGTACCGGTCCACCGCGGATCGCCGCTCATGCCGCGGATCAAATCCTTGCCTCGGGCTCTACCGTATCGATCTCCGGAGGAGTCAGCCATCAGATCCTCATCGCATATCTCGAACTCAAGAGTCCTCTCTCACCCACGATCCATGACGGCACGGGGTTTGGCTGGCTTCGCGCACGTGAAGGACGGAATGGTGATTGGAAATGAAGCGGTGGTCCAAAACGATCTGACAGGCCTCTCCGAACTCTCGCAAATCGCCGTGCTGTTCGACGCCGGTCCGGAGTGGTTGTCGTTCGTTCCGAAGCTCTAGCCGTCCTGTTGAGCCCAAGCAGTAGGTTCCGTTCCAGACGCTACACTGAAACTACGTGGAAGAAGAGGTATTAGGCAAAGCCTACGATGGGCGCCTCATGCGGCGCCTGCTCACCTACATCCGGCCGTACAAAGCTGAGCTGGCAATCGCGCTGGTGCTGCTGACCATCAACGCCGTTCTTCAGGCCGTCGGCCCGCTTCTCACGGAATTCGCAGTCGACCGGTATCTCGCGCCGCCCGCGCATCGAAATCCCACGTCATTCGATCATTTTTTCTCAACCTCACCCTGGACCGGGATCGGGCAGGTGTCGCTGCTTTATCTCGGCGCTCTCCTAGCCGCGCTGGTCTGCGATTTCGGCGAGCAATATCTCATGCAGTGGATCGGACAGAAAGCCATGTTCGATCTGCGCAAGCAACTCATGGCGCACCTGCAGCGCCTGGATGTCGCCTACTACGATCACAATCCCGTCGGTCGCCTGGTCACGCGTCTGACCACCGACGTCGACGCTTTGAACGAGCTGTTCTCCTCCGGCCTCCTCATGATCCTGGGCGATTTTCTGATGCTCAGCGTCGTCGTCGCGGTGATGCTGCGACTGAGTCCTGGCATGACCGTGGTGATTCTGGCCGTGATGCCGCTGGTCGTGCTGGTGACGGTTCGCTTCCGCCGCTCGGTCCAGCAAAGCTACCGGCGCATTCGCGTCGCCATCGCGCGGATCAATGCCTACCTGCAGGAGCATATCAACGGCATCGCCGTGCTCCAGCTGTTCAATCGCGAGGACAAGAGTCGCGCCGAATTCGACCGCATCAACCGCGACCACATGGATGCGTACAAGGACGCCATCACTGCCTACGGCTGGTTTTATCCCTGGATCGAATTTCTCGGGATGCTGGCGCTCGCGTTGCTGCTCGCCTACGGAGGTTTTCGCATTCGCGGCGGCGCGATCACGCTGGGCGTGCTGGTCGCGTTTTTCCAATATGGACTGCGATTCTTCCGCCCGATTCAGGATCTCAGCGACAAGTACAACATCTTGCAAGCCGCGATGGCCGCCTCTGAGCGCGTTTTCAAACTGCTCGACACGCCCCCGCGCATCGAATCGCCCGCTCACCCGCGTCCAGTGCCGCGCACTGCGGCCGCCATCGAGTTCGATCACGTCTGGTTCGCGTATAAAGACGAGGACTGGGTTCTCAACGACGTGAGCTTCTGCATCGAGCCGGGAGAAACCGTGGCCGTCGTCGGACACACCGGCGCGGGCAAGACCACGCTGACCAGCCTCATACTCCGCTTTTACGAGATCCAGCGGGGCAGCATACGGATCGGCGGCGTCGACATCCGCGACTTCGATCTAGAGGAGCTGCGCAGCAATTTCGGCGTGGTGCTCCAAGATCCACACCTATTCACTGGTACCGTGGCAAGCAATATTCGTCTCGGCACCCCGGGAATCTCCGATGAACAAGTCACCGGCGCGGCCGAAAACGTGAATCTGCTTGATTTCGTGCGCACGCTTCCGGACGCATTCGAGCAGCCGGTGCGCGAGCGCGGCGCCGGTTTCTCCACCGGCCAGAAACAGCTCATCAGCTTCGCGCGCGCCCTGGCCCACAACCCGCGCTACTTGATTTTGGACGAAGCCACTTCAAGCGTCGACACCGAGACCGAGTTTCGCATTCGCGACGCACTGGCCCGGCTAGTGGAAGGGCGGACGTCCATCATCATCGCGCATCGACTCTCCACCATTCAGCGCGCGGACCGGATCATCGTGATGCACAAAGGCAAACTGCGAGAGATGGGAACGCATCAGGAGCTGCTCGCGCTACGGGGCGTCTATTGGACGCTGTACCAACTTCAATATAAGGACCAGGAGCTCAGCCCGGCACCCGAGCAAGTCGCCGGAGACTGAGTCAACGGCTGGCCGCGGTGCGCGTGCGTGCGAAACCGCTGCGTGCGTTCTCCAGGAACGAACCTTCGTCGCCTTGCAGCGCACCGCGCTTGCTCGCCTCTTCGAGCGCCGGAATGCTGCGCTCGTACCACGTCGCCGCCTGCGCGCGATTTCCCGATTGTTCGTAGGCCAGCGCTATCCGAAACTGATTTATCGCCGTCAGCTCCAATTGATCGGTGTTGACCGCGCCCTGCTTTTCATAAGCCGCCATCTCGGCCAGCGACGCTTGCAGATCCCTTAACGCCGCGGGAATCTCGCCGCGCTCCAGACGCGCTGCGCCAACGCGCGACAATCCGGAAGCTACATCGAAATGAAATTGCACATTCTTCGGATCGGCTTTCGAAAGGCCGCGAAACATTTCCAGAGCGTCCGCGTATTTTCGCATCGCCTCGCCGGAACCCCCAAGTGCGAACTTCTCTTCTCCGATCCGCATAGTTTCCCAGGCTTCCAGCCGGCGCAGATCGGTGTTGCGCGCATCCCCCGCCAGTAGCGTCCTTTCGATGTCCAGCGCTTTCTCATGCAGGCTGAGGGACTCGGCGTGCTGGCGCCCGTAGGCCGATAGCATCTCGCCAACTCGTCCTTCGCCGATTGCGAGCAATCGAAGCGTTTCGCGATCGTTAGCATCCGCCCGTGCCAGTTGCTCTAAAATCCCGACGCCTTTGCGGCATTGTTCCACGCCCGCCCGCCAGTCGCCGCTCGCCGCGCTCTTCCACCCGTAGTCGAGCAATGCCCGCGCGAGGTTGCGGCGGTCCGGTACATTCTTGGGATCCCGATCCGCCAAACGCCCGGCGATCGGTAGCAATTCTCGCAATTGTTCCAGCGACCCGGCCGGATCGCCGGCACCCAGCAAGGCATCACTCAACCGGCCATGCGTACGCAGCAGCTCGCGCTGGGCCGCAACGTTTTCCGGATCGGCCTGAGACACGGCCTCCCGAATCGCCAGCGCCTTTCGATAGCTCGAAATGAATCCGGCCGTGTCGCCCAGATTCGACGTCCGGTAACCGCCCTGCACGTCGCCGACTTTTTCGTACGCCGCGGCCAGCTCCCCCTGCAACGACAGGTCTCCCTTGGCTTCCTGCGCCAGCTTGTCCAGATAGTGCAGCGCGCGATCCACCAGAAGTTTTCGCGCGGGCGTGGATCCAGGCAAAGTCGCAATCGCATCGTGTACTTCGAACAGCAGCGAATTCGCCAACTGCCGGACATCGTAGAAACGCTGCTCCGCGCGCACCCGCTCCGCACGTGCGATCGCGGCTTGACGCATCGTTGCCGCGATTCCTCCCACCAACGCCAGCACAACCATCAGCGCGCCGATCACAGCGGCCTTGTGACGACGGACGAACTTGCCACTACGATACGAGAACGTATCTGGCTGTGCAATTACCGGCCGGCCTGTCAAATGCCGCCAGATGTCTTCGGAGAACTGCTCCACGGAAACGTAACGCCGCTCCGGCTCCTTCCGGATCGCCTTGAGCACGATGTTGTCCAGGTCTCCACGCAGCTGTCGCCGTAGTTTGTCGGGATTCATCGAGCGAGCCTTGCTCACCTGCTCGGCGCCGCTCGGCTCCAGGCGTTCCACAGCGCTGCTCGGCCGGCCTGGCTCCTGCTCCAACACCGCGCGCGCCATTTCATTGGCGGTACGGCCGGTGGTCTTGTACGGCCGCGCTCCGCTCAGCAGTCCATACAGAACCACGCCGAGCGAGTACACATCCGTCGCGGTCGTGATGGGCTCGCCAAGCATCTGCTCCGGGCTCGCGTACTCGGGCGTCATCAGACGCAGCATTGTCATCGTGGGATCGCCTGTTCCGGCCTGATCCGCATCCACAATTTTCGCGATGCCAAAATCTACTAGCTTCGGCTGCCCGTCAGCCGTCACCAGAATGTTCGCCGGTTTGATATCTCGATGGATCACCAGCCGCTGATGCGCGTACGCGACCGCCGAACATACCATGCGAAACAGCTCCAGCCGCGCGCGCACTGGCAATTTCCGCGAATCGCAGTATTCGTCGATGGGCACGCCGTGCACGTACTCCATCACCACATACGGCCGGCCATCCACCGCGCCGCCGTCCAGCAATCGTGCGATCGCGGGATGATCCAGATTCGCCAGTATCTGCCGCTCCGCCCGGAAGCGCTGCGTGCTGAGGTCGTCGCTCAAGCCGCCCCGCACAACCTTGATCGCCACCTCTTTGCGAAACTGGTCGTCGGCTCGAACTGCGCGGTAGACTACGCCCATCCCGCCGTGGCCGATCTCTTCGACCACTTGGTAAGCGCCGATCCGCTGTCCCGCGGAGGCCGCCGGAGGCTCCGGGTCCACTCCGGCCAAGTCAATCGCACGCCCCTCGAGAAATGTGTCCCCTGCCCGCTCGAACGACGCCATCAGCGATTCCACTTCCTGCCGCAACTCGCGATCGCCCCCGCAGGTCTCGTCTAAGTACTTCGCGCGATCCGCGGGATCCAGCTCGATGGCCCGATCCAGCACCTCACGCACGCGTTGCCAGGCCTCAGGCGTCAAGCGAACCTCGGTTCAGTTCGCGGTACAGCCATGCCCGCGCCGACGCCCAGTCGCGCTTGATGGTCGGAGTGGAGACACCCAGTACTTCCGAGGTTTCTTCGATCGACAATCCGCCAAAGAATCGCAACTCCACCAATCGGCTTTGCCGCTCGTCGAGCTTAGCCAACCCCACCAGCGCTTCATCCAGCGCGACCAGATCGATTTCGCGCGGTTCCGACGACGCCACCGCCTCGTCCAGCGCCAGCGTCATCGCATCCCCGCCCCGCTTCATAGCCGACCGCTTGCGCGCATGATCCACCAGAATCCGGCGCATCATTTGCGAAGCGACCCCGAAAAAATGCGCCCGGTTCTGCCAGGTCACGTCCCGTTGATCCACCAGCCGCAGGTAGGCTTCGTGAACCAGCGCGGTGGACGACAGCGTGTGTCCTTGGTCTTCGCGCTGGAGATAATGCCGGGCCAGCCGCTGCAACTCGCCGTAAACCAAGGGGATCAGCGCGTCCAGAGCCGCCGGATCGCCCTGGTTCCACCGCAGCAAGAGCTGAGTTACGTTTTGGGGTCGAAGCTCACTCACGTAACGAAAGTACTGGAAGGTTCCGTTTCAGTATACCCGCTGCGCCGGGGGCGGTGATCCTTCCTACCCGATTTACACGCGTATATAGAACGAGGAATACCCAAATGCGAATCCCAGTAGCTTGCATCCTGTCGTGCATCACCCTGTCGTGTATCGCTGAAGCCGGTACATTCAATACCACGCTGACGTTGAGCAACGCGACCATCAGCACGGGAGCGAGCGGAGTCACACTCACCGGCCCGGCGACGCTAAGCACCATCGGGAGCGGCACCCTCACTGCCACCGCGCCACTCTCGGCTCTGGGCGGCGCCGCGAACATCAACGCTACGTTCACCATCACGCTCAGCGGGACCGATTCCATTTCCGGTACCATCCAAATTCCCGAAAGTTCTCTGGGCGGGCAAGGGGGCACCGGTTCAGCTTCCGTCACCGGCGGCACAGGCGCTTATTCGGGCGCGACGGGATCGTTTCCCACGCTCACTTTCACCGTGACGGGCTCCGGCACGTCTGCCAAAATCGGGGCAACTGGCTCGGGAACCATCGTCACCGGTGGACCGCCCGCTCCCACCATCACCGCCGTACTGGATGCGGCCAGCTACACGCCCAGCATCGCGCAGGGCAGCATCTTCGTCGTCAAAGGTAAGAACATGAGCGCCAGCGGATTCGTTCAAACCAGCTTCCCGCTTCCCACCAGTTCGAGCGGGGTTAGCATCATCTTTACTCCCGCCGCCGGCGGCTCTGGTACGAACGCATTCCTGATCTACCTCTATAACCAGAGCGGTGTGAACCAGCTTGCCGCCATTGCGCCATCCACGTTGAGTCCCGGCAGTTACAATCTCACCGTCACCAATAACAACGGCGTCACCAGCGGTGCTTTCTCCGTGACCATCGTTCAGCGAAAACCTGAGATCGTTACCGCGGACGCGACCGGCAACGGTCTGGCAGTCATTCAGAACTACGTCTCTGCCACCAGCCTGCCTGTGAATCGCTTCACCGTGGGTACGGTTGGCGGCACCGCGATTGCTCCCGCCTATCCGGGCCAAACCCTGATCCTTTGGGTGGTCGGCATGGGCGCCGTTCCCGGCGGCGCCGACAACACGGCTTCGCCCGGCTACGATTTCACACAACATGGCGTCACTGTGCAAGTGATCATCGGCGGCACCGTCATGGTGACCCCGGCATACGCTGGACGGGCCCCGGGACTCGCGGGCGTCGATCAAATCAATTTCACCTTGCCCTCGAACGTTCCCACCGGATGCACGGTGCAGATTCAGATTTCGGTGAACGGCGCCATGAGCCAGCTCACCACCTTCGTGGCCATAGCCACCAGTTCCTCCGCGAACGCCTGCGTTCAACAGGGCTACTCGACTTCACAGCTTTCTAATTTCGACAATGGCGCCACGGTCACCTCCGGAAGCTGGGCCATCAGCCAGTCTCAAAACACCCGGACTGCCGGCAAGACCGACAGTGCCGGAGGTTCGTTCGTTCTGTACACCGGATTTGAGTTGCCATCCATTCCGGTGAATACAGGCGGCAGCGGCGCGATTCCAAACGGAAGCTGCGTCGTGTCCCAAAGCTCATTCAGCAACGTCACCGGCCTCCTTGCCGTCGGCGGCATCTTTCTGGACGCCGGCAATGTCACGTTAACCGGACCGAGCGGCTCGAACCTGAGCAACACGCCTTTCACCGAACTCAATAATTCTTACTTGCTCGGCATCGGAATTGAGGGCGGCACTCCCATTTCCGGATATGGAAACGGAATGCTCGTAACCGGCTCGTACTCGATCGCTGGCGCCGGCGGCGCTGACGTAAACGCATTCAACGTGTCCATAGGTCTCAATCCCTCGCTCGTACTCACGGGCGGTTTGCCCGGCACGGTGGTCCGCGCCAACGGCCTCCCGCTCAGCTGGACCGGCGGCAACCCCAGCGACACAGTGACCATCATCGGGTCATCCGGCCAAATTTCTAACGGTACGATCACCACCACGGGGTTCATCTGCCAGACCACCGTCGGCGCGGGCTCCTTCACCGTGCCTGCCTCAATTCTGACGCAGCTCCCTGCCGTTTCCGCATCGCAGGAAAACAGCGGAACGGGTAGCGGCTCGCTGACCTTTGGGTGGGGGCCGGCTCCGGTGCCATTCAACGCAACCCGAGTCGCTGATGGTTCCACGATCAATTCTTCATTGTCGGCAGGGTTCAATATCAGCGGTTCGGGAGAGGTCTACCAGTAACCGGCGGCCGCGCTTACTGCATCGGCGCGAGGGAGAACACCGGCTCGATGTCCACCGGCAGATCCTTGGCCGATGCAAGCGCCGCGGCCAACTCCGGTGGCATCTTGTCGTAACGATTGAACCAGGCTTCGGCTCGCGCCCGATCGCCCGTGGCCTCGATCTCGAGAAGCTCCTTCGCCAACCGCGCGATCGCGGCGGGAATTTTGGTGTACTCAACCGAATACTTCCCGCCCGATCTCACCACCGCTTTCTGTTCCGACAGGAAGTTGAACTCCATCATCTCGGCCCGGCCGTGCGCCTCCGCGATCCCGTAGCGCACGGTTCGAAACAAACCAGCGACATAAGAAGCGTAATATTCTTCCGCGCGATTCTTGGGCAGCGCCCCGTGATCCATCAGCCACTGCAAACCGAACATCCCGGTGACATCGGCCTTGGCTTCCTCCAGCGGCGAATAAATCGGCCCAATCGCTTCCGTGATCGGAACCTGTTTTCCGTTGACGTGCGCGAACGCCGGACCGAGACCATGACAGATCTCGTGCAAAACCGTGCTGGCGAGGTATCCTTCTCCGGAAGCGCGGGACGCCTGCGATTCCGGCATTACATACTTCGCCAACGGCAGAATCACATTGCTTACGCGCGCGTCCATGAAATTCTTGAAGAAGATTTTCTTGGTGCCCTTGGCCTCGTGGATGCGTGGATCGTTCGGAAGATTGTCCGCCACGGCCTGATACCCATGCAGCAGATCGCCGGTGCGCAGAGGCGCGTCCATCACCTCCATCGGCGTCGGCTGCCCGCGCTTCGATGGCAAATCGGCTTTGGCCAACGGCAGCGCGTCCTGGATGTCCGGCACGTATCGCTGATACAGCGACAGCTTCGCGCTCTCGGGTTCGTTCCGAATCAGAATCGACGCTCCGTAGGACGTTTTCACGCCGAGCACTCCGTCGAGATAGGTCTCATACGGCGCGTAGATCACGTCGATCTTCGGATTCCGCAAATCCATCCACGCCAGATCGCTCGGGTAATAATCGTCAGTCAGCAGTGCGTCCGCTCGCAGCCTAAGGAATTTCGCGAAGGCCGGATCGTCGCTCGCGTCCGCCGCTTCGCGCAGCAGCCGCGCTGCGGGCTCAAGGTCTTTCTTATATTCGACGTGATAAGGAATCGCGCCCAGTTTCTTGCCGGGCTGCCCGTCCCACCGCAGCACCGTATAGGGATTGTAGATGGCGCTTTTCTCGGCCGGATGAGCCTTCACGTACTGCTCAATCTGCGCGGCGGTCAATCCAGCCGGAAAGAGGTTGCGCCCGGGCGGCATCGGCTTGGTCCCAACAAACGGCTTATTCTCGTCAATCAGATCGAATCGCCCACCGTTGATAAAGAGCAGGCGCTTGAGCTGAGGGTCTTTCGTCGATCGATACAGGGCCAGCCCCTCGGGATCGCTCTGCTGCCAATACACGGACTCGAGATAGCGGCAGGCGCCTGCCAGCTTCTCGACCACCTGCTTCTGGCGCGCACTGAGTCCCGACGAATCGTACGGCATCTGGACTTGCTTCCAGCGCGCCAGCCGCATCGCGATATCCGAACCCGTGGGAGCAGCGAAGGCCAGGAGAAGAATCAGGGCGAGGATCATGGCCTTATTCTAGCCGTGGCCCGGGCCAAAACAGAAAACCCCGAGCGCGACTCGCGCCCGGGGCTCCGTTTACCGAAAGTGAATTCTCTCAGATAGACGATGTCGCAGTCTTCTTGCGCCGGAAAGCAACCAGTAAACCCATCGCCAAGAAAGCCGCGCCGGCCGGGATCACGGTTGCTGGCTCGGGAGTAGCCGTGGTGGGCGGATTGCCGTTCACTTCGATTTCGTAGAACAAGCGGGTGGCCGAACCCAGTGTCCCGTCGACGCTATCGGTCAAATGAAACTCGGTACCGTTCGTGATGCCCGTGCAAGTCCCCGTGCAGAAGTAGTCGAATTCGATCGGCGAGCTTTGGCTGATGGTCGAGGGATCCGGCAACGACTGCTGAGTGTTCGGGCTACACGTGTTGAAGAAGTTGTTCACGCCGCACTGGTACTTCAAGGTGCTGCTGGGCGTAGCCGAGTAGGTTCCGTAGACGTACACTTGCAAGGACGTGATCGTGAACCCTAAATCGTTAGTGATGTAGAGGCCGGCAACGCCGTCGGTGCCTGAACCGCCAATGGTGAACGCGCTGGTGCTATCGCTGGGCGTGCCCCATTGATTCTCAATGCTCATCAAGCTGATCACGGGCGTCCCGTTAATGTCATTCTCCTCAAGCGTAATCACATCCGCGTTGGCAAGAGTCACGGACATCGCCGCAAACAGCCCAATCAAAACCAACTTCTTCATGATCCTCCTTCTTCAACAATCTGCGAGTATAGCATCAGGAAGTTGAAATATATCAACGCCAGGAATTGAAAAGGTACTAGTAGTGGAAGTAGTACATGAGCTCAATCCGATAATAGCTCCGGCCGTGCCAACTAAAAGCATACAAAGGAGTTCGGTAACTTCTCGCGGCCCGGAACCATCCTAACGGTAATGCCTCGTCAAGCACCGTATTGCGCTCTAGTGCTTTTTGCCGCCCTCTCGCAGGCGCAGAACATCTTCAGCGTCGCCGGATATCCGCTCACTCACCGCAATAGTGTCGACTCGCAGCAGGCCTTGAACGCTCCGCTTGGCTCCGTATATGGACTGCTGATCGATAAGCCGACCGGCCGGCTGCTTTTCAACGACGAATCCGTGGTCTTAAGGCTGGAACCCGACGGGTCCCTGCTGACCATCGCAGGTCTCGGTGCAACGGCGTTAAGCCCACCCCAGATCGCGGGATTCGCATCGGCCCTCGCCATGCGACCCGCCAGTTTCCTCCAGGCGTTCGTCCTGCGCGGGATGGCCGAGGACCCGACCGGAGCGCTCTATGTCGCCGACGCCGCCGCCGGACGCGTGTACCGCGTGGGACTGGATGGCCTGCTCACGATATTCGCCGGAGGAGGGACGGCGCCGCCAGGATTTCAGAGCGACGGTGGTCCGGCAACGGCCGCGCAGATTCAGTCCCCGCGCGGCCTGGTCTTCGACTCGAAAGGCAACCTCGATATCGCGGAGGTCTTCTGCAACTGCATTCGCCAGGTGACGCCCAACGGCATCATTTCCACACTGTACACGGCGCCCCCTTCGACAGTTCAAGGCCGGCTTCCCAACATCGAGGGCCTGGCAATCGATTCCCAGGACAATCTCTACTACACCGAATGGTTCGGAAACGCGGTCGTAAAGGTAGCACCCAGCGGGACGGCCACACCGATCGCCGGCACGGGAATGGCAGGTTTTAGCGGCGACGGCGGACCAGCAGTCGCGGCGGAGCTGGACGGACCCAGCGGCGTCACTCTGGATGCAGCGGGCAACATCTATATCGCCGACACGATGAACAATCGCATCCGAAAAATCACGCCGGATGGAACCATCCACAGCATCGCCGGCACCGCCGTTCCGGGCAGCCTGGCCTGCACGGCCCAGAGTTCATCCGCCTCCTCGATGCAATTGTGTTTGCCGGCCCAGGTAATCCTTGACCAATCGGGCGACCTGATCGTCGCCGACTATGGCGATCGACTGGTGCGAGAGCTGGCGCCGGCAGGCACGATCACCACGGTCGCCGGCAGCGGCAAGCAGG
>Ga0335078_10007505_pt1 | contig 16169 bp, 5 predicted proteins | sample Lox_Sample_32_FD_206711 | JGI IMG/M metagenome (GOLD analysis project Ga0335078, IMG submission 206711) | Soil microbial communities from Loxahatchee National Wildlife Refuge, Florida, United States - Lox_Sample_3.2 | ecosystem: Environmental > Terrestrial > Soil > Wetlands | place: USA: Florida...
ATAACCTTGACAAGCTGCGCTCTCACTGGTATAAAAGCTGCTCAGTCACTTATTTCTTTGTAAACCGTCGGGGAAGCAACATTTTGTCGCAGGCTTTCTTGGGGGCCGCAGAGGCTTTGAGGTGTCCAGGTGCACCTGAACAAGAATTTCGAACGAAAATGCCCGCTCCGCAGGTCAATTTCCGCATAAATAGGGAGAAACCCTGCGAGAACGAGATTAGAAGGTGATCTCGCCAGCGGGTCAGTTCACTGCTGTTTTTACTTGCGTCACGTCGGGTCGCAACACGCTGGGCAAGGGAAGTAGTGCCCAGGATCCAATGAGTGACTTCAAATTGTGAGGAGGAAGATATTATGAGTGAGTGCAAGGCCAAAAGATCAGGCGCTTCGACCATCATCGTGCTTTGTTTAATGGCGGTGGTTGGGGCCGGCTTGCTGGCAACCGTACTCTCGCAGCCATTGCACGCGCAAGTCCTTTATGGCTCGGTGTCGGGCACAGTAAGCGATCCCAGCGGCGCCGTCATACCCGGGGCGCAGGTAACTATAGTCAATGACACAACGGGGTTTACGCGAACCGGAACCACCGACTCCGGCGGTTACTACCGCATGCTTGATATTCCTGAAGGCACCTATACGCTCACCGCATCGGCATCGGGATTTCAAGTGTTCAAGCAAACAGGCGTTACCATAGCTATCGGCCAGGTGAACCTGCAGGACATCAGACTGACGGTGGGTTCCACCACGCAAGAAGTTACTGTGCAAGCTTCCGCGGCAGTGCTGCAAACACAGAAGGCCGACGTTCACACGGAGATCAGCAGCTACGCCGTGCAGAACCTGCCTCTGAGCACTTACCGGAATTTCCAAGCCACGGAATTGCTTGCCCCGGGCGTGTTCTCGACCTCGGGCCTCTCCAATAGTTATCCGAACTCCATCGCCGACACGCCGGAGCGGTCGTTCGAGATTAACTCGAACGGTTTACCGGCTCATGACAATATCACGCGCGTGGACGGGGCCACCAACCTCTTCATCTGGCTGCCCGACCACATGTTGGTAGTGCCGCCGCAAGAGTCGGTGGAAGAAGTCAACGTTCAGACTGCCGACTACGACGTGGAAAAGGGCCTCACTGCCGGAGCTGCCGTGGACGTCGTTACCAAGTCCGGCAGCAACCAACTCCACGGATCCCTTTACGGCTTCCATACGGACGACGCTTTGAACGCCACCAACTGGTATAACCACGCCACCAATACCGGCATTCTCAACAATGACGGAGTCGCCATCGGCGGGCCGATCAAAAAGGACAAACTCTTTTTCTTCGGTAACTGGGATGGTAGTTGGCAGCACTTGGCTGAGGGCTACACCGACACGATTCCGACAGACGATCTGAAGAACGGAAACTTTAATGCGTATCTGGGAGCCGCGGTTCCCGGTGTCAACGTCTGCACCACCGAAGGGACCACGGTTCCTTTACAGCAGGGCATGGTGTTCGATCCCGCTTCCGGGAATCCCGATGGAACGGGGCGTTGCGTGTTCTCCTCGGGTGGGGTGCTCAACGTCATCCCCACGAATCGCCTGAACCAGGGCGCGATTGCATTCAACAAGCTGATCCCGGAACCCGACATCAACACCGGTGTTATCACCACAGGCACGCCCTATAACATCATCGGGACCAAAGCTGCGCGGCCATTGGCCCGCAATATTTACACCGGCAGGATCGATTGGAACCAGAGCCAGAATCACACCATCTGGGCAAAGTGGTCCGGTCAGGACGCCAATTTCTATGAGCCTTTTGATCTTGGCGCGGCGGGTGGTAACGGAAGCGGCACGGCCCACCAGTTCGCTCAGATCGCAACTTTGGGGCACACCTGGACACTGTCTCCCAGCCTCATTCTCACCGGCCATGTGGGTTTCGACCGGATGAGCGAGTACGCTCACCCGCCGGGATACGGCGAGCCTCTTGGGGAATCTCTGCTCGGTATCGCAGGGAGCAACACGCCGGCCGGAGATATCCGCTATACGGGTCTTCCCGGGGTCAGTGTGGAAGGGTTCAGCGGCATGGGAAGTCTGAACTCCTGGGAGCCCGACAACCGCAACGACTGGACATTGACCACTTCGCATAACCTCACCTGGATCAAACACGCGCACGAACTTCGCCTGGGCGTGGATATTGCACATAACCACCTCAATGCATTTCAGCCCGAAATCTTCTGCTGCCCGCGCGGCAACGTCATCGAGGATTACGGAGGGACTGCCCTCAATACCACTGGCTTGATCAGCGGAGGCCAACCCGTAACCTTGACTCCCTTCGTTCAAAACTCCTACGCGATGTGGGACCTGGGTTTGATCTCTGAAGCTCAAAACGATGCCCAGTTCATAAAGTCCACCGGTAAGGACACCCAATTTGCTGTCTATTTCGGCGATCGCTGGAAGGTCAGCCCGAAGTTCACCGCTGACTTGGGTGTGCGCTGGGAATACTTCCCCTTGATTACCCGGGACGGCATAGACAAGGGCGAGTTGTTTGACACTACCACGGGCGAGCTCCATTTCGGGGGCTTGGGCGGCAATCCGACCCACAACGGAATGACCTCAAGCAAGACGCTCTTTATGCCTCGCATCGGCTTGGCGTATCAGGTTGATCAGAAGACAGTGGCGCGGGCCGGGTTCGCACTCTCTGACGACACGACTCCTCTCGAAAGACCGTTGAGAGGCTTCTTCCCGCTGGCCATCGGAGCGGACGACTTTGACACGTCCTCAGCGGCTGAGGCAGCGGCCTGCAAGGGCCAGGCGTCGGCATCAACCTGCTACAGACCCTACTCCACGTTTGGCGCCATCACGGGTAGTCCGTACGCCGTTGGCCTGCCGATCATCCAGGTTCCGAACCTGTCAAGCGGCTCCATTACTCCGCCTCCCGATGTCGACGTGGGGACGCTCGGTCCTGGAGAGTACCACCGCGGATATGTTGAATCGTGGAATGTGTTTATCGAGCGCAAGCTGCCCTCGGATTTCCTGCTGAGCGTCGGCTATGTGGGTAATCACTACGTTCACGAATTCAACGGCCGGGATTTGAACGCGGCTCCATTGTATGGAGTTGAGCCGTCGTTCAACGGCGTGCAAAGATCGGGCGGGACCTACCAGTTCCAAGGCTACCTGGATTCGCACTACAATTCACTTCAGGTCAGCTTGAATCACCGATCGTCTCATGGCCTGTTCGTCCAGGTGGCTTACACCTACTCGAAGGCTATGGGCTATGTAAACGACAACACTTGGGAAAACGGGTTGGAGTTTAACTGCCCGCCCTCGGCGTCCATGCCTAAAGGGTGCCAGCAGCTCAACTACGGTCCGCTGAGCTTCGATTACACGCAGAACCTCAAGATGGCGTTTGTTTACGATCTGCCGTTCGGGGAGGGCAAGAAGTTCGGGAGCAGCTCCAAGGCGGCAAACGCGGTCCTGGGCGGCTGGAAACTGAACGGCATCTTCTCCGCCTTCACGGGCGCGCCCTTGCAGCTCAGCCAGGACATAAGCAACATCAACACCTACGACACCGCTGCAGTTCCCAATCACGTTGCGGCGGTTCAACACCTGGGCGGAGCGAACAACTCGCTGGGCTTCCCCCAGTGGTTTAACAGTTCAGCTTTTGCTCCCAATCTATCTTCGACCCTTATCGGGAACATTGGCCGTACCGAGTCGTGGATGCGCGGGCCCGGCCTGTGGCAATTTGACCCAAGCCTGGCTCGAATCTTCAAGATCACGGAGCGCTTCAATTTGGAGGTGCGCGCTGAAGCAGAGAATCTCTTCAATAATCCTCACTTCAGCGGCATCAACACCTCGTGTACGACCACAGCCTCGACCAGCGGCGGGGCGCCCACTTGCGGTGACACGTTCGGCGAGGTCGGTTCCTCTTTCGGCGAACGCGTCGTGCAATTTGGCATGTTCCTGCGGTTCTAGTTACCTGGCTTGACTCTTTGGGACCGGGCGAGAAACCCGGTCCCAGTCAGGCCACTTCAGGCATTGACCATCTCCTGGCGGGCGCTGCGCGAGTGGCGCCCGTTTTTATTTCATGTACAATAGACGGGTTTTGCTTTCTCGCGCGGAGCCGATGTGAGGACTCGCCCACATGTCATCCTGAGCGCAGCGATGGGTTTCTGCAGTTTGTCGCAGCTGGTAAGATCAGGCAACTGCAGGGATCCTAGGCGCTTTCTCCAGCCGCCGTGGGCCGGGTGAGGGGTCGCTTGTCCAGCGTCACATTGCGGAGTACGTCGTACAGGGAGGCTACAGCTCATGGGAAGCCCTAGCCTCCCAAGAACGATTGCCAAGGGCACCAACCCCCCACCCGTCCAGGGACGGCTGGAAAAAGCGCCGTTCCTGGACACCCTCTCCCCACGGGAGAGAGCTGCATCTGGTGCGGCGCTGCTTCTGGCAATCTGTTTTTTTATTCCCCAACTCGCCTTGTCTGGCTCCGGCCCGGTGGGAAAAGAAACCACCTTGTATGTTCCCCGCGTTTCGACTCCCCCCAGGCTCGAGGATTTCCTCGACATGAAACCGAATCCCGAATGGGAGGCCGAAGGAAAGTTGGCGAAGGTTTCCGGTTTCACCCAACGCCTGCCGAGCGACGGCAAGCCTTCCACTCAAAAGACCGATGTTTACCTCGGGTACGACGACACCAATCTTTACTGCATTTTTGTGGCGTTCGATTCCGAAGTGAACAAGGTGCGAGGGCACAGCACCCCGCGCGACAACGTCACGGGCGACGACAAGCTCGACCTGTTTCTCGACACCTTTCACGACCGGCGCCGCGCCTATGTTTTTACCGTGAACGCTTCCGGTCATCAGATGGACGGTCTCTGGACGGAGGGCCCCACCAACCAGTACGACAACACCTGGGACAGCGTGTGGCTATCGCGCGGCCAGCACACGGACCAGGGCTTCGTGGTATGGATTTCGGTGCCATTCAAAAGCCTGCGCTTTCCGGCCACCGAAGAGCAGACCTGGGGAATCGTTTTCGTGCGCTGGATCGTTCGGGACAACGAATCGGCCACCTGGCCCCGTGTTTCCACCCGAATCGAAGGACGGCTGACCCAGGAAGCCACCCTGAAAGGCTTGCGGGGAATCTCTCCGGGACGCGGCGACATGCTCATTCCCTATGCCTACACGCGCTCCTATCGCACGCTCGACCAAAGCATTCCCAACCTCCCCCAATACCAGAGCAATGCGTTTGATCCGCGCGTCGGCGTCGACGGAAAGCTGGTGCTTGCGCGCTCCTTCACGTTGGATACGACGGTGAATCCCGATTTCTCGCAAGTCGAGTCCGACCAGCCGCAGATCACTGTCAACCGCCGGTTCGAAGTGTACTATCCCGAGAAGCGCCCCTTTTTCCTGGAAAACCCCAATTACTTTTTCACACCCATGGGACTGGTGTTCACGCGCAATATCGCCGATCCCCAGTTCGGCGCGCGACTGACGGGGAAGGAAGGACCGTATGCGGTCGGAGCGCTCTTCTCAGACGACCGTTCCCCTGGAGAATCTGTGCCGCCGAGCGATCCCCTGGAAGGCAAGCGAGCCTTGTTTACCGTGGTCCGCGCCACTCGCGATCTCTTCCGGCAATCTTCCGTGGGCATGATCTATACGGACCGGGAGTTTGCCGGCACTCACAATCGTGTGGGTGGAGTGGACACGCGCTTCCGGCTCTGGAATAACTGGTGGCTGATCGGCGAGGCGGTCACGAGCTCCACAACCCTGCCAGGCGGCCTCACGAGCGCCGGCCCGGCTTACAAAGGCCAGGCGCGTTTTGACGGCAGGAAGTTTTACAGCAACGCCGAGTACGATGATTTCAGTCCGGGGTTCTCGACACTGGCCGGCTTCATTGGCGTCGACACTGTGGAGCGGCCCATCAACGTCGGCCGCACCATTGCGCGCCCGCCGTTACGCACCGATATGCGCGGGGCGAGCGAAATCGCCATGTACCGCTTCCGGCCCGAGGGCAAATATCTGATTTCCTGGGGACCCACGGTTTTCCTGAATCCGCTCTGGGACCATCGCGGCTACCGGCTAGACAACTACCAGGATTACACCATGAGCTGGGAATTCACCGGCCAGACCGCGCTCGAGTTTTACTACCAGGCGGACCAGGAGACACTCCGGCCGCAGGATTTTTCGGGCTTGCCGTTTAACCAGACCTGGTCGCATCACCGTCAGGGGATCTATGGCGAGGGCGCCTGGACGCCGCAACTGGCTTTCAAGATCGATTATTCCCAGGGAGCGCAAATCAATATCGTTCCTCCCTCCGGTCAACTGCCGTCGCTCGCGAACGTAAACACCGCGAGTTTTGACCTCGTGGTGCGGCCGGAACACCGCTTGCGCATGGAGAACACTTACCTTTTTGACCGGCTCACAGACCGCTTTACCGGCTCGAGTATTTTCAACAATCACATTTTCCGCTCCACTTGCATCTATCAGGTGAACCAGAAACTCTCCTTTCGCGTGATTCCGCAGTACACCACCGTGCTTGCCAATTCCGTCGCGACCTCTCTCCCCACCACTAAGACCTTTAATGCGGATTTTCTTTTCACCTATCTTGTGAATCCCTTCACAGCCCTTTACGTCGGATATAATCACAACCTGGATAATCTCGAACTACTGTCTGCTTACCAACTGCTGCACACGAGAAACCTGGCCACGGACGGCGAGCAGTTCTTCGTAAAGCTGTCGTATTCGTTCCGGCGGTAGCGTAGGCAGATAGGCAGGTCGGCAGATCGGCAGTTGGGCAGGTGGTCCTTCGCGATCCCGGCATTCTCTCACTTGGGGGAGGTTGTCTCTTCGAGATTCTGGCCCTCACCCCTCTGGGAGTCTGTGTGAGAACTCGTTTTTGCTGTCATTCTGAGGAGCCACAGGCGACGAAAAATCTCGCGCGGCGTTGAAAATACTCAGAGCGAGATTCCTCGCGGAGTTTTTCCTGAGCGGCAGAGCGAGATTCTTCGCTCCGCTCAAAATGACGAGCGAAGAGGTCAGGATGACGAGCGAAGGGCTCAGAATGACAATCCAAAATCGGAATGACAATCCAAGAAAGGTGTCACACTGACTCTTTTCGGAAAAGGGTGGCCCCAGCCGGCGTTCTCATCGGCCCGGGCGGGCCGGGTGATGGGGTCGGCATTCGCGAATTCACTCTTGACTATCAACTCTCGACTATCGACACTTGAATGCTATGAAGTTGCTCGTATCTGCATTTGCAATCTTCCTCATTACCGGTCCCGTGGGCACGCAAGAGACTGCGGCCGAGAAAGCCCAACTCGCCAAGCAATTGATGGCGGCGGGTCGCGCTGGAGAGGCGGTCCCCATTTATCGGGATCTCGCGCGCGCCATGCCGCAGAATCCCGGCTTGGCGCTCAACCTGGCCTTGGCGCTGGACATGTCCGGTGACAAGCGAGCGGCGATTCGCGAATATCAAGCCGTTTTAAAGCTCGATCCGCGGTCTTTTCCGGCGCGCTTGCTGATGGGTACGGCGTATCTGGATCTCGGCCAGGCGTCCGAGGCGATTGGTCCGCTGGAAGAATCCGTAAAGCTCCAGCCCGGAAACCAGGACGCGCAAGCGACCCTGGCGGACGCCGAGTTGGCGATGGAACGGTTCGGGACGGCGGCCGCGCGGTTCGAGAAACTTTCTCAGCAGGATCCTTCGAGCCCTCGGGTCTGGTACGGCCTCGGAGCTTGTTACGAAGGCCTCGCTCAAAAGAGTTTTGACGACCTTGCCGCCGCTGCGCCCAGTTCAGCTTACTGGCTTTACCTCGTGGCGGAATCGCGCTTTGCCGCCCAGCAAACCTACAGCGCGTTCTACTTTTATAAACAGGCGCTGGCCGTCGAGCCCTCGTTGCGCGGAGTGCACCTGGCGCTCGCCGAGGTTTACAAGCAGACCGATCACGCGGACTGGGCGGCCATTGAAGAACAAAAGGAGAAGGACCTTCCCCGGCCGGACTGCGCGTCGGAAAAGTTGGAGTGCGATTTCGAGTCCGGAAATTTCCTGGCGGTCGTCGAGAATCCGGGAAAAGACCCGAAAACGCTCTACTGGCGGACCCGCGCGTATAACCAGCTTGCCCTCTCCGCTTACGAACGATTAGGAAGGCTCCCGCCTTCGGCGGAAACTTACGAACTGCGCGCCCGCATGGAATCCAAGCGCCGGCAGTACGCCCAGGCGGCCAAGGACTGGCGAGAGGCGCTTCAACTTGTTCCCGGGAATCCGGCTTTCAAGCGAGGATTGGCGATAGCGCTTGCCCAGTCCGGCAGCCTCCAGGAAGCGGAGAAGCTCTTTCGCGAGCTTCTTGAGCAATACCCCGGTTCGGGGCGCTTGAATTATCTCCTCGGCGACGTCATGAGAAATGCGCAAAAGCCGCAGGAAGCCGTCGCGTACCTGGAGAAGGCTGTGGCTGCCGAACCCAAACTCCTCACCGCACAGAGCGCCCTGGGACTTGCCTACTTGCAAGCGGGACAGGCCGCCAAGGCCATTCCGCACCTCCGTGCGGCTTTACCCATCGACGAAGATGGAACCTTGCATTACCAGTTGGGCCGCGCCTACCAGGCGCACGGTGACCGGGACCTGGCGCGCGAAATGTTGAAGACCTACCAGGAGATGCAGACGAAGGATCAGGAGAGTAAGAAGGAAGTAGAGAAGAACGTCGCCATCACCCCGCCTTCGCCGTAGGGCTCGCGTCCCACCCGCAATTTCGCGGGGAGGAAGGGCGGGGCATTCCAGCAAGCGAACAAAGTACCACGAGCTGTCATCCTGAGCGAAGCGAAGGATCTGCATTTGCTCATTGCCAGCAAGACTCTGAAGATCCTTCGCTCCCCTCAGGATGACGGGCAGTGGGCTTCTCCACTCGCCCCGAAATGGCCGCCACATTCAATTGCACCGCCCAACTACTTTGCCGGCTCTCGCACTTCCAGTCGCTGATCCGCCTTGACATTGCGGAGCGTTTGCACGTTGCCGCTTGGCCAGCGGATTTCAACCTTGTCAATCGTCGCCGTCTTGCCCAGACCGAAATGCACCCCGTCGTGGCTGGACGATGCATAGGCAAGAGCGGTGGTCATGTGGTTGACCTGCTTGCCGATGCGCACGCGCGCCCCAATGCCGTCGCGGTTGCTCCTGGTTCCCACCAGTTTGAAGTTGATCCAATGATTGTCGTCCGGGCCGGCATTCTGCCAAAGCTCGGCCGGGTCCTGGAGTGACGAGACGACTATATCGATTTTGCCGTCGTGGTTGAAATCGGCAAACGCGCAGCCCCGGTGTGCGCGGGGAACCTGAAAGTCGCTTCCCACTTCAGGCGACACGTCCCAAAAGGTCCCGTCGCCCAGATTGGCGAAGATGCTGTTCGGCTGGCGGTAGTGATAGGCGGCAAACTCCTCGACGTTGTCGTCCGCGTGGGAGTTGGTGCTCACGAGGTCTTTCCACCCATCGTTGTTCAAGTCGACGATCCCCGCGCTCCAACCCCCGCGCGCCGAAGACAAGACAGACAGGCGACTGGTGAACGATGCATCTTCGAACATGCCGCTGCCCAAATTGTGAAAAAGCGGGAAGGTCTCGTTGTTCAAGTCGGTAACGAAGATGTCGGGGAGCCCGTCATTATCGTAGTCGCGGAAGTCCGCTCCCATATTTGAAACCGTCTGCCCGGAGTTCATGAGCGCCACGCCGGCCTGAAGCCCGACTTCCTCGAAGGTGCCGTCGCCGCGATTGTGGAAGAGGAAGTTCGCCTGGTTGTCGTTCGTAATGTAGACGTCCATGAAACCGTCGCCGTCATAGTCGGCGAAGGCGATCCCCATGCCGCGTCCCTGGTGCTTGCCGATCCCCGATTTTTCAGTGACGTCCTCGAACGTGCCGTCTCCCCGATTGCGATAAAGCGTGTTGGTGAGACCCTGGAAATATTCGGGGTGACAATAGACACGCAGGTTGCGCGATGGGTCGCCGCAAAAGCGGTTGTTGTCCATCGACCACTGGGCGTAGTTCACTACGAAAAGGTCGAGCAGCCCGTCGTTGTTGTAGTCAAACCAACCGCCCGCCACGGCCCACTCGCCGCTCTTGATTCCGGCCTTTAAAGTGACGTCCTCGAATCGGCCATTGCCCAGGTTGTGATAAAGGATATTGCGATTGACGCCGGCCACAAACAAGTCTATATGACCATCGTTATCATAGTCCCCGGCGGCGGCGCCCATGGAGTAGCCTTCGCCCTCGACACCGGCCTCTTCGGTGACGTCTTTGAACCGCATCCCGCCTTCATTGCGAAACAGCCGATTCCAGTACCTCGGCGACTTCTTCTCAAGAGAGGGCAGGGCCGCGCCGTTGGCAAAGAATATGTCTGCCAGTCCGTCTCCGTTGTAATCAAAGGCTGCCACGCCTCCCGTCATAGTTTCGATGAGATGCTTGAGCGGGGTGGGACTGTTCTCAACCTGGAAGTTCAGGCCTGCCGAAGCGGCAACGTTGCGGAAGCGGATCGGACTGATCGTGGCCGCTTTCTTTGCCCCCGCGTTCTGAGCCCAACCCAACGCAGCAGGGCGCGCTGCGACTCTCGCCAAAGGCAATCCCAGCAGTAATCGGTGAAACATGGCTCGACGGCTGATGCGCATGGCACTCCCATCATACACCACGGCCATGCTCTCTTTGTGCCGAAGCTCCTGCCCGCAAGCTGCTGTTAATGCGGATTGCGGAATTGAGCGACGCCACCTCCTCAACTCCGAACCCCCCTCCCCCAAGGGGGCGAGGGGAGAACGAACCTGAGTTGATGCCCTCCGCCCCTTTGGGGACATAGTCTTTGGAATAGCCTCGCTTGGGTTCCGGAGCCCGCCCGGGCGGGCGCAAGAATGTGGCCCACGGCGACAGCCGTGCGGTAGAGCAGGGCCGAAGCGCCTGAAAAGCCCTGGGAGGGGCGACAGAGCTGTGGTAATAATGGCTGCCCTTCTGTCGCCACTACGTGGCTCAGCGTGCTCTCTGTCTGCCATGGTCCCACGGCTCGCGCCGTGGGCCTCATTCTTGCGCCGCTCACGCGGCTTGGCTGGGGGTCGCGGGCTTATTCTAGCGCCTATGCCCCTTGCGAGTGAGGGTGGCGCGCAGTGTCAGGTGAGAGGGTTGGTCCGTCACAATACTGTGTAGCCCTCAGTAGGTGAGGTCTTCGCGATTTCAATTCGGCGCTTACGCCACTGCCACCGGCTCAGCCCGCAGCGCGTCGAAACGCACGGAGACCAGCTTCGATACGCCCGGCTCCTGCATGGTGACGCCGTACATGACGCGGGCGGCTTCCATGGTGCGTTTGCTGTGGGTGATCAGGATGAACTGCGTGTGGCGGCCCATCTGTTCGACCATGTGGGTGAACCGTTCCACGTTCGACTCGTCGAGCGGGGCATCCACTTCATCCAGAATGCAGAAGGGACTGGGCGTGTAGCGGAAGATGGCGATAAGAAGCGCCAGGGCGGCCAGCGCTTTCTCGCCCCCCGAAAGCAACAGCACGTTCTGAAGGCGTTTGCCGGGAGGCTGGGCGGCGATGTCGATGCCGCAATCCGGGTCGGACTCGTCGGTTAGCCGCATCTCGCCGATTCCACCCCCAAAGAGACCGCGGAAAGTCTCGGCGAAATAAGCGTTGATCGCCTTGAAGGCTTCCAGGAATTGCTGGCGCGAGACCTGGTCTATTTCGCGGATGGCCTGGGTCGTGTCCTCGATCGAAGCCAGCAGGTCCTGGCGCTGCGTGTCGAGGAAGGTGAGGCGCTCCTCGGCCTCCTGAAGTTCTTCGAGAGCCATCATGTTGACGGGCCCAAGGTTTTCGATGCGCGTCTTGAGCTGCCGAGCCTCTTCCTCCGCGGTCTGCAAGCCTCCACCCGCCAGTATGGACTCTGGAGGCAACTCGGCCGCAAGCGCGGATGGCTCCGCGTGCAACTCCTCGCGGCACTGCAGTTGCTGGTGAGTGCGGTCGGAATCGGTGCGGGCAAACGCCACTTCCGCTTCCGAGCGCCGGGCCCGGTGGGCTTCGAGCTCAGCCCGTGCCGCGTCCACCTGAGGGCCGAGTTCCGCCCGCTGCGCCTCTTCCGCCGCCGACTGCTCCTGGCATTGGCTGAGCTCGCTCCGCGCGGTTTCGAGCCCGCCCTCGAGCGCGCGCAAGCGGACCGTGTTGGCTTCGCCTTCTTTTGCCAGCAGCACCTGCTGTTCGCGCCAGGTCGCAGACTGTTGCTCGAGGCGCGCCATGCGGCTGCGAACTTCCTCGCACATGCCCATCAGGCGCTCGACTTCGGCGCCGGCGGCGCGCGTTCTCTCCTCAAGCGCGCTCGACGAGCCGCTTGCCTCGGCGAGCTTCTGCCCAAGCTGCTCCATCTCCGCGCGGAGTTCGCGAAGCGCCGCCATGGATTGTGTGAGGGTCGCTTCCCGCGCAACCTTTTCTTGGCCTGCCGTTTCCAGTTCCGCTCGCAAGCCGGACTTGCGATCTTCCGCGGCCGAGAGATCGCGCTCGAGCTGTGCGGCTTCAGCTTGGAGCACTTTGAGCTGCGCGGCTGCTTTCTCGCAGGCGTCGCGCGTCTGACGCAACTTTTCGTCGGCCACAACGGCTTTCTTTTCCGCTTCCTGCTTGGCCCCAGTCAAGTTCGCGTGGTCCTTGGAGAGTTGCGCGGCGCGGCCGGCGGCGCTAGCCAGGTCTGCCTCGCAGGCCTGGATTTTGCCCTCCAACTCAGCGGTGCGTCGCTCCAGCGTGCGAAAGTCGCGCCGCAAGGCCAACGGACCGGCGCTCGAACCCTTGCCGCCGGACACCAGGCGATGCTGATAATGCTCGCCCGAGCGCGTCAGGAAGTGGTATTCAGGGTAAGACCCTGCAAGGCGCTGGGCGGTCGCGGCGTCCTCAACCAGGTAGGCGTGGGCGAGCGCCGGCAGCGGCAGGTCGCCATTGAGACCGAGAGACTTCTGGAAAGTCATCAATTCCCGCACCGGAGCCACGACTCCCACTTCAGCACGGAGTTGCGTCTGACTTTCTCCGTTGGCTTCAGTCAGCGAGGGCATCTGCGTAACGAAGAAAGTAGACCGCCCTCTTCCTTCCGTGCACAGCAAGGCGATGCCGGAGCGGGCCTGTTCGTGTTGTTCAACAACTACGCACTCGAGTTCCTGCTTGAGGAAATCTTCCACCACTTCTTCATAGCCGGGCGCGACATCGACAAAGTCAGCAAGCACGCCGAGTGGGCGAAACCGGTGCCCGTTGATGGGGATCTCGCCCGCCAGCAGCCGCCGGACGCTCTCCGTACTGTAAGCGTGACGCGCCAGGGACTCCTCGAGCGCCTGCTTGCGCGCTGCGGCGGCGGAATGCTCACGGCGGAGTGTTTCGAGACCTGAGCGCAAAGAGGCTTCTTCGGCACGCGCCTCGTCGAGGGCGGCCGCAGTCTCTCCGAGCGTCCGCGCCAGGTCCGCGAGCGACGTCGTGCCTTGTTGTTGGACGGCGATCGACGCCTCGAGTTCCGCCGCCCAGCGCTGGTTTTCCTCCTCCGCGTGCTGCTTCTCAGATGCCGTGCGGGCCGCTTGCCGCGCGAGCGCCAGGCTGGCCTCCTCGGCCTGCACAAGCTGGTTGCGCAATTCCGCCGCGTGGCTCACCGCGGCCAGCAATGCCTGCCGGCATGATTCCACTTCCTCCTCTGCCGCCGTCACCTGGGTGGCAAGCGATTCCTGCCGCGAAAGGAGTTGAGCCAGCGCTTCCTGCGCCGCCGTCCAGTCCTGCTGGACCCGTTCGAGTTGGAGGTTCTTCTCTCTCGTCTGCTCTTCGAGTGAAGTCAGTTGGGCTGCGAATCCGGCCTGCTCTCCTGCCACTTCGGTAAGCCGCGTCTCGAGGCCTGCCGCCTGCTGGCGCGCTTGTTCGCAGCGCGAGAGCAACCGCTCGCGCTCGAGGCCGCTTTGCGAAATCTGGTCTCGCAATTGCGTGAGCCGGCGCTCCCACTCCTCATGTTGGTGCGTGGCCGCCTTCTGTTGCTGCTCGAGGCCTTCGAGCTTCTGCGCCGTCAGCCTGCAAGCTTCCTGCGCCTGCGAAACTTCGCCGCTTAGCCGCGCGCACTCCGCCTCGAGGGCCACCCAGCGCGAAGTGAGAACCACTTTCAGCCGGCTGCGCAGATCGTCGTGCAGTTCCTTGTAGCGCCGCGCCTTGGATGCCTGGCGTTTCAGTGAGTTCACCTGCTTCGAGACTTCTTCCAGAATGTCGGCGATGCGGGACAGGTTCTGCCGCGAGGACTCGAGCTTGGCCTCCGCCAGCCGCTTGCGTGTCTTGAACTTGGAAATACCCGCCGCCTCTTCCAGGATTAGCCGCCGGTCCGACGGCCGCGAACTCAAGACCTGGCCGATCCTGCCCTGTTCGATGATCGCGTAAGATTCCGGGCCCAGCCCCGTGCCCATGAACAAGTCCTGGATGTCGCGGAGACGGCAAACCTGGCCGTTAATCAAATACTCGCTCTCGCCGGAACGGAACAGGCGGCGCGTCACCGCAATCTCGCCGGCGCGATGGCGGAGCTTCGAAACCTGCTTCTCTCCGTGGCCGTTCCCGTTACCTCCAGCGGTGACTTCACCGTTGTCGCCTGAAATAACTACAAGCTCCGCCGCTTCCGCTTGCGACGGTTCTTCCTCCGGGAAGCCGGCCTCGTTGTATTCCGGGTCGATGAGCGTCAAGCTCACTTCCGCCATGCTGGTGGGGGGCCTGGTTCCGGTGCCGTTAAAAATCACGTCGGCCATGCGCTCGCCGCGCAGGCTCCGCGCGCTCTGCTCCCCGAGGACCCAGGAAACGGCGTCGGAGAGATTGGATTTGCCGCAGCCGTTCGGTCCGACGATCGCGGCCACCCCATCCGAGAATTCAAGCCGCGACCGCTCGCCAAACGACTTGAAACCCAACAACTCGAGTTTCTTCAGTTTATACAAGCTACACCCCTTCCCTCTGGTCTTTCCGAGGAGGTGCAAAGCCACGCGCGCGATGAAATGGAAGCCAGAAGCATTAACCTGTGCCCTGCGGTGGGCCCGTTATCTAGCCGACACTGACACAACACCATAGTGCGCCACCCGGTGTGGCAAAGGCGTTTCCGTCGACTGCATGCTCGACCCTGCCCAGCCTGCCTTCTGGCGCGCAAACCAAAGCGGAGACGAGCGATCCCCTGTAACTCCACAGTATAGGTATCATGAAAAAAAGGGGAAGTAAAGAGAAAACCACAAAAGGTGGGATTTTTTTGAATGGGAGGCACTATATGTAGGGGCCTGCGGTTGACTCGTTCAACGCGACTTTATGGCCGATGCCTGAATTGGCCGTGCCGGCTACGATCATCGCCAGTCCTTGCGCAGGGCAGCAGCCCGCTCTCGAAACTTCTCGGCTTCTTTGGCTTTCAGGCACCCTTGGAGCGCAAGGCCTTCTTATAGCGGCGTCTCCAGTCAATTTGGGTGTCGACGTATGCGTTGGAAGGGCGGAGCCTTAGAGTCCGTGTGAGAACCCAGCTGGCATGTCATCCTGAGGAGCCGAAGGCGACGAAGGATCCCGGCAGTTCCTTGATTTTAGTAGCTGCCACAAACTACAGGGATCCTTCGCTGCGCTCAGGATGACATGATAGGCGAGTTCTCACACAGAGTCTTTAGCCCCTGAAGCGGCTTGGCCTCAGGGCCTAAAGGCCCTTCCAACCTTGAACCCACAGGCGGCGGGGCTGTAGCCCCGCCCTTCCGAGGGCCACTTGGAATTACGGTTCTTAAACCAGCCGAGCACTTGCCGCCACGCAGACAGTGTATCTAGGTAGCCTACCCGCGATCGGTGGGTCTGGGCCTGAGGCTCCGGGCTACGATTTCCGCCACATCAACAATTTCGAGGTCATCGCGCTGGGCGCGATTGGCAGCGTCTCGAAGCATGGTGGGGCAGTAAGGGCAGGCGACAGCCAGAGTCGCGGCCTTGGTTGCGGCGAGTTGAGCAAAGCGCAGTTCGTTCACCCGATGTTTCGTTTGCTCCCGCTTGTCGTCGGTGATGAAAAGCCTCGCACCCCCCGCCCCGCAGCATTGGGTGTTTCGGCCGTGGTGTTCGGGCTCAGTCAGGACGACACCGCAGGACTGCAGGATCTTGCGCGGCTCAGACGTGATCCCGCGGCCGCGGGCAAGGTAGCAGGGGTCGTGGTAGGTTGCAGGTAAAGCGGCCGGCGCGATCGGGAGGCGGGGAAGTAGTTCCGCAA
>Ga0335078_10007507_pt1 | contig 16167 bp, 10 predicted proteins | sample Lox_Sample_32_FD_206711 | JGI IMG/M metagenome (GOLD analysis project Ga0335078, IMG submission 206711) | Soil microbial communities from Loxahatchee National Wildlife Refuge, Florida, United States - Lox_Sample_3.2 | ecosystem: Environmental > Terrestrial > Soil > Wetlands | place: USA...
CGCCATCGTCTTTCTCTGCGTCGGATTCGCAGCCGGCTACGTTTTCAAGTCGCAGACGGCGCCGTCGGGGAGTGTTGCGGAATCCAGCGCCACGGTCCCTTCCGGAGGAGCGGCGGCGGCGCCGGCCGACGGCAGCGCTTTACCTCCCGGGCATCCGGCTGTGGCGACGAGTCCGGAGGTGCAGGCGCAGGTCGAGGCGATGCAACAGCAGGCGCAGGCCAATCCTCAAGATGCGGCGGCGCCGCTCAAGCTCGCCGATTTTCTCTACGACCATGGCGACTTTCAACGGGCGATCCCGTGGTATCAGAAGGCCGTGGCGCTCGATGCCCGGAATGTAAACGCCAGCACCGACCTCGGGACCTGCTACTTCAACCTGGGACGGTGGAACGACGCGCTGAAGCAATTCCAGCATTCCCTGGATGTCGAACCTCAACATCAGCCCACCTTGTTCAACATCATCGTGGTCAACATGGAAGGGAAACACGATTACAAGGCCGCCCGGCAGGCGTACGACGTCTTGTACAAGCTGAATCCGGCCTATCCGAAACTGGATGACTTGAAAAGGACGCTGGATCAGGAAGCAGGCCAGGCATCCGCCCAGTGAGTGCAGCATAATTCGCGCCGAATCCGAACATCCCTCGGACCCGGCGCATCGTCCATAACAGTATGGGAGAATTCTTCGGCTATCTTCTGGACGCGATTTTTGCCTTGATGATGCTGCGCATGCTTTACGGAGCATTGCGCCAGTTCATTGCGCCGAGGCGCGCGAAACACGACGCTCGGACGTCCCCGGCGGGGCAACCAGCCGCGGACGCCGGCGGGCAGATGGTGCGCGACCCGGAGTGCGGCATGTTTGTCTCAACCGAACTCTCGCATCGCCTGAGAAAGGGAGGCGCGACGCTGCACTTCTGTTCCGAAGGTTGCCTGGAGAAATACCGCAGCCGCGCGGCGTGAACCGCGTGTTACAAATCCCTTCTTCTTCAATTCGCTGTTGACAGCCGCTGCGCCGAATCTATAATCGCACTTACGGTGTCCCAGCCCCGATCACGGAGCGAGAGCCACGGCCGCTATCCCGCCTGCCAGCACTGTCCCGGTGATTCTGACCGTCGCAGGTTTCGATCCTTCGAGCGGTGCGGGCATTACCGCCGATCTCAAGACCTTCGGCGCGCACAACTGCTACGGTGTGGCGGCGCTCACCGCGCTCACGGTGCAAAACAGCCAGGGCGTGCAGTCGATTCATCCCGTCGATCCCCGCCTGCTGCTTGAGTGGCTGGAGTCAGTGATGGCGGACGGTCACGTGCGCGCTATCAAGATCGGGATGCTGGCGAATCGCGCCAACGCCGAGGTGGTGAGCGAGTTTCTGCGGTCGCACGCGGATCTGCCCAGCGTGCTCGATCCGGTTCTGCGGTCGTCGGGCGGTGCGGCGCTCATTGACGAATCCGGTTTTGAATTCCTCAGGGACCGGCTTTTGAAGCAGCCGAACCTGGTGACGCCGAACATGGCGGAGGCCGCGACCCTCACCGGCCTGAAGGTGGAGAACGTGGAAGAGATGAAAGCCGCCGCCGCGCGGCTGCTCCAGATGGGCGCGCGCGCGGTTGTGGTTACCGGTGGCCACCTCGACAGGGCGATCGACATCTTCGCCACGGACGGTCACCTGGAAGCGTTTACCGGCGACCGCGTGAAGCCTGACAACACCCATGGAACCGGGTGCGCGTTCTCCTCCGCTGTCATCGCCAATCTCGCCCTGGGGCGGCATCTCGTCGATGCCGTGGTGCTCGCCAAAGCCTACGTCGCCGAGGCCATCAGGAAGGCTTACCCCATCGGGCCCGGCCGCCTGCCGCTGAATCATTTCTTCCGCGCCCAGGAGGCGCCGCGAGCCGGAGGCCTGGCCCTGCCGGAAGTGAGTCCTTAAGGATGTTGAGGCCGAACCAGAGAGCTCTGGTGCTGGGTTGCTGCCTGCTGATCCTCGCCCTGATGGGGCTGATGATTGCACTCGGCCTGCACCAGTCGCGCGCCCTGCCGCTCGATCGCATCACGCCTCGTTTTGATTCCGCAGCCGCCCTCGAATACACGCGCGTGCTCGCCGAAGATTACCCCGACCGCGTCACCGGCACGCCGGCCGCCGCCCGCGCCGCCGAATACTTGAAGGTCCAGTTCCAGAAGATGGGCTATCGCGCCTCGGGCGGACTCTTCAATATGTGGCTTGCGGGCAAGCGCGTCGAAGGCCAGAATGTGATGGCGGAATCGCCGGGCGAGATCCGGGAATCGGTGGCCGTCATCGCACACTACGACAGCCAGGTGACCTCGCATCAGGCCGCTGAGGACAACGCTTCGGGAGTAGGCACGCTGCTCGCGCTGGCGGAGGCTCTGAGCAAGCAGCCGCACCGGCGCGGGCTGATTTTTGCCGCCACCGACGCCGAAGAGTGGGGCATGATCGGCGCCCGCGACCTGCGCGGCTTTTTCCGCGCGCGGCAGACGCTGGCTGTGATCTCGATCGACTATCTCACGCAGGGCCGCCCCACAGTGGTCGCAATCGACTGCGAAGGCCAGGGCGGAGGCTACTCGCCGATCTGGCTGAGGCAGGTTATTCATCAGTCGGGAGCTCTACAAGGCGTGGACGTCCAGGGACCGTCGCCGTTCCAGGAATGGATCGAACGCTCGGTGGAGGTATCAGCGCAGGACCAGGGTCCGCTCTTGCGCGTCGGAATCCCCGCCATTAACCTCTCCACCAGTTCCGCGGACGATGCCGGCGTACGCACACGCTACCACACCGTTCAGGACGTCTTCGAGTATTTCCAGCCGGAGACCTTCCAGATGGTGGGAGCCACGGTAGAACAGGCGCTCGCTACGCTCGACAAAGTGGAGCCGCCGCCGCCACCCGAGGTGAAATATCTCAGCCTGACGGGCGGGCGCTGGCTCGATCGCAACTCGGTGGAATGGCTTCAGACGCTCGGACTGGTGCCGTTCATGCTCGCCTGTGTGCTGGCCGTGCTGAACTATGAAGACGACCGCCTGGAGCATCCTATCGGATCCTACCTCCGGCCGCTGATCTACCTCGTTCCCTTGCTGGCCATGCTGGCCGCTCTCTACGGGCTGACGTCCGCGGGCGTGCTGACGCGATATGAACTCTACCCCGCCACGCCGAAAGATCCGTTTCTTTACAGCGTGCCGTTCCGGGTTGTCCTGCCGCTGGCCGGAGTTCTGCTGATGGGATATATCCTGGCGCGCATTCTGCGTGTGTTCCTGCCGCCGGCGCCGGACAATTTCGCCACTTCCAAGCGTATCTTCTGCGTCTGGATCTTTCTTCTCGTGGTCTGGTCGCTGTATCTCAATCCGTTTGCGATGTGGTTCTTCCTGGGCCCGCTCGCCTACGCTTTTCTGCTGCTTCAGCGGCCGTCCAATTGGACGGCGCGTGTTAGCAATGCCGCTTTGCTGCTGCTAGGCGCCCTGCCTCTGGCGGTGCTGCTCTACTTCTTTGGTCGCGAGATTTATCTGGGTTGGAGGATCATCTGGTATCTGGTCCTGCAGACCGCGTACGGAGTGTGGTCCGTCTCGGCAGCCTCGCTGTTCCTGCTGGCGCTGGCGTTGTGGCTGCAACTCTTTCGACTTGGGGTCTTGCCGGCACGCAGGGAAGTTCGGCGCGTCAACCTAAGCCAGGAGGCGTAGCTCGGCCTCTCCTGACACGAGAGCGCCGGGACCCAACTCCCGTATGCGCTGCCCGGCGCGGCCAGCCGGACATCAGCCATCCCGCCTTCTCGCACATATCGATTCCGAACCCTCGCCCATACCTTAACAGAAATTAATGACGCTATCTTCGCAGTACCCCTTATCTTGATTTCATGCTGGTCCAGGCGGGAGAGCGCACGCCGGTGCCAGCCGGTAAAGGAGTTCGCATGATTACGCCCGTGAGCCGTCGCCGCACCCTGGGCCCAGCGATCGCGTTGCTCGCAATGTCGGTTTCCGGTGCGCGGCTGGCTGCCGCACAGATCGAGGACGCCGATTCGCCTGCGTCAACTGATGTCCAAGTACCCGAGGTCCAGCTCGCGCAGCCCGGAACTGACGGTCAGACGGCGCCGGTCACGCTCACGCTGAAAGACGCGCTGGAGCGCGCACGCCAGAATGACGCCACCTACCTTGCGGCTGTTACGAATGCCCGAGTCGCGCACGAGGATCGTATCCAGGCGCGAGCAGCGTTGCTGCCTGCCGTCAGCACCACCACCCAGGAGCTTTTGACGAAAGGCGGAAGCATTCTACCCACCGGCCGCTTTGTAACGAACGATGGCGTTCACGTCTATCGAGCCTGGGGAGTCCTCCACCAGGACCTGACGCCGAATCTTTTCACGTTGAACGGATACCATCGCGCATCGGCCGCCGAGGCACTGGCCCAGGCCCAGTCCGAAATCGCCGCTCGCGGCCTGGTCGTAACCGTGACGCAGTCTTACTACGGGCTGCTGGTGGCGCAGCGAAAATACGGTACGGCTCAGCAAACGCGCGATCAGGCCCGGCAGTTCTTCAAGACGAGCCAGGATCTTGAGAAGGGCGGCCAGGCGGCCCACGCGGACGTGATCAAGGCACAGATCCAGCTCGAACAGCAGCAGCAAGCCTTCGATGATGCCCGGCTGGTCATGGAAAATGCGCGCCTGAGCCTGGCGGTGCTCCTTTCTTCGAAGCTGGACGAGAACTTCACCGTGGTGGACGACCTGGATACCGCCCCGGCGCTGCCCGGCTTTACCGACGTGCGCGATATGGCGGCGCGATCGAATCCTGATCTGCGAGCCGCAGTCGAGACGTTGCGCCTGGCTCGCGCAGACGTTTCCGCGGCTCGCCAGAGCTTCATGCCGACGCTCAGCATCGATGCCGATTATGGCATCGAGGCGAACGAATTTGCCTTGCACGGCGAGGTGAGCGGCGCCACGGGGGAACAACGCGCGTTGCAGCAGAACAACCTGGGCGAGTTTGTGACTTTCAACCTGCAATTCCCGGTCTGGGACTGGGGCAATCTGCGCAGCAAGCTGCACCAATCCGAATTCCGGCGCCAGCGGGCTCAGGTGGAGCTGAGTTCCACCCAGCGGAAACTGATCGCGGAACTGTACTCGTCCTACAATGAAGCGCAGGTTTCGGGCGCGGCGGTCGATCGCCTGCGTCACGCGGCGGAGCTGGCGGATGAGAGCCTGCGCCTGGCCACGCTGCGTTACCGGGCCGGCGACGCCACTGCGCTCGAGGTGGTTGATGCGCAGAATACGTTGGCCCAGACGCGCAACGCGTATGACGACGGCGAGGCGCGCTACCGGTTGGCGCTCGCGAACCTGCAGACTCTCACGGGGACTTTCTAGACATGCCGGAATCACGATGCACGGCGTACGTGTGCAGCCGTCTGGCGACGCTCGCCGTCCTGCTGACCCTCGCGCTCATCGGCGCGGCCTGTTCGAGCAAGGAGACCGGCGAGCCGGCTCCCACCATGACGGTGCAGGTGGCGGCCGTCCACCGGCTGACGATCGAGCGTACCGTGTCGTCCGATGCCACGCTGTACCCCCTGCGTCAGTCGGCCATCGTACCCAAGATCAGCGCGCCGGTGAGCAAGTTCTACATCCAGCGCGGCGACCATGTGCGCGCCGGCCAAGTGCTGGCGGAGCTTGAGAGCAAGGATCTTGCCGCCGCCGTTACCGAGAATCAGGGAGCGTACGAACAGGCGCAGGCGACCTATAGCACCGCCGTGAACGCCGACGTGCCCCAAGCGTTGAAGAAGGCGCAACTGGACGTCAAGGCTGCTCAGGAGAGCCTGGCCGCTGCACAGAAGGTGTACAGCGCCGATCAGACGCTCTACAGCCAGGGCGCGATCCCGCAGAAGCAACTCGAGGATGCGGGTGTGGCATTGACCCAGGCTCAAAATCAGTACGACTTGGCCCAGAGGTCCCTCAAGTCCCTTCAAAGCTTCGCCAACAATGACGCCTTGAAGGCCGCCAAGGGACAATTGGCTGCCGCCCAGGGCCGATACGACGCGGCGCGGGCGCAGTTGGGATACGCTCAAGTGCGAAGTCCGCTTGATGGGGTGGTGACGGACCGGCCGCTTTATCCCGGCGAGATGGCCGCGGCGGGCACGCCCCTCATTACCATCATGGACCTCTCGCGGGTTGTCGCCCGCGCCCACATCGGTCAGAAGGAGGCCGCCCTCCTCAAGGCAGGCGACCCGGCGACCATCTCCGTGCCGGGCACGGGCGATGAGGTTCAGGCCAAAGTCACCCTGGTAAGCCCCGCACTCGATCCCAACAGCACCACCGTGGAGGTCTGGGCGGAAGCTGCCAATCCGCACGAAGGTCTGCGTCCCGGCAGCAGCGTCCGGGTCACGTTCGTGGCGCAGAAAGTTAAGGACGCGCTGGTGATCCCGGCCGGGGCCCTGATCACCGCCTCCGACGGCAGCACGTCCGTGATTCTGGCGGGCGCCGACAATAAGCCGCAGCAGAAATCGGTGAAGGCCGGTATCCATCAGGGCGATCTGGTTCAGATAGCGGAAGGGCTGAGCGAGGGCGACCGCGTAGTCACTCAGGGCGCTTACGAAATCGCCCAGGAAGATCCCGGCGTGATGGCGAAAACCAAGCTGCTCATCGCAGCGCCCAAGTCGTCCGAAGAGGGTGGGGACCGGGGTTCCGGCAAAGATGCAGACTCCGACGAGAAATGATATACAGGCGTCGGCGGCCGGCCGGCAACCGGCGCCGGAGTCTACCCTCTGGGTGACCCGCCACGCGAAGTCGATCATATTTCTCATCGTCACGCTCGCGAGCGTGGGGGTTTACCTGGCGTTCACGATTCCGATTGCCGTCTTTCCGACCACGAATTTTCCCCGCATCATCGTGAGCATCGATAACGGCGTCATGCCCATTGACCAGATGGAGGTGTCGATCACCAGGCCCGTGGAGGAGGCCCTCAACGGCGTGCAGGGCCTTCAGGAAGTGCTGTCAATCACCAGCCGGGGATCGGCCGAAATCGATCTCAACTTTGATTGGGGCGTGGACATGATCCTTACGCTCCAGCGGGTGAACGCTGCGCTTTCACGCGTTCAGAGCCAGCTTCCTCCCACGGCGCAGGTCGATGCGCACCGGCTCTACTTTGCCAGCTTTCCGATTCTCGGCTGCAGCATCACTTCGGACCGGATTTCGCAGAAGGATCTTTGGGACCTGGCCACTTATGAGGTCAAGCCGCGCCTCAACCGGTTGAACGGTGTTGCCCAGGTCCTGGTGCAGGGCGGCGATGTGCCGGAGTTCCAGATCGCCCCGGACCCGGCGGCACTGCTGCGCGCGCGCGTGACGGTCCCGGACATCCTTGATGCCGTGCGGCGCACCAACCTGGTGGATTCGCCCGGCTTGTTGCCCTACAACCACCAGCTCTATCTCGCGCTGGTCAGCGGGCAGACGCAGGATCCCTCCGAGATCGGCCAGATCGTCATCAAGGACACCCCGACCGGCGCGCCGGTCCGCATCGAGGACGTGGCCGCGGTGAGCCCTTCGGTGATGCCGGTCTATACCATCGTCAAAGCGAACAGCAAGCCGACGGTGCTGCTCAACATCAGCCGCCAGCCGGAATCGAATACGGTCGAGGTCGCGAACGAGGTGAAGGCGGAACTCGATAATCTCCGGCGCTCTCTGCCGTCCGGTATCAAGATCGACTTCTTTTACGACCAGTCGGAGCTCATCGTGCGGTCGATCGCCAGCGTGCGCGACGCCATCCTGATCGGGCTGGCGCTGGCCTCGATCATTCTGGTGGTATTCCTCCGCGATTGGGGCACTTCGCTGGTGGCTGGCCTCGTGATTCCCGTCACCCTCATGGTGACGTTCATTGTCATGAAGGTGCTGGGCCAGAGTTTCAACCTGATGACGCTGGGCGGACTGGCGGCGGCCGTCGGGCTGGTGATCGATGATGCCATCGTGGTGGTGGAGAATATCGTTCTTCATCGCGACGCCGGCGAGGGGCATATTGAAGCCATTCATGGCGCCCTGAAGGAGCTTAGCGTCCCGCTGGTCGGATCCACCGTGACGCCGGTGGTGGTGTTTCTTCCCCTGATCTCGATCACCGGCGTAACCGGCACATTCTTCCGCGCCCTGGCGGTGACCATGTCGGTCGCCTTGTTCACCTCGCTCGCTCTGGCCCTGGTCTGGACGCCCAACCTGAGCCGATACCTGCTTCGCCGCCGGAAAAACGGCGCTGGCGACTCCGTCACCGCGCCCTCCGCAGCCCCGGAAGGGAGCGCCGAGGAGTTGAAAAAGCTGATGGCAGCCGAAGAGGCATCGATGCGCGGCTTTTTCGGCAAGGTAATCGAAATCTACGAGAGAAGCATGCGCCGCGCGATCGGGCATCCGGTGTGGATGGTGGCCTTCTGCGGAGTGCTGATCGTGATTTCGTACTTCTGTTACCGCGCTCTCGGAACCGACATGCTGCCGGAAATGGACGAAGGTGGATTCGTGCTCGACTACGTGATGCCTCCGGGCACCTCTCTTGAGGAGACGGATCGCGTTCTCACCCACTTCGATCGAATTATCCAATCGGTACCCGAAGTCGATACCACCTCGCGCCGCACCGGTCTGCAACTGGGCCTGGCGGCGGTTACCGAAGCCAATACCGGCGACATTTCCGTGAGGCTGAAGCGGCACCGCAGCCGTGACATTGACGAGATTATGGCGGAGATCCGCCGCAAGGTGACTCAGGCGGAGCCGGAAGTCGACGTCGACTTTCACCAGGTGCTCGAAGACATGATCGGCGACCTGACGGGCGCGCCGCAGCCGATCCAGATCAAGCTGTTCTCGCCGGATGCCAACCTGCTCGACCAGTGGGCTCCGCAGTTGGCTGATGCCATCGGCAAGATCCAGGTGGGCGGTAAGAAGCCGGTGGTTGACATCCAGAACGGCATCGACAACACCATGAGCGGACCGGCCGTGATGTTCAAAGTCGACCCGCAGGCGGCCGCGCGCGCGGGTTTCACGCCGGAGGAAGTGACCACGGACGCTGCCGCTGTGGTCGAGGGCGAGCCGGCCGTGACGCCAGTGATTGTGAACAGCAAACCCTACACTGTTCGCGTTCGCTTTCCGGATGCCAATCGATCCTCGCTCGAGGCCATGGAGAACACCATGCTGGTCAGCGCGACCGGCGGCACGGCTACGCTGGGATCGCTGGCACAGGTAACCGAACTGCCCGGCCAGACCGAAATCACGCGCGACAACCTGCAGCGCGAGGTTTCGGTAACCGCACGGCTTGAGGGCCTGGACCTTGGCAGTGGCGTGGCTGCCGTTCAGAAAGTGGTGGCGGGGCTGCATCTGCCGGCATCGGTCCGCGTCGAGTATGGAGGCACCTACAAACAACAGCAGCAATCGTTTCATGACCTCTTGACCGTGCTCGTGCTCGCCCTGGTGCTCGTATTTCTCGTCCTCCTGTTTGAATTCGGCCAGTTCTCGGCGCCCGCCGCGATTCTCACTTCGGCTGTGCTCTCAACTTCGGGCGTCTTTCTGGCCCTGCTGATTACCGGAACCACTTTCAACATTTCGTCATTCATGGGCTTGATCATGGTGATCGGCATCGTGGCCAAAAACGGTATCCTGCTGCTCGACGCCGACCAGCGATTCCGCGCCGCGGGATTCGCGGCCCGCGAAGCCATGGTCCAGGCCGGGCGCCGCCGCCTGCGGCCCATCGCCATGACCGCGCTTGCCGCCGTGGCCGGCATGCTGCCCCTCGCGCTCGCCATCGGCGAAGGCTCCCAGATGCTGCAGCCCCTGGCGATTTCGGTGATCGGCGGAATTCTGATTTCCATGGTGCTGTCGCTCGTCATCACCCCGGCCATGCATTACTACCTGACGGGACACGCGTCAGAAGAGGCGCAGGAACCCGTTGGCGGACGTTAGACACCTCCACAATTGATACCGATAAAGAGTGATTGCGGCCGGACACGCTCCCGGGCTTGCTCGCAACAGCAACCGTGCTTCCGCGCCCGCCCCTGAGAAACGCCATTGGCCTAAAGTCCAATTGCCTTCAATCTCGTCGGGCAAGCGACAATAGGGCATGAGGGGGTGCGGAGCAGTCGGCGATGGGCCGGGGCCCTGAAGGGGAGCTTTCCTTCTGGATACAATTCGCGGAAGTTTGGAAGAGCCTGCCAGACCTCTCTGAGCCTCCAGTGCGTGAGGAGTGTCTGAAGAAGGCGGCCGCTTGCCTGCGCCGCGCGAAGACGATCCGCCAGAAGCTCGCAGCCAAACCCACCCCGGACGCGAAGCCACGGGCTGATCAACCCCGGCCGCAGGATGGCAAGGGCAAACCTCCACCACGGTAACAGTCTCCTGCTCCTTGTGAAATGAACAGCTTCGCGTGCTGTAGCCTATCTCAACCCAACCTGTACCGGCGTGCTTGCCGTCCTAGTAGCCTACATTTGACGCGGGGGCCAGGTTGCGGATAGCGGGTTTTGGAAGAGAGCCAATCAAAGGCCGGGGAAATCATGTCATTCCGAGCGAAGCGAGGAATCCCGCTCTGATAATGAATGGCTTACGGGATCACTCGCTTCGCTCGGAATGACATGAGTCGGGGTTCTCATCGCCGGTTGTTTCTTACATCGTGTTTCATCGGCCTGCCGGTCCGCGTAGCGGCCTGCTAGTCTAGGCAGCTTGACATTTCCCTTGACAAACGGGGCAGGCTCTTGCTACATTCTACCGGGGCGGGGCGCTTTTCACCAGGAGGTGAAACTGTGTCTCTGCGCCGCTCCCCCAAACTCACTCCCGCCGCGCTCGCTGCCCGGCGCGCCAATGCCCTCAAATCCACCGGACCCCGAACCGCGCGCGGCCAGGCGCGATCCTGCCTGAACGCCTTGCGCCACGGCTGGGACGCCCGCGGCCTGCGCGATAAGATCGAGCGCACCGGCGACAAGGAAGCGGCGGTGCTCTTCGACTGGATCTTTACGCGATTTTTCGAGCTTTGCTCCATGGCCAGCGACAGAAGCTGGCGATATCATATGCGGCTGGCAGCGCGCGTATGGTGCCACATCAGCGGCCGGGTCCTGGTCTCGAGGTCGCGCAAGAGCGAATACAAGGGTTGGCCGATCCTGCATGGCGCCTACGGGTACGGTGGAGAACTGGTCTGCCCGCGTGAGCTCACGCTGCTGAACTACAGGGACGTCGGCATCCGGTTCTCGAATCCCTTCCCCAGCCGCAGGAGGGAGAAGCGGTTCGCGTGGATCCCGCAGGTGGAATTCATCGATCCTCCGCCCGGGCTCCCCCGCGCCAAGCGGGTGAGAGAGCGCAAACGTCCCGGCCAGGAGCCCTTGAAGATCACTGTGCGGGGTCCTGTTGCGGCCGGTGCCTCTGCCGCGGACGCCGAAAGCACCAAGAATGTAGTCGGAACGAAGCTGGAATGTCGCGTTGAATCAGCGACTTCGCCCGGAGGATTCGGGACAGCCCATCGGGCCGGCGGGCACGACGATTGGGCAACGTTGGGTCAGTTGATTCCCACGATGATGCGGAGTCCTTCTGCCGCCGGACGCACACCCGATCCGGACGTTGGAAGCACGAACGATGTAGTCGGAACGAAGCTGGAATGTCTCCTTAAATCAGCGACTTGTCCCGGAGAATTCGGACCCGGCGATTGGGCCGTCGCAAAGCCCGAAGATTGGGCGAAGCTTGCTCCCTTGCTTACCACTCTGGCTGCGGCGGCGCGTCTGGAAGAGGAGATTTGTGGCCCGCTGGAGGATGATGAGATCGGGGACGAGAGCGAGTTCGGAGAAGATGACGGGTTTTGGGATGACCGGCCGAATTGAGCCCGGCGAGGATGGCCGTGCCACCTGGAACTAACTCACCCCCGGGGAAGCTGAATCTATGGCGGGTTCCGTAACATTCGACTACAATGCCAGCGTCCCCGGGGCGCTGCGGGCTGCCGGGCGGTTTCCGGAAAATCTCGTCATAGGGGGTTTCACATGTCAGAGAACGCCGGTTCCGTGAGAATCACTCGCCTGATCCTGGTGCCGCTGATCATGACGCTTGCCATCACTTTCCTGCGGCTCGAGGGTGAACTTCACCACTGGTCCAGCATATTGTTCGCCCGGAGCGCGGGCGGCGCGGGCGCGATTGTAGGAATCGCGTGGCTGCCTTTCATCTTCGGACCCTACTTCGCAGCCAAGCTCACCGCCGCCGGCGCCGGACCGTCGAGCAGCGGCAAAGTGATCCTCTATGCTGTGATCGGCCTCGTGGTGACGATGCTGGCCGTGGCATCAGAATCAAACCCCGGCGCTCTCACCGGGCGCGCATTGGCGGGGATATTGATGATCGTCGCCGCGGGGATGATCCAGTTCATATCCTGGGGAACGCTGGCGCGGACGCTGCTGGCGTACGGCTTCGGGGCGCGCGTCCCGGTGGCGATCGTGATGTTCTACGCCATCGCGGGCGGTTGGGGAACGCACTATGATGCGCTGCCGCCGGGGTATGCCGGTCCCACGGATTTCATGGGCCGTTACATCGCTATCGGTCTGGTGCCCCAGTTCATCTTCTGGATTGCGTACACCATGATCATCGGGGCTCTCGCGGCCGGAGTCTACCTGGCGATTGCCCGCCGGGGCCGCGGGGCTGTGCCACAGCCGGCATAGCCTACCTTGGTAGGCCTTAAGGCCGGGAGGCTCGGGAGGCGGGATGCGCGCCGTCGTACAACGCGTGAGCCGGGCCGAAGTGCGAGTCGGGGGCGCCGTGGTGGGGCGCATCGGCCGCGGCCTCGTCGTCCTGCTGGGCATCGCGAAGGAAGACACGCCGGAAGCCGGCCGGTATCTCGCCGGGAAGATCGTGAACCTTCGCATCTTCGATGATGCGGAGGGCCGCATGAACCGCTCTCTCCTTGACCTGGGTCCGGACCCGGATGCCGGGCTCCTGTGCGTCTCGCAATTCACCTTATGGGGCGACTGCCGGAAGGGACGCCGTCCGAGCTACGACCAGGCGGCGCCGCCGGACGCGGCGCGTCCGCTCTACGAGCGCTTCCTCGATGATTTGCGCAGCCTCGGCGTGTGCGTCGAGGCGGGCCGGTTTCAGGCCATGATGGAGGTCGAGCTGGTAAACGATGGGCCCGTCACCTTGCTGATCGATTCCGAGCGGAGCTTCTTTTGACTCCCTCACGAAGCTTGACAGCGGCGCCAATCGCACATACACTCCCCGCGCATGGGCGCACTGGCGCCCGGGCTGGCGCGAAAACTACGGGGAGGTCGCAATGCGACGTCTTTGCGGAGGGGCGTTATTTCTGGCAACGCTGGCGGCGTTAATCGGGGTCGTTCCGGCGCGCGCACAGCAATCGAAGGGAAGCTTCACGGGACTCGTGACCGATCCCTCCGGCGGAGTCGTGCCGGACGCCAAGGTCACCGCGACCGAGCAAGACACCGGATTCACCCTCAGCACAGTCTCGTCGCGCGACGGTTCCTACACGCTGCCTCTATTGCCGCCCGGCCGCTACACGCTCACGGTTGAGAAGCAGGGTTTCAGCCAGTTCACCGAAGGTCCCATCGCACTGGCCGTGGACCAGCAGGCCAAGCTCGACGTTCAGCTCCAGGTGGGACGGGCCAACAGCACCGTCGAGGTGGAGGGAGCGCCGCCGGTGCTCGACACCCAGACCTATTCGGTCGGCACCACCATTGAACAATCCAAGGTCAGCCAGCTTCCCTTCAACGGACGCAGCTTCCTTCAGGCGATGCTCTTTACTCCCGGCGTGGTGCCGGGCACGCAGGGCTCCGAACTGAACGACAACCGAGGCGGCTCCATCAACGTCAACGGCATGCGCGAGACGATGAACACCTATCTGCTCGACGGCATGAGCGACACCTCGATCGCCGTGGGCACCTATTCGGCCACGCCGCCGCTCGACTCCATCCAGGAGTTCCGCATGGAGACGGGCGTCTATGATGCCAAGTTCGGAAACTCCGCGGGCGCGCAGGTGAACATCGTCACCAAGTCAGGCACGAACCAGTATCACGGGACGGTTTACGATTACTTCCGCAACAACGCGCTCGATGCGCGCAATTATTTTGAACCCACCGTGCCCAGCTTCCATCGCAACCAGTTCGGCGTGAGCGTGGGCGGTCCACTGTCGATTCCCGGCGTCTATAACGGCAAGGATAAGACATTCTTCTTTGTGAACTACGAGGGCCTGCGCAACCTGCATGATTTCTACAGCCGCGGCTCGGTGCCGGATACGGCGGAGCGCAACGGCGATTTCTCGGAGCTTTTGCCTCAGTCCCTGGGCGGAACGTGTCCGAGCGGCAACACGGTGTTGCTCGATCCGCTGGTCCTGTTCGATCCCACCGCGCCGCTGCTCGTCCCCAACAACAATGTCCAGTACCTGGCGCCTTCATTTCCGACCGGCAAGGTCGATCCGGTGGGCCAGGGATTGGTGAATATCTACCCGCAGCCAAACCTGACCGTCGCGCCGTGCTCGGGCGGCGAGAACTACACCGCGGTCGTGAAGCAGAAGATCTTCACCAATGACTACGTGGGCCGCTTCGATCATCGCTGGGGATCGAAGGACTCCGCGTTCGTTCGCTACAACCTGACCACCGACTCGGAGTTCTCGCCCTCCGGCCTGCCCACGGGGCTGCCGGGTTACGGCACATTCCGCGACGACTGGTTCATGGCGGGTGGCATCGACTGGACGCACACCTTCTCCGCCACGCTGGTCAACGAGGCCAAGCTCGATTACAACCGCTGGCAGTATCACTGGACCACCGAGGATCAGGGAAATCCGATCGCCTCCGAACTTGGCCTGAAGAACCTGCTGGCCGCGCCGAGAGACATCGGAGTGCCCAACCTGAGCTTCGGCGGTTTCTCCGACTCGCCCGGTTCGAACACCAGCTTTCCGCAGGCCGGGGCGGTGAATACCTTCGAATACGGCGACACGCTGACCCAGATCCACGGCAATCACTCCCTGGATTACGGCTTTCAGTTCCGGCAGATCAAGCGGGGGAACTTCTACGAGGACATTCAGGCACGCGGCAACTACGGCTTCAGCGGCCAGGTGACGGGCGGCGCCGTTCTGGGCGCGCTGCCGGCATCGGTCCAAGCGGAAGTGCTGGCGCTCTGCCCGTCAACGACGTGCGGTTTCGGCAATGGCGTGGCCGACGCGCTCTTCGGCATCCCCACTTCGTGGGTCGACGGGTCATCGGGGTACATCTCCGGCACCGGCAGCGAGTTCGATTACTTTGCCCAGGACAGTTGGAAGGCGCGGCCGAATCTGACCCTGACTTACGGGTTGCGCTACGAGTACAACACGCCGGTGACAGACAAATTCAATCACCTCGCCGGCTTCGACTACGGCACCGACGTGTGCGGCAGCCCGGGCGCGCTGCTGGTGTCAGGCGCCAGCGCCGCCACGCTCGATTGCTTCGAGGGCACCGTGAACACGGCCGCCGGAGCGCCGGTGGGAACGTTTGTGTCTTCGGGAACAGTGAACCTCGGCAGCACCTCGGCGAATCGCGCGCTGCAGCGTCCGGATCGCAACAACTTCGGCCCTCGCCTTGGATTCGCCTGGCAGCCCTTCAAGAGCAACAAGACCGTGATCCGCGGCGGCGCAGGCGTCTATTACGACCAGATGGTCGGCGAACTGTACTTCCAGAAGAGTTTCAATCCGCCCTTTTTCAATCTGCTCGAAGGCAACCTGCTCGATAACGAAACGGCTGTGTTCACGGCCCTGCAGACTCCGCCCTCGGGGGGCGGGCTGCCGCTGGCCACCGGTCTGCTGCTGCAGAACCTTTTTGCTTCACCGTCGCTGGCCGGCGCTTTGTTCCCCACGTCGAATCCTGTGATCGTCAACCTTCAGGACTCGACGGTGTACCAGTGGTCGCTCGATTGGCAGCAGCAGTTCGGCCAATCGTGGTTACTGGACATCGGCTACGTCGGGACGCGCGGCGTGCACCTGCCCATCGAGTGGGATCCCAATCAGCGCAACAATTCTGATCCCGCGGCGTGCGTGGTCGGTGGCACCATCGCGTGCCCGCGGCCCTACCCGGACTTCCTGAACCAGTCGTACACCGATTCGGCCGGGAGATCGATCTATCACTCGCTTCAGGTGAAGATGGAACGCCACTACACGAACGGCATGGCGATCATCGGGGCCTATACTTACGGCAAGGCCCTGGACACCAATTCCACCTATTTCGGAACCAACGCCAATTCGGATTTT